>ERZ1740062.314-NODE-314-length-31779-cov-4.809135_pt1 | contig 31779 bp, 32 predicted proteins | sample MGYA00581741_ERZ1740062 | MGnify/ENA primary metagenome ERZ1740062 (study PRJEB43018, sample SAMN04849747) | marine metagenome | isolation source: floating plastic debris | place: Pacific Ocean | collected 2008-09-01 | study: EMG produced TPA metagenomics assembly...
TTGGTACTACCACGGAGCCAGGTTCAGAATCGAAAACCTTTCCCGTATCATCAATGTTGGGCGCACGAAAACCTGTTGAACCATTTAAGGTGATTTGGAGGTCTGCTTTGGGAAACCAACTGAATCCCAAGCTCCCTGTCAACGCTCCGGTTATCAAATCCGCTTCTTCGAAAGGAAACGGGAAGAAGGTTCTATCAAATTTCGCATCCACCCAAACTTGACTATACCGAATTCCGGAAAGCAAGGTGAAATTGGGTTTCACCTTATATTCTCCACTGAGATAGCCCGCAAAAGTTTGCCAAGTAGACCCATCCGGGTATCGAGAAGGTCCCAAACTACCTTCGCCTGTGTCTATGTCTAAAATACTGCCCGAAGAACGCACTTTATTAAACAAGTATTCAGCACCATAGTACAGCCCTAGGTTTCCAATCTTCTTGTTTTCAAAATCCAAATTGATGGAGGCGGCATGTACAGTTTCTTCTGTAGTGGAACGCAAAGGGTCTTGAAAACCCCTGCTGTTTCGGCTCTCATCAAAACGTTGGTACGCGGTTGTAAGCTTTACCCCATCGTAAAACTTGTTCTTTCCTTTTTTGGTAACCTGTAGATTGGCCATAAACCATTTTTGAGGGCCATAAAACCACTCTGCAGAGCGAAGTCCTTCACCTACTTCGTCAGGTTGGATGAGGCGATCATATCTTGAGAAATCTGAGGTTTCAGAATAATGCAATCCCAAATCATAACGCCATGTGCTATTGGGTCGATACGCAAATTTTTGAAGCAAGTTGAGTTGGTCATAGCCAGAAGGAATCTGTTCTCTCGGGTTACTGTTTCCCACTAAAACATCTTGCCCATCTTGACGTGTCACGAAACTATTCCTTAGATACGAATCTGGGCCATGGCGCCCCATAACCAAATCCCCAAAACTATTGAAGCTAATACTGGAATAGGAGCTCCAGGTTTGTTGTCCAAAATTGATATCAAAATGTCCCGTATTTTCGTTGTTCACGGAGGAAAAACGATATTTCAACCCTCCGGAAACCGCTAGACTATCACTAAAGGAAAATCGTGGTTTTTGCGTGAAAAAATTCATTACACCTCCAATGGCATCACTACCATAAATCACGGAACCAGGACCAAAAATCACTTCTGTGTTTTTCACGGTAAACGGGTCTACAGAAATCACGTTTTGAATGTTTCCGCCTCGAAAAATAGCATTGTTCATCCGAACACCGTCCACTGAAATCAAAAGCCGGTTGGTGGCAAAACCACGAATCATGGGGCTCCCGCCACCCAATTGGCTTTTTTGCACGAAAACCTTTCCACTATTTTGTAATAAATCCGCAGAAGTTTGTGGATTCGCAAAGGCAATATCACGAGCGGCAATCGTTTCGATTTTTTGGGGAATATCTTTCTTCTGCTGCTCCCATTTGGAAACAGACATCACTACCTCTTGAAGTTGCTCGGGCTTTAAATCGAGATATACTTGATTGCCCTTTTTCAATATTTGCGCTTTGGTTGTGATGAAGGTTTGGTAGCTAATGTGTTTGAACGTGATTCGTTCATTAGCATCAAAAAGACTCAAGTCACATTTACCATCAAAATCAGAAATAGCGGTTTTGCTCTTTTCCTTATTGTAGATGGCAATATTGACCACCGGATTTCCCGAATTCGCATCGAGGACAGTCACCTCCTGTGCTGAAATTGATTGGAAGGCCAAAAAGAAAAAAAGTATGGATACCGCTTTAGGCATGTTATTCAAATACCGTATTTAACACGTCAAGGGATTTGGGTTTTCGAAAACCGTGCAAATGTAGCTCAAAATAGAGGATAATGGTTTTTAGGAGTTCGCGCCGCAAAGGTTTGTTGATTTTGATTGTTTTTAGGTCATCAAAATTTATGCCCAACAGCTTTCGGAAGGCTGTTAAATTTTCCGCTTGCACCATAGGGTTCAAGGTGGGTTGATGACTGAAGTTTCCTTCTAACAAATCAAAATAGGGTAGCTGTTGCGCTGAAGTATCGGGATAAAAACCTAAATATTTGGTCAAATTGAGCAGGAAAAGAGAGTGAAAGTTAGGGTTTAGCGGATGGGTGTCAAGCCATAGCAAACTATATTCCAGATAGTTGAAAAGGCTTTCATCCCGCTCCGCTTCTTGAATGCACATTCCCAACATTTCTGCTAAAAACAATACGATGCTGTTCTTGATTACATCGGTATGCAAAGATTTGTAATGGACTTTTACTTTTGCTTCTTGGATGGTTTCCAACGTGCCCTTATCCTTATGGTTGGCTACCAATTCCAACTGCGTCAATGGAAAAAAATAGGCCACTCGCAATTTCGACTTCTTGGCGGTGAGCAGTCCCTTCAGCAAATACGATTTTAATCCGTCAGAAGCAGTATAGGCTTTTACGATAAGACTCGTATCCCCATACTTTAAAGAAGTTAGCACAATGGCGTTGGTAGAAACCTGCATAAAAAACGGCTGCCTTAGGGTATAAAAATACTTACTCTAGGGCAACCGTTGTTATTTTGAAAAAGGTATTTAGATAACGCCTTGGGCCAACATGGCATCTGCCACTTTTACAAAGCCCGCAATGTTTGCGCCTTTTACATAGTTGCAATGGCCATCTTCTTCCATTCCATATTCGATACAAGAATCGTGGATGTCTTCCATAATACCTTTCAAACGATCATCTACCTCATCACGCGTCCAGCTGATACGCAATGAATTCTGTGACATTTCAAGACCTGAAGTTGCTACTCCACCGGCATTGGATGCTTTTCCAGGTGCGAAGAGAATTTTTGCTTCGTGGAACGCATGAATCGCCTCAGGTGTAGAAGGCATGTTCGCTCCTTCGGCCACAGCGATACAACCGTTTTTTACCAAAGTTTCGGCAGCATCTCCATCCAACTCGTTTTGGGTGGCACATGGCAAAGCCACATCACAAGGGACCTCCCAAGGGGTTTTTCCTTTGTGATATTCTGCGGAGGAATATTTTTCAGCATATTCCGAAATTCTTCCTCTGCGGTTATTCTTAAGGTCCATGACGAAGGCCAATTTCTCAGCATCGATGCCCTCTTTGTCATAAACGTATCCTCCAGAATCGGATAAAGTCAATACCTTACCTCCAAGTTGAATGACCTTTTCAGCCGCATATTGTGCTACATTTCCGGAACCAGAAATCACAACGTTTTTGTCTTTAAAAGAGTCATTTTTGGTTTTTAACATGCTGTCCGCGAAGTACACTGTACCATAGCCCGTAGCTTCTGGACGAATCAGGGAACCACCCCATGAAATCCCTTTACCCGTCAATACCCCGGTAAACTCGTTTCGTATCTTTTTATATTTTCCAAAAAGGAAACCAATTTCACGTGCACCTACACCAATATCTCCAGCGGGAACATCGGTATTGGGCCCAATATGACGACAGAGCTCCGTCATGAAAGCGTGGCAAAAACGCATCACCTCATCATCAGACTTTCCTTTGGGGTCAAAATCAGAACCTCCTTTTCCGCCACCCATCGGAAGGGTAGTCAAACTGTTTTTGAATACTTGTTCAAAAGCCAAAAACTTCAAAACGCTAGCGTTCACCGTCGGATGGAATCGCAATCCACCTTTGTAAGGACCAATCGCAGAGTTCATCTGGATGCGGTACCCGCGATTCACATGGATTTCCCCGTCATCATCAACCCAAGCCACTCGGAACGATATCAATCGTTCGGGTTCTACCATTCGCAAAAGAATGTTCTTTCCATGGTAGATATCGTGCTTTACGATATAGGGTATTACGGTTTCAGCAACCTCTTGGACTGCTTGCAGGAATTCAGGTTCATGACCATTTCGGGCCTGGACCTCGTCCATAAACGCTTTGATTTTTGCTTCCATAAAAGGGATTGATAAATTGTTAATGGATAGCCCAAATTTCAGGGCTTTTTTATTGAATTAGGAATTTGAGCGCAAAATTATGCTATTTACATAATAACAGAGCGCTTTTTTACCAAAATAATAACACATTAACCAATCGCCTGTTCTAGGTCCGCAATCAAGTCATCGGCATCTTCGATACCAACACTCAATCGAATCAAGGCGTCCACCACACCGCTCTTTTCTCTTTCTTCTTTTGGAATGCTGGCATGGGTCATGCTTGCAGGGTGACCCGCCAAACTTTCTACGCCACCCAATGATTCCGCTAAGGTGAATACTTGAAGGCGTTCCACAATTTTAATGGCTTCCTCGTAGTTGCTTCCTTTGGTAACAAAAGAAATCATTCCGCCGAAGTCGCTCATTTGGGATTTGGCAATATCGTGATTGGGATGGGTTTCAAAACCGGGCCAGTATACTTTCTCGATTTTAGGATGGTTTTTCAGATATTCGGCGACAGCCTCTCCATTCTGACAGTGTCTTTCCATTCTAACATGGAGGGTCTTGATGCCGCGCAACGTCAAAAAGCTATCCATAGGACCACAAACGGCTCCGCTTGCATTTTGAATGAAGTATAACTTATCCGCCAAATCCTTATCACGAACTACCAAAGCGCCAACCACCACATCACTATGTCCGCCCAAATATTTGGTTGCGGAGTGCATCACGATGTCTGCTCCTAGTTCCAACGGACGTTGCAAGTAAGGTGTGGCAAAAGTGTTATCTACCGCTAACAAAAGGTCATGTTTTTTCGCCAGGTCAGACATGGCTTTGATGTCGATAACATTCATCATGGGATTGGTTGGTGTTTCCACCCACAACAACTTGGTATTTTCATTGATGTAGGACGCTACCGTTTCCACGGATTGCATCCCGATAAAATGAAAAGTGATACCATATTTTTCAAAAACCTGTTTGAACAAACGATAACTTCCTCCATATAAATCATTGGTAGAAACTACTTCATCACCAGGATTCAGCAATTTGATTACCGCATCAATAGCGGATAGTCCACTGGCAAAGGCCAAACCATATTCCCCACTCTCAATACTGGCCAAAGCATTTTCCAAGGCCGTTCGGGTAGGATTGCCACTTCTTGAATATTCAAACCCTTGATGTCCACCAGGAGTAGTTTGGGCATAGGTAGAGGTTTGATAAATGGGAGGCATGACTGCACCGTAAGCTTTGTCTGGATGCTGTTCGCCATGTATGGTTTTACTGTTGAATTTCAGGTCTTTTTTGCTCATGTCACTGTAAATTGGCCACAAAGGTATTGTTATCTTTCAGAGTAATCAACGAAGTTCTATTTTTGATGCTCCAAATTCCCACTATGGTTCAAAAACCTCTTTTAGGCATTTGTTTTTTTCTCGTTCTCCTTGGTTGCACGAATCAAGAAAAACTTACATACGAGTTGACCTCCATTAAGGAGCAAGCCTGTGAATCGTGTCCCACCATTGATATCCAGGTGCCCAAAATACTGGATGAAACGCCACTGGCCTCTTTGATTAACAAAGCTATCACTGAAGAAATCAGTGCCCAACTGGTTTTTGAAGAAAGTTCAGGAGACGTTGTTTTGGAAAATGCCATCACCTCTTTCAATGAAGGGTTTGAAGCGGTAAAACGACAATTTGAGGACCAAACCATTCCGTGGGAAGCGACCCTGTCCGGAGATATCGTTTACGAAGATGCCCAAATGGTGACCGTAGTCATCAATTCGTATTTGTTTACGGGGGGAGCGCATGGCAATAGTGATGTATCCTACCTCAACTTTGATAAAGTCACCGCGGCAGAAATAGAGATTTGGGAACTTTTTGATGATGAAGAGGGCTTTACCCACTATGCGGAAACCAAGTTCCGTATACAAGAAAAAGTGCCGCAAGATGATAGTATTAACCAAACCGGTTTTATGTTTGAAGCGGAGGTTTTCCATCTCTCAGAAAACATAGGCTACACGGCGGATGGTATTCAACTACTCTACAACCCCTATGAAATTGCCTCTTTCGCAGAAGGGCCCATCGTCTTGACCATCCCTTTTCAGGAAGCCAATAAATACCTGAAACGGAAACCTAAATCCTAAAATTGGGTTAAAATCATATCTATATTTTTCGATATGTCGATATTTTATATCTTTGACTTATGAATGTGGTAGAGGTAAGTAAGGTGCTGTCCAATGAAACTCGCGTCAATATCTTGAAATGGCTCAAAGCGCCGGAAGCAAATTTTCCGCCGCATCAGGATATTGACCATTTTGATGACGGGGTATGCGTGGGATATATTCAGGATAAGACTGGACTTTCACAATCCACCATTTCTACGTATTTGAATTCCATGCAACAGGCAGGACTGGTGATTCCAACACGCCATGGCAAATGGACCTATTATAAAAGAAACGAAGAAGTGATTGAGGCGTATTACACCACCTTGAAGGAGGTTTTGTAATTTTTATTTCAAATAACAAATCTATATTTAGCGATATATAAATATGAAAGCAATTGCATGTAACCCTATCGAAACTTGTTCTGTAGCCCGCAACAAAAGTACTTGGCGGTCAAAATGGCTCTCATTTTGGAACAATCTGACCATTTGTGGCGCAGAAGACCTCTCAAAAATCAAATAAATCAAAAAACAAGAAGCATGAAAACCATTGGATTGATTGGAGGAATGAGTTGGGAATCTTCCAAAGTATACTACCAGTACCTCAACGAAATTGTACGCGACACTTTGGGCGGTTCCCATTCCGCCAAGGTCATTTTGTCTTCTGTTGACTTTGCTGAAATAGAGCGTTTGTCCTTTGCAGATGATTGGGACCAAATAGGCAATTTGATGGCTATAGAAGCTCAGCGATTAGAAAAGGCTGGTGCGGATATCATCCTGCTAGGCACCAACACCATTCATTTGGTAAGTGACGCAATAACCCGAGCGACAAATATTCCTTTTCTGCACATAGCTGAAGCAACCGGCGCAGCTATTGTCGAACAAGGGTTAAAAAAAATCGCCCTTCTAGGTACTCAATTCACCATGGAAAAAGATTTCTATTCTAAAATTCTAGAGCAGGACTTCGGCTTGGAAGTAGTCACCCCAGAACTTAAAGATCGGGTGAAGTTGCACAACATCATCTACAACGAACTAGTCAAAGGAGTGTTCGCCGAAGCCTCAAAAGAAGCTTGTTTGAAGATGATTCAAAAGCTTACCGGCCAAGGTATAGAAGGCGTGATTTTAGGATGTACGGAGCTGCCCATTCTAATCCCGACGAATGAGGTGGGCCTCCCCTCTTTTGACACCACGAAGATTCATGTAACCGCAGCCATTGAACATGCACTATCCTGAAGCGAGTTGGTCTTTTTTTAGTTCCTTTGTAACCCTAAAAGTAGATACTAGATGAAAAAAATCTACCACCTTGGCACCTGTTCCACATGCCAACGTATTCTTAAAGAATTAGCCCCCTTGGACGATGTCGTTTTACAAGACATTAAAACCGAACCGATTACTCCTGAACAATTGGATGAGATGAAATCCTTAGCAGGCAGTTTCGCAAACTTGTTCAGCCGACGAGCGATGCTTTTCCGCCAAAGGGGATTGCATGAAAAAGAGCTCTCCGAGAATGATTATCGAGATTTGATTTTGGAACAATATACCTTCTTGAAACGTCCAGTCATGCTCGTTGAGGGCGAGATTTTTATTGGGAATTCCAAGAAAGTTGTTGCTGCGGCGCAAGCTGCCCTACACGGATGAGCAAACGTAATCTCGCGATTTTAGCAGCGATTGGCGCCACCTTGATTTATGGCGTAAACCATACCGTTGCCAAAGGAGTCATGCCACATTATGTAGAACCTTTTGGGTTTATCTTTTTACGCGTGGTTGGGGCATCGTTCCTGTTTTGGATATGTTCCTTCTTTGGTCCCAAAGAACGTATCGAGAAAAAACATTGGCCTCGGATAATCCTTTGTGCACTTCTGGGAATGGTCATCAACATGTTGTCCTTTTTTAAGGGTTTGCAGCTCTCCACGCCCATCAACAGCGCCGTTTTGGTTACCATTTCACCAATTATTGTTGTAGCCCTTTCAGCTGTGTTTCTAAGAGAGCGCATCAAGCTTCTCAAAGGTTTAGGTATTTTCTTGGGTTTTGTGGGTGCTTTGGCGCTCATCCTTTTCGGGGCGGAAGTTCGGGGTGATGCCCCAAATATTCCGTTGGGTAATATTCTTTTTGTCATCAACGCTACAGCGTACGGCACCTATCTTATTGTGGTAAAAACTCTCATTGAGCGCTATCATCCCTTCACTTTGATGAAGTGGCTTTTTACCATTGCAGTTTTCATCAACCTGCCCATAACCCTTCCTGAATTTTTGGAAATTGAATGGTCTACTATGCCGCTTTGGGCATACTTCTCAGTAATCTTTGTGGTTGTTGGAACCACATTTATGACTTATTTGTTTAATGTGTTTGCCTTGACGCAACTAAAAGCCTCCACGGTTGGAGCATTTATCTATTTACAGCCCCTATTTGGAATTCTTTTTGCGGTTTTCTCCGGGAAGGACCAAATTACCGCGATAAAGCTCATAGCAACTGGACTCGTTCTATTGGGAGTATATCTGGCTAGTAAAAAACCCAAACCACAACCCTGAGGCCTGTTCCAATTCCTATAAATTTGGGGATAATGCGTCATTCGTCAAAAATACCTTTCCTCTTCGGGCTACTCCTTTTTCTTTTAAGTTGCCGAAACTCGGGTTCATCCGACAAGGCGATTATTGTCGCCACGGCCTCTAACATGCAATTTGCTATTCCAGAGTTGAGCGAGGCTTTCACAGCAGAAACCGGTATTCCATGTGAATTTGTGCTTGGTTCCTCCGGAAAACTGATGGCACAAATCAAGGAAGGAGCGCCATTTGATGTTTTTTTGTCCGCAGACATGAAGTACCCAGAACTATTGTATGAACAAGGTTTGGGGCAAACATCTCCCGAAGTGCTTGCCTATGGAACCTTGGTCTTATGGCATGCTACAGCTAAGGACCCTAGTTTGGAAACGTTGACTACGCCTGAGATAGAACATATTGCTATGGCCAATCCCCAAACTGCACCTTATGGAAAAGCTGCCCTCGAGATCATGCGAAAACAAGGTTTTTACACTAGCCTTGAAAACAAATTGGTTTTTGGGGAAAGCATTGCACAAACCAACCAATTCATTTTTTCTGGAGCAGCACAAGCAGCATTTACCAGTTTATCTTTTGTGTTATCCAATCCAAAATTCCAGCTGGGGTATTGGCAGGCTATAGATGAAAAGGAATACGCCCCTATTCAACAAGGGATTTTACTTTTAGGCAAAAGTCCCGGAAAAAAGGACTCTGCAGAGCGCTTCCGCAACTTTCTATTTTCGTCCAAAGGGCAACAAATTCTTCTGGACCACGGTTACAAATCACCTTGAATCCTGTTTGAAAATACCTAACTTGGTTTTTGCTTTATGGATTTCGAACCGCTGTATCTCACTTTTAAATTGGCTGTTGTCACTACGGCAATTCTACTTGTGCTCGCCTTGCCGCTGGCATATTGGCTGAGTGGGACCCGTTCCAAATTCAAACCTATCCTAGAAGCGTTGGTTACCATGCCTTTGGTGCTGCCTCCAACCGTTTTGGGATTTTACTTTTTGGTCGCCTTAAGTCCTCGGAATCCGTTTGGGCAATGGTTGAGCGAAAATCTGGGGCTTCAACTCGTGTTTTCTTTTAAAGGATTGGTTTTGGCATCCTTAGTTTACAGTCTTCCCTTTATGGTGCAACCCATTCAAGCAGGATTTTCGGCGCTACCCAAATCTTTAAAGGAAGCAGCCCAATTGATGGGGAAATCGCGATGGGCTATTTTGAAGGATGTACTGCTACCAAATATTAAACCGTCGGTATGGACGGGTATCGTTTTAGCCTTTGCCCATACCATTGGCGAATTTGGTGTGGTTTTGATGATTGGCGGAAATATTCCTGGAGAGACTCGGGTGGCCTCCATTGCCATTTATGATAGCGTAGAAGCGTTGGATTATGCTTCAGCCAACACCTATTCGCTTATTCTGTTTGCCATTACCTTTTCCATATTGTTGACGGTGTATGCTATAAATGGAGGTTATTTAAAAACCCAGCGAACATGATTAGTGCCCATTTGGTCAAAAGGTTGCAGGGAACTCAAGGGATTTTCCATCTCGATGTAGCGTTGGAGATTCCAGAAGGGAAACTTGTAACCCTTTATGGTCCTTCAGGCGCGGGAAAAACATCCATTCTACGAATGCTTTCCGGATTGATGCCTCCCGATGATGGAAGTATTGAAGTAAACGGGATGAGTTGGTTCAAAGGGAATGATAAATTATATGTGCCGTCCAGAAAAAGGAATGTTGCTTTTGTATTTCAGGATTTTGCCCTTTTTCCGCATATGACCGTATTGGAGAATCTCTGCTTTGCCATGTCGCAACGGGATGAAAAGCAAGCTCAGGAATTATTGGATTTTGTTGATTTGAAGGGGCTCCAAGCTGTAAAACCTCATTCGCTTTCAGGAGGGCAACAACAACGTGTTGCTTTAGCTAGAGCTTTGGCCCAACAACCTAAAATCTTGCTGCTGGATGAGCCTTTATCTGCATTGGATTTTGACTTGCGCAAACGAATGCAGCATCTTTTACGAAAAGTACATGATAGATTTGGCTACACCACACTTTTAGTGAGCCATGACCCGACTGAGATTATGATACTTTCGGACTTTGTTTACCATATTGAAAATGGCAAAATCATTGCCGAAGGAAAAGCAGAGACCCTATTCGAAAATCAAAACACCATTCTTACTACGGGAACGGTTCTGGAAATCACTCCGAATGAAAATGGTTTTGCCGTGCATCTAAAAATTCAGGATAGTACCTTGGTCATCGAGTTATCTGATGAGAAAGGAAAGGCACTTCAAATAGGCGACACTATCGAGCTAGGTCCTCGCAAGTAATCCTGTGGTTTACAAATCCGCCGGAATCCGCATATGTTTGCGAGTATCCTCTTTGGTCAGGACTTTGAAATTTTCATCTTTTTCCATCTCGCCAAAAGCATCCAAGAAAACTTGAGGCAGCCCCGTTAATTTGCGCGCTTTTAAATCCATCCAAGCGCCCATCATTTCACAGCGGGCAAAATTCTTTCCTTCGCTATCGTAAAAGTCATGTTGGAACTCGAAAAACATTCCGTTCTCGCTCATACCCTTGAATCCCAAAGAAACTTTGACCGGTTTTCCGGCAAACGCCTCTTTAAAGTAATACATGTGCTCGTAGAATATCACTGGACCGATATCATGCTTTGCCATACTTTTTTGATTGAACCCCAATTGGCCCAAATAGGCCATTCGGGTATGACTCATAAAGTTGATGTAGGCTGAGTTCGCGAGATGCCTATTGGCATCCAAATCACTCCATCGTATGTCGAATTCCTTGAAAAACATAGTGCTAATTTTGTTATGCATGCATAATACTCGTAAAAATACCATAGTTTTGGAAATGGGGTATCCACAAGTAGTCCTTTTTTACATATTTTAATCATCCCTTAATGTCTCTCTTATGAATCAAAAAGCTGGTTTTATCGAAGATTTGACCCTACCCGTGGTCGCTGCACCAATGTTTCTTATTTCAGGACCGCAATTGGTTATAGAATGTTGCAAGAACGGAATTGTGGGAACATTTCCCGCCCTTAACCAACGTACCAGCGAAGGTTTTGAAGAGTGGTTGATTCAAATCAAAAGTGAATTGAATGCTTTTGAAAAAGAGACTGGGAAAAAGGCGGCTCCTTTTGGAGTCAACCTCATCGTACATCAGACCAATCCGAGATTGGAAGCCGATTTGAAACTTTGCATGAAACATAAGGTCCCTTTGATTATTACCTCTTTGGGTGCGGTAAGCCAAGTAGTGGACGCCGTGCACAGCTATGGTGGGTTGGTTTTTCATGATGTCATCAAAAAACGCCATGCCGAAAAAGCCGCTGGGGCAGGTGTTGACGGTTTGATTCTTGTAGCCGCAGGTGCAGGAGGGCATGCCGGAAGCATCAACCCCAAGAGTTTGGTTGCTGAAGTGATAAAATTCTTTGACAAAACCATCTTGCTGTCTGGATGTATCAGTACGGGTCGTGACGTGGCTTCTGCCATGCAAATGGGTGCCGACTTGGCTTATATGGGCACCCGTTTTATCAATACCGAAGAGAGTAAAGCCACGGACGAATACCGGCAAATGATTATTGATGCTGGTGCTAGTGACGTGGTATATACAGCTGCCATATCTGGGGTACATGCCAACTTTTTAGCGGCAAGTTTGCAAGCTGCTGGTATCACCGAAGAAGATTTAAAAAAAGGACACAAAATCGACTTTGGGAAAGAGTTGGATACGGAAGCCAAGGCTTGGAAGACTATCTGGTCTGCTGGTCAAGGTGTCACCACGATTACAGATGTGCAACCCACCGCCCAACTCGTGGAAAACCTTAAAACCGAATTCAAAAGTGCTATCGAAGAACAACAACAGTTGTTGGAAAAGTATGCCTAGTATTTAAACGGCATCTGCTTCAACTGCTTTCCAATCAGATAAAAACTGATGCACTTGGCTCACGCACATGGAGCCTTCCCCGACCGCTGAAGCTACTCTCTTAACGGAACCTTTGCGTACATCGCCTACAGCAAAAAAGCCAGGTAAACTTGTTTCCAAAGACTGTGGTTCACGTTGGGAATAAATAGCACATCGCAGTTGTTCCTCCGGACGAATCCCCGGACCAGTGCAAATAAAACCTCTATCATCAGTAACAACTATACCCTTTAGCCAATCCGTGCACGGTTTGGCACCGATGAAAGTAAATAGATTGGTAATGCTTTTTCCGGTTCGTTCGCCTGACTTGTTTTCCAGTGTTAACGATTCCAAGTGATGTTCTCCAAACAATTCAACAACCTGAGTGTCGAGGTGTACGAAGATATTCTCCGCCGCTATGATGCGCTGTACCAGATAATCACTCATCTTGGCACCTAAATCGTTCCCTCTTAAAATGACATGAACCTCCTTGGCGTGATCGGCCAAAAACAATGCCGCTTGCCCCGCTGAATTTCCACCGCCCACAACACCAACCAACTCGTTTTTACAGCTAGCGGCATTCATGCCCGTCGCAGAATAATAGACCCCGCTGCCTTCGTACTTCTCGATGTTATCAATGGGCAATTGGCGGTAATTTGCTCCCGTGGCAGCAATAATTGCCTTGGTTTTGATGACTTTATCGTTAGTAGCGTGAAGAATAAAATGTGTTCCCGTGTGCTCGACCCGTTCTGCTTTGTGTGGAATGGAAATATTACAGCCAAACTTTTGGGCTTGAACATATGCCCTATTGGCCAAATCACTTCCTGAAATACCCGTGGGAAAGCCCAAGTAATTCTCGATTTTGGAACTTTTCCCTGCCTGTCCTCCAGGTGAGCGACTATCGATAGTTACTACATTCAATCCTTCTGAGGCCGCATAAACGCTAGCAGCCAGTCCCGCGGGACCAGCACCAATTACTAAAACATCAAAAATCTTGTCTTCAAAATCCATCAATACCCCAGTGTACCGTGCCAACTGTTCTAAGGATGGGTTTTGACAAACTGAGGCCTCGCTATTGATTAATATTGGAAGGTCTTCTGCAGTCAAATTGAAGTTCTCGAGCAGTTCAATCGCATTTTCCGAAGTGTCAATATCCAAGAAATTGTACCAAATGTGGTTTTTGTCCATGAAATCCCGAATCGCATAGGTTTCTTTGGAAATCCCTGACCCCACCAATTTGAGGCCGCCGGTATAATCTCGCAACACACTCTCTTGTCTCAAAAGGAAGGCATTCAGCAAAACGTCACTAATATCGCTATGTCTTGCAATCGCCTGCTTCAATGCAGAAGGAACAATGCGCAAAACCTGTGTGTTTCCCACAGTTACCGCATGGAACTGAGCTGCCCGGTTTGAGAGCATTCCACTATCTCCGGTAAACTCGTTTTTATAATGCGTAACAATTTCAGCTTCGTTGTAAGGGTCTTGTATGACCACCGCACCTTCCAACACCACGAAAAAATCATATTGCAAATCCCCCAACGTGAAGACCCTAACTCCATCTTGATGACATTCTATTTCACCAAATGGCTTTAAAGTATTGATTTGGCGTTGGGTGAGTTCTGGAAATCTTGGGTCTTTCATGATAAAAGGATTGACTTTGGCATACTCGGTTTATGAAGGGTATCGACTTTTAGCATCCCACCGAACCTTGTATTTTAAAAATACAATAAAGAATGTTTCAAAACTTTAGGGTAGCTTGAAGATTGGAAGATTTAAGTATTTTTAAGAAACCCTATCCAATATGTATATCAAAAGAAACATAAGTGTAAACATCATCATCCGCTATTCGTGGAAGAACCTTTTGTTTTTTCTCTTTTATGGTACGGCCGTTTTCGCCGCTTACAGCTTTTTAGGATGGACAAATTTGGATATCCCTTTTCAGCCTATTTCGGTCATTGGTATTGCCGTCGCTTTCTATATCGGTTTTAAAAACAGTCAGAGCTATGACCGGTTCTGGGAAGCTCGAAAAATCTGGGGTGGTATCGTTAACTATTCCCGAACCTGGACGAACAACGTGCTCAGCTTCGTGAAAAACCACCCAGAAGCACAGCGCACTTTGGTGTATCGTCATATCGCATGGATTACCGCTTTACGTATTCAACTGCGGCAGCCCACCAGTTTTTCCATAAAAGAAAATCGGTCGGTAGAGCGCCTATTTGATAGTCATGGTGAAAGAAGCCCGGGTTGCCATAATATGCAGCACTTGCTCTCTCAGAGTGAGATAGCCGATTTGGAAACGCGTAAAAATGTGGCTACACATCTTGTGAAAAATCAGGGGCTACAGCTTAAAACGTTGTTGGAAGCAAAAAAAATAACGGAGTTCGACAAACAAGTACTACACGCCAATTTGGAAGAGTTGTACAACCTGCAAGGGAAATGCGAACGGATTAAAAATACTCCCTTCCCCAGACAGTACGCGTATTTCAGCACTTTATTTACTTGGATTTTTGTACTGCTTTTACCTTTCGGACTCCTTAGCGTGTTTGGGGAACAATTATCTCAAATTCATAGCCTAGCGGATATAGGGTTGCTCGTTTTGATTGTCTTCTTTTCTATTTTGATTTCGTGGATTTTTGTGACCATGGAAAAGGTAGGAAGCAACAGCGAAGATCCTTTTGAAGGTCGCATCAATGATGTTCCCATGACTGCATTATGCACCACGATTGAAATCGATTTACGGGATATGTTGGATGAAAAGGACCTTCCTGAGAAAACCAAACCCAAACACAATATTTTGTATTAATGCCCCTAGTCCATTCTGAGTACAACCCGCCTTTTTGGCAAAAATCCGGGCATCTTTCGACTATTTACGCCGGATTATTGCGTAAAGTTCCTGAAGTCATCCAAGAACGGGAGCGTATCACTCTTACCGATGGGGATTTTTTGGATTTGGATTGGACGTATTCCAATTCAGAAAAAAGAACTCTTGTCATCGTCTTGCATGGTTTAGAAGGTTCAGCACAACGACCGTACATTACGGGAAGTGCTAAGGTTTTCTTATCCGCGGGTTGGGATACTTGCGCCGTGAATTTCAGAGGTTGTAGCGGTAGTCCAAATACGAGGTTTCGATCATACCATTCGGGTGCTACGGAAGATTTGGTTGAAATAGTGGAGCATGTGATTTCTTTAAATCGGTATGATACCATTTTTATCAAAGGCTTCAGCTTGGGGGGCAACCTTACTTTAAAATACTTGGGCGAAGGCAATCCCATTCCGAAGCAGATTAAAGCTGCCGTGGCCATTTCAGTTCCCTGCGATTTGACCGATTCCTGCGAAATGCTGATGTCTCCCAAAAATGTACTCTATGCGAAACGCTTCAAAAAACACCTTTTGGCCAAACTGCGACAAAAACAGGAAATGTTTCCCGATTTGGTTGTGGAAAAAGATATTCGACACATCATCACGCTAAAGGATTTTGATAATTTCTATACCAGCAAGGCCCATAATTTTATGGATGCGAACGATTACTATCAAAAGTGCAGTGCTAGGCAGTTTTTGCCAAACATTCAGATACCGGCGTTGTTGATCAATGCCCAAAACGATTCTTTTCTAGGAGAGCACTGTTTTCCTTTTTTCGAAGCGGAAAATTCGAAATCCTTCTTTCTGGAGACTCCTAAATACGGAGGGCACGTAGGGTTTTGGGGACCTAAAAATATCACCTATACAGAGAGACGGGCGCTTGCCTTTTTCAAGGAAAAAATACCTGCCCTGAATCTATAAGAAAACAAATAAAGATTTTTTACTCTACAATCAACTTTCCTTGCATCACCCCGTAATGCCCTGGAAAACTACATAGATAATCGTAGGTGCCTGCTGCTGGCGCATCAAACGTAATCGAAGTGGACTCACCGCCTCCTATCAACTTGGTATATGCAAGTATCGCATCGCTTTCTGGTATGTATTCGGTTTCCCTGGCTACCGCAGCGGTAGCGGCAAAATCAGCCAAATCTGTGCCAGCAGCCAACAAAACGAAATTATGGCCCATGACCATTTTATCCATTTTTCCGGTATGACGAAGCGTCAAGGTTACTTTCTTTCCAGCGGTTACTTTTAATTCCGACTTGTCAAACTGCATCAAATCGTTCGAAGAAAGTGCGATAACATTTTCGTCAACTTCTTTTTTCTCTTCTTTTTTGGTTCTGCTTACCTGGAACCCTTCTTCCTTTTTTTCCTCTTTCTTTTCACCACAGCCGACGAAAACAAAAAGAAGACTCATTGCACTTAAAAAAAACAGCTTTCTCATATGGATTGTAATGGCACGTTAATTAATTCTGAAAATTACGGGAAAATTATCAATCTATCTTCATTCCCAAACCTGAATGCATCGATTTCAGCATGAAGCTGGCTTCCAATTTTTGTAATTTTAGCGGAGAGAACACAATTTTAGTTTTATGAATCCCAAATTGAGATGGCCCTTGCTCTATGCTTTATTGTCTATGACACTTTTTTGGAATTGCAAACCAAAGCAGGAGAAGGAGGATAATTTTGAAGTGAAGTATACCAAAACAGTCCCGCAAGAAGAAAAGGTCAAGGAACCCATTCCTGTGGATTTGGAAAATAAGGGCATTGGTCCGATTGAGTCCCTTTCATTTCCCGAGCAAATTGATGAAGACATGGCCGCCAACGGAGAGTCAAAATTCAACGCTCTTTGTATGCGCTGTCACATGATTGACGAACGCATGATAGGACCGGCTATGGTGGGGCTTTATGAACGAAGAAGTCCTGAATGGGTGATGAACATGATACTGAATCCCGATGGAATGCTCCGCGAAGACCCCATCGCCAAAGCACTTCTAAAAGAGTACCAAGCGGTAATGAACAATCAGAATTTAAGCGAAGAAGAAGCGCGCGAAATTGCAGAATACCTTCGTACCCTTTAAAATCTCACAAAATGATAACTAGAATGGCCAAAAGAAGCAACTCCTCTGTGTTCTTTACTACTCTATTAAGACTAGTATTATTATCTACTATGGGAAATGAATTAAAGTCACAGGAAATTCCATATCAAGAGATTCCGGAATACCCTGAAGATTATACTTCTGGAAACGTGGTCTCTCGTATGATTGATGGTTTGGGTTTTCGGTATTATTGGGCCTCCGAAGGTCTTACTCCAACAGATTTGGCCTATAAACCTTCAGAAGATGGTAGGCCCGTTTTGGAAATACTCCAGCATATTTATGGGATGTCTGAGATGATATTGAACGCTCCTACGGCGACACCCAATGTACGACCAGCTGACTTTTCAAGTATTCCCTATGAAATCCTTAGGGAGAAAACCCTTCGAAACCTAAAGCAGGCCAGTGAAGCCATGCAAGGGAAAACTGCCGAAGAATTTGAAACGTTTCAAGTGGTTTTTCAAAATGGAGACAATAGTACCGCTTTCCCATATTGGAATCTCATTAATGGTATGCTTTCGGATTGCATTTACCATGCTGGGCAAATTACCATGCTGCGAAGGGCTAGCGGGAATCCCATCAATCCCAAGGTCAGTGTTTTTTTAGGTAAGGTTCGCTCGAACTAAGACGATTTCTCGTAACAAAATTTACTTTTTGGCTACCCATAACTAAACGTTCGGTTATGGGTTCAGCTAGTCAGGCAATGCTCGTGGTAAGAGCGAATAGGGCATTGCTCAAAAAAAGAAAGAGCTTCAAAGAAATTCGAGAAGCGTATGAAAACTACTCCGGTGAAGGTGAGCTTCATTTTAAAGAGCTCACTCCTTTTGAGCAAAAGAAAATTCGCGACAAAATCATAGCGCAAGCAAGAAAAGACCGTATTCTGGAAATCAAACAGTACAGCTACGCCTTTATTTTGTTATGCATGATAGTTATCGCTATTTACTTTCTTTTCTTTTGAAAGAAAATAGTGGATTAACTTTTATTTATAAGGCCAAATCTTATCCACAGCCACTTTATAGGTAGGGTCTTCCATCACGTTGACTTCGATAATATCATCAGCATTGGCCAGCAGTCTTCTGCAATCTCGACTCAAATGCTTTAGGTGAACTTTCTTCCCTACCTTTTTATAACGTTCCGTGATTTTGTTCACGGCTTCGATGGCCGACATATCTACCAACCTACTTTCCGCAAAATCAATAACTACCTCTTCAGGGTCATTTTGCACGTCAAACTTTTCAGCAAACAAGGTGGTACTTCCGAAAAACAAGGGGCCGTAAATCTCATAGTATTTTACCCCATCGTCGTCAACATGCTTTCGTGCACGGATGCGAAGGGCATTGTCCCACGCAAAAACCAAAGCAGAAATAATCACACCAACCAAAACGGCTAGTGCCAAATTGTGAAGGAAAATGGTCACCAAGGTCACCAAAACCATCACCAAAACATCCGACTTGGGCATTCTTTTGAATACGCGCAAACTGGCCCATTCAAACGTTCCTAAAGCGACCATAATCATTAGACCGGTCAAGGCTGCCATAGGAACCTTCTCAATCAAACTGGAACCAAACATGACAAACATAAGCAACATGACAGATGCCACAATACCAGACAAGCGGGCTCTTGCACCGTTGGAGGTATTGATAAGACTCTGCCCAATCATGGCGCAGCCACCCATTCCTGAAAAAAGTCCCGAAAGGATGTTCGCCGTGCCCTGGGCCACGGCTTCTTTGTTACCTCTACCTCGTGTTTCGGTGATTTCATCCACAATATTAAGCGTAAGTAAACTCTCAATCAGCCCCACGCCAGCAACAATTGCCGCATATGGAAAAATGATTTGAAGGGTTTCCAAAGTCAATGGGATTTCAGGAATATGAAAGGGAGGAAAGCTTCCTTTAATCGAGGCAATATCGCCAATACTTCTGGTGTCGATATCTAGGAAAAACACCAACCCGAAAACCAACAAAATAGCTACCAAAGAAGCGGGAACCACTTTAGTAAGTTTAGGAAGCCCCCAGATAACCAACATGGTCAACAATACCAATCCCACAAAGGTGTAGAGCAATGTGCCTTGAAGCCATTCTCCATCAGCAGTTTTAAACTGGTCTACTTGGGATAAGAAAATGATGATAGCCAGACCATTTACAAAACCAAAAATAACGGGATGAGGCACTAAGCGCATCAATTTCCCCAATCGTAAGAATCCTGCTGCGGCTTGCAGAATCCCAGCCAAAATCACCGCTGCAAAAACATATTCCACACCATAATCTTTAGCCAAACTGACAATCACTACAGCAACGGCTCCTGTTGCACCAGAAATCATTCCCGGACGACCTCCCAAAATAGAGGTCACCAAGCCCATTACGAAAGCTGCGTACAGCCCGGTCAGAGGAGATAAACCCGCAATAAAGGCAAAAGCAATTGCCTCTGGAACCAAGGCTAAAGCGACGGTCAAGCCAGATAAAACTTCCGTACGGTAATTTACTTTCTGCGAAAAATCAAAAAGGTTCAGGTACTTTTTCATTGCCCACGTTTTGAAGCGGGCAAAAATAGAACTATTCCCAAAAGTAGCACGGGAACTATTTCATTTTTACGGATTTGACAGCCTTACCACGAAGTTAGTCACAATAATCGCTCTCCAAGGGGGGTAAGCTTAGCAGTCTCGTATTTTTCTCGTTCCCAATTTCTAGGGTCCCCAGGAAAAGCATATCCCTCAGGAGCAACTCGGTTTTTCCATGAGTTGATACGCCATTCTTTTAAAGCGGTATTCTCTTCTTCGGCAGGCATCATGGAAATGTATTGGGCTATCCGAACTTTATCCTTGGATTTATTGGGTCGGATGCCATGGGGCTCGGTACTGTTGAAAATGAGTAAATCCCCAGCTTCCATCTTCACCTTTACAATTTTATCTTCCAAACCTTCTAGATTAGGCTGAAAATGATTTCGGTCTTCGGGCTGGCTTAATTTCCAAGTATCGTAATTGCGATAAAGCCACGGGATGCATTGAAAGCCGCCCATGTTTTCATCTGTCTGGTCTGCCAACGCCAACACCCCTTGCACATTTTGGGGTTTGGTTTCAGGGTCATAATCCCAATGGATAAACCCCTTTTTTTCCTCTCCTGAGCGCTGTGGGAAGTTTAGGTTGGCTCGGTCAATCGTCACCCATAGTTTCTCAGTACCCCAAACATCTACAAAAGCGTCATACACTTTTTGGGTTTGACGATTGTTCCATAATTTTTGGTGGTTATAGACCTCAACCATTCCCGTTCCCGTGAGTTCTTTCATTTGCATTTCGGCTCTCGGCGGAGTATACCATGTGTTGGAATCATTTGGGTCTTTTTCATCAAACTCCCATAGGAAATCTGCAGTAGCTTGTGCTTGTGCTTTGGGAATTGCATTTTTGACAACGATGTATCCATTGTGCAACCAGAATTTCCAATCCGCTTCGGACAAAACCCTTAAGGGTATTCCATTGGAACGGTCGTTTAAGTGCAATTTGCTGCTGGTCGCTGTTGAAGGGTTTCCAGGAATTTCTTCATGTGCCTTATTGGCCATTTCCATTTTTGCTGCTTGCTTCATACTTCAGGATTTGATTCTTGAATTCAAAACTATCAAGTTGGCTAATTGGATTCTACCGTGATATTGATTCATATTTGAACAATATTGATATTTTATTCTTCAAACTGTATTTTTTACGTCAATTTCGTGTAAGTTCAGTCTGAACATACTGATGAAAGTACAGCTCGAAACCATATCGCCCAATGCCAAAAGTCCGTTTCGACTCTTGCATGATCCTAAGCTAAATCATCTTTTCTACTGGCATTTTCACCCCGAATTGGAGTTGGTTTATATTGAAGGGGCAAGTGCCAAAAGACATGTTGGTGACCATATCTCCGATTACCACAACAGCGATTTAGTACTTATCGGTCCAAATATTCCGCACCTCAATTTTGACCATGGCGTAACTACTTCTTATCGAAAAGAGGTGTTGCATATGAAGTCTGATTTTAGAGAAAAGGTGGTGGGTAGTCTTCCTGAACTGAAACAGGTTGACAGGTTATTGGAGCTCTCCCGCTATGGTATTGCCTTTCATGGAGAAACCAAACAAAAGGTAGGAGTAATGATGAAAACCCTTCATGAAGTGGAACCATTTGAATTCTTTATGACCACGCTACGGATATTAAAGAAATTGGCCCAATCCAGCGAATTTCAACTTTTGCACACCAAACCCTTTGTGCATAAATACAGCGCAAAAGCCCAAGCCCGTTTGCGGAAAATCTATGGTTATATCGATGAACATTACCAACACAAGATAGCTTTGGAACAAGTAGCCGCTTTGTGCAACCTTACCAAACCTGCCTTTTGCCGGTATTTCAAAAAAGCTACGGGTAGTACTTTTGTGGAATTCTTGAATCAATATCGTATTAGTCAAGCGAAGCGATTATTGCTGAAAGGAAAGAATGTAAGTGAGGCTTGCTACGAATGTGGTTTTGAAAGTTTATCCTATTTCAATCGTAGCTTCAAAAAGATTACAGGCCAAAATCCGTCTGACTTCAAGGTGCGGGTGGTTTAAAAAAAGAACCGCCCCGAACAATTGTTCTGGGGCGATTCCTAACTAAATAACCAACCAAAAAACTATTTATTTTGTCGAGACTTTTATCAAGTCCTTACATTTTCTTTTGTGCCTTTACTTGCATGGTCGCATTGGCAGACTTAATTCTTGGTTTGCCTTGCTTCCCATCGCCTTTCAAGAACTGCTGATAGCCTCGTCCTCTGAACTCGTAGGTAGTTCCACTTGGGACATGATATAGCTCTATGGTTCCATCGTTGATAACGTAGAGTTCAAAATAATCATTGCCCAAAAAGTCGTAATCGAGTGTTAAAGTTTTGAGCGTTTCATCGTTGGCCACGTCAAATACTTCATAGTTTCCAACATAATCCCATTGAATCTGTCCCGGGGCCAATCCCACAGCATCAATCGACGATTCAAAGGTTCCACGACCGTTACCGGATACAAAGCGCAGGTAGTTTTCATCATCAAAATCATTAAGGGCTCCTACTTCGCTAGTAAAACTTTTTTCCCATGCTCGGTATTCTTGCAAAAACAAGTGGAAGTTGTCGTAAAAAATTCCTGTATAATCAATGGTATTAGTATAATGACCGCGCAACACATAGCTCGAATCCGAATTGGCATCATATAACTCAATCGTATCGCTGTTGAGGGCATATACTTCCAAAATCCATCGCCCATCCAAATCATGATTGATTTCTACAGCACCAGCTAGGGTTCCGTAAGACCCCACATCAATTCCGATTCCGTTTCCGGTTCTACCAATCCCTACCAAATTGTTATTGGCAAACAACACACCCCTGTTGAAGGATACCGTGAAGGCGTTCTGCAAGAAAGGTACGGAAGCACGAACATTACTCGCATTGATATCAACGTACCATAAATCAAAAGATTCCAAAACCAGAGCAGTATTTACTGGGGATTCTTCGATAAAATCATCTTCAATAATAACTTCGGTATAACATGAACTGACGAGCAGTCCAATAAAAAACAAGCTGAGAAAGTGTATTGTTCGTTTCATAGTAGTGGTATTTGTACTATACAAACCAAGCACTATGCCAAAAATCATAATGTTTTGATAATCAGTTGTTAATAGGTTGTTCGCCGGAATCTTTAGCTTTGATGTGAAATTCACCTACATGAACAATCAACCAAAAGTCGCCGTAGTTGGCGGAGGAAGTTGGGGTACTGCCTTGGTCAAAATGCTTTCTGAAAATCTGGATACAGTGGGTTGGTACATTCGGAACGATTCCATAATCCGTCATTTGCAACAGGAAGGCAACAATCCACAATATATCAGTTCAGCGCAGTTTGAGGTTTCCAAACTGGATTTAAGCTCAAATCTGGATACAGTCATTAGCAATTATGACATTTTGATTTTTGCGATTCCTTCAGCTTTTTTGGAAGCAGAACTACAAAAGGCTTCCGTTCCGCTCGCTACCAAAGTGGTTTTTTCAGCCATCAAGGGAATTGTTCCTGAAACGGGTTTGATTGTAGGCGAGCACTTTCATGAACGATACCAAGTTCCTTTTGAAAGTATTGGCGTAATCACTGGTCCTTGTCATGCAGAAGAAGTTGCTTTGGAACGGCTTTCCTATTTAACCATCGCTTGCGCGGATACCGCAAAAGCAGAACTGGTGGCCAATCAGCTGAAAAGTCACTACATCCGAACCAAAATATCCGATGATATTATCGGAACTGAATATGCCGCAATGCTTAAGAACATTTATGCCATTGCAGCGGGTATTGCGCATGGATTGGGCTATGGCGACAATTTTCAAAGTGTGCTGATGAGCAATGCCATCCGCGAAATGAAGCGTTTTATCGCCTGTGTTCATAAAATGAAACGCAACATCAACAATTCCGCTTACTTGGGGGATTTGTTGGTCACAGGGTACTCTATTTTTAGCCGAAACCGTATGTTTGGCAACATGATTGGCAAAGGATATACCGTAAAGAGCGCCATGATGGAGATGAACATGGTTGCTGAAGGGTATTATGCGGCAAAAAGTGCACATGATTTGATGGAACGTCTGGAAAAGAAGTCCAAAACGCCCATTATTGATGCCGTTCATTCCATTTTATATAAAGGAAAGAACCCCAAAAAGATTTTTACAAAACTTACGGAAAGGTTGGACTAAACCCGCTCCAACGAAAAATTAGAGTGTGATTCCAGCGCTTCTTCCAAAGCTGTTATGAATTCAGAAAGTTGTTCCTTGTCGTAACCAAATGCTTGTTGAAATTCGAAAAGAACTGCATCTTGATGTTCGCGAATGCTGTCGATATCGAAATACAAGCGTCCTGTTCTACGAATAAAGAAATCCATGGGATTCAACACCATCTCGTTGGCTATGGAAAACTGCACTTCGGCGCGAATCAATCTTTCGGCTACTGATTCCCCTTTTAATGCTGCAAAAGCTTCCAAAATACTTTCCGTTTGTTTGCCGTAGGTGGTCACCAAATACCAAGCATCGTATTCAGAGAATCCTTCTTCCTTCAAACGCGAATACACCTCTGCGATATATTTCTTTACATGTTTGAATTTCTTGAACTCATTTCCGCAAAGTGGAATCTTGTCTGTAGTGCACGGTTCAAAAACCAACTGCTGTTCTTCTTCCATCTTTTTGGTCACGCGATTCACAATGCGCTCGGCCATTTTTCGATACCCTGTCAACTTTCCGCCAGCGATACTAATCAAACCGGAATCAGAGGTAAAAATCTCATCTTTTCTGGATAATTCAGAAGCTGATTTACCTTCCTCATGAATCAAGGGACGAAGCCCAGCCCATGAAGAAATAACATCTTCCAGCTCCAAATTGATGTCAGGGAACATATTGTTTACGGCTGAAATCAAATAGATGGCATCGGCCACATCTATTTTGATATCATCTTTATCCAAATTAAAGTTGGTATCCGTAGTGCCCACGTAGGTCACCTTTCCGCGAGGGATGGCGAACATCATACGCCCATCAGGAATATCAAAATACACAGATTGTTTTACGGGAAGTTTCTTTTTTGGAAATACCAAGTGTACCCCTTTGGTAAGATGCAAGCGTTTTCCCTTTTTGGAATTGTTTACGCTGCGCAATTCATCTACCCAAGGACCCGCGGCACTCACCACTTGCTTTGCAGAAATGGAAAAGGTTTTTCCCGTGACCTCATCGCATACCTCTACCCCATTTACTTGACCATCTTTATATAAAAAGTCGGTTACTTTCGCATAGTTCAAGGCCTGGGCACCGTATTGCAAGCTGGTTTTGAGGTTTTCAATGGTGAGTCGGGAATCGTCCGTACGATACTCAGCGTAATAGCCAGCACCGTTCAATATCTTTTTCGGAAGCAGGGGTTCCAGTTTCATTGCTTCCTTTTTCTCCAACATTTGGCGTTTGTCGTCCCCAGAAACTTGGGCCAAAATATCATAGACCTTCAATCCTATGGAGGTAAGCCATTTGCCATAGGAACCTCCCTCTATTAAGGGTAACAACATCTTTTCAGGTAGGACTAGATGCGGAGCCAACATGTGCAAGAAAGCACGCTCGGAGCCCACATCTTTCACCAACCAAAATACATATAGCATTTAATAGCGAAGTCCGCCATGAATCAATTTGGTGGATTTACTACTGGTGCCCGAAGCAAAATCCCCTTTTTCAAGCAAGGCCACTTTCATTCCTCTAGAGGCGGCATCCAAGGCAATTCCAGCTCCGGTTATCCCGCCACCAATCACAACCAAATCAAAGTGGGTTTTTTTGATTTCCACTATTTTGGAAGCTCTATCTACATTGGAAAAACGAATACTTTCTTTCATAGCTTATTCTTTTTTTGACCAAACCTTGCAAAGAGAAGGGTGTTTCCCGATACAAACGTTAAGGAATCATCATTTCTGATGGGTAGCTGTCCATCAGAAGGTGTGCAAGTTAGTATTCTTTAGGCTTATTTCACATCACTATGCTACTCTATTACCTTTTTGTCCAAAAAATATTGAACGAGCGCCTCTTTCATCAGTACAGATTGCTCTCCAGCCTTTAGCGGAGGGAGTTGTTGAACCATCTTGTAGTGTGGCCAGCCATCATCATCAAAAAAATCAAAATCATAATAGCCATAGGGTTCCAACAGACGACAAATTGCGATATGCATCAGGTTTATCTTCTCGTCTTTTTTAAATGACCTTTGATAATCCCCGAGTTCTTGCACGCCCACCAAATACAACATCCCATCAAGGTCCAAATCTTCACCATCCGAGAATCGGTCGGACAGCGTTCGCACCAAAAGTTCCCATCGTGATTTTAATACATCATCTCTTCCCATATCGCTAGTACAGCAAAAACAAAAGTACGAACCAATAGGCTATATTTGTTAAAATCGGTCGATGAGCTTTTTGGATATTGTTCTAGGTGTATTGTTGATTTGGGGCCTATACAAGGGCTTGCGTAATGGGTTGTTTGTTGAAATTGCTTCCCTTGTTGCCCTTATTGCAGGACTTTACGGTGCCATTCGATTTTCTTATGTGACGGCCAATTGTTTGAACGAAACATGGAATTGGTCAGGAAACCAAGCCAAGATTGCGTCTTTTCTTATTACATTTTTCATCATAGTCGTGTTAGTTCATTTTGCCGGAAAGTTTTTGACCAAAATTGCCAATTTCGCCATGTTGGGTTGGTTAAATACCATAGCAGGAGGTGTCTTTGGTGCGCTGCGCGTAGCCGTTATCCTAGGCGCTTTACTTGTCTTTTTTGACCGTTTGGATGCACAATTCAACATTGTTGGGGAAGAAACCCGAGAAAGTTCAATCCTTTATGCGCCAGTACGTGATATAGGAGCTTTCGTTTTTGATTTTGTACTGGAGAAAAAAGAAGCGCACGAAAACGGACAGTACGAAGAAGTTATTTGAGTCCCATCCGTAAAAGGAACTGTTTTCCCGACCAACGGCTTCTCTAATCATCCCGTATCTGTAAGAAAAGCAATTCAAACCGGTCACTTATCGGTTGAATCGGGTGCTTGATGGATTTTATTGGGGCTCCCCTTTAAGCTCCAATAGTTTAGCATTTGAGCACAAGAGAATACTAACGGTTTCTAAAATCGTATATGAAAATGAGAACATTGAGAATCATCGCCGTTTTGGTGATGGGTTCACTTTTCGTGACCTGTTCACAAAGTGAATCCAATGGCGAACTACCCGTAGGGACCGGTACTGACGGTCAAATCAATCCAATAGATGTGGCACAAATGGAGATTGAGTTATTGAACTTAATCAATGAACACCGTGACCAATTAGGCAAATCAATGCTGTTGTCTATGCCCTCAGTAGAAAAGTACGCCGAAGACCACAATACCTATATGATTTCGCAAAATCGACTAAGCCATGACAATTTCAACAGTCGCGCCGCAAGCATCTCAAATGAGACGAGTGCTTCGGAAGTTGCTGAAAACGTTGCGCGATTCTATGGCACTGCTGAAAAAGCATTGGAAGGTTGGTTGGATAGCAGCGATCACAAAGGAACCCTTGAGGGGTCATACTCACACACGGCACTTAAGGTTAGTTTGGATGCTTCGGGTAAACCATATTTCACTCAGATATTTCTGACCTTGAAATAATGGCGATTTAAACACGCGAAGCGAACCGCCATCTTTTTATATCTTACAGAAAATTTAAAGGATGGCGACACGCAAACCCTTCAATTTAATGCAATGGGTTGAAGACAATCGTTCAACTCTGAAACCTCCTGTTGGGAATAAAAACCTTTACAAAGAGGCAGGGGATTACATTGTTATGATTGTCGCTGGACCGAATGCCCGAAAGGATTACCACTACAACGAGACGGAAGAACTCTTTTACCAACTCGAAGGGGAAATCGAGGTTCATATCCAAGAAGACGGACAAAAGAAAACCATGAAATTGGGACCGGGAGACATGTATCTACATCCTGCTAAAGTTCCGCATTCGCCCGTGCGCCACGAAGGTTCAATCGGTCTGGTCGTCGAACGAAAACGAAAAGACTTAAAAGGAAAAGATGGCTTGATATGGTTTTGTGACAATTGCAATCATAAATTGCATGAAGTCTATTTCACCTTGGAAGACATTGAGAAAGATTTTCTAGGACATTTCAAGCATTTTTACGGCTCAAAAAGTCTTCGCACCTGTTCCGACTGCGGTACGGTAATGCCCGTGGATAAACGTTTTGTAACCGAAAATTAGAAGTATGTTAATCGTTGCCAAATTACTTACTGCGCTAGTAGCCCTTTTACACTTTTATTTTTTGTGGCTGGAAATGTTTGCTTGGACCACCAAGGGTAAGAAGGTGTTTCGAAACTTTCCGAAGGATTTATTTGAGCCTACTAAGGCTATGGCAGCCAATCAAGGACTTTACAACGGTTTTTTAGCGGCCGGTTTGGTGTGGTCTATTTTCATTTCCAATCCCGAATGGCAATTTAATGTAGCACTCTTCTTTTTATCCTGTGTAATTGTTGCAGCGCTATATGGAGCGGTTAGCGTTTCCAAGAAAATCTTCTTCGTTCAAGGGGTACCAGCGGTATTAGCTTTGGCCTTTCTAGTACTAGCACATTATTTGTAGTTCACAAGCGTACGCAAAACCACTTTCTTCGTAGTTTTGTGGAAAATATAACAAAACAACATTCAAATGTTAGAAATATCGTCTGTCGCCCATAGTTTTGGATTAGAGCAAGTGTTTGATGCGCTAGGTTTGAAGGAGATAAATGCCGGTACCTCAACAGGGGCGCAAAACTTTGGTTCTGGAGAAACCATTACTTCCTTTTCTCCGGTAGATGGCCAAGTCATAGGTAAAGTATCCGCTACCACCGCAGAGGATTATGAAAAAGTAATGCAAACCGCGCAGACTGCCTTCGCGCATTGGAGAACACTTCCAGCTCCAAAACGCGGGGAAATTGTACGACAGTTCGGTGAAAAACTTAGGGAGCTCAAAGAACCTTTGGGAAAATTGGTTTCTTACGAAATGGGAAAATCCTATCAAGAGGGATTGGGCGAGGTTCAGGAAATGATAGACATCTGCGATTTTGCAGTTGGACTTTCCAGACAGCTGCACGGATTGACCATGCATTCTGAAAGACCGGGTCACCGTATGTATGAACAATATCATCCATTGGGCGTAGTTGGAATTATTTCCGCTTTCAACTTTCCCGTTGCGGTTTGGGCTTGGAATACGGCTTTAGCGTGGGTTTGTGGAGATGTTTGTGTGTGGAAGCCTTCTGAAAAAACACCTTTATGTGGCGTAGCGTGTCAAAATATCATCGCCCATGTGCTTCAAGAAAACAATTTGCCTGAAGGTATTTCATGTTTAATCAATGGCGATTCTACCGTCGGCGAAATGCTTTCCAAGGATACCCGAATTCCTTTGGTTTCGGCTACAGGTTCTTCTCGCATGGGAAAAGCGGTTGCGGCCACAGTAGGAGCTCGTTTGGGAAAATCCCTTTTGGAGCTTGGTGGGAACAACGCTATCATCGTCACACCTGATGCAGATATTAAAATGACCGTTATCGGTGCTGTTTTTGGTGCGGTAGGTACAGCAGGGCAACGTTGTACTTCTACGCGAAGACTCATCATCCACGATTCTATTTATGACCAAGTGAAAACTGCCTTGGTAGATGCCTACCAACAACTCAAAATTGGTAACCCTTTGGATGAGAACATGCATGTTGGACCGCTAATCGATACCCAAGCTGTTGCTCAATACAGCAAGGCGCTTGAAACAGTTAAAGCAGCGGGAGGTAAGGTTATTGTAGAAGGTGGAGTGCTTACGGGAGATGGTATTGAAAGCGGTTGTAACGATAAGCCTGCTATCGCCGAAGCTGAAAACCATTTTCAAATTGTTCAGGAAGAAACTTTTGCGCCTATTTTATATCTGCTAAAATATTCTGGGGATGTAAATGACGCGATTGCATTACAAAACGGGGTTAAACAAGGTTTGTCTTCGGCTATTATGACCAAAAACCTTCGGGAAGCAGAGGCTTTCTTGTCTGCTGCGGGAAGTGATTGCGGAATCGCCAATGTCAACATTGGTACCTCCGGTGCTGAAATTGGTGGTGCGTTCGGTGGTGAAAAAGAAACCGGTGGAGGCCGGGAAAGTGGTTCAGATGCTTGGAAAGTGTATATGCGTCGACAAACGAACACTATCAACTACACCACAGAACTACCGTTGGCTCAAGGAATCAAGTTCGATTTGTAGGTGCGAGCTACAGACCAGCGAGGTATTCATAAGAGTTTTTCAAGGTTTTTTCTGGCTCTGGGGTCAAATCACGTTCCAAAAAGAAGTGTTCTACACCCGATTTGATACCCTGTTCCACAATGCCCTTGATATCGTATACCCCATCACCAGGGTCGCTCATAAAAGGGAAACCTTGGACCCATTCCTCGGGGGTAGTCCCATCTCCAGCAAATCGGAAAGGTTCCTTGGCGTCTTTTAGGTGCAACAGCTTGAATCGATTGGGATAGGCTTTGAGGTAGTCGATGGGATTCGCCCCTGCGGCTTGCATCCAAAAAACATCCAATTCAAATTGCACATACGCTTCGTTCGTGTTTTGCAATAAGAAATCCATAGGAATTTCTCTGTCAAAAGCTTTGTGTTCATACCCATGGTTATGATACACGAACTTCATTCCGTATTTGGACATTTTTTCACCAATGGCATTAAACTCTTCCGCATACTTTTTATAGTCCTCCAAACTGTTTCGTTGCTCTTGTATGGCCGGTAAAACCAAATATTTGGCTTCCAAAGGCGCTACCGCATCCAGCATTTTATCCAGGTTATTTCGAAGCGTATCCAAATCCGTATGCAAGGATGGAGTAGAAAGCTTGAAGGTCTTTAACAGGGCCACAGTTTCTTTTACCGAATACCCATAAAAAGCGTTCTTTTCAAGACCGAGCATGGGCTTGATGTTCTCCCAATCCGCAATCGCTTTTTCAGAGCTAAAACCATAAGGACCAAAAAATTCGATTTCGGTGTATCCCAGTTCAGAAAGGGTTTGTAAGGTACCTTTCAAATCTGCCTCTGCCATTTTGGGAATCGTAAAAAGTTGCACCCCGATATTGATTTTGGATTCGAACTCAGCTGGGGATTGCCCTAAGACTTTTTCAAAGGGACTTGCAGCCAATAGGGCTCCAGTGCCCAACAAACTATTTTTAATGGCAGTGCGTCTTTTCATGATTACGAGTTTTGGAGTTCTGTTTTGATACGATATAAAAATGGTTTTCTTCTCGGAGCATCTTGTTTGGGTTCCGGCAAGCGTTCAAAAATGCCCAGAGAAAGCATTTTCTTTTGGAAGCGACTACGCTCCAATTTTTTGTTCAGAATGGTTTCGTGAAGCCGATGCAACTCTGGCATCGTAAATTCTTCCGGCAGTAGATTGAAGGAAATATGCTCTAAGGTGATATCTCGTTGTAATTTTTGCATGGCGGCATGGGCCATTGCTTCATGGTCCAACCACATTTCAGGCAATTCCTTAATGTCATGCCACCCAAAAGACTGTTGCCACTCGCCACCTGTAGGTTGGGTTTTGTCAATATCCACTAACGCATAATACACCATGGAAACAAAACGGCCGTTAATCCATAAGTCTTCGCTCCAAGGCATATCAAGTTTTTCAGCCACCTCTCGAAACTCTTCCTTAAAATTCCGTTTGGCCCCACCAAAAACCGTAAACAGTTTCAAAAAAGACTGTTTTACGCCTGTTCGTTCTTCCAAGACACGTACCGCTGCATCGTTGGTTGATTCTTCTTTGACTAAATAGCCCCCAGGCAAGGTCCATTTGCCCTCAAATTCC
>ERZ1740062.315-NODE-315-length-31629-cov-16.017071_pt1 | contig 31629 bp, 23 predicted proteins | sample MGYA00581741_ERZ1740062 | MGnify/ENA primary metagenome ERZ1740062 (study PRJEB43018, sample SAMN04849747) | marine metagenome | isolation source: floating plastic debris | place: Pacific Ocean | collected 2008-09-01 | study: EMG produced TPA metagenomics...
TTAAAAGACAATAGGTTCAGTTAAGAGTATTGTAGATTGGGTTGAGTTTGAGGGTTATCCAACTTTGTGGTTGATAATTTTGGGTTTCGTACCTCAACCCAAGACGCTAACCCATCCTACATTTAGTTAAACTTGAGCGTAACCGAACTTTGTGGTTGATAATGTTGGGTTACGTACCTTAACCCAACCTACGCTATTTCTTTTTACTTATTATTTTTAAGTTCTTGTTACTTTTTAGTTATTATTTGCGGAATGTGGGATAAATACTTTTGAAGCTTTGTGAACAAATAAAAACTATTGCTGTTGTTACTTCTTTAAAGTCGGAAGTTTTGCGACAATCAGAAACAACCTAGAAATAACCTATATGTAACTATTTCTTGTTAACTTAATGGTTGTCTTTTAGCCCAGTGAGAAGGGGAATATCCCAATTTTACACAAAGCCCATAGGCTAGAAACCTGGAGCTGAGATATCTCTTTTCCCATTAGATTACCCCCACTCAAAAGTGCTTATAGCTAATTCTTAAAAAAGAAATAAACATTAAATCTTTAAACCACCACAGGAGAATATTTGAAATGAAGCTAGCTTATTGGATGTACGCAGGTCCTGCACACATTGGTACTTTGAGAGTCGCAAGTTCCTTTAAAAACGTCCATGCGATTATGCACGCTCCCCTAGGAGATGATTATTTTAATGTGATGCGTTCTATGTTGGAACGGGAGCGTAACTTCACACCAGTAACTACCAGCGTCGTAGACCGTCATGTTCTAGCTCGTGGTTCTCAGGAAAAGGTGGTTGATAACATCACCCGTAAGGATGCTGAAGAAAATCCCGATTTAATCGTTCTTACTCCTACCTGTACCTCCAGTATTCTACAAGAAGATTTAGAAAACTTTGTAGATAGAGCGCAGATGGAATCCAAAGGTGATGTGATGCTTGCGGATGTCAATCACTACCGAGTTAACGAATTGCAGGCAGCAGATAGAACCTTGCAGCAGATAGTACAATACTATATTAAGAAAGCCCGCAAGCAGGAAAATTTAGGTGAAGGTAAGACAGAGAAACCTTCCGTAAACATCATCGGTATCTCAACCCTGGGTTTCCACAATCAACATGACTGCACCGAGTTGAAAAAACTGATGTCAGACCTGGGTATTGAAATCAATACCGTAGTCCCCGATGGTGCTTCCGTACACGAGTTGAAAAATCTACCCCGTGCTTGGTTTAACTTAGTTCCTTACCGGGAAATGGGTCTACTTGCAGCTCAATATTTACAAGAAGAATTTGGCACTCCCTACGTAGATATTACCCCCATGGGTGTAGTAGAAACTGCTCGCTGCATCCGTAAAATTCAGCAGGTACTCAATACTCAAGGAGCCGATATCAACTACGAAGAATTTATTGAAAATCAAACCATACACGTATCTCAAGCAGCTTGGTTCTCCCGTTCCATTGACTGTCAGAACTTAACTGGTAAAAAAGCCGTGGTATTTGGCGATAATACCCATGCAGCAGCAATGACCAAAGTATTAGCGCGGGAAATGGGTATTCATGTAGTATGGGCTGGAACCTACTGTAAATATGACGCTGACTGGTTCCGGGAGCAAGTTAGCGAATACTGCGATGAAGTTCTGATTAGTGAAGACCACGGAGAAATCGCTGATGCGATCGCACGGGTGGAACCTTCTGCAATTTTTGGAACCCAAATGGAACGTCATGTCGGTAAACGTTTAAATATACCTTGTGGTGTGATAGCTGCACCGATCCATATCCAAAATTTCCCCATCGGTTACAAACCATTTTTAGGTTATGAAGGTACAAATCAAGTTGCCGATTTGGTATATAATTCCTTCACTTTGGGAATGGAAGACCATCTCTTAGAGATATTTGGGGGACACGATACCAAGGAAGTTATCACTAAGGGTGTTTCTGCGGACTCCGATTTGAATTGGACAAAAGATGGAGTCATAGAATTAAACAAGATTCCCGGTTTTGTCCGAGGTAAGGTGAAGCGCAATACTGAGAAATTTGCTCGGGAAAGGGGAATTAAAGACATTAATGTAGAAGTACTTTATGCAGCGAAGGAAGCTGTAGGTGCTTAAAGGCTGCAAGTAAATATTATCTTCCCTTATTTACTTATAAAATTTACTCATAAATTAATCTGTAGAGACGTTATATGTTTATATGTAACGTCTCTACTTCTAAAAGCGCTGTCCACAACTGATGTTATGGCAGTATTTCATGAAAATTATACTTGCAAGATTTATATTAGTAATGTAAAAGTCATTTTTTATTCATTAAAAAGCTTAGAAAATTAAAAATATTAAATTTCTTCCAGAGAATATTTCTTGAAGAAAAATAGTGTTTTTGATAATTATATAATTGAGCGATAATTGAAAAACAAACATTTATTTTACTGAATATTAACTAATATAAATCAATGAATAAATCACTAAAAATTCAAGAATTTTCTATTGCGATCGCTGCCAAGAATCTGAACCCTGCGGCAATTAATTTAGATTTCCTGAAGTATAGTGGGGTAGTCCCTGGGGACTGGGAATTAGTTCGTAATCCTATATATACTAAGGGTTTAGTTCAGATATTTTTTAAAAATGGAGTTGGTATAGTTGCTCAGCCAAACCAATTATCCTTTCTAGAGGTAATAAATAATAAGTCTCATCAGGATATACAGATTGTACAGCTAGCAAATGCTTGCGTCGATAAATTACCTAACATGGATTATTTAGGAGCAAGCATTAATCCCAAAGGCTTTGTGATGTGTGAAAGTAGAGAAGAAGCTTATGGGTTTGTTCATAACAAGTTGTTATCTCCAGGTCCGTGGATGGAATTTGGTGATACTCCCGTAAAAGCCGCTTTACAATTTTCCTATAACCTCGAAGGTGGTCAGCTAAATTTATCAGTAAATGAAGCTGATGCTAAAACACCTGAAGGTAAAAATTTATCATTGATATTGTTCTCTGGTAGTTTTAACCGTGCAAATAAAGGTGAAACAGTAGAGGAAAAGTTGTCAAACATGCATCAAATTATCAACAATTGGATGCAAGATATGGAAATCTACGTTAATTTAGTTGACCAACGTTTTTTAAAGCAGTCAGAACAAGTCCTGCAAATACGAGATGCAGTTATCTAGGATTTAATCACAGATGATTTGATGCATGTTTTACTTCAAATAGAAATTTCTGATAAATTTATAGTAAATTTCTAACAAATTTCTAATAATTATATGAATGAGTAGGAAATATATGAATAATTGTGAATTATCCTGAACTACTTATTTATCAACCTTTGGGTTAAATGTATATTTACTCACACTCTCTTGATTAGGAAGTAAAAAAAGAGCATTGATTGATACCTTTTCAATGTCACCCCCTCTTGCTATAAAGAGGGGATTTTGCTTTTATCCAAAAATGGGTTTGAGGAAATGTTAAGCGATCGCTCTAACTCATCGAGTTACTCTTCAATTTATCCGTGGTGGATTCTGTTCTATTTACTTAATTAAGACAATTAATCAAGATACTGGAAATAAACAGTTTAATAAATATAAATCTAGATAGTTTACTCTACAGCTTTTTAAGGCATTAATCCCTAAAGACGGCAAACACCACTCCATAGTTACGGTTCACCCCAATGGCTCCATAGTATTAATTCTCATACATTAGACAAAGTAAAAGCAATTAAATTTTGAGCCAAACGATAACTTATGAAGCATGACCGTCCTCAAATAGGTTCGGGAAACCACCCTTCATCGACTGGCTGCTCAGGCTCAGTATATATATCAGCATAGATTGGATAGCCAGTGGCTAGGAAAAATAAACCCCAGTAACATTTTTATGTATTTTTGAACTGGTAATTTCCATAAGCCAGTTAATTGAAAATTTAGCCTTTTATAATCTGATTAATTCATTTGTAGTTATACGGAGCCGACATATAACATGGCAAAAGTAGTTGGAATAGACTTAGGTACAACTAACTCCTGCGTTGCAGTCATCGAAGGTGGGAAACCTACGGTTATTGCAAATGCAGAGGGTTTTCGCACAACTCCCAGTGTGGTCGCTTTTGCGAAGAATGGCGATCGCTTGGTGGGACAAATTGCTAAGCGTCAAGCAGTGATGAATCCCGACAACACTTTTTATTCTGTCAAGCGTTTTATCGGTAGTAAGTTTGAAGAAGTTACTAACGAAACTACAGAGGTTTCTTATAAAGTTCTCAAGGATTCTAACGGTAACGTCAAATTAGATTGTCCCCAAGCTGGTAAGCAGTTTGCACCAGAAGAAATTTCGGCATTAGTACTTCGCAAATTAGTTGATGATGCTAGCAAGTACATTGGTGAAACCGTCACTCAAGCAGTAATCACCGTTCCCGCTTACTTCAACGATTCTCAGCGTCAAGCAACTAAGGATGCTGGAAAAATTGCGGGTGTCGAAGTTTTAAGAATTATCAACGAACCAACTGCTGCTTCTCTAGCTTATGGGTTGGATAAGAAAAGTAATGAAACGATTTTAGTATTTGACCTTGGTGGTGGTACTTTCGACGTTTCCACCTTGGAAGTAGGTGATGGTGTATTTGAAGTACTATCCACATCTGGAGATACCCACCTTGGTGGTGATGACTTCGATAAAAAGATTGTTGACTTTTTAGCAGCAGAATTTAAAAGTCAAGAAGGTGTCGATTTACGTAAAGATAAGCAAGCTTTACAACGCTTAACGGAAGCTGCTGAGAAAGCAAAAATTGAACTTTCTAGTGTTACTCAAGCAGAAATTAACTTACCCTTCATTACCGCAACTCAAGACGGTCCGAAGCATTTAGACACAACTCTGACAAGAGCGAAGTTTGAAGAAATATGCGCAGATTTGATAGATCGTTGTCGTATTCCTGTAGAGAATGCTCTGAAGGACGCGAAGCTAAGCAAAGAGAATATTGACGAAGTAGTACTAGTTGGTGGTTCTACTCGTATTCCAGCGGTCCAGCAGATAGTTGAGAAAGTTTTAGGTAAGGAACCCAATCAAAGTGTTAACCCTGACGAAGTAGTTGCTGTTGGTGCAGCAATTCAAGCAGGTGTACTTGGTGGAGATGTTACCGGCATTCTACTATTAGATGTGACTCCTTTGTCCTTGGGTGTGGAAACCTTGGGTGGGGTAATGACCAAAATTATTCCTCGTAACACTACAATTCCTACCAAGAAGTCCGAGGTATTCTCTACTGCGGTAGATAGTCAAAGTAATGTGGAAATTCACGTCCTCCAAGGAGAACGGGAAATGTCCAACGACAACAAGAGCTTGGGAACTTTCCGTTTGGATGGTATTCCTCCTGCTCCCCGTGGTGTACCCCAAATTGAGGTAACCTTCGATATCGATGCTAATGGTATTCTTAGTGTGACTGCGAAGGATAAAGGTACTGGTAAGGAGCAGTCTATTAGTATCACTGGTGCTTCGACTCTGGACAAAACCGAAGTAGATCGGATGGTAAACGAAGCAGAGAAACATGCTTCTACCGACAAAGAGCGTCGCGAACAAATCGATCGTAAAAACGAAGCGGATTCTCTTACCTACCAAGCTGAAAAGCAAATTCAAGAGTTGGGAGATAAAGTTCCAGAAGAAGATAAGACTAAAATTGAGGGTCTAATCAAGGAATTGCGCGAAGCTATAGGTAAGGAAGATGATGAGCAAATTCAGAAGTTCATGCCAGAATTACAGCAAGCTCTATTCTCTGTAAGCAGTAATATCTATCAGCAAGCAGGTGCAACTGGTGCTCCTGATGGTGATGTTCCTGGTGGTGATACTCCTCCAGATCCTGCTAGTGATGCTAGTTCCTCTGCTAATTCCGGTGGTAGTGATGATGTAATTGATGCTGACTTCACCGAAAGCAAATAATATATTTTCTACATCTTTATAGTTTGAATGGAAATCTCACCTAGTTGATTTAGGTGGGATTTTTATTTTCAAAAATTAAACCGAATTATATAGTGGTATGCTTTCGGGTGAGGACGTTTTTTCACAAGAATAAAGACTTGGTGTAGAATACCCCAAAACCCTTCCAAAGAGGGAAATATAAAGAATTTATTACTCATTACTCATTACTCACCCAATTAGTGCTTGACTAATGCAGACGCAGAATTGAAAGATATACGACATATCCCTTTAGTAACTAGTATGGTAGTCACTAAATTAGCAAAAGCGATCGCTATCATAATTAAAATTTGGTAAGACGCAGCTTCATCGGGGTCTATTCCACTCAATAACTGTCCAGAAAAGATTGCTGGGAGAGTCACCATACCAATGAGAGTCATTTGGTTGATGGTGGGAATTAAACCCACTCGAATTGCATCCTGACGGTACTGTTTTACAGCTTGTTGGGGAGTTGCACCTAAGCTAAGGTGAGTTTCTATTTCTAGATGACTAGAATTAATGCTTTTTAAAAACCTTTCTCCTGATACCGCACCTGCATTCATTGCATTAGCTAAAATTATCCCGCTTAAGGGGACTATATACTGGGGTTGAAACCACGGTTCGGGTTGAATAATCAAGAAATTTACATACACGACCGTTATTGCAGTACTGATCAACATCGCTCCACCAACTAAAGGAAGCATTTTTGCAATCCTCTTATCGATACGATTTCTGGCAATAATCGCCGATATCATCAGCAAAACTGCTAAAATCGCCAAAACTGCAATAGGGTTATTCTGCTTAAATATAAAATCAAAAATATATCCCAAAACAGTTAGCTGCAAAATAGTTCTGCATGTCACATTCAAGAGTCTTAACTCCAGTCCTAACCTTTCCCATGCAGATAAACCAATAGCAACACCTATCAAGGCGATCGCGCTTACTAAATCAGCAAAATCTAGGGGGATGAGTTTCATTGTCTAACCTTGTTTAAAAATTAACTCTCAGATATCAAGTCCTGATCAAGATAGAAAAACACAATTTAGAAATATAAAATCTGAATTTAAACACCAAAATATACGGTTTCAAATATTTATCTGCTGTATATTATCTAAAAATATATACAAGTATTTCCTCTTGTATCTTTTTTGTATTAGTACTTGCTGTGTAAATTTAATACGTATTGAGAATAGAGACTGACCAATATCAGTAACCCAACAATCGAATAACCAAACAATTGCATAACTAAACATTGAATTGAGCATCTATCTTTTTACATTCACATAAGAAATTATGATCCAAACTGTAAATTCTGTTCCAGCATTTGATATTAAACAACAATACGCTCAGATTGAAGCTGAAATTAGTACTTCAGTTCTACAAATTTTGTCTTCTGGACGTTACATAGGTGGTCCGGTTGTAGAGGAATTTGAGCAGAACCTAGCTAAATATATAGGTACATCACACTGCATTGGCTGCAATTCTGGTACGGACGCGCTATTTCTGGCTTTAAAAGCGAGTGGTATTGGTGCTGGTGATGAAGTTATTACTACTCCCTTCACATTTATTGCTACATCTGAAGTTATTAGTTCTGTAGGTGCTAAACCTGTTTTCGTTGATATTAATGCCGATACATTTAATCTAGATTTACAGCAGATTAGAACCGCAATTACTCCCCAAACAAAAGCTATCATTCCAGTGCATCTATTTGGTCAACCTGTTGATATGACTGCATTAATGGACTTAGCTGCATCCCATAACTTAATTGTTATTGAAGATTGTGCCCAATCAACAGGAGCTATTTGGCAGGAGGAAAAAGTCGGTAGTATTGGACATTTTGGCTGTTTTAGTTTTTACCCCACTAAAAATCTTGGGGGTTGTGGTGATGGGGGTGCAATTACTACCAACAATCCAGAATTAGCAGCAAAATTACGGATGTTTAAAGAGCATGGACAGAAAATTAGATATCAGTATGAAGAAGTAGGGGTCAACAGTCGTTTAGATGCAATTCAAGCTGCAATCTTAAAAATTAAATTGCGTTATCTAGACACTTGGAATCGTCAAAGACAGCAAATCGCTTTTCGTTACCATAAAGCACTAGCTCCAATAGACGGTATTGTCATTCCCCAACAGCTATCTTCTGGGGAAGGTGTCTGGAATCAATATACCATTCAAGTACTCGATGGCAAAAGAGACTGGTTGCGGGAAAAATTACAGCAAAAGGGTGTAAATACAATGATTTACTACCCTTATCCTTTGCATTTGCAGCCAGTGTACCAAGACTTAGGTTACAAAACAGGGGAATTACCTGTTTCTGAGGAAATTTGCGATCGCGTCCTTTCCTTACCAATGTTTCCCGAACTTTCTTGCGAACAGCAAAACCAGGTTATTACCAGTTTGCAAGAATGTTTGAGTTAAATATAAGCTATTACTGGAAATCTTTAACCAAGTCAGGAAAGCATAGAGGGAAGATAGGGAGAAAAGTCTCCTTTCCAGTTTCTATTAGGACACAGTACCGTCAAAACTCATCACCTCTACAGTTCCCAATGCTTCCACTAAACTACGAACCGCAGCAACCATAGCAACTTCACTATTAAGTTGATTGACAGCAGAACCGACACCAACACCAGCTGCACCAGATGCGATCGCAAGAGGTGCAGTGACGTTTGATATACCAGAAGCACAGAGGACGGGGACAGATACAGTACGAGAAATTTCGTAAGCTGCTGCTAAAGTGGGAGCAGCTTTTTCAATTAAACCTAAGGTTCCTGGATGAGTAGGGTGAGTGCTAATACCACCTTCTGTCTGGATAATATCTGCACCAGATTTCACTAATTCCTCTGCTAAGTGTACTTGTTTATCTAAGGTTAAAATATGAGGAACAGTCACAGACAAGGTAACCTCTGGTAATAATGCTCTGGTCTCTCTAGTCAGTGCTAATACTTCAGATGCTTCAAAGCGTCTTCCCTGAGCATAGAAACTATCAAAATTACCTATTTCAATCAAGTCAGCACCAGCTTTGACGCTTTGCACAAATTTTTCGGGTTCTACAGCAGAAACGCAAATAGGTAAATTAGTCAAAGATTTTGCTATTTCTACTAAAGAGACATCAGCAGCAATGTCAATAAAAGTAGCACCTCCCAAGTCCGCAGCTTTCACAGTTGCTGCAACCCTCTCAGGATTGAAATTATTTAAACCACTGATGATTTTTAATACGCAGTGATTTGTGAATGCATTTTCTAAAGCATTATGCATTGTCATAATTCTGTTCTCGCAGAAGTAAAAATACGAATATTTTAACGTCTAGCTGTGATTAAAGATAGAATGACTAGGTGCAAAATATATATTCCTAAATATATTCCTAAAATATTTTTAGGAATATATAGGTAGGGTAGGTGGAAAAATTTATAACTGTGTCTGAATCCGAGTGAAGCGTAGGGAAATAAAGCGATCGCCTACAGCGGTTGCTTACATACCATCGCTTCTCTACGAGAGACTACATCTTAAGCGTTAGCTATACCGGAACGGCTTTACGTGCAACCCCCTTGGGGTCATCGCAACTATTTTATTTATTTTTTTACATTTCGTTATATAGTTAGGTTTATTATTGCCTACCTACTTAGAACTAGGGTTTTTTAATATTTCAATATTTTTATTTGGAAAGGGTGTGGAGGACAGCACATTTCCACTTAATCAAGAATTTAGAGTATGATTCCTTAATTCTTTCTTTTTTTCTTTTCTTTTTTCTTCTAATTTTAATTTTAGCGTCAGCCCTTAGTGGAGATGCTAAAAAATGTCTGAAGCTGAAAGCCTAATCCTATATTTAAAATATATATGAGATATATATTTAATATTTATAGATATTTAATATCTAAATATATATAGAATCGTATTTATATTTTATTTTAAAGAAGTTAATTTCCATAAGATATGTAGGAATTACACTAATCCTGGTTAGTTATGGCAGCATTTAGCTTCCAAATAGAGTACCTTGGCATGGAGAACTTCTAAGTCAATTGGTTTCTCAACCACCTCATTGACATAGTTTCGACACTTTTTAGTTATTCGGGATGAAGAACTCGTAGTTATCAAGAGTACGGGGAGAGATTTAAATGAAGGATGCTTGCGGATAAAGCGAGCTACATCGTATCCATTCATTCCGGGCATGAATAAATCTAAAATCAATAGGTCAGGAATCTCAACTTCTATCCGGTTGAGCACTTCTTCTCCATTAGAAGCAATATCTACGTGATATCCAAATTCCTCTAAAATAGTGTGAAGTAAAAATAAATTATCTGGATTATCATCACACAGCAAAACGTTTCTAATCATGTTTATTCAGCCAAACTCACCAGCTTTTTTATCAGAAGATACCTTGGAATATATAAGTGTTTACACAAGAAAATTTACATATTTACTACTCAGTTATATGACTATTATCTGTTAGAAAGTTTTGTAATTATCTACGACTTGCACCACTAACTAAACTCCCCTGGCTGGCTGGTTAGTTAGGGTTATACTTCGTAAATATATGATGTAAAGGCAATTAACCCATGCTAGGCAACGAAGTACCTATTATCTGTTTAAAAGAAATTGTAGATTAATACAAGTATATATACTTTTTATTGCCTTAAATCATAGATACTCAAACAATATTCAAATATTATTGAAACTATTATTTCAAATATTATTTGAACGTAGTTTAAAGTATGTTTGAGTATTGCTGGGGTATATATTTTCTAATTATGCACGAATACTTAATCTTTTATATTTATCTTTAGAGGTATTTATCCATATCTAATATATTTTTTTTATATACTTCACGACATATTTAAATAATTGTTAATAAAAAATTTTGTTTATAAAGATTTAATGATTTTATTTTATTACTGAGCTTAATAATTATTTTAGATTATTGATTTATAAAAATTTAGATGTAAATAAAAATAAATATCGATTCAATATCAACCAAGTAGATAGCAAACGGTTTCTTATTGCATCTATACAAGGTATTAAAACATTAACAGAGAGCTTCACTAATATACAGCCTTTTTTATATCTATGAGGTATGGCACTACTAGGATATGTTAAAAAATCTTTATACTTCCGGCTTTGGAGGGGGTTTGGATTAATCAATCCCAAGTCTTTCTTCTTGTAAAAAATGTCCTACCCGAAAGTTTACCTTATTCAAGTGAAATCTGCTGTAAATTCTTTCTTAACTTCTCATTTTTGCCGCGATAATTCCCAGCAGTCCTAGATTCGTAATTTACAATACTAAAGTTTTCCGAAAAGCCCGAATAAATATCTGTATTAATTTCATATAAAGAAAACTGTTAGAAAACACATTGGTTATGTCTAGCAGTAAACATGATATCTAATGAGGGAAAACAATGTTAAAGGCACTTCCGGTTTATCAATACTACGCTCAGCAGCCTGATAATGGTTATCGTTACTTTTATTCAACGGATAAAAACGTAGAGCAGGGCTGGACTCTAGATGATAACTACAATGATGCGATCGCTTTCTATGCTTTTAAGTATCATTTTCCTGGGACTGTTCCAGTATACCAATATTACTATCAACAAAAAGATGGTATTCGTTATTTTTATTCTACAGACCGTAATGTTGAAGCCTGTTGGAATTTAGATGAAAGCTATCAAAATGGTATTGCTTTCTATGTTTGCGATAGGTCTATACCTGGTACAGAGCCAATTTATCAATATTACTATCAGCAAAAATCAGGAGACTTCCGACATTTTTATTCCAAAGATTGCAATGTTAATCATGGATGGAAATTAGATAAAGAATATAAAAACGGTATTGCTTTCTATGCATTTTAGACAAAGTATGAGACGATATGAATTTTTATATTAACTTTACTTTATTCAGTATCATTTTTCCTCTATACTCTATTTAATTCATAGAAACTTTCATTAGAGATGCAGTATCGTTAATATCATTGCATCTCTATATTTTTTGAAAATTTCATAAAATGTCTTGTTCACTAATATAGTATTAATTATTCTCTAATCAAAACCTTATCTAACTCAACGCTTTTAAGATTTTCCAACATCAATTCATCTCTTTGCTGCCACACATTAAAAATTTCATTCCTTCCATCATCAAGGTGCTTGAAATCTATTTCATAATCCTGTGAATTGCGCTTCAGCTTCAGACCAAGTAAACCCATTAACTTATTGAGAATTTTAATTTCACTAACCTGTTCTTGCTGAGTTACTAAGTTAATACCAAGGGCTCTTTTTATATGCTGACTGCATTGAATCGCAGTGTTTTTTAGTAGAATCAAGTCCGCATCATTTTCTCGAAACTTTCTTCCGGACTCTAAAAATTGTAGCATTCCCAAAGCTCGTAAAGCTTCTACTTTCAAGGTATAAGTCTTTAAGTCCGGTAGAAAAACTTCTCCTTCTCCCCAAAATAACTGTTGTTTAAGTTCTTCCTTATCTCGATTGCGGAAAAATTCGCTTTCGTGAGTCAAATAATAATGTATTAATAATTGACAATAATAACCTTTGTCGTCTTTTAACTTTAATTGTGGAGTAACTGCAACACCATAACGCTGTCGTAACAAATATTTCTTAATTTGATAGCGTTCTGCTTCTGTCAGGGAGTGTTTAAATGATATGGTCTCATATTCTACGTAATCAATATTTTCGGCATTTGCAACATAATTTGCTGTATCTATCTGCTTTTGCTGTTTAATTTTTCTAATTTTTCGATTAATCTCTTTATTTTTTTCTCTGCTCTTTTCCCAATCTTTTCTAGCTTTAACTATTTCAATAATCAATCTTTTGCGAGTTTCTACTTCCTGTGCTTCTGTAGCTAAAAATGCATGACGCAAGTCTCTAATTATATTACTGTAAGTATCATTACTGCGGACTAAAACTTTGTGTCCATCAGCAATCAAACCCTCTTTCATAGATTGACGATAAATACAGATAGAAGTATTGACTCTTGCTGATAATTTAGCCCATGTCCTTAAATGTATTGGGTCATAAGCTAGAGGTAAATCTACATCTATTCTATGTAAAGGACTTAAAAGGGCTAAATTTTCCTTTTGATTCTCCTGATACCAATGAGATAACAATCTATAGTTACCGCTACCGCTACCGATTAATCCAATACCACGTTTAGCACACCAGACAATACGGGGTATATCATCCCTTACCCTTGCTAAAGCTTGTCGTGCTTCCGAGTCGGGAATTACCCCTTGGAAGATACCGTAAACCCGGTCAAAATGCTGAACATCAATACTAACTCCCGTACCCAAACTAGGAGTGACAAAAACAGCTTCGTAATCCGTTATTTTCTGATTAATTTCTGCAACAAAATCTACAGCTTCATGTCCGGGTGTATTTGTGGTTTGAGAACTAATTACTAAGCTATTAGGAAACTGCATCCGCAATTTAGCAAAACGTTCTCTCAAATAACGTTCTACTGTCTCACAACTATAGCGTCCAGAGCGACTATCGGTAGTTACATAACATTTACGTCCTGCCATTAAGTCTACTTCTAACTGTTGAATTAATGGTGTAGGGTTGGGAGAATCATAAAAAGTTACATCCCAACCATTATCAGGTTTCCACTCATTGACAACCAGCCAAGGCTGAAACTGATTGCCGACTAATGCTTGTAAATATTGTAGAGAAATATCTGATAAATCAGCATCTTGAGCAATTACTAATCCCCCAGTTGTTAAAACAGTAGAAATCAATTCTCCGAAGTATTTTAAAACTTTTACTCGCTTATCTTTACAGGTACTACTATGGAGTAAATGCCATATTGATTGTTCTACTTCATCTAAAATTACTATTGCACCTTTCCAGTCTTGGGGATTGAGTTTCCAGATAGAATCAACGCATAAACCTACGTAGCGATAGTTTAATATTTGTTGTTTTCCAGCTATTCCCCAGTTAATACCAATTTGTTCGCATAAAAATTTTCCTAACTGAATCCTATGGGTAATTAGCAAAACTGGTCGATTGCTATTTTTTGCTTCTGTAACAATTCCTTGTAAAGAAGTGGTTTTACCAGTCCCTTTAGCGGATTTGACTCCCACTAATCCCGAGGTCGGAAAGCTAATTTCTCCTAAATAGCGACGGTTAAAAGTCAGATTCGGTGAGATAGTTAAAGAATTATGAGGTTTAGTTTTAGCAAAGTAAATCTCTAAATCGATACTTTGACGATAAAGCTTTTCAAAATTTACTGCACCTTTAGCCACAATAAACTCATCAACCCCCTTTTCCAATCCTGGGAGTTCAATTACCTGTACCGGACAATCTTTTTCTTGAAACAAAAAACCCAACTGGGAAATTGCATTACTGACTGCATTAATCTTTTTTTGTTCAGTTTCAAAGTCAAAACAGATGTAAATACTGCGTTTTGTAATAGTAAAAGCTGCTAAATCAGGAATTAATTGACGATTTACCACCCTACCAAAATCATCCCTGGTGACTCGATAACCACTATTTATACCCGGAATTGCGATCGCTGCGTATCCTTGAGATAACAAAGTCGCTGCTTTCTTGACTCCTTCACAAATAACTAAGGGGATATTGTACTGCATTACCCATCTCCAGAAACCTCTTGCTTCGGTGTCTGGGAGTCCTTCGTAAGTACAAATATCGAATGGTATAGCTATATTGTAACGCTCTGCAACCTGCCGCCAAATATCTGAAGTCACCCGTAAGCAAAATACTCGTGTAGGGGTAATGGGTGGATGTTCGTATTTGATTGCTTTACCCTTATCATTGAATCGTGGTTGATTTGGTTTAAAGCATCCCCATTCCATCCCTTGATCATCTTTTAATGGATCGACACCACTACACCACCAACCACCATAGGTCGTATGAGCATATCGCTGCAACCAGCCACCTTTAATCATTCCTGTATTAGTGCGAGGAATAGACTCAGAGACCAACAAATATTCATAAGCTGCTTCCTCTTTCAAGGTCTGAAAATTTAAATTAGCTAAGTGTAAATTTATGCCACTGCTATTGACTAATTCCTCAAAATGTTGTGGGTGGAGTTGCATGGGTATGGAGGGAAGAGGACAACAAGATTAGAAATCTACCATGCATCTACGGTGTTGAATAGAGGTAATTTTGACTGGTTAGAGCAGCCTTTTTGTACTATGTATTCGTAAATACACTTATTTTCCAGACAACCCTTGCTTTCATCTAGCTTTAAACTGGCATTAATATTCATGTATTGTGATTTTTGTAAAAAAAATATCTGAATAAATCAGTAATTTACACATGATGAGAATTGATAAAATATTTAACATACTAGACTAATTATATTTTTAAACAAAAAAATAAGCGAAAAAATCTAGCTTGTAAGCTTCCAATCTCTTGATTGAATTACTACTTAAATTTGCAGTTACTTTTTACCATTTTTTAAACAAAATATGATGATATTTGATGCCAAAAAACGTTCTAAAAGGCGTAGTGTTATAAATGCATCTAAATAATACAGACACTATAAATTACAGACACTCAAAAATGTTTCCTACACCTTTAGAAGCCGAAAACTACTTGCATCAAAATATTCCGCTATCCAAATATATGAAGGTTTCGGTAAAACAGTTAGATAAGGAGGGTGTCAGCTTACAAGCACCGCTAGAGACAAACATTAATCATCGTTCCACAGCATTTGGTGGTAGCATTAGTGCGATCGCTATTCTTTCGGGTTGGACTTTAGTTCATGCGAATTTGCGCAAAATATCTTTATCTCCCCGCATAGTCATACAGCGTAACTGTATAGAATATCTTCAGCCTATTGATGATGAATTTTATGCTTTTTGTCCCTTCCCATCAGCTCAAAAATGGCAAAAATTTATTAATATGTTGCAAAAAAAATCTAAAAGTCGAATTGAATTACAAGCTGATATTTTAGCAAATGGACATAAAGTCGGAAGCTTTACTGGCGTATATGTAGCTTTGGTTTAATAAATATTTTTAATAAATATTTTTAATAAATGGTTTGAACAAAAATTTTGAATCTATTTCAACCGGAATCATTGACTCTCCTAAAATAGAAATAAAGGCAGCCAAGCCCAACTATATATAACTTCAAAACGTAACACCAAAAAAATATCAACTTTTACATTTTAACCAATTGGAATGTCCCCAAACCTAAATCTTTAGGAGTTAAAAAACGAGCTTCAAATAATGCCATCATATCTTTTAACTGTGGATTTCCACGAGCTGCCCCTGTAAGTCCGCGAGCAATAATTAAGCCGCAATAACCCTTCGTATTGTTACACCTTTTATCCCATTTTTCCCTTGCCTCAGTGTGTGTAGGGTCGCTATCAGCAAACTCACCAAACAAAAATAACTCGCTGTTCTTAGTTTGTAATAAACCTAAATCATAGCGATCGCCATGGTCAGGGTCTGCTCCTGGATTAAAACAAATACCCCTGAGTCCCTTCGCTTGCTCTATTTTTTCAATAATTACTTTAGCTTTCGGACGGGAAGTTTGCACTAAAATAACTGGTAAACCCTCTCCAGCTTGTTCAAATTCCGCACCCTGGTAACTTTTAACACTCTCACGGAGATTTGCTAGCATTTCCCAAGAAACTACACCCAAACTCAGAAAAGAATCAGCTGGTATCAAATCATCCCGCAATGAAGAATTAAGCACTGGTAACATTTGCGACTCATCATCCTCTTCTGCTAACAAACCAGTTATAGATTCAAGTTCAGTAGCTAATTTCGGCATTGTAGAAACTTTTACCGACAACGGCTTTATATTTTCCTGGGATTGGGGTAAAGCAATTTTGTAACGATGACTCAGGTGAGAAAATGCATATTGATCGAACTGGGGACGAAAATCTTCTAGAAAGTGAGAAAAAGCTTCTAAAGCAACTAAAACAATTAAAGCTTCCTCCTCATATAAAATAGAGCGCAGACCCTCTAAAGGATGAATATTGCCAAAAGTAGGCTTGATTTCAGTAAATGATAGCTCTGGAACCTCAGTATACATTTCGTCATCAACTTCATCTTCTGTTTCAAAGGTAATAAACAAACAATCTTGTTTTAGAAAAGCTTCTTCCAAACTTTCCTGGGACTCTTCCTCAGTCAGAACTGTAGCTCGGAAACGCTTTAAAGACTCTTCAGAACGATACAGCAAAATACCATATTCCATTCCCAGCATCCCCATTACAGAAGCATAAAGAGTACCAATATCCCATTGATTAATTTCTATTGATATTATTTGCTGCTCTTCTAAAAGCTCCCAGGGAGCAGCTTCCCAAACAGCCATGGCTTTCTCATTAAGGAGGTTAGAATATTGGGGTGGTAAATCTGGAGTTGCTTCTTGTGTAATATCAGAGAAACTGCGAAATAGTTCATCAATTAACGGTAATTGTGGAGCATAATCAATTGCTATATCTAAATCTTGCAGTACTCCCCGTAAATAAAACTGAATTTCTCTATCTCTGACAACAATTTTCTGTGGTAGTCCTGGTTTACCTGGTGATTGCGGAGCTTCCATTGCTCGCATTAAAGTGCGTACTATCGCTTCCGGACCGCTCTGAGGAGATACCACATCCATACTCCGAATTACACCCTCAGAACCGTCTACCCAGAGAATACACTCACCTTTTTCCTCCAAGTCCAAACGCTGACTCTGGGTCGGTGACAATGGACGGCGATCGCCCTCCCAAACAGAAGGAATTCTGGTTAATTTCTGTAACCGACGACTGGTAGAGCGATGAAAACTTGTCATATACTCAGATTTAAAAAACTAATTTACTAAAAGCTAATTAACAGTTGGTCTTCTTAGTTTATAACTACGCTCTGAATAAACTCGACCAACATTAAATTTATAAATATAGTTGAAGGAGATAGTTGAAGGAGCAGGGAGCAAGTGAGCTAGTAAGGTACTAAGTTAGTCAGGTAGTGAGGGATAAAATTGTTAACTATACCCACTCACCATTCCCCCACTCACCATTCCCCATCCAGCATTAATCTCTCAATTTTAGGATAAAGCATTTGTGTTTTTTGTTTGGTTTATTGAAAAATCAATAATCTAATTACCAACAAATAATTCTTGCTATCGCTAGAATGAATACTAAAAGTCCCAATGTCAAACCTGAAAACCGTCCTTATATATCTGAGGTTTTCTTGGGATAATTATTTTATAGATTGGCGACAATAAAAAAGGTAGGGAGCTAGATAAAACAAATGACACAAGTACAAACATCTCAACAAAAAGGAATTCAACTGACACCCTCAGCCCTTGAACAAGTTAAATTTCTACGAGACAAGCAACAAGAAGACCTATGTTTACGGGTAGGAGTCCGTCAGGGTGGATGTTCTGGAATGTCTTACTCAATGGATTTTGAAAATTCTAGTAAGATTACTCCAGAAGATGAAGTTTTTGATTATGATGGCTTCCGAATAGTTTGCGATCGCAAAAGCTTACTATATTTATACGGCTTAGTACTTGATTACAGCAACTCAATGATTGGTGGTGGTTTCCAGTTTACCAACCCAAATGCCAACCAAACCTGTGGCTGTGGTAAGTCCTTCGGCGTTTAAGTCTTTTGGTATTTAAGTCTTTTAGTGTTTAATATGTTGCAGGTCAGTTGTTAATTCTTGGCAGGTCAGTACTATTTTAGTATCTGAATACTGCCTGAGGATTTAACATCTGACAGCTATTTATTGAAACTTTACTTTCCAAGAAAATGACTGAAACAGTAGATTCAATTTTTGAAAAAGGTTTAGAACGCTATAAAGCTGGAGAATCAGCAGCTACATTAATTCCTGTATTTAAAGAAGTTTGCGATCGTTCCCCTAAAAGTAGTGCTGCATGGACTTGTTTAGCTTGGCTATACCTATTAGAAGATAAAGCTACTCTAGCTTATAAGGCAGCCCTCAAAGCAGTTAAAACTAATCCCCAAGATCCCCAAGCCAGAGTAAACTTATCTATAGCCATGCTCGAAGATGGTCAAAAAGGAGTCAGACAGCACATTGACATAACGCAACAGTTAATGATTGCAAACTCAGAATGGCAAGATGAAATTAAAAGCAGCATCGAAGACGGATTAAGCAGAAAGCCAGGATGGAAAAGTATGGAAAAAGTCAAAGGCTGGCTATTTGATTAATTTATTTTGAATAATTTATTTAGTAGAAGATTCAGAGGGAGTAATTAACAGAGTAATTAATTCCAAATTATCTACACAACAAAATTAATTACCCATTCTCTTATAGCATCCCCATTAGCTCTGACCATCAACCATCATCAGAATTAAATATTACATTTTATGAAAGAAAAAATTTTAAATTGGTTAAATCTGATTTTAGTTGCGGACGTATTTTTAGTTCTTGCAGGTTTCATTTGGTTTGCGATCGCAATAGTAGGCAAAGCATCAGGAATACCTTTAGGTTTGGATTTATGGTATCGCTTATGGCAACCACTATTTAACCCCGCAATTGGTCTTCTCATGGGTGGAGCTTTACTTAGTGGAGTTATTAACTGGGTATCTCGCAAATTTCAGACTGATACTGATTAGAAATTAGATACCACATTCTGCATCCTTTTCTATCCCCACTCACCACTCACCACTCCACACTCCCTCTCAAACTACTTAACAATCTCACTCAGAGCCGACTCTATCTGTGAATATTGATAATTAAACCCTGCTTTCTCAGTACGTAAAGGAAGCACTTTTTGTCCCTCGAGCACCACCTTAGAACCTTCTCCTAACATTGCTTCTAGGGCAAATCCTGGGACTGGTAACCATGACGGACGATTCATTACCTTGCCCATCGTATCGCACAGCTGGTTCATTCTCACTGGCTGAGGAGCAGTGGCATTATATACGCCTTCCATCTGTGTATTATTTAAAGCTTCAATTATTAAATTGACTAGATCATCTTGATGAATCCAAGAGAACCATTGATTCCCACTACCAATAGGACCACCAGCAAATAACTTGAATGGAGGAATCATTTTAGCTAAAGCTCCTCCCATACCCAAAACAATCCCTAGTCTGAGTATAACTAATCTTGTACCCGATTCTTTCACCTTTTGAGCCTCGGCTTCCCAAGCTTGACAAACCTCTGCCAAAAAATCATTTCCCGCTTTACTACTCTCATTAAAGGTTGCACTTTCGCTGGTACCATAAAAACCGACAGCAGAAGCGTTAACTAATACACTAGGTCTTGAACTTTCTGCCTTTATAGCTTCTACAATTTTCTGAGTTCCAAGTTTGCGACTATCAAGAATGGACTGCTTGCGTTCTGGAGTCCACCGTGATTCTGCGATAGGTTCTCCCGCTAAATTTACTACCCCATCACAACCTGAAATCGCATTTTGCCAATCACCTGTTTGGGTTGGAGTGTATCCAAAAATCTCTACATTTGGAAAAGCCGTTTGAGGAAAAATTTTTCGAGCGCGAGCAACACTGCGAGAAAATATTAATACCTGCTTGCCTCCAGAGTGCAGTCTTTCTACCAAACGACTGCCCACAAAACCTGTTGCTCCAGTAACTGCGACTTTCATAAATTACCAATTTACACCCAACTTCAGCGAGATTACTATTCTACAAAATTTAGTTCACAAATTTCTTTTTCAACCCAGAGTATTATTTATTTGAGGTGAATGGTGAGGGCTACACAAAGATGCTTTTTGGTTATATAGTCGTTTCAAATAAAAAACACATCGAATTAAATTTACTTTTCATCTCGATGATATTGTTTGGAGGGGGTTCGGGGGACGTGTTCGTCCCTAAATCGGGGTTATGAGGGAGAAACCCCCAGTTCTTGGATTTTATCCACGTCTAAGATATCTAACGGAAATTAATTGGAATTACTGTATAACAATTCGCTACTCCCTTAGTCCCTACTCACAACTTCCCTCTCTTCAACATACTGCGAGTTAAAAAGTACATAAATTGTGTAATAAAATCCACATTTATTTGGTACTAAGAGGGTTGCATATTATAGTATGGACGGAGTATTGCAAGGCTTGGGGCTAAGATGGCTCGATATACCTGTTCTTTCTATTTATCTATTGCTTTTGATCAACTTCAACCGCTACTTGTAGATATGCTGCAAGATTATAATTTAAATGTAATGTATTGTGCATCTACATTTGATTACATTATGGCGCGAGAAGTTCCTGGAACTGTTCCTTTTTCTAAACTGGTGACTGTAGAAATTCTTATTGATAAGAGCACTGCTACTGAAACCGAAACCCGCATGAGTATTGTAATGAAAAATGAAGAGTTGCCATTACAACTGGAAAATCATTGCAGACAGGTCTATGAGTACATTAAAGAAGCGATAGAACATAGTCGTCATTGGCATTTAATTGAAACCATCGCTGGTTAGTTAATCCCTTTGCTCTAATGAAGGCATTAGAAATAAAAAATTCTTTCTTATCAGTATTGCTATGCAAACTTTTTTTGTATATCGGTATTTTGTTAGTTGAAAATGTTCTTCTAGGGTATGCAGGAATTGTTTCGGTCAGGAGGTTAATATCTTTATATTTTTTGAGGAAATATCTTATGGGTTAGATAAGTACTACCTATATAAATCTTGTGCTCTAGCAATTGAGCTAGAGCTTTTATGATCAGTTCTGTAATTATCAATTCTGATCTATTAAGTATTTTTAACTTTATTTACAAATTTAGTGAAAGCTCTGGTGAAAAATTTGGTAATGTCTGAAGTTCTTGACAACAAATAAAATAAATAAATCAGAAACAATGTATTCCCTGTTGCTTGTATTTGATTCGATGACTCTCGGTCTATATATTCGCTTCTGGGAAAAAATATCCGAGACTCTAACCGACCAAACAAAATAATAATTAATAAAGAGATATTTATCTCAATATTTCTATTTAATCTATATCTTCAGTCATCCCAGGGTTGATGAGGGTAATATCATATTCACTAGAATCCGTTTGACCTGGTAAGTCTACATCTTCTTTTAATAGGTAGTAAACAGCTTTTACTTGGGGACTAAACACTATCTCATCTTCATTCTTCAACTCGTGAGAAACGGATTTGCGTCCATTAATCATCAGACCGTTAGAACTGTGTTTTCCTTGAGCATCGCCATCTAAAATACGATAGGTATAACTATCTGTACCCTCCTCTTGTGATACTTTTACCAATGTTGCATGGCGACGAGAGACAAATTGCGATATCAGACGGATATCACATTCACGGTCTCTACCAATTGAATATCTAGAGCGATCTAGAATAAATTCTTTACGCCCTTGGGAATCTTCAATAATTAGTAAATGTGTGTGCTGATTGTTTTCTGCTGACATTGACAGTTCAGGAATAATATTAGTGTAATTACTGTTGCTATGTCCAGAAGCGGCACTCTTTGTTACCATTTTTATATCTTTTGTACGTAAGAACTATTCTAAGAGAATTTCCAAAATATTGAGATCCCAATGTGTTCTACAAGCATTAAAAAATGAATGAGTCGGTCTTTATGAGAGATGAATCTTGATTTAGTTAACCAGAAAGATAAGAACAAGTATTCTACTGACTCACTCTTGGAGAAGCTAGTTCTGTAAAAGTTTTTCTCAACCGACTTCTCTCAACTTGGGGATTAAGTTTCCACCAGACAAATGTTTGCAAGAAACAGAACATTAAATATAAGAACGGGGTGGAAATTTGAACTACCGCTTCCTTAATAGTCAAGATGCACAGCCTGAATTCTTGCGATAAACAGGCAACAAGCAGTTATAGAACTATGCTTTTTACAAGATTTTATGACAAGATTCTAAGAGATCAGTTTAACCCGATATGGGTAAAGGCAATATTTGTCACAGCAGTTAATCTTTCTTTAGAGGTATATGAGTGCTGCTAGAAAGAACGTCTAAGTAAAAGAGAATTAGTGACAACGCTGACTGAACTAAAAGCCATAAAAGCAGCAGCAGCAGCAGGACTTAGAGCGAAACCAAAACTGGGTAGAAGTATACCTGCTGCTAAGGGAACTCCCAATGTATTATAAGCAAAAGCCCAAAATAAATTTTGGCGGATTTTATTAAAGGTAGCCTGACTCAATTCAAGTGAGTCTAAAACATCTGTTAGGCAATCTCCCATGAGAATAACATCGGCAGTTTCCATTGCGACATCTGTTCCAGATAGTACAGCAATACCCACATCCGCTTGAGATAATGCTGGTGCATCGTTGATTCCATCTCCTACCATTGCAACTACCTGTTTTTCTGCTTGTAGAGATTGAATTGCAGCAGCTTTCTTGGCTGGTAGTACACCCGCTATAACATCATTTTGATCTAGATTTAGCTGAGAAGCGATCGCCTCAGCTGCCTTTTGGGTATCTCCACTCAATAAGATTACTCGCAAACCTTTATCCTGTAGTTTTTGGACTAAAGATTTGGCTTCAGGACGTAGAGTGTCAGCTACGGCAATAATACCCGCGATCGCACCATCTACGGCAACATAAATAACTGTTTTTCCTTCTGCTGCTAAACTTTGTGCTTGCTTATTTATATACTGCTTGAAGTGGGAATTTTGCTCATTTACTTGATTATTTAAGAAATCATCAGAAATTCCCTGGGAAAAAAGCCAATCTTGATTACCTAAGCTAACTGTTTTATCTCCAACTTTCCCAGATACCCCCAAACCTGCCTCTGTATACAATTCTTGGGCTGGGGGAATAGTTAATTCTTGTTTTAGAGCTGATTCTATAATTGCATTTGCAAGTGGGTGAGTAGTACCTTTTTCCACTGCGGCAGCTAAAGTTATAATTTGGGAGGATGAGTAATTGCTATGATAATTATCAGATTTTTCTATGGATACAGGTACACAATCTGTAAGAATAGGCTTACCGGTGGTTAAGGTTCCGGTTTTATCAAAGACAATTGTGTCAAGTTTATAAATAGTTTCTAGAATATCTCCACCTTTGACCAACAAACCTTTTTCTGCGGCTAAAGCGGTTCCCACTAAAATTGCTGTAGGTGTAGCTAACCCCAGAGCACAAGGACAAGCGACAACCATCACAGCGATCGCTAACTTTAAGCTGATCAAGAACCCTGGTTGATAAGCTGAATTCTGAGTTACTGTGTGATGCAGCATATCCATGCTGCTAGAAATGCTGATATTCTGCCATAGATTAGTGCCAATGAAATACCAAAACAGGAATGTTAACAGCGCTGTTGTCAATATGCCATAGGTAAAGTATCCCGATACTGTATCAGCTAAGTTCTGTACTGGTGCTTTGCGAGTCTGAGCATCTTCAACCAATTTTACAATCTGGGCTAAGGTAGTTTCGCTAGCTTTACGTTCGGTAGATATTACTAGGACTCCTGAGAGATTAATTGTTCCTGCTGATACTTTATCTCCTGTTTGTTTAATAACGGGTACAGATTCCCCTGTCAGCATAGATTCATCAACTGTTGTTTTACCATCTACCACTTCTCCATCAAGGGGTATTTTTTCTCCAGGTAAAACCTGTAACCATTCACCGACTTTTACCTGTTCTGCGGGAATAATTACTGTGGAGGTATCATCTACTTGCTTTTGAGAATTAGCATGAGAGTTAGCAATTAATCTAGCTGTAAGTGGTTGGAGGTTAAGTAATTTTTGAAATGCTGATGAAGCTCTGTTTCGAGCACGCTTTTCTAAAGTGCGTCCTAGTAAAATAAAGCCTAGCATCATCACTGGTTCATCAAAGAAGCATTCCCATCCCAAGTTAGGAAATATTAATGCGACCACGCTGGTAGTATAAGCACTTAAAGTACCTAAACCCACCAAAGTGTTCATATTTGGTGCATTACGTCGTAAACCTTTAAAACCATCCAGCAAAATTGGACGACCGGGTATTAATATGGCAATGGTTGCAAGTCCGAAATGGAACCAGATATTACCTATTATCGGTACCCGATAACCTGTAAAATGTTCTAAGTGACCAACAAATGAGAACAATAGCAATGATGCGGCGATCGCTAATTGGTTAAATGCTGAGCGCATTTCTTGGCGATGTTTAATTTCGGCATCTAAGACAGAATTGGTTTTACTCACGCGATCGCGAGGTTGAGAGGGAAAACCTGCATCTGTTAACTTTTTTGCTAACTCATTTGTCAATCCATTTGCATCAACTGCATCAGATTTGTATTCTACAACTGCTACTTCTGTGGCTAAATTAACGCAAGCACTATCAACTGCGGGATGTTGTAATAATTGCTTCTCTACAGCTTTGACGCAACCAGCACACTTCATTCCACCAACATCTATAGTAATATTATCTTTAGTGGTGGTGGCTTTTTTAGTGGCATCTTTATGTTGAATGGTTTGCATACAGAATCTTTCCTAATGCCTTTGTGTGATTTAACGTCTGGTAAAAACGTCTCTTACTTGAGGTTAGAATAAATTTCTTTATTTTACAGTTCGTAAAACTAGTTATTTTTCTTAAGTTGCTTATAAATCTCAAGTTTATGATTTTACTAGATCTGATACATGTAAGGAAAATTCAAGATGGCAAACCGGAAGTTTTTTTAAAGATTACAGGTGTAGTTTGACAGGAAAATATACACGTAGTAATTTGATAGCAGTTTATCTATTTAATTTGTTTCAGTTTTTTAGTTGTTTAATCTGTTTCTAACGGATCATTCGCAAATAAGTTATATAAGTTACGCACGCTATCTGTATTGGGATAAAAACTATTTGACTTCTCAAAAAATTATCAATTGGGATTAGGGATACACTACTAAAGTAAATCAAGCCAAATAGTGAGAGTAATATAAATAGTGTATATTTATGTTTGGATAAAATCATAGTTGTTTAATGTTTTATTGAATGAAGAAATAATTTTTTAAGATTTTTTATATTAATATAGTAAATGTTAGATAATAAATATTAAAAAATAGTAAATAGAAATAGTAAATAGAAATAGACTGTAACTTATTTTAAATTTTATTTAGAAGCACCCAAAAATAAGTAAATAATCATCAAATCTAAAGACAGAAAAGCAGTTTTCTAAAACCAGCCTTGACGATTTACAAAATATGAATTGATAAAGTCTTCATGGTTCTTATTTAAGTAAATCATTCCTTCAATTAATCCAATTAGCTGCATAATTAATAGAGGAATTCCATAAGCAAAAATTAGACCCATAATCGAAACAGCAAGCATAACTGTACCTTCAATTGCATATCCTAAAATAAATTTGTGAAGACCAAAACCACCAAATATAATCCCGCAGTATCCTCCTAAAAGTTGTTTGGTAGCGTAACTGGTATTTAGTTTTGTCATAGTTTTATTCTCCTTTTTTGTATTTTGAATAATTAGAGTTATTGAATAATAATTGCGGGGAAAAATATTAGTAGATAAAATAGGCTAATATTCTTAAGTAAATAGTCTCAAAAGTTGTCAAAATGATACAACTAAAATTAGCTGTACTTTAATAAATATGATTTCAATAATTTTAGGAAAAATACACTCAGAAAAATATCTTTAGAGAATCAATCACTAAATATATGATGTTAAAGATGTTGAATGACTACAGCTTACTAAGAAAGCTAGGTGCTAAGTCTTAATTATTTAGTTATTATTAGTTAGAGCATATTAATTTTGAATTTACAGAAATTATAGATTATAGATTTTAGACTACAAATTTTATAGCTACAGATTTGGAGCTATAGGTCGGAAACTATAAGTATTTCATTATTAATTGCATTAATTATTGATTTGAAATAATAACTAATCAAAAATTAGCTGACAACTAATAAAAACCTTTTTTAAAGATTTGCAAATATTTTTTAAAGATTATGTTCATCGAGTAACTGCAAAACATCTTCTTAAAGTTAAAGAATGAAATCCGAATAATATTGAGATACTCCCGGTTAATTTACTATCTAGATTTTCTACAAGGAGTGAGCAAGATATGCAAGAAACGAAAATTCTATCCCCTCAAATCATATACATGCTACTCAATGATCAGCTATGAAATTTTACGATTATCTATCTGATAACTAATTAATAATAAATAAGAAGCTATTTAAAAGAAGCTATTTAATTTTTATAAGCTTATTTCATAAGCTTGAGAAGATTTCGCAGCAGATTTTCCCTTGTTTCGAGATTTAGCATAAATTTCCTTTACAGCTAACCCCAGTACCTTCTACAGTTGTAGAGTTATTCACTCCGGATAATTTATCAGTCGAATGCTAGATTCCCAAGGATTTCAGCAAATTAAAAGTGTAACTGAAGACAATATACTCTATCAATTTTTAATGCTTAATAAAATACATCTATCGAACATACGACTTATTTAGATTTACTGAGAATAATTGACTACTATTTATCCTAAATAAAATGAAAAGAATATAAGATAAGTATTACCGCTCATTAAGAATTTAATCTTAATCTACAAATATAGTTAAAAACAAAATCTATATAACAAACTACACATTCGTTATACTTAATCTTAGTATAAACAGATATAAATGAGTTAAAGATAAAACTATACTTGAGTACCTCACTAAATCGATTATAGTTGATATCTTTATTGCTGACATGCTTGATTTAAAATTTGTAATCTATTTTGACAATAAATTTACCGATAATAACAATAGAAATTACTATAAAAATTATTTAACAACTGTACCTGTACCAACTATGTCAGGATTTAAGCAATTGTCACAATATCTGACTGGTTTGTTACTACGTTCAAAATTATTCCAATTCTCACGTGCTCCTACAAGAAAAATGTCAAGTTGCGTAAGTCCTATATAGATTAAAATGAACTACTAGCTATTTCAAAATACTTAACAGGACTTACGCAAAAGCTACCTAAATTCGTTATTACGTTAGCTAGCGCTAAACTATGTCTATGCTCTACTGAGTGCTACTACCTAAAATGAATAAACTCATCAAAGTACCACTATTCCAAAGACTATGAAGAAGCATTGGAGCTAAAAGATTGCGCGATCGCACATAAACAAAACCGAGAATCATCCCTAATGCTGTGAGGGGGAGTATTTCTGACAAGCTCAAATGAACTGCTGCAAAAATAAAGCTGCTCAAAAGAATTGATCCCCAGGTAGGAATATAGCGAGTCAGAGAGGGTAAAAGAAAACCGCGAAACAAAAATTCTTCAAACAACGGTGCAGCGATCGCAGCAGTGGAGAAAAATATTCCTAGTGCTAAAGAATCATGACTATTAAGTACTAATTGTAATAAAGGATTGCTCCCCCCCTGTCCTTGCCAAAGCTGTTGATTTAATGCCGATACTAATAATACAATTGGTAGGGCTGCGCAGTAACCACCAAATCCCCATAAAAACCATTTATCTTTAAAATTGAAGCGAAATAAATCTGATTTTAAAGGTAAGAAAGGTTTGATAGAAAAGTAAAGTACTATTAAGCTTCCTGCTGCTACTAACAGATAGCTAAGTAATACAAAAAAAGCTTGTAAGCGGACATTTGTTAAAGGAATTATCTTTGATAAAGTTAATCCCAAAATTGGCATGACAAATTTACCAATCATGATTTGTCCAGCGAAGAAGAACCCAATTACAAAAACCTGTAAGATGATTTCACTATCCCAAGGAATAGTCCAAGATACATCGCTATTTTGTCCGAGAATAGAGTTTTTACCTTTAATAATGCGTTGAGCGATCGCAAAAATCAATATCCCTATACCAGTAACTCCAGCCATTCCTGGTAAGGAAACTACGATCCCCAGTTTGAGTAAAGATTGTTTTGCAGACTTCTGAGCTTTTTGCTGTACTTGTATTAAAGGTTCGTTTAACTGTTGGGATTTGTATAGTTGAGTTAAAGAAGTATCGCGAAACCAACCTTCTAGATCTGTCTTGATTAAGTTTTTAGCATTATCTAAAATCTGTGGGGGTTCGCTCCAAAGAGCAGATAAAACATTTGCAGTTTCGCTATATTCGGGTTCAATTTCCGGAATTGATTGTAGTTCTGACCAAGTTTCAATTGCAGTTTCCGTATTTCCTTCTTTTGCTTGTAAAATTCCTAAACGTAAATCTAAAAGAGCAACTAGTTCTCTCAAATCTTTTAAAGATTTCTGTAACTGTATTTTTTGGGGTGAAGTTCTTTGGATTGAAGTTTGGTCATTTGAAGTTTGATTATTGGAAGTTTGGTTTTCTAAAGATAATTTATCTAACTCCGTTTCTATTTTAGCCACATTTGCCTTTGCAGATTCTCGTACCTCCTGATACTGCTTGGTCGCAGCTTCAAAAGGTTTCTCACCAGTTAAAGACTTCTGCAAAGTCTCAAAGTTAGAATCATCTCCAGAATCATCCGGTTTCCAAGAAGCAGCTTGTAGCTGAATATCCGTTTGGTATAGTTCAATACGGCTTTGAAACTGAGGTTTTTGAAAACTCTCATATAAATCTAGACCAGAGGATGCGATCGCAACCAAGGTCAATAAAATTAAAAATATCCTTTTAAGTGTCATCTATATCTCTTTACGAAAAACAGGGTACGGCATAGTTCCCTATCAATTATGTACGTTATTGTGTATTACTGTGCCATTTTCCTAGATTTAGACTGGAGAAACCTTTATCAGAGAAAGATTTAGTTTAATTGAGGGACTTTAGTAAAGATATTTCTTCATATACATTTCTTTACCCAAGTACGAAAGGACTTTAATAGAGCTATTTCACCGTTAGTTTTACTTTTTTCAATAAATTCGCTCATTTTACTTACAGATACCACAGGGAAAGCAATACTCTTTTCTATTTGAATATATTTCTCTTCCACCAACTGATAAAACTGCAAATTTTTGCCGTCATATCTCCACAACTCATTTACACTCAAAGCAGAGTAGATATCTAACTTATCTATAGAACTGCTGGTAATATCAATTTCGATTGCTAAATCTGGGGGTGGGTCTGTTTCTAAATCCAGAGTTTCGTTTCCTCTCACGGATAATTCACTCTGAATGTAGTAACAGTTATCTGGTTCTATGGCTTTTCTAGCTATTTTTCTTTTTAAAGTTGTAGAACCAGCACTTTTAATTTCAATTTCCAACTCTTCAGCTAAGATGAATATAAAACGGTCGAAGCTTATTTTGGGATTTTCGTGTTCAAATCGCGGAGTCATTATCTCTAGATTACATCCATCATAGGCAAAGCGAGAATCCCTATCCTCACCAGTTTCTTTTAATAAGATTTTAAATGTTTCCCAACTGATATTTTTAAGTAAGGTTCGCTGTTCTGCGGGTAAGGTAGTTGTAATCATGATTTATCGCTTCAATTAGCCTGAAGAATCAGAGCTGATATATTAATTTAATAAGTATTCAAGCCTGAATGCTTATAAAGAAGTATTTTCTGCCCTGTATCGTCTGAGAATAGAAATTGCATCATTATTATTCCAGTTTTTCACCCCTAAAAAACGGCGATCGCGTAAAGCAAAGGGAAACCAAAATTCATCATTGAGATGACTTTCATTGGTTTGGTTTTTACCAAATTTTTGTTGTTCTAAACAATTACTCCAACTTATATAGCGCTTTCTATCTTTAGTACCAAAGGAATACCAGGTTTTCCATGTTGCTTTTAGGAAGCTTGGTTCTGTATTTATTGTGTAGTCCCAAGCTGGATTTCCTCCATTTTGAGCAGCAAAAGCAATGATATTTGCAGTATTCAGAAATTGAGCGATCGCGGTTCTTCCATAAATTCCTGTCTTGTATGTATGTTCCCAGGTAAGTCCTGTGATATTAGTTCTGATATTAGAGCTAATATTAGAATTAATAAACTTATTACATGCAGCGTTGGGTAGAAAGTTGAAGAAGGATGAGAATTTATTGTAAAATCCCCGTTCTTTGTCGTGAAAGTAGGTTTCAAACAGTTTTTTATCCTGCAATACCAAAGCAATTAAATGTGCTTGAGAATAGCGACTTACACCGCGATTATGTTTGAAGGGGAAACTACGGTCATTCCACATTTTATTTGCAATATCACCCATCCAAGTATCAATTTTTTGGCGATTATCTTTTGATAAATCTCTGCGAATCATATTATAGGAAGGTATAGTTCCAGACAGCCATTTTCTCAGAGTAATATCACCTTCATACCAACCTATATTTTCTTTACAAGTGTTACCAGAGTGTTTTACATCAGATAAGTTGATATCAAAAGAATCTGTCCATTTATTAGCAGGTGCTCGATTTAGTACTTCCAACCATAACTGTTTTGCGTTATCTAGATAGATATTTAGGTTCTGATGATGATTTCCGTTGTATTTCCCATGTTTGAGAGTAAAGTAAGTAACGCTCAGAAGTTCTATTCCTCTACGTAATTCTTTTTCTACTCCAGAATCCGCTTTTAAACATTCTTGAGGAAGGGTTTGCAATCCATTCAGATGATTTTTATCGGTTTCAGTTTTAATTTTCTGAAAAGTGGATGAGCGATAAAATTGTGCAGCTTGAGATGGAGTGAAATACATCCACCATTTTTTGGAATTATCTGAATTATCTGAATTATTTGAATGATTTAATTGAGGAATATTTGATTTAGGAATCTTTAATTTAGGGTGCGGAATATGGGATATCAAGCAAAAAATTACGATAGCAAACAGTAACATAAGAATAAGTCTGTAGTAATATTTATTACATTTAAATAAATTATTGCTGATATATCATGATTATGATTAAGAGATCAGATAAGTTATTAACAAAATATGGAAATTGTTAAGCAAACGGGAGCATCCACTTTTGGCAGAACTACTCAAATAGTAAGTAAACCATTAAGATA
>ERZ1740062.316-NODE-316-length-31569-cov-16.357175_pt1 | contig 31569 bp, 28 predicted proteins | sample MGYA00581741_ERZ1740062 | MGnify/ENA primary metagenome ERZ1740062 (study PRJEB43018, sample SAMN04849747) | marine metagenome | isolation source: floating plastic debris | place: Pacific Ocean | collected 2008-09-01 | study: EMG produced TPA metagenomics...
ATAGGTGTTGCAGTCAAAGGCATGGTTTAAGGGGATGATTGGGTGATACATCTACTTCTCTAAGCCAATGATGCCAGCCAATTATGAAATCAGGATGAAATTTGTTTTGGGGATTCGCGGAAATAATTATTTGTTTGGTTCAAGTAGTTTTTGAGATGCTATAAAATAAGCGTTTTTATAGTATGTAAGCAGCTTATAATTAAGTTTGATACGCTATCAAACCTATATTTAGACAACGTTTAAAAAATCTTTTAGTCACAAAAAATAAAACTCTCAAGCACTTATATCAGTTCTAAGTGTTTGAGAGATAGATAGTAAGTCAAATTTTCTTACCCTCAATAATGATTCTAGTTTTCACTTCAACTTATTTTGTAAACTGCTCAATAATAGCTTGAGTTTGTTGATAATTTTGATTATCTCCTTGTTGATGAAAAATACTTGCTGCTTTTTGTAAATCTGCTACAGCGCTACGCTTATTTCCTAAAGCATACTCTGCTAAACCTCTATTACCATAAGCTTCGGCTAAATTCGGATTTAATTTTAATGCTTTATTCAAATTTGTAATCGCTTGTTTGTGATTTCCTTGTCTATAATTTGTGAGTCCTAAATTGTAGTAAGCATCGGTAAATTTTGGATCTACTTTTATCGTTTTTTCAAAGTCAGCGACAGCTAAGGAAATATTTCCCAAAGCAGTATAAACATTTCCTCGATTATGATAAGCATCAGCATGGTTAGGATTAAGGCGTATTGCTTGATTAAAATCTACCACTGCTGCTTGATAATTACCTAATTGAGATTTAGCAAGACCCCTAAGACAGAAACCTTCATAAAATTGAGGATTAATTTGTACCACACGGTTAAAATCTTCTATAGCCTCTTGAAAATTACCTTGTTGAAGTTGTTGTACTCCCTGGTTAAATTGCTGCTGAAAATTTATTTGTTTAGGACGAGTTTGTGGTGCTTGAGCATTAGCTGTAACAGGCGTAAGACCAAGAATACCTGTTAATCCGGCAACGGCGAAGGCTATAGGAATATGTTTCATGTTACCTGCTCCATTTTCTTACTCTATATTCCATTGTAAGATGACAATAAGGGAACAGTTATACCAACAAATATTTAATTTAAATTTAAGTATTTTAACTTATTTAATCAAACTAAAAATTCATTACTTACCTCCTTTTTAGTAATAAAAAAATCGTAATTATCGTACCGGAATCAGAAGTTTAGCTTTATTAATTGGGCAGCTATTAAAGCGAACCTTACAAAAATACAGTCAGTTTTCCTTGGGTATAGAAGCAAGGGGAACTAATTACGAATTTAGAGTATATGCTCCCCGTCGCTATCGTCCCTCAAAACGCTACATTCTAGAAGGAATAGTCGGTTGTGTAATCTTGATAGCATTGGAATGGTGGCTAAATGCAGGAATATTTGCTTGAATTTGACCGCGTACATTACACTTATCCCGGTGCTGGAGAATCTTCTCTCAACGGTTTATCGCTAAATATTCCCGCAGGCAAAAAATGCGCTCTTATCGGTCAAAATGGCTGCGGAAAAACTACATTATTTTTATTAGCAAATGGTTTATATAAACCAAATTCCGGTGTAATTCGCTGGCACGGAAAACCACTGCGCTACGACCGCAAATTTTTAAGTAGTTTACGTCAAGAAGTAGGATTGATATTTCAAGACCCCGAACAGCAGTTGATTGCCTCTACAATTGAAGAAGATATTTCTTACGGCTTGTGTAATTTAAATTTACCAGAAGCAGAAATTCAAGCCCGAGTTGAATCAATATTACAGGAATTAAGATTAGAAGAACTAGCGAGAAGACCAGTACATCACCTCAGTTTAGGGCAGAAAAAACGGGTTTCCATTGCCGACGTGATGGTACTCCGACCCAAATTATTGTTATTAGACGAACCAACTGCATACTTGGACATTAAACATACTCGTCAATTAATCCAAACCCTAGAAAAAATTCATCACAACGGCACTACATTATTAATGTCTACTCATGATTTAGACTTGGTTTATCGTTGGGCTGATTGGATATTTGTCATGGATAACGGTAGGTTAATTTTAGAAGGGGAACCAGACTATATATTTGCTCAAGGAGAACTTTTGGAGCAGTTAGATTTGGGATTACCGTTGGTATATCAGCTTTTGTTTGATGATAGTTTATCTACTGAAGAAAAAGCTGTGGTAGCAAAATTACGGGAAAGGATATTGAAATTTTGAGGTTTTTACAAAAAAGGCATTTCGATTTGAATAAGAATTTTACAAAATATTCTTAGCTATGCCAAAGTTAAGCTTAATGTTTGTCCGACATTAATGTATCCACCTACTATTAATATTTTATTTTTTCTTAAAAATTGCGAAACATTACAACATCGCGATATTCGCAAGGGCAGTTTACAGAGAAAGTCAGGGAATTTTGATTATATTCAATTAGATTTCCTAGAATAATATTTCCCCGAGGTCTAGGAGGTAATATTCTTTCTGACATGATAAAAAATTATTTTTTAATCTCCAAATTCGCCATCATTCCTAAATCTTCATGGTCGAGAATATGACAGTGATAAACTGTTTTACCTGTATAATTTCTAAAGGGAATCCGAATCCTCACAGTTTCTCCTCTGCGAACTAAAACTGTATCTCTCCAAGCTCGGTAAGGTTCTGGTTTACCGTTACGACTGATAACTTGAAAGTGATTAACGTGGAGGTGAAAAGGATGATCCATCGTCCCCGTATTCACAATCTCCCAATCTTCCACTGTATTTAACTTAACCTGCGTATCGATTCGCTCATGTTCATAAGACTTACCGTTGATTAGAAAAGCCATACCCACACCCGAACGCATACCATGATTTAGTTTAAAACTACGTACCTGTTCTGGTTCGGGTAAACTTGGTACCGATAAAAGTTTTGTTGGTAAAGCAATTGTTTCAACAGCAGAGTCGTAGTTGAGAGTTGCTAAAACTGCTGATGTATCGTTGTTATCGTTATTATTTCCACCCACCATACCTCTACCGCCCATCATACCTCCATCACCCATCATTCCCATTCCACCGCGATCATAGGGTAAATTGAGCAAGCGATATTGACGAGGTTGTTGATTTCCTTTGATTAAAACTTCTGCTCTTTGTCCTGGAGTTAACAATAATTCGTTCGTTTCTACAGGTTCAGCTAATGCATTTCCATCGGTAGCAATTAGATAAAAAGGATGATTTTCTAAAGAAAGTTGATAAAATCTCGAAGGTGAAGCATTAACAATTCTCCAACGTAATAAACCATTTTTAGGAATTGAAAAACTGGGGTTAGATTTACCGTTAACTGTAATTAAATCACCTTCCCTTCCCGACATCAAAGACATATGAGCATCTGAATCAATTAACTTTCCTTCGCTATCAAGAGCAAAATCTTGTAATACTAAAAATTCTTCTTTCGCTGCTTTAATTTCCGGGATTTCATCCAAATCACCCCGCACTATAAACAAACCAGCTAAACCCCCAAACAGTTGTTCTGCAACTAAACCGTGACGATGAGGATGATACCAAAAAGTACCGACAGGATGATTTTTAGGAATAGTAAATTCGTAGTTAAACGTTTCTCCTGGTTTTATATTCAGAAAAACATTATCGGCATTACCCGTAAAGGGAATATGCAATCCGTGCTGATGTAAATTTGTCGGATTTGAGAGATTATTAGTAAATATAATCCTAACTTTATCTCCTGGATTTGCTTCTAAACGCGGCGCGGGTACTTGTCCGTTATAAGCTAATAAATATGCTTGTTTATCTCCTAGTTTTACGGGACGATAACTAGCTTCTAAATTTACCTCTAATAAACCATTTTTACTTTTGTGCAATTGAGGTAAATCAATTGCTGGTTTTAAAGAGGCTTTTGGTGAAGATTGAGAAGAATTACCTCTTACACAGCTAGTAACAATAGCACTACCAGCACCAGCTAAACTTAAAGCGAGAAACTGACGACGGTTGATTTTTATTTGGGAATGGGGCATAAATAATTCGTAATTCGTAATTCGTAATTATTAATTCCTAACTGCTGCAGAGACGTAGCACTGCTACGTCTTTACAACTTTTTTTAGTAAGTTTGATATTCTTTGAAAATCTTGATTTCGCCATTTTTAGTAAAAGACGCGATCGCAAACGGCTGTTTCTTAGTTCCTGCTTCCATTCCTGGGGTTCCTAATGGCATTGCGGGTACTGCTAATCCTGCTTGGTTAGGTTTAGAAGCGACAAAACGCTTTATATCATCGGCAGGAATATGTCCTTCCATCACGTAACCAGCAATAATTGAGGTATGACAAGATGTCAAATTTTGAGGTACGTTATATTTCTGCTTGATTGCTTCCATATCATCGGTTTTAATATCTGTAATTTTAAAACCGTGTTTCTGCATATGTTTCACCCATTCACCGCAACAGCCACAATTCGGGCTGCGATAAACGGTAACTTCTTTAACTCCTGAGTAGTTTGGTTCGGTTACTTTATCCCATACGCTTGTCATAGCCATTGCTTTTGAATCGCTAGCAACGGTTTGGGTATTATTTCCTGCTCCCGCAAACCAGAATGTTCCCGCTACTCCTGCGACTGCAAAGCCCGCGATTAAAGAAAGTAATAATTTGGAATTAGATTTAAACATAAATTTTTACCGTATACCTCATAGTAATTTCAATCGTAAACTCTCTAGTGAACTAGAGAGTCAATCTTGCTGCCCGGAAAATATAAGCGTGAATAATTGCTTGATCATCTATAAGTATTACTTGTAAAAATGAAATCAGGATGAAATTACGTATTTATTCCCGCTTCATAGAAAAGTTTTTCCCTGGGTATTTTTGATGTCATTATGGAAACTGATGATGCTGGTTTAAACTTTGTCAAATATGTTCGAGAGGTAATTGGCAATCATTTAGTTAGGATTGTTCTACGTACTGGTCAGCCCGGAATGATTCCAGAAGATACAATAGTCGAAAAATACGATATTGATGATTATAAAACTAAAACAGAACTAACAAAAGTTAGAATTTTTACTACAGTTAGGACTGCTCTCAGAGTTTACACTGCTCTGAACCGAATGTATAACATGAATTCCAAACTAGAAACAGAAATTAAGCACAGTCAAAAAGTTGAACAAGCATTAAAGTTTAAATCGATGCAGTTAGAAAATCTTATTAGTGAATTGAAAGATACGCAATTGCAGCTAGTCCAAAATGAAAAAATGTCAGCACTTGGACAGTTAGTTGCAGGAGTTGCTCACGAAATTAATAACCCAGTTGGGTTTATTAATGGTAACTTAAAACCCATGCATGACTACCTTGATGATATTTTTTCTTTAATTGAAGTTTACCAAAAAGAATATCCTAATCCGTCAGAAAAAATTCAATATGAAATAGAAGAGATTGATTTAGATTATCTGCGGGAAGATATGCAAAAGTTGATTTCTTCTATGAAAGAAGGAGTAATTCGTATCAAGGAAATTAGTAAAAGTTTGACAACTTTCTCTAGGGGAGATTTGAGCAATAAAGTTCATTTCGATATTCACGAAGGATTGGAAAGTACTATATTAATTCTTCAACATCGCTTGAAAGTAAATCCAGATAGACCTGAAATAAAAATAATCAAAGAATATAGTCAAATTTCTACTATAGAATGCTACCCAGGTCAACTAAATCAGGTATTTATGAATCTACTGGCTAATGCAATTGATGCTTTAGAAGAAAGCAATCAAGGAATTTCTTTCAAAGATATCGAGAACAAAAATAATTTCATTAAAATTACGACAGCAGCAAAAGAAAATAATATAATTATAAAAATTAGTGATAATGGAAATGGAATGCCTCCAAAAATTTTAAACCAAGCATTCAATTATTTGTTCACAACTAAACCAGTCGGGAAAGGTACGGGTTTAGGTTTATCTATTTGTCGTCAAATTATCGAAGAAAAACATCATGGAAAACTATTATGTGATTCTGAGATAGGAAAAGGAACTACATTTATAATTGATATTCCCAGTTAATCGACTAAATTAATTATTCAAATAAATTCTTGAACTGGTTCCATATCTCACATCTTGCACCTGGAAATGTTGATGTCAAAACCACAACTACGTGCAAGAGGAATTAATCGCTCAATATCAAGTAAAAGAAGAGACACGACTATTTTTGGAAAAAATGATTCAATCTTCTGTTTGAGATGCTTCTCCCCAATCAGGTGGTAACGGTAACTGGGTTGATAAATAAGTCCAGTGAACTATGAAATAAGTAACTAAGGAAAGAATCAACCAACGATACATTCCCATTAAGGTTTTTTGACCAAAACGATGTAAACCAAAACGATGTTTTGCAGTCTTAAACCAGCCCTCAATACGCCCTTCGGGTTCACCAGTTGCTTTATGCCGGGGAACCCGTCCACCGCACTGGCTCACCATCTGCGTTTTCCCCACCATTTGATAGTACTAGCCTTTAAGGGTCTAGTAGACAAAACAAATCTTTTTTCGAGTCTTCCATTTTCACGTTTGAGGTAATACCAAGCTACAGTGACAGGAAAATCTAAACCGACTAGATGCACAATAGTGTCCCTGTTTATGTAAATGTCTTAAAACTCTTCCATCAACTAGCTTACGGTTAATAGAAAGACCTGTGATAGCATGATATTTAAGTTTGCGGATACCATGTAAAAAGTTTATGCTGCCAAAAGCTGTATCAGCTAAAATCATTACCTGAAAGTGTTTGGTCAGTAGTTTTGGTAAAGCTTTAATTAATTTCAGTCCTAATTGGGCTTGTGAGGGTGTACCCTTACCCCTCTAGACTCGGAAATTCCAAGGAATTCGCCACTTTCCGACAACCAGGTATAACACTACCAGGTGCAATCCTCGTTTGCCGTTATAAACTGAGATTAGATGCTCAAATTCTTTAAATTTACCTCGTTTTTCAAGAGTGGTAAGGTCAACGATTACTTGTAAAAACGGTCTACGTCCTCTACCGGATTCATACAAAGCTTTTAAAACCACCTCCAATACCTGATTACGAACTGTGCGAATCATCTCCCTTGTTGACCAAGGATTGATATTTAAAAATCTACTTAAAGCGCTCGCAGACTTCGTTTTAGAATGTTCAGGTAAAGGATGCCCTTGGGCTTCTAAGAATAATCCCAATATTGCTTCAAGATTTTCTTTTTGGTAGCGTGTGGGCATCAAGTCTTTGAGGTTGTAAACTAGCTCTTGGGCGTGGGCAAGCATTGTTCTTGCTCTATTTGATTGATATTTCACGCCCAATACTCATATTTTCTGTTACAAAAGCAAATTTGGCGTTAGCAAAGCCATGCCAAGAGAAGGCTTATCGCACAGCAGGGATGACGCACAGCGTCATCCCTGAATATAGTATTGTTTGTTTATTCTTTATGTAATAAGACTATATTTTATTGTTTTATAAAATACTTTAATACACTGAATTTTTATACTTAATCTAGCGTCATATTTTTATTCTCTTCATTTGTTTTTTAAGTGTTTACTCGTTAGGTGCAAGATGTGAGATATCGTCGTAAAAAAGTAAGAGCTTGTCGCTGTAGGAGTAACACTTTTTCTTGACAAATACCCGTTCGTTGACTAACTTGTTTTAGCGTTAATTCTTCTTCACCTGTTAAACCGTAGCGTAAGGTTAATATCTCCTGCTGCTGAGGAGAGAGTTTAGATAATAAATCTTGAACAGTTTGCTTGAGGGATTCCTTTACAAAATAGTCGAATGGAGAGGAACTTTCATCTTTTAACAAATCTTGCAATTGTGTATTTTGTTCTGCTCCCACTGATACATCCAAGGAAATTGGTTTACGAGCTAGCCACAAATATTCTCTGATTTGGCTTGGTTTGAAACCCAGCACTTCAGCAATTTCAGTAACAGTTGGATTGCGCCCAAATTTCTGGGATAATTCTCGTTGAACTCGTTTGATTTTATTTAGTTTCTCTGTAATATGAATAGGTAAACGAATCGTGCGAGACTGTTGGGATATATAGCGGTTTTCATTTGAGTTAAATACAATCTTGTGGAATGAAAATCCCTCCCAGCCGTAATTCACAAATTTATTTTGTATTGCAGTCAACCGAAAAGCGCTATAGCTCGCGTAATTCCCTGACGAATCCACCAGTAAGCATAAGTAGAAAACTTGTATCCCAATGATGGCTTAAATTTATCAACTGCTCGCTCCAATCCTAATGTACCTTCCTGGATTAAATCGGGAAAATCCACGTTGCGCTTTTGATACTTTTTAGCAATTGTTACTACCAAACGCAGATTAGCCGCAATCATTTTTTGTTTAGCAATTTGTCCTTGCTTTATTTGTTCTGGTAGCTCCGAATCATTCAATTGAGCTTTATCAGACCATTCTTGTAAAGTTGGTTGACGCTTTAATTCCTTCGATAGTTCTTCCTTGACTGCTAACAAAGACATCCATTGCTGAACTTGTTTAGCCAGAAAAATTTCTTGTTCAGGAGTTAATAGCGGTATGCGAACAATATCTTGAAAATAACTACCGACAATATCTTTCGAGGAATTGCGATTTCTGTTGCTGTAGTTATTTGATTGTGAATTTGCTTTAGACATAGATGAGATAGCCTCAGTTAAACACACGCTGGTTAATGTTAAAAAAGTTTTTTGGTTGAATATAAGAATATTAATTTGAAATTACACAGTATTTTTTATGAGAAACCTTTCGGTGATTTATTATTTTCGATAAAAGTTATTGAAATACATATAGCAATAGCAAAATAAAAAGGTTGTACTCCTAACACAAAATCATGCCGAGTACAACGCTGTTAATGTGTGTGGGAGCTTCGAGTGATTTATTTAATAATCACGATGCAAGCGTAAATAATCCAAATAAGTAGGTTGGCGGAAATAAATCGAACTATGTAACAGAATGTAAATTGCGCTCGAATAGCTGATTTACATGAAATCCAAGCTTATTTATAAAACTAAACTTAGTTATGTTTTTTTGAACCGACTTACTTATTTACGCTTATTTAATTAGTGTGACATCTATAAATGAAATAAAGATGAAATTTCTTAACTTCAGGAGAATTATTTGAGATTTATTCAATTTTAAAAAACTATATTCTTAGATAGAACACATAAGCATCAAAAATAGACAAGATTCCACGCTAAATATTTACATCACAATTTAAAAAACCCTAACAAAATTTCATTCTAATTTCATTTGTGGATGAAAAGATGAAATTAGTGAAGAAAAAGTAACACCAATATTTTTTCTATTTATTCTCCAGTTAACTAGAGAATCTAACCTAAACTTAGAGACTTCAACAGAGAAATAAAACTATGAATCTACGCGATAAAACTCTTGCTGGTGCCGCATTTGCAGGTTTAACAATAGTCGGCTTGGGTACAACAATCTCAACCCAAGCTCAAACAATCCAGGAGAAACCAACTACTCTGGCTCAAAAAACACAGATGAACCCAGAGCAGATGCGTAAACACCATCAACAAATGATGGGAGAAATGGGGAAAATGCAAGAAAAAATGGGACAAATGCAGCAGAAAATGGCGCGAATGACTCCCGAACAAATGCAGCAAATGATGAAAAATATGTCCCCCGAACAAATGCGTCAACACCATCAACAAATGATGGCAAAGATGAAACAAATGAATCAGATGATGGAGCAGATGAACCAGCGCATTGGAGGAAATAGTGGAATGAAGGCAAATTCTAACCACAAAATGTAGATTGTGACTAAGTTAAAAATTTGTCTTTCTGTGTATTTTACCCAGGTATATTTGTATGATAAATATCACAAAATTAATGATGGTTTACTGCTTCAATGCAACTAAAAATCTGGAGCAAGAAGAATGCTTAAACTATTGTAAATTGAATTTTGGAAGTTTCTAAATATTAAATTTATTTAAGCAAAAAATGATTTTAGAGTTGGTTTCAGTTTGATTTAGATTTTATATCGCTTATGAGATAAAAGTTTCATACAAGTATGAAATCAGGATGAAATACCAGCTTTTCTTTTGATAGATGTTTGATTTAAGTCTAATGATAGACGCAGAGGAAAGTAACAATTACCTATCAATGTGTAAGCATCCCTAAGTTGTAATCGGAAATAAATTTATGCTTTTAGTTCACGAAGAATATCAGTCTAGCTTCGATGTTGCAATGCGTTGTGTAGTGGAATGCGAACACTGTGCTGAAGCTTGCATGGGTATGTCAGAAATGGTGCAGTGCGCTCGTAGCTGTTTGGATTGTGCAGAAATCTGTCGTACTGCTGCAACTTATATGGTACGTGGTTCGCGCTATATTTCTCAGTTAGCGCGTGCTTGTGCAGAGATTTGTGAAGCCTGCGCTACTGAATGCGAAAAGCATGATGCAGAACACTGTAAGAAGTGTGCAAAAGCTTGTCGGGACAGTGTAGAAGAATATAAGAAAATTGCCGCTGTAGCTGCATAAGTTTTTCAGTTCTAAGTTAACAGTGAACTGAATAGTAGGTGGTTGCTTTTCACTGCTAACTAATAACTGATTTAAACTAACAAAGAGAAATATAAAATGGAATCCAAGTCTAAAAACAATTCTTATATCAGTCTACTTATTGCACTGATAATCTCTTACGTGGTGATGTTATTCCTGATGCTATCGCGGGTTAACGAGTTTAGTAACTTCTTTATTAGCCTCAACCAAGTATATATGTCAGGACTGATGGTATCGACAATGCTCCTGATTATGCTGATTAGTATGGCTTCAATGTATAAAAACAAGAAGCTAAACATCGCGCTTCTTGCTGTGGGAACCGCATCAATATTATTGTTCTGGACTCTTGTAAGAAGTCAAGCAGGAGTTGGAAACCAACAGTTTTTGCGCTCGATGATTCCACATCACGCTGCTGCTATTCTCGTATGTCAGCAATCATCGTTAACAGACCAACGTATTCAGGAGCTATGTACGGAGATTATCCAGACGCAGAAAGAGGAAATAAGGATTATGAAAGAACTTATGGAATAGTCTGAATATCATTAGGTCATTAAAATATTTCTCTTTGTTCTTTTTAAAAGAAATTCAGCATATTCATTATTTTCACAATCATGTGCAGGATGCAAATACAAGCCAATGGTAAAGCAACATCACTCAAGAAATAATCATGTAGTTCGAGAACGCGAGGAACACCACAATCATAACAAACACCCCGGACATTTAGAACATGGGGGACAGGCAGGACACGGGAAACACGCAGGACATAGCCCGGAAATATTCAAACGTCGTTTCTTTATTTGCTTAGTCCTTACCCTACCAATTCTCTATTTTTCTACTCAATTACAAACCTGGTTAAACTATCAAGCAATTACGTTTCCTGGTTCCGAATGGATTAAACCAATTTTAGGAATCATTATCTACTTTTACGGTGGTTGGGTATTTTTAAAAGGTGCTTGGAACGAACTACACAGCAAAATCGGAATGATGACTCTGATTGCGCTGGCGATTACGGTAGCATTTGTTTATAGTCTTGCGGTTTCTTTCGGTTTAGAAGGAAAGCCTTTTTACTGGGAATTAGCAACCCTAGTAGATATCATGCTGTTGGGACATTGGGTAGAAATGGCTTCGGTGCAGGGTGCTAGCCGTGCATTGGAAAATCTCGCTCAATTAGTGCCTTCAACTGCACATCGTTTAACTAACGGTAGAGTCGAAGATGTTGCGGTAAGCGAAATTCAAGCCGAAGATGTTATTTTAATTCGTCCTGGGGAACAGGTTCCTAACGATGGAATTGTTATAGAGGGAAACACTAATATCAATGAATCTTTCCTTACAGGTGAATCTCGTCCAGTCTCCAAACATGAAGGTGATGAAGTTGTCGCTGGTTCTGTCAACGGTGAGGGTTCGGTAAAAGTTAAAGTTTCTCGTATTGGTGGGGATACTACAATCAGTCAGATTATGCGCTTGGTTGAAGAAGCCCAAGGTTCGAGAAGTCGATATCAAGCTTTAGCTGACAAAACTGCTTATTGGTTAACTATAGTTGCAATTACTGTTGGTAGTATCACATTCTTTGTCTGGTTGGGTTTAAGTGATTTGGTATTCGCTGTTAATCGAACCGTAACTGTATTAGTAATTACCTGTCCTCATGCGCTCGGTTTAGCTATACCTTTAGTGATTGCCAATTCTACAGCCTTAGCAGCCAAAAACGGAATTTTGGTGAGAAATCGCGATTCCCTCGAACGTGCTAAGGATATCAAAAATATGGCGTTTGATAAAACCGGAACGCTAACAGAAGGTAAGTTTGGCGTGCAAAGAATGTATACAGAGGGTTTGGAGGATAATGAAGCTTTGGCGATCGCCGCTGCTTTAGAAACTTCCTCGGAACATCCTTTAGCTAAAGCAGTTGTCGAAGCTGCCGAACGTCGCGATTTGAATTTACCTCAAATGACCAATTTTAATACTGTAACTGGTCATGGTGTTGAAGGTTATATTAACGGTAAAAAATACCGCATCGGACGACCGGAATGGGTAGAGGAAGAAAATCTGAATTTTCCTTCATCTTTGTGTCAGGGACTGCAAACAGCTGACGAACGTGGTGAAAGTCCGGTCGTATTAATGACAGAAGAAAGTGCTATAGCCGTAATTTCAATGGCAGATAGAGTTAGAGAAAGAGCGCGGGAAACAGTTAATCAACTGCAAAGAAAAGGTATTCAAGTCGTGATGATTACTGGTGATGCGGAAGCTGTAGCTGGTGCAGTGGCTTCAGATTTAGGTATTAAACGTTACTATGCCCGCGTTTTACCAGAAGATAAGGTAAGCATTATCAAACAGTTAAAACAGGAAGGTCCCACCGCTTTCGTAGGTGATGGAATTAACGATGCAGCAGCATTGTTGGAAGCTAATATGGGAATTGCTATCGGCGCGGGTACTAACGTTGCGATTGAGTCAGCAGATTTGGTTTTGATTGAAGATGACCCTTTAGATGCAGTGAAAGCGCTGAATTTAGCACAGAAAACCTATAGTAAAATGATTCAAAACTTATTTTGGGCAACGGGCTACAACGTAATTGCAATTCCTTTAGCGGCTGGTGTGTTGTATGCTTGGGGATTTTTGCTTTCTCCGGCGATAGGTGCATTATTAATGAGTTTATCGACGGTGATTGTGGCAATTAATGCCGTGATGTTGCGACGAGCAAAATTAGCTTAAAGATTTTTAGTTATTATGGCTTTTGTTACTCCAAGTCAGTAGAGATGCTAGAACTTTCAATTCGATTGTTAGTTTATTATCTTACGAATCATGACATTCCGATGTGAGGACTTCGTACCCACGAGGATACGGCGAACTGACCAGTCAGCGCTTCGCTATTGCATAATATTGTGATTCAGTGTGATTCAGCAACGCCAGAAAATCTTTGCTCCAGTCGAGAATTACCCCTCTCCTAAGAAATCTTGTGATTTCTTTACGTCCATAAGGGGCGATCGCTACTTAACAGCTTCTGTCATACTCCGAAAAGTCTTGTAATTTCTAATTTATGTAAGTGTTGCGTGTTAAGCGGTTGCCCAATTATTTGTTAATATGATTTACACAAAATGAAAACTTGACAGAATTTTGACTCAAAACATCTCAAACTATTGATATTACATCTCTTGCAAAATTGTTATTAATAGGAGAAACCGGAAACTGACAGAAGAGGGTTAGAATAAACCCGATATTTTTCCCTGGCTATATCCAACATATTTTCTGATACATCAATACCAGTAATTCTCTGCGTAGGATTTTTATCGAGCAATAGCCGCTCAAATTCACCAGTACCACAAGCAACATCTAAAACTGTAGATTGTGAGTCTATTTGCTCCCAGTTACAAAGGAAAGTAAGGGTATTATTGATATATTTGCGCCAACGTAAATCGTAAATATCCGCAAGTTGCTCGTACTGAGCGCGAACTTTTATTTCACTCATTTAATCAACTCTCAAAACTCTACCTGCATTCAAAATAGCCAACAGCGCTACACCCACATCTGCAAACACTGCTTCCCATAAGGTTGCAACACCAAACATTCCCAAAACAATAAATAAACCTTTGACTCCCATTGCTAAGATGATATTCTGCCAGACAATTTTATGAGTTTTCTTCCCGACTCGAATCGCTTCAGCAACCTTAGAAGGAGCATCTGTCATCAGCACCACATCGGCTGTTTCAATGGCTGCATCCGAACCCAATGCTCCCATAGCCATACCTACATCAGCTCTAGCAATTACGGGTGCGTCGTTAATTCCATCACCAACAAATACCACTTTCTTATCTTTACTAGCTTTACTCAAGTATCTCTCTATTGCTTCTACTTTATCTTCCGGTAATAACTCTGCTTCAAAATCATCTAAATTTAACTGTCGAGCAATGTTTTGAGCAACGGCTTGATTATCTCCGGTGAGCATAACAATTTGCTCCACACCCACATTCTTTAAATTCCGAATCGCTTCAACCGCATCGTCTTTGAGTTGATCGGCAATAATAATTCTTCCTGCGTAAACCTTATCTACAGCTAAATGAACTACCGTTCCCTCAACCTCACATACATCATGCTCGATATCCTCTCGATGCAGCAAACGGTCATTACCTGCAATAACGATTTGATTTCCTATTCTGGCTTGAATTCCATGTCCGGCAATTTCTTGATAATCTTCTACGTCTAAATTATCAACCGATTTACCATATGCAGATAAAATTGATTTTGCTACTGGATGGTTAGATTGTGATTCAACTTTTGCTGCTAGTTGTAATAATTCTGCTTGATTAAAGCCGTTTTGAGGAACTATTTGAGTGACGTTAAAAACCCCTTGCGTCAAAGTTCCAGTTTTATCAAATACAACGGTTTGAACATTTGTCAGGGTATCGAGAAACGTCGAACCTTTAACCAGAATACCTCTTTTTGCAGCACCTCCAACACCACCGAAATAGCCCAAGGGAATACTAATTACTAAACCACAGGGACAAGAAATTACCAATAACACTAAAGCACGATAAACCCACTGTTCCGATGTAGCTCCCGGTATAAATAGAGGTGGTAATATTGCTACTGCTAAAGAGAAGAAAACCACAATAGGAGTATAAATCCTTGCAAAGCGGGTGATAAATTTCTCGGTTGCAGCTTTCTTACTGCTAGCATTTTCTACTAAATCCAGAATTTTAGCAATCGAAGATTCTGCAAATAACTTGCTGACTATAACGGTTAAAACACCCGATTTATTTATCATTCCTGCTAAAACAGTTTCTCCGACTTTGACCGTTCGCGGCACGGATTCTCCCGTCAACGCCGAAGTATCCAATTGAGAAGCACCTTCTGTAATTTCACCGTCTAAAGGAATTTTCTCACCTGGTTTAACGATAATTACATCACCAACTTGCACACTTTCGGGGGAAACCTGCTTTATCTCACTACCTACTTTGAGATTGGCTGAATCTGGACGTACTTCTAACAGCGATTTTATCGAAGAACGAGAGCGACTTACTGAAAAATCTTGGAACAGTTCCCCAACTTGGAAAAACAGCATTACCGCTACAGCTTCAGGAATCTCATGAATGGCGATCGCCCCCAAAGTCGCGATTGTCATCAGGAAGTTTTCATCAAATATTTTACCCCGCAGTATATTACGTCCGGCTGTAGTTAAAACGCTCCAACCACTTATAAGATAAGCCGGGACAAAAACCAAGTACTCACCTAGAGAAAAAGGAGTTTTGTGCAGAGGTTCATAGAAAATTAAACCCATGACAAACAAAATTATCGATACCGCAATAGGTATAATTTCTTTCTTAAGGCTGAATTCTTCACCATGACTGTGGTCGTGACCGCAGCAATCAGTTTGCGCTGACTTGTTCGATGCCATTATTTTCCACTCCAAAATACATGAACAATTCTACATCTGAATAGTTATTCATATATTATCTAAAACAATGCAGTTTGTACAGGGTTAAACGATTAATTAAAATTAAATTTCTGGTTCATCTATGTGAGAAGCCACTTCACGATAGATGTTAGTAACGTGACTATCTTTCAAGCTGTAATAAACGTTGCGTCCTTCACGACGATATTTTACCAGACGCATAGTACGCAGGATTCGCAGTTGATGGGAAACAGCGGATTCACTCATCTTTACAGATGCGGCTAAATCGCAAACACACAACTCTTGTTTTGCTAAAGCTGATAGTAAACGTAAACGGTGCGGGTCGGCTAAGGTTCCGAAAAAATCAGCCATCTGCTGTGCTTTTTCTGTAGGTATAATCTCTGGCTGTACTTGACGGACAGCATTGATATGAACTTCATTAGAGTCGCAGCTGGGTGGATCGAGTTTTGATAGTTGCTGTTTTGGTTTTGATTTAGGCATGGGATTTAAGTCTACAACAGACAAAGCCTATCTCTTCCTTGATAGAAGGATTCAAGGAGAAATAGCGATACTGATTATCATTGTAGCCAAGATTGAACAGTTGTTCAGCTATCTGAATCCAGAGCAACTATATAGATTATTGAAACAAAATTAAGGCGAGGTAGAATTATAGCTCACCTCGCCTGTGAAAAAATCAGGATTCAAGAACTAATTCCTAATAATTTACCTTCAAAAGCTTGACCTTTGAGCATTCGATTCCAGTAGATATAGGGAAAGCCATATTTTTTGAGCAGCCACATAATGTACCGCTCTTTAGTTGGATCGATAGGAAATGTCGGGTAAAGCTCTTTGTCATAACCAAACTCGGCAAGTACGACCTTGCCGTATCCTGTAGTTATTGGACAGCAAGTGTAGCCGTTGTATTGTTGGGAAAGGTTTTTTGAGTTGATTAAAGCTAATAAGTTATGAACAACCACTGGTGCTTGTTTTCTTATAGCAGCAGCTGTTTTTGATGTCGGGAGACTCGCTGCGTCACCTAGACTAAAAACGTTGGGATAAACGTTGTGCTGTAGCGTGTGTTTATCTACATTAACCCAACCTCCTCCACCTCCATCAGGTACGGCTAATTTGCTTTGTTTGATAAAGTTAGGTGCGCTCATGGGTGGCGTAACATGAAGCAAGTCGTATCGGATAGCTATTTCGGAAACACCCGAATCTGTTGATACATCAAAAATTGCTGTTCTGGTATCAGCTTTGATTTCCTTGAGATTGTGTTTATATCTCACGTCTATCTGTTTGCGCTCTACTACACAAAGCAGTGTTTCTGCGAATTCTTTTACACTAAAAATTGCTTGGTTAGGAGTACAAAATAATACTCTCGACTGATGGCGAACTCCTTGTTTTCTAAAGGCATCATCAGCCAAATACATAATCTTTAGTGGTGCCCCTCCACATTTAACCGGAGTATTGGGGTAAGTAAATATAGCGTTACCACCTTTGAAATTCTTGATTACTTCCCAGGTATAAGGTGCGTATTCATAAGCGTAATTACTGCAAACGCCATCTTGTCCGATTGCTTCTTTCAGACCTTTAATTAAATGCCAATCAATTTGAATACCTGGGGCTAAAACCAGATACTCATAACAAATACGTTTTCCCTCCTTGGTAATAACTGTATTGTTATCTGGATCTAAATGAGCTACAGAGCTTCTAAGCCAAGTCGCACCATCAGGAATGTATTCTTTTTCGTTTCTAACTGTATCTTCAGCTTTGTAGATACCGCCACCAACTAATGTCCAAGCCGGTTGGTAGTAGTGTTTGTCTCTCGGTTCAATAATGGCAACATCAAGCTGCTTATTTTCTTTTAGTAGTTGTGCGGTGACTGTAATGCCTGCGGCTCCACCTCCCACCACTACAACTTGGTGCTGTACTCTATCTGTATCAGTTGCAATAGCCGATTCGTTATCTATGGGTTTAACTTGTGTAGACATGATATTTTTTTCACCCTTGAATCTATAAATGAAATCTTGAATCGAACATTCAACTAGGAGAAGTGAGGTTCCCGCAACGCCGGTTAGCAGGAACAGCTTCCATAATTTTTTCAGGTTGCGGTAAATCTAGATTGTCCATAAGCTCAATGAAACCTTTACGGCTGCGTAAATGCGAAACGGCTTCCGTACCAGGCTCGGGAGACTCATCGTCTACAAATCGGGGGTTCCATCGCTTCTCTTCTCCAATTGTGGATACTATACGACCTTGATAATCATGAGCAGGATACACCTGAGTATTGTCTGGTAAAGTAAATAGCCGTTGTGTTACTGAGTCATACAAACTTCCCGCATCACCATCTTGAAAATCTGTTCGTCCACAACCTCGAATGAATAAAGCATCTCCCGTAAGAACCTTAAGCTGTTTCTGGGAAGCCGTATCTCCAATACCATTAATTAGGTAAGCCATATGGCTATTAGTGTGACCTGGTGTGGCGATCGCCTTGATAGAAATGCTTCCCATATGCAGGATTTCTCCATCTCGAATAAATTGATTAGCGCAATCTGTTGGAGCATTTTCTGGTAGTACCCCTAGACAACCAGTCAACTCCCGTAGTTTTGCAGTTCCTGTAATGTGGTCTGCGTGGATATGGGTTTCTAGACAATACCGGAGCGTGAAACCAAGTTCTTTAAGAAGATTGCAATCGCGTTCAACTTGTTCTAAGACTGGATCGACTAGAATTGCTTCCTGTGTATCGGGGTCAGCAATTAGATAAGTATAAGTACACGATTCACGGTCAAACAACTGTCGAAAAAACATCTGTAGCTCCTAATAAAAATGATTCAAATAAATTCTTGAACTGGTTCCATATCGACGTAAAAAAGTAAGAGCTTGTCGTTGTAGAAGTAGCACTTTTTCTTGACAAATACCCGTTCGCTGACTGACTTGTTTTAGAGTTAATTCTTCTTCACCTGTTAAACCGTAGCGTAATGTTAATATCTCTTGGTGTTGAGGAGAAAGTTTAGATAATAAATCGCGAACAGTTTGCTTAAGGGATTCTCTAATAACGAAGTTTTCAGGAGAATAACTTTCCGAAGCTAATAAATCTTGTAATTGTGTATTTTGTTCTGCTCCCACCGATACATCCAAGGACATCGGTTTATGAGCTAGCCGCAAACACTCTCTAATTTGGCTTGGTTTGAAACCTAACACCTCAGCTATTTCATTTACAGTGGGATTGCGACCAAGTTTCTGAGATAATTCTCGCTGAACTCGTTTGATTTTATTCAGTTTCTCGGTGATATGAATCGGTAAGCGAATTGTCCGAGATTGTTGGGATATAGCTCGTGTAATTCCTTGACGAATCCACCAATAAGCGTAAGTTGAAAATTTGTACCCTAATGTTGGTTTAAATTTATCAACTGCTCGCTCTAATCCTAAAGTTCCTTCTTGAATTAAGTCGGAAAAATCCAAGTTGCGCTTTTGGTATTTTTTGGCAATTGTTACCACCAAACGTAGATTAGCCGTAATCATTTTTTGTTTGGCTTGTTGTCCCTGGTTTATTTGTTCGAGTAGCTCCGATTCGTTAAACCGAGTTTTATTAGCCCATTCTTGTAGAGTTGGTAGACGGTTTAATTTTCGCGATAATTCTTCTTTCAATGCTAACAAATGAATTCTTTGCTGAACTTGTTTAGCTAGAAAAATTTCTTCTTCAGCACTTAAAAGCGGTATGCGGATAATATCTTGAAAATAACTACCGACAATATCTTTTGAAGATTTACGATTTTTGTTACTAGGCTTATTTGGTTGGGAATTATAGCTGGACATGAGTAGATTAGCCTTTCTCGAACGCACGCTGGTTAATTTTTGTTAGTTTTAAATAGAGAAAAATTACTTAAATATTTTAAATATCTAGTTTGAAAATTACGAAGTACCTTTTGCCATAAACCGGCTTTGTAATTGATTGCTTTCGATAGTCAGAAGAAAAAGGTTGTACTCTTAAGGCAGAGTTACGCCAAGTACAACCTGCATGGTGTGTGTGGAAGGCTTGAATAATATATTAGACATCTCCGGAAAAGATTGTAGAGATGCCTCATGGGGCGTTTTTACAAGGGTTTTGGATAACGCATATTTAATTTTCGGAGATGTCTATTTAATAGTTACGATGCAAGTAGAAACAATAAAAAACTAATGTTTACTTAACTAGTGTGACATCTACAAATGAAATTAGGATGAAATTTTTAGATTTCGGAAGAATTTTTTTAAGATACCTGAATCAAAGTACTTGCAAAGGTAGACGAACGCTTTCTAAAACGAAGTTGACAACTGCGATACAAGCTATACTTGTCACGAATGTAAGTACCTAAACCATCAAGAAAGAACACCTAGAGGTGTATAAGTATTGATTTTTAGAGCAATACTCGTTTTGTGTTACTGGTTTTTAAGGAATTAGTAATCAAAATTAAGCTTTTATAAATCCAAAAAAAAACCGGCTTCTTTAAGAAACCGGGGTTTTATTAAACTTAAACAAAAAGATAAAGAGGGAGAATCCAACTATTCAATTACACGACTGCAAAATCATCGAATTTGATAATGGTATCGTTGAAGTCCATATCACCACCACCAAATTGGTCTTCATACATAAATGTGTTGTTACCATCTTTCTTGATGTGGTCAAAATTATCGCTACCCATACCAAATGAGAAATAAACTGTAGCGCTACCGTTTTCAGCGTCCGTTAAGCTACCCTCAGCGATAATCAATGTACCGATGATAGAACCAGCTTCCATCATGAAGCTTCCGGTTTCTTCATTATTGTTAGTAGTAGAGAAGCTAGGAGTAATGATGTTAGCTAATGCGGCTTCTAAGTATCCTTGGGCACCAGCTTCAACTCCACCGATTGTACCAGTAACCTCGTCAACACTGTAGAAATAAACGTTGTTGTCGAATGCAGCTTCTCTAGTGATGGTGTAGTCTACTTCAACTTTACCTTGGAAACCACTGAAGTCTAAGTAGTTATCACCATTTTCGCTTTCTTTGATTGGCGTATCGAATGCAAATGCGGCTTCCTGCACCTGACCGATATGAACTTGGTCAATGAAGCCTTCAACACCTTCTACTTGCTTTCCGTCAACTTCGTAACCTTTACCTTCTAATTGTTCAAATAGTTCGGTATCAGCACCTTGGTAGTAAACGGGAACGGGACGGGTGGTGTGAGTACCCCAACCGTACTTAACCTCAGAGTCAGAACCCCAGTAGTGACCTGCACTAGCTGTATCTTCAGCAGCAGTCATTGCTTCTGCACCTTGAGTACGTAGCAACTCAGGGTAATCTGGGTTAAGGGTAAAGTAATGGTCGTGGTCAGCAGTTACGATTAATTGGTTTTCTTCCCAACCACCATTTTCTTCAATCCAGTCCATTACAGTCTGTACGGAGTCCTGGAAGTCCATAGTGGCACCAATCATATTGTCAAGGCTGTTGTCGTGAGCAGCCCAGTCAATATCACCACTCTCAATCATCAACCAGAAACCTTCTTCGTCATCTCCCAAGACATCCAATGCTGCAGATGTCATGTCATTAAGATTTGGGTTGTAGTTAACTTCTTGAGCGATGAACTCTTCGTCGGTTTGACCTTCTTCTAAAAGACGTTCTGTGGAACGACGACCACTTAAACCGGCGTTGCTGTAGTCTCCGTCCGCTGTTCTCCAAGGTAAGTTACCACTTTGTCCTTTAGCACCGTAAATACCAAAAAGGCGATCGCCCTCATCTACGTTTAAACCAGCAGCTGTATCAGCCAAGACTTGAGCAGCATTTTCACCACGCTCTAAGAAGGTGTAGTCTTCGCTATTGCGTAGTTCTTCTAGCTGTTCGTAGGTAATGTAGCGCTCGTCACCACCACGAGTATCGGCATGACCTGCTCCTAAAACTAGAGTAGGTTTAACTTCTTCAACAATCTGACTCAAGATGTTGTCGTAGTCTTCGATCGGATGACCGAATTCGTCTACGAGATTACCATTCTCATCGCGGAACTCTTCGTCATCACCTCTACGCTGTTCAAAGCTTTCGTCGTGAGTCTTATTACGATTGTTAACGTGAGCAACAGCAGCAGCAGGAGTAGCGTGGTTGAAAGGTACGGAGCTAACAACACCAGCAGACTTACCATCAGCCATAGCTTTTTCAGCCATAGTCATGACATCATGCTCGTGAATATCAACACCAATAGCACCTACATAGGTTTTAACTCCGGTGTAGAGAGAAGTTGCAGTACCCGCAGAATCTGGGTATAAATTCTTGATATACTCGGGGTCAGTACCATTCAACCAAGGTAAATCACCACCCAATTCTGTGTCGTAGATAGGTACGTTGCCACCTAGAGGATTACCATTAGCATCAACAATTGGAGATTCATCATAGCTAGTGTTTCCATCCTCATCAGGAACAAAGCCTTGTACAATTGCAGCGCTAGGGTCAAATTCAAATCCTTCTCGTGGATTGGATTCTCCAGTATTGTGGTCGAAAGGACTCCCTTGAAGAGCGGAATTACCTTTACTACCATCGATATAAGTATTACTGGTAGTAGAAATTGTATAACCTTCCAATTCTTGGAAACTTAAACCAGTACCAGTACCTTCGGTATAGAAATCGCTAAGAGTGTTACCAGTCGCACCTTCGTTAATTTGCTTTTGAATTGCAGCAGCACGAGCCATTTCCCAGCCCATACCGTCACCGACCATGATAATGACGTTCTTAGCCATTGAAGATATTTCCCCTTCTTAAGTATTTTTATCTGATTCACGGAACATCGAAAACGTAGCTTATAATTCAGTGAAGTGCGAAATAATACTGATTTAAGCTGTTTTCTAGATTCTCATTCATACTTTAAAAATGGGTTAAGCAAACTTTAAAGTGCTATTTCAGCTAACAATTAAATTTTTATAATTTTGTGATGCTTTAATCTTGATCTATTCCAATCGTATTCCTAAGTAATTAATAAAATTGTATAAACCCGATTTTTAAACAACCAGATTGATTTAAATATCGAGTACTTCACCACATTTATTTTGAGGGATAAAAAATTTGTAGTGCGAGCGTCTTTCTAAGGAACACCAGCGAGCAAGATGCTTGTCCAAAGGACACGCTACGCGAACGTACTACCGAATTTTGTCGGCTTACCTAAATCAAGCAACTTTCAAAGGTAGACGAACGCTAAAATTACTACCTTGACCCAATTGGCTGTGTACCCGTATTTTTCCTCCATGTGCTTGAGCAATTACTTGTGCGATCGCCAATCCCAAACCCGAGCCACCACTACGACGAGAGCGAGATTCATGAACGCGATAAAAGCGGTCAAAAATTAGTTTTTGCTCTTGAGGTGAAATACCAATACCTGTATCAATTACCTCTATAAGTGCATCGCCGTTGTTTTTTTTCAAAATAAGATTTATATTGCCACCAGCAGGAGTATATTGAATTGCATTGGCAATTAAATTGGAAAATAAGCGTAATAATTGGTCTTCATCTCCCATTACATATAAGGGTATTGGAGACAAAATTGAGTAATCTAATTGCAAAGAAGATGCATTTGCTAAAGCTGAAAATTCTTCGATTAAATCTTCAATCAAAGTATTAAGACAACAAGGTTGTTTTTGTGTCGTCAGAGTTTTTTGTTCGAGTCGAGAAAGTAATAGTAAATCTTGCACTAATTCAGCCAAGCGAAGATTTTGACGCTTTACCGATTCTAGAACATCTCGCGCTTGTTGTTCGGAAATATGAGAACTATCAAGTACAGTTTCCACTTTGGCATTAACTGCTGCAAGGGGAGTCCGCAATTCATGGGAGACATCGGAGCTAAACTGCTGCATTTGCTTGTAAGAGCGATTTATGGGAAGCATTGCCAAACCAGCCAACCACCAACTCGAACCACCAACTAATAGTATTGTAGTTGGCACTCCAAATGCTAAAATCAATCTAAAAGCTTGTAAACGATTATCTAATTCTTTGAGACTGCGACCTACTTGTATATAGCCCCAAAGTTGATTATTTTGGGTATGCAGTGGCAAAGACTTTTGACTATAACGAATTCCTCTGGTGTCTTTAAGTGTTTGCCATCCTTTTGTTTGGATGCTCTGGGGTAATTCTTCTGCACCTTCACCAGCTACAGCAATCAAATTTTTAGAAGTATCAATAAAGCGGACGTAATATATTTTATCTTGATAAAAGGTACTAAAAATGCCGTGTTGAGAATGAACTAGTTGAATATGGGTAGGAATTTTATTAGTTGAACAATCGGAATCAGGTAAGCATAGATTTGGTAAAACTACCCGAAAAACAGGCTCCAAGCGTTTGGGTTGCTTTAAATTCGGTTCGATAACACGGTGTAAAGTACCCGTGACAGCTTCTAATTCCCTGTCAATCGAAAGCAGGTAAGCACGAATCATCACTTGATAGATAGCAACACCGCAAAAGCTCAAAAATAAACCCATAACAGCCCCATACCAAGCTGCCAGTCGCCACCGAGTTTTATTAAATACTCTAGTTTGCATTGGTGGGATTAAACCGATAACCCATACAAGGAATAGTTTCGATAAAACTATCCCAACCATACTTTGATAACTTGCGTCGTAAAAGTCGCATTTGAGCAGCTATTACATTACTCACCCGCTCCGTGTCAAATGTATACAAATGATTTAAAATTTGGTCACGGGTAACTATTACCTCGGGATGTTTCATCAAGTATTCTAATAAGTGAAACTCTTTTTTTGTTAAAGTAATTGCCTTTGTCTCACCATTTGGACACTGGCAAGTAACTGCAAAATTACCGTAGTCTAAAGTTAGATTACCTACTTCCAAATATTGCGGTTGAAATTGCGGTACGCGCCTTTGCAAAGCCCGTAAACGTGCCAGTAATTCCTCCATCCCAAACGGTTTTACCAAGTAATCATCCGCACCTGCATCCAAGCCGGTAACTTTATCTTCCATGCTATCCCTAGCTGTTAGTATCAGTACGGGTAACGGATTGTTTTGCAGCCGTAAATGCTTACATAGTTCTAAACCCGATAATCCCGGTAACAACCAATCAAAGATTGCTAAAGTATATTGATTTGAATTATTTTGCAAGCAGATCCAAGCTTCATCTCCATCTAAAACCCAGTCAACAATATATCTTTCTTTGCTCAATTTCTGCTGAATTGATGCACCCAAATCTGGTTCATCTTCTACCAGTAAAACTTTCATAACCAGCGTAAGTATAATTCGTAATTCGTAATTCGTAATTCGTAATTTGTAATATCACCCGACTGGTGACACAAGCTACGTAATTTGTAACCTTTATGAATTAGTCAAGCTCTTATTAACGCACCCGCAGTCGAGCTATACCTACGGGAACTGATTGATTGGAATTGAGATAATTAGCATATACTTTGTACAACATTTCGCCCGTGGTAGCGCGTAATTTTCTTACTTGATTCATTTCTATAGTAAGCTTAGTTCCCGGAGCAACGGGTTCGGAAAATGTTAATGTTGTTTTCTTGTCGTTAGTAGCAATTTCAGCATTTATTTTTTCTCCCGATTGGTTAGATACATCGATATTATCTTTGAGTACTATATTATCAGGAGCTTCAATAACAATTTGTGAAACAGCATTACTTTGCTCAGAGATTGCTATTTTGAAAGTATGTCTAAGAGTACTCCAATGACGAATATTTTTAGGAAATTCTGAAAAGTTAGTAATGCGAGCAAAATTACTAGCTGCTGTTACTGGTTGTATGATACTAGTACCAATTGATACGGCTAGTGTTAGAGTTGCAGTAGTATAAAATAAGATTCTTTTCATTTCATTTTTCTCCGCGATGAAGCAAGTTAATTCACTTTTACAATTGCGTTAGTGAATCATGGTTATACTTAATAGCTTGTCAGACTGAAATGAAAATTCGATGAAATTTCAGTAGGAGAGTGATTTATTTTGTAAGCTAAATTCTATGTTTTAATTTTTAACATGACTCCATTTTATTAGGAATATTTTTTTTACTAAGTAATATACTTTGAGTCGTAAATTAGAGCTATTTTGCTGTACGTTATTAAATTTATACTGAGATTATGATGTCAATATTGATGTAATAAATATCCGCTTTCTCCCTATATTTGTTAAACTATCATCTATAAATTTTTTGATAACTATTTTATTCAACAATAAATATATTTACTTTAGTTCGCAGTTTAAGAAACCCGTTATTTGCAAGGCTGTATGCGACTCAAACCATAAGTCTTTTGGGCGATGCACTTACTTAAGTTGGTCTGGCTTGGGTTGCTTTTATTAATTTTCAAGTATCTGCCAATACTTATTGCTATGATTGCTAAATTAATAATTATTTTTACCAAACAGTTAAAATTTCACCCAAATTTCATATCAACTTGCCAAACTTACTAGAGAAAGCTTGATTCGCTTCTAGTGAATTAGCAATCGATTAACTATCTTATTGAGATATCTTATTACTAAGAAGTGCATATGAAGAAGATAAAAATAGTCTTCCTGATTGTAGTCAGTATGGCATATACAGTGTTTGCTGGTAATGCAACAGCAAAAACTGATAATAGCCGGGTTAATGGAATTAAGAATATTTTTCAATTACCTTTGAATCAGCGGTTTGTTAAACATATCTTCCTACTCCGCGTTCCTAAGAACGGAAAACCTCTTTATGAGCTAATTATTGATGTACCTGCTACTGTAGCGGTAAGCAGTGACATTGATGTACTTAATGATAATGGTCAAAAGCTCAATATCAATGTATCTGTAAATGACAGGAGAATTACTGTAAATTTTCCGGAAACAGTAACTTTCGCAACTACAAAGCAACTCTTGATTTCACTAAATAAAGTGCAACAACCAAGAAGCGGTTCTGATTCAATTTATAACCTTTCCGCAAGAGTTGTTGGGAGTGATGTTGAGATTTACATCGGACAAGCTCAGTTTCATAAATTTTAATTTCTAGGTGTTGATGATAAGGATAAAAATTTTGCTTATGGTGAATTTTCATACAGACAAGAAAGCAACATGATTTAATAAATTTTTGACCAAATTTGCCATCGCATTTTAGTCTTTCACTTATTCGCGTTGCTTCCCTACATTTTGATTTGCTTTATGAAACCGAGGAATCATTTAGCCACTGTAAGTGTTAACTCTTGCCAAACCGAGCGGAATTTCTTCTTTAAATCCTACTTTTTTGGCTGATACAGAATAATGCCAAGTATTGGCATAAATTGGAGTCAGAACTCCCTGCATTTGAATTGATAGTGAAGTTCCTGGATTGACAGCTTCTGAAAATGCAATAGTGGCTTTTTTTCCATTAATAGAAACTGTGGCAGGAATTTCTTCACCTGATTTATTGTTAACTTCAATTCCTTCAGTAATTTTCACATCCTCTGGTAACTCAATAATTAATTCAGAAACAGCTTTACCTTGAATGTGAACATCAAATTTATGGGTAGCATCATAAGTTTGAGCGGTGTCAGGTATGGCTGCACTATTTCCCAAATGAGTAACTTTTGCGTCATTTGGACTTTTAGCAAATACTGGAATTGTAGATGAAATAGCTAAGGTGAATGCAGCAGCATAGATTAATTTGTTCACTTGTATTCTCCTAATTAGTTAATATTTTTTTTGACTTATCTCTATATATTTATTGTGAATTACGTGGATGAAAATTAGATGAAAAAATCATAGATTTTTCAATATTGCTTGATTTTATTAAAATTAATTTAGATAATTATTTTCATTAAAAAATAGCCAGCAAAAAATCTCACCTTTAACTTTTAATCGAAAAGGTGAGAAAATTATTGAATTATTATAAATTAATATTTTTTACTAACTACCATATTAAAATCTAATATAAAATAGACTATTTTTTATTAAGTAATAAATAGTCTTTATCTTTAATTTTTAGCTTATGAGAGGATGTTTAAAAAGTATTAAACAATTTAGTTAAGGTGATAAAGGCACTTGGTTTGTAGTGTAATCGTAAAATTTAGCTAATTTAAGACTTTCATACAAATTCCATTTTAACCCGTTCTAAAGTTTGCCCAATATGAGAATCTATCGGGCAAACTTTAGGCTTTAGAAGCTTTTAGAAATACTTAATGCTTAACCTATAAATTATCTTTTAAAGCTAAAGCGACCGTTAACTTTTTCACCATTAACTTCGGAAAGAATAGCTACCTTATATTCTCCTGCTGCTTTTTCTGGAAGTATCGCGTGGTAATGCTTTTCATCAGCTTCATATTCAAGAGGAATTGTTTTTTGCTCTCCACTAGGTAACTGAACTTGAGCGGTTACTTTCGCATCGCTAATTTTTTCATGCTTTTCACCTTTTTCTAAATAAAAATCCATATGGGTTCCATCATCATTTGGTGCTGCTACAAGTTCTAAATGATATTGACCGGATTCTATAACTTGACCACCGTGAGAATGTTCGCCTTCTTTTTCATCTTTAGAATGGTCGTGACCGTCATTTTCTGAGTGACCTTTTTCTGCTACGGTTTCAGTTTGATTTGCTGCTGAATCTTCTGAATTTGCAGATTGATTGCTACAAGCACCTACAAAAATTAATCCGATACTGCCTAAAACAATTGCACCTAGTTTTAATGATTTCATTTTTCGATTCCTCGATGTTGCAGAATATAATTTAGTACTTAAAAGAATGTGGAGGAGCATAAAGAATTCATTTCAATATTTTTCTTAAACTTCCCTCCTTTTGCTATTATTTAGAATGCTTAAATCTTTATTGTTATTAATTTCTGAAGCGATTTCCATTTGAATTGCGGATGATTTTTGTTTGGGTATTAAATACTTGCCGAATTTACTATACAAAGCTGGAAGTACCAATAAAGTTAAAGCCGTTGAAGTAAATAAACCACCTAAAACAACTATCGCTAAAGGCTGCAAAATTTCCTTACCCGCACCAGTTCCAATTACCAGAGGAACCATACCCAGTGCAGATGTTAAAGCTGTCATCAAAATAGCAACAAGTCTTTCCATTGAACCTTGGGAAATTACTTCTCGTAAAGGCATTCCCATCGCAAATTTGCTGTTATAGTTTTCTACTAGCAATAAACCGTTACGAGTAGCTACGCCGAATAGAGTAATAAATCCCACCATTGATGCTACCGAAATAATTCCACCACCCAAAGCTACAGAAAAAACTCCACCAGCTAATGCTAAAGGCAAATTACTCATAATCATTAATGTTGCTGGTATTGATTTAACGGCGAAGTACATCAAAACGGCGATTACAATCATTGATAAACCGCCAAATATTAGGAAATTTTGGGAAGCCCGTTGTTCCGATTCAAACTGACCGCCATACTGAATAAAGTAGCCAGATGGTACTTGTACTTGCTCTTTAACTTTGGCGCGAATTTCATCCACCGCAGAACCCAAGTCTCTACCAGAAACGTTTGTAGAAACCACAATCAAGCGGGAAACGTTTTCTCGATTAATAGTATTGGGACCAGTTCCATAATCAATTTTTGCGACTGCTGCTAAAGGTATTTTCTGTCCGTTGGGAGTATCGACAAGTAAATTACGGATGGTGTCCAAGTTGTTGCGTGCTTCTGGCTTTAACCATACCAATAAGTCAAAAAGCTGCTGTTTTTCCAATACCTGGGATACTACCCGACCATTTAATGCAGTTTCGGTGATTTCCGATAAATCCCCCACAGAAATACCGTAACGAGCCGCAGCATCGCGGTCAAACTCAATTTGCACCTGCTTTATCGGTACTTGCGGTTCCAACTGCAAGTCTACCAAACCAGGAATATCGCTCATTACAGCTTCTACTTCTTTTCCCAAAGCGCGTAACTCTTCAAGTTCGGGACCAAATATTTTCACGGCGATCGCACTTCTGACACCGGACAAAATTTCATCCATACGATGGGAAATAAAACCTCCGATAACCCCTACCGAACCTGGTATTTTAGCGAATTCTTCCCGAACTTTTTCTACTGTTGCTTCCCTATCTTTCATTCCTACATCGCTAATTTCAATATCGAGGTGCGATAAGTTAACAGGTGCAGCATCCGCATCTCCAGGGGCACGTCCGGAGCGCATTTGTACCGATGCAATCCGGGGGTCATCTTTAAGTGCTTGCTCAATTGCGTTTCCGGCTTGATTGGTAACTTCCAATGATGTACCGGGATAAAGCAGCATGGAATTTACCAAAGTACGCTCCTGAAATTCTGGTAAAAATACCCGTCCCAAAGTCGTAAAAATCAACATTGATGCCACAAAAGCTGCAACAGCGGTTAAAAGCACTATGCTGGAACGTTTGATAGAAAAATTCAACAGGGGACGGTATAGCTTTTGCGACCAGCGAGTTACCCAGGTTTCATCATCTCGTAATCTTTTTTTGGTTAACAGTATGGCGCATAACGCTGGAGATAAAGTCATTGCTACCAAGGTTGAAGATAAAATTGACACCAAATAAGCCCAACCCATCGGTGCAAAAATTCGACCTTCTACCCCAGTTAAGGTAAAAATTGGCGCGAAAACTACGGCTATAATTACTGTTGAAAAAATAACGCTGGTTCTTACCTGGACTGAAGTGTCATATACTACCTGAAATGGATGTACCGGATTTTGCGATTGTTGGTTTTCCCGTAAACCCCGGTAGGCATTCTCCATATCAACAATAGAATCATCCACTACCGAACCGATAGCTACTACCAAACCTCCCAAAGTCATAGTATTAATACCTTGACCAAAGAAATTGAGAATCATCATCCCAATTAATACCGACAAAGGAATAGCGCTGAGGGTAATAATAGCAGTCCGCCAGTTCATCAAAAACATCAGCAAAATAATTGAAACAATTATCGTGCCATCCCTTAGAGAACTAGTAACATTTTGTATAGCATCATCAATAAAATTTTGCTGGCGAAAAGTAACCGTATACTCAACATTGACAGGTAAGCTGGGTTTGAGTTCTGCCATTGCCGCTTCTACAGCCCGACTTACCGCAGGAGTATCAGCTTGGGGTTGTTTGTTAACCATTACCACAACCGCAGGCTGAGTATTGAAACTACCGTCACCCCGCTTTAATGCTGCACCAATTTCTACATCGGCAATATCTCTAAGTAATACGGGAGTACCATCACGAGCGGTAACTACTGATTTCTGTAAATCCTCAATTGCAGTAACTCTGCCGATACCGCGAATTAATAACTCCTTATCTGGGTCAATTAAAAAACCACCAGCAGCATTATTATTAGCTTTTCTTGCAGCTGCGGTAACTTGTTCTAAAGAAACATTAAAAGCTTTTAGTTTCGCGGGGTCAACCAAAACTTGATATTGGCGGATATCTCCACCATAAGTAATTAATTGAGAAACACCCGGAACAGCGAGAAGACGGTTTGTCACAACCAAATCAACAAATCGTCTCACCTCCATCATGTCAGTTTTAGTCCCTTCTTCCGAATCGATAGTAAAAGCGTAGGAAAGTACTGTTCCGATAGGGGAACTAATTGGTGAAATTTGTGGTGGCTCGATATTTTCTGGTAGTTTTTGCGATGCTTGCTGCAATCTTTCGGTGACTAACTGACGAGCTTGATAAATATCTGTACCCCAGTTAAAGATAACTTTGACGACGGAAATACCAACTCCAGAGGAAGAGCGTACAGTTTCTACACCGGGAGTACCATTGACAGCACTTTCAA
>ERZ1740062.317-NODE-317-length-31520-cov-7.139711_pt1 | contig 31520 bp, 30 predicted proteins | sample MGYA00581741_ERZ1740062 | MGnify/ENA primary metagenome ERZ1740062 (study PRJEB43018, sample SAMN04849747) | marine metagenome | isolation source: floating plastic debris | place: Pacific Ocean | collected 2008-09-01 | study: EMG produced TPA metagenomics assembly...
GGTCGGCAGCAGCGGCCATTCCCTCGCCACCGCCCTGCAGGGCCTCAGCGCGGAAGCCGCCGCCAAGGCCGCCGGCACCCCCGCCGTGACGACGCCGGCGGCCACCCCAGGCGGGATGCCCGCCGCACCGGCCGCCGCGGCGGAAACCCTGCGCGTCACCGGCCTGGTCACCGCGGCCACCAGCAGCGGTCAGCCGATCCTGCACACACCCCTCGGCACCCTGACCCTCGACACCCGCGCGGCGCTCCCGCCCGGGACCAGCCTGGCCCTGGACGTCGCCCTGCCTGCCCCCGGTGGGCCCGTCGCGCCGGGCCTCGGCACGGCCTGGCCGAGCCTGGAGCATTTGGAGGAGACGCTGCTGCGCGGCCTGCCCGCCGCCCAGGCGGACCTGGTCGCCCGAGCCCTGCCCCAGGTCGGGCCACGGCTGGCATCGGGCGTGCTGTTCTTCCTGTCCGCCCTCAACCAGGGCAACATCGGCGGCTGGCTGGCCCAGGCCGGCGCGGCCGCCGAGCAGGCCGACCGTGGCGACTTCTACGAGCGCCTGGGACGGGAGTTCGCCGGCCTCAGCCGCAGCATCGAGACTGCGGCCGGCGAGTGGCGCTTCATCAATCTGCCCCTGTGGAGCGAGCAGGGCCTGCGCGAGCTGCGCTGCTTCTTCCGCCATCAGGGTCATGGCGGCGGCAAATCGGACGACGACAAAGCCACCCGCTTCGTCCTGGAACTGGAACTGAAGCGCCACGGCGAACTGCAGCTCGACGGCCTGGTGCGGCCGCAGCGCTTCGACCTGATGCTGCGCAGCCGACGCCCCCTGCCGGCGCTGGTGCGCGGCGACCTGATGGCCTTGTTCGAGGAGACCAACGCCATTGCCGGCTATAACGGCCGGCTGGCCTTCCAGGCCTCGCACGACTGGCTGCAGCTGCTCGCGGCACGTTCCGCCGCCGAGCCGCACGAGGGCTTAAAGGTTTAGGGGCCTGAAGGTTTAGGAAGAGCTCCGGAAAACCCGGCCTGCGAAACAGGCTTTAGCGGTGAGCCGCCCCCGCCGCCTGGCGGCGGTGCAGGTCGATGCCGAGTTCGTCGGCCGCATTCTGCTCGCGGCGCGACTGCTTCTGGGCCTCGCGGCGCTGATGATTGCCGTGCGCCGTCTCGTACTTCTTGAATTCCTGGAAGGCGTGAGTGATCTCTTCGCGGGCGGCGGCGATGGAGCGGTCGATCTCGACGATCGAATCCTCGATCTTACGGCGGCGGTCGATGGTTACCTTGATGAAGGCCGGCAGCGAGATTCTGGTCATATCCGAGCGCTCGGACGCGGCCTGCTCGCGCGCCAGATCGGCCTCCAGGCTCTCGATGTTCATGATCATCTTCGCCCGGAAGCGCTCCAACTCGGCAAGCTTCTGGCGTTTTTCATCCAGCGTCCAACGGTGCAGCCGCACCAACTGATCAAGAGCAGTCACCGCAAATCAACTCCTAACAAAAAACTCAATACGACGCTGCCGGACATGGCACCGCCAACCGTCCACTTCACTACCCGAACTGCCCCGCCGCCGGCTTGACCGGGCTCAGGTTCAGCGCCTCGGCCATGCGCGCGCGGCGCTTCTTGAAACTCTGCTCTGCCGGCGCTGCCGGCGATGGGGCGGCGGCGGACGGCTCGCCCCCCTGCGGTGCACCCGGCTCGGCGCCCGGCGACCCTGGATCCGGCGATTCATCGGCCGATGCCTCTTCGGCCGGGTCCGGCAGGCCCAGCAACGCAGCCAGCTGGCTGTAGCCGGCGCCCAGCGTGCTCACCTCGTCTTTTTTCTGGCCAAGGAAGTTCTCCAGGGCGTCGTAGTATTGGATGGCCTCATCGACGGCGGGATCGCTACCTTGCTTGTAGGCACCGATGCGAATCAGTTCGGCCATGTTCTCGTAGGTCGCCAGCAGATTGCGGGCGCGGTTCACCAGAAGGCTCTCCGCCTCGCTGTTGCAGGCCGGCATGGTGCGCGAGACGCTGCGCAACACGTTGATGGCAGGATAGCGGTTGCGCTCGGCGACCTGGCGCTCCAGCACGATGTGGCCGTCCAGAATGCCACGCACCGCGTCGGCGACCGGCTCGTTGTGATCGTCGCCCTCCACCAGCACGGTGAACAGGCCGGTCACCGCGCCGCCGTCGTCGACGCCGGGACCGGCGCGCTCCAGCAGACGCGGCAGCTCGGCGAAGACCGACGGTGTGTAGCCCTTGCTGGCCGGCGGCTCGCCGGCCGACAGACCGATCTCACGCAGGGCCATGGCGAAGCGGGTGACGGAATCCATCAGGCACAGCACTTCGTCGCCCTGGTCGCGGAAGTACTCGCTGAGCGTCAGGGTCAGGTAGGCGGCCTGACGGCGCATCAGCGGCGGTTCGTCGGAGGTCGCGACCACCACCACCGAACGGGCGAGGCCTTCGGGGCCGAGGTCGTCTTCCAGCCATTCCTGCACCTCGCGGCCGCGCTCGCCGATCAGCCCGATGACGTTCACGTCGGCGGCGGCATAGCGGGCCAGCATCGACAGCAGCACCGACTTGCCGACGCCGGATCCGGCGAAGATGCCCATGCGCTGGCCGTTGCAGCAGGAGAGGAAAGTATTGATGGCGCGCACGCCGAGATCGATCTTGCCACCGACACGCCGGCGGCTGTGGGCGGGCGGCGGCGAGGCACGGAGGGGATAGGCCACCTTGCCGTCGGGCAACGGTCCCTTCCCGTCGATCGGCTCGCCCAGGGCGTTCACCACGCGGCCGAGCCAGGCCGACGACGGGCGCACCAGCGGCTCGCTTTCCATCACCTCGGCCTTGCAGCCCAGGCCGACGCCCTCCAGCGATCCGAAGGGCAGCAACAGGGCACGCTTCTGGCGGAAGCCGATGACCTCGCAGATCACCCGCCGGTCGCCCTGCGCATGAATGCCGCAGCGCGAGCCGATCGAGAGCGCCTGCTCCAGGCCGGCGACCTCGACCAGCATGCCGAGCACACCGGCGACACGGCCATAGAGGCGGTAATCCGCCAACTGGCCTATTTCCTTAACGAAGGTGGAAGCGATCATCCGTGGCTTTGCCGAAGGGCCCCCCTGGCCTGAAGACATGAACCTCTCAAGCCAGTCTCCGGCATCGGGCTTAAGGTTGGGTAAAATTGAGAAATTCGCCATACGCCCGGGGCAAGAGATCGCAGGCATGCAGATAGTGCGAGATAATTAACGATGGTAAGAATTTGTTAACATTGCTTTGGCAAATTGGTTAATAATCAGATCCCAGGGGAACTATACAGGCACTAGGTCACCACCATGAGAGTTTTGCTTGTCGAGGACGATACCGCCACAGCCCAAGGCATCGAGATGATGCTCCGGTCGGAAGGCTATGTGTGCGACACCACCGATATGGGCGAAGACGGCCTGGAGATCGGTAAACTTTACGATTACGACATCATCATCCTGGATCTCATGCTGCCCGATATGGACGGCTACGAGGTCCTGCGGCGGCTCCGGGCCGCCCGGGTGAAGACGCCGATCCTGATCCTTTCGGGCCTCAGCGGGCTCGACGACAAGATCAAGGGCCTGGGTGTCGGCGCCGACGACTATCTGACCAAGCCCTTCGACAAGCGTGAGCTGGTCGCCCGTATCCAGGCGATCGTGCGGCGCTCCAAGGGCCATTCGGACTCGGTGATCAGCACCGGCAAGCTGACGGTCAATCTCGATACCCGCACCGTCGAGGTCGAGGGCCAGCCCCTCCACCTGACCGGCAAGGAATACGGGATCCTGGAGCTGCTGTCGCTGCGCAAGGGCACCACGCTGACCAAGGAGATGTTCCTCAATCATCTCTACGGCGGCATGGACGAGCCCGAACTGAAGATCATCGACGTTTTCGTTTGCAAGCTGCGTAAGAAGCTGGCGAATGCAACCGGCGGCGACAACTACATCGAGACCGTTTGGGGCCGTGGCTACGTGCTGCGCGACCCGGTGAGCGCCGACGGCGCCCAGCCGACCAAGCACGCCGCCAACGGCTGATCCGGCCCAAAGCCTGATCTGGGCCTAAGCGTGATCTGGGCCTAAGCCTGATCTGGGATTGAGACGTCCGCCAGGGCCCTGTTCCCGATGCCCTGGCCTCGGCGCCCTGCCTTCGACGCCCTGCCTTCGGGGGCCCGCACGCGGATCGGGCCGCAAGCGTCAGACAAAGAAAAAGGCCGCTGTCCCTTCGGGGGGCAGCGGCCTTTTTCTTTGTCCGGGGCGGCGTAGACCGCAGGCCGGAGCGTTGTGCGGCGGCGGTCAGCCGGCCTTGCGGTTCAGCGAAGACCCGCCAGTGGTCAGGCGGTAGACGCCGCGCTGGCCCGGCACCACCTCGAAGGAGTCCGAAATACCCAGTACCGTCTCGGCGCCGCCAAGATACAAGAAGCCGTCGGCCGGCATGATCTGAGCGATGCGCCCCAGCACCTGGCCCTTGGTCTGCTGGTCGAAGTAGATCAGCACGTTGCGGCAGAAGACGATGTCGAAGTGTCCCAGCGTCGAAGGGTTTTCCAGCAGGTTGAAGGTCTTGTAGGTGACCATCCGGCGAATGTCGTCGCTGATCCGCCACTTCTCGCCTTCCTGGGCGAAGTACTTCATCAGCAGCGTGATCGGCAAGCCGCGCTGGACCTCAAACTGAGAGTAGAGGCCCTCCTTCGCCTTATTGAGGATCTCGCTCGACAGGTCGGTGGCAACGATCTCGATCTTCCAGCCCGCCAGGCGCGCCGCCTCTTCCTTCAGGATCATGGCCAGGGTGTAAGGCTCCTGGCCGCTCGAGCAGGCCGCGCTCCAGATGCGGATCTGCTTGCGGGCCGCGCGGGCCTCCAGCATGTGCGGCAGCACGATATCCTTGAACTGGTCGAACGGCCGGTTGTCGCGAAAGAAGAACGATTCGTTGGTTGTCATCGCCTCGGTCACGTCGACCATCAGCTTTTCGTCTTTTTTCGAACGCAGAGTACCGATCAGCGCGTCGATGCCGTCGAGGTCCCACTTGCGCGCGACCGGGTTCAACCGGCTCTCGAGGAGATAGGCCTTCTCCTGCGTGATCACCAGGCCGGACCGTTGGTACAGCAACTGCGCGATATATTCGAAATCATTCACATTCATGCCGCTGACCTCATGACCAACTTGCGGACGCTGGGTCCGATCTCCTGGATCGGTAATACGGCCGAACACAAACCACTTGTGGCAACGGCCCCCGGCATGCCCCAAACAACGCTGGTGGCTTCATCCTGAGCGATAACGGTGCCACCGGCCTGGACAACCTCGGTTGCCCCCTTCTGCCCGTCCGACCCCATCCCGGTAAGGATGACGGTCAACAGGCTGGAGCCGTAGATCTTGGCCATGCTGCGTAGCATGGGATCGACGGCCGGACGGCAGAAACTCTCCGGCGGATCCTGGTTCAGGCGAATGACGCTGCTCGCCCCCCGGCTCTCCACCACCATGTGGTAGTTGCCCGGTGCCAGATAGATCTGGCCGCCATTGACCGGCTCGCCATCTTTGCCCTCGGCGCAAGGCACGCCGGTGGCGCGCGCGATATGCTCTGCCAGAAGGGTCGTGAAGGTCGCCGGCATGTGCTGGGTAATGAGAATCGGCACCTTGACCCGTGCCGCCATGTCGCGCAGCACCTCGAGAAGCGCCTGCGGGCCGCCGGTGGAACTGCCGATGGCAATGATCCTCGGCAGCGCGGAAGAAGCCTTGCGCAGCGTAACCGTACGCGCGGGATACAGGCTCGCCGGTACCACGGGGGCCGCCGCAGCACGGCCGGCGGCACGTACGGCGGTCGCGGGGCGGCTGGGCCGGATAGCGCCGGCCAGCGCCTTGACCTTTTCGATCAACTCGCGCTGGAAGGTATCCGCACCGGTCAGCTCGCTGGTCGAGCTCGGCTTGGGCAGGTAGTCCGCCGCGCCGGCCTGCAGCGCACGCAAGCTCACCTCAGCGTTCTTTCGGGTCAGCGTGGACGCCATGATGACCTGGATACCCGGCTTCGCCGCCAGCAGCTTGGGCAGCGCCGTCAGGCCATCCATCACCGGCATCTCGATATCGAGAATGATGACCTCGACGTCGTGGCGCTCCAGCGACTTTATGGCGAGTTCACCGTTACCGACGGACGCGATCACTTTGATCGCGGGATCCTTCTCCAGGGCGCGCGTCAGCAGGCCACGAATGACCGCCGAGTCGTCGACCACCATGACGCGGTAAGGATCGCCCGCATTTCCATCGGTGCCGCCAGGGGCGGACTTCGTCTCTGGCATCAGATAAGACCTACCTGGACGAACTTCGATTCGATGATGTCGCTGTCGAAAGGCTTCATGATGTATTCGTTGGCGCCGGCTTCCATCGCCGTCTTGATATGGTTCATGTCGTTTTCGGTGGTGCAGAAGACGACGACCGGCTGGGTCCCATTCTCCATGGCACGCAGTTCCTGAAGGAACTCCAGGCCGTTCTTCACCGGCATGTTCCAGTCGAGCAGTACAGCGTCCGGCATCTGGCGCTGACAGGCCTCGATCGCTTTCTGGCCATCCTCGGCTTCATCGGTCGCGAAGCTCAACCCCTCGAGGATCTTGCGCGCCACCATGCGCACCACCTTCGAGTCATCGACGATCAAGCAAGACTTCATTTTCTAGCTCCAGCTTACGTCCCGGCGGCGCAGGTCAGCAAAGTACCTGTCGACTGCCTGTCTTTCCGGGTGCCCTCGTAAATGTGGGGCCGCCTCATGCGGCCTGGACGCGGTCATAATCCAAAAGTCGGTTCACATCGAGGACCACCAGCAGCTTCTTGTCGAGCCGGAAGATCCCGAGCGAATACTCACGGAACTTGGGGTCGAGCGTTCCCGGGTTGCGCTCCCAGTCGGAGCCCTTCAGCGCCAGAACTTCGCCAACGGAATCGACCATCAGGCTGTACAGCTCGCCCTCGTGCTCGGCGACGATGCTCATGGTCGTCGTCTGCTCACGCGGCGGCAGGCCGAGGCGCAACCGCACGTCCATCGCCGTGACGATACGCCCACGCAGGTTCAGGGAACCGGCGATCTCGGGCGGCGCCAACGGAATGCGCGTGATGTTGTGGGAACTCAAGACATCCTGCACCTTCAGCACCGGAATACCGAACAGCTGCCCGGCTATGATGAAAGTGACGAAGTCCTCGGTATCCGCAACGGTTTCTGCCGCGCGCTCCGCCGTTTCGTCGTGATCCGCCGTGCTCATGCCGCGCCTCTCAATTCAGCCAGGGTGTCGTGTAGGGTGGTCAACAGCGCGTCGCGGTCCGTCTTGGCGACGTAGTCCTTGAAGCCCGCTTCGCGGCCGCGCGCCAGATCCTTCGGGTTCGAGAAGGCGGACAGCGCGACGATCGGCGTGTCGGCCCACCGCGAGTCCTTGGTGACCTTGCTGGCGAACTCGAAGCCGTTCATGCCCGGCATCTCGATGTCGGAGATGATGACGTCGAAGTCCTCGCCCGCGTCGCACAGCTCCAGCGCCGCATCGGCCGAGTCGACGCAGATGACGTCGTAACCGGCAACGGTGAGCAGCGGCTGCAGCAGGTTGCGGAAGAACGGGCTGTCGTCGACCACCAGCAGGCGGCGGCCGGTGGTCTCGGCGCCCAGGCTCTCGCGGTCGGAGACGAACCAGTCGTGGAAGGCCTGGGTCAGGTAGTAGCCGGCATCGATGATGTCGGTCGCCTTGCCGCCGATCACCGCGGTGCCGACGTAGCCTTCCCGCTCCGACGACAGCTCGATGTTCATGCGGCCCTCGACGATGTCGACGATCTCCTTGACCACCAGGCCCATGGTGCGGTTGCGGTCGGCGAAGACGAGTACCGGCTGGCGGCCCTCGGTCTGCAGAGACTGCCCCGGCTCCATCATGACCAGCGGCATCAGCTGGCCGCGGTACTGCACGACGTACTGGCCGTTGGAGTACTCGACCTGAGTGAGGTCGATCTCTTCCAGACGCGCAACCAGCGCCAGCGGCACCGCCTTGGGCGTGTCGTCGACCGCCCGGAAGATGAGCATCGCGACGCTATCGGCGCTGCTTGAGGCGTGGCGGCCCTTGGCATCGGCCTCGGCGCCTTCGGCAACCGAAATCTCGCCGGTCGCCGCGGCAATGCCGTTCGGATCCAGGATCATCACGACGCTGCCGTCACCCAGAATGGTGTTGCCGGAGAACAGCTGCAGGTTCCGCAGGATCGGCGCCACCGGCTTGACCACGATTTCCTCGGTGTCGAAGACGCGGGCGACGATGATGCCCATGGAGTAGTTGCCGATCTGCGCCACGACGATGAAGACTTCCTCGTCGTCGGTGCCCTTGACCGGCTTCTCAGCAGCCACTTCCTTCACCGGCAGCTCCGCAGCAACGGCGTCCACCGCCGGCGCCTTGCCGTCCTTGGCGTCCTTGGCTGCCTTGGCGTCTTTGGCATCCTTGGCGAGCTTGGCGTTCTTGGCGTCCTTGGTCGCTTGCGCGCCCTTGACGATCTTCGGACCCATCTGGGCACTGACGCCGGGCTCGTCGAGCTTGAGCAGATGGCGCAGATTGACCAGCGGCAGCAGACGGTTGCGCAGGCGCAGCACCGGCGTGCCGTTGATGCGCTCGATGGTGTGCTCGGTGTGGGCCGAAGCGCGCACCAGTTCGACCACCGACAGCTGCGGGATCGCGAAACGCTCGCCGGCGCACTCAACGATGAGGGCCGAGACGATCGCCAGGGTCAGCGGGATCTTGATGACGAACTTGGTGCCGCGCCCTTCCACCGAGGTCAACTCGATGGTGCCGCCGATCTTCTCGATGTTGGTGCGCACCACGTCCATGCCGACGCCACGGCCGGAAACCGAGGTCACCGCCGCCGCCGTCGAGAAACCAGCCTTGAAGATGAACTGCTGAACCTGCTGCTCGCTCATCTGCTCGAGGTCGGCCTCGCTGGCGATGCCGTTGTCGATGCACTTCTGCTTGATCTTGTCGACGGAAAGACCTTTGCCGTCGTCGGCGATCTCGATGATGATGTGGCCGCCTTCGTGGAAGGCGTTCAGGGTCACGGTGCCGATCTCCGGCTTGCCCGCCGCCAGGCGGTCGGCCGGCACTTCCAGGCCATGGTCGGCCGAGTTGCGCACCATGTGGGTGAGCGGATCCTTGATCAGCTCCAGCACCTGGCGGTCGAGCTCGGTTTCCGCGCCCTTCATCACCAGATCGATTTTCTTTTCCAGTTCCTGCCCGAGGTCGCGGACGATGCGGGGCAGCTTGGCCCAGGCATTGCCGATCGGCTGCATGCGCGTGGCCATCACGCCTTCCTGCAGCTCGGAGACCACGTGGTTGAGACGCTGCAGCGGCGCGGCGAACTCGCTCTCGCTCTGGCCGCGCAGGATCTGCAGCAGCTGGTTGCGGGTCAGCACCAGCTCGGAAACCATGGTCATCAGATTTTCGAGCACGTCGACGTTGACGCGCAGCGACTGGTTGGCGACCGAGCCTTCCTTCTTGGCATCCGGAGCCTTGGCCTCAGCTTCGGCGGGCTTCTTCGGCGGGGCCGGTTTTTTCGCTGCCGGCTTGGCCGCCGGCGCCTCGGCTTTCACGGGCTCCGGTGCGGGCGCGGGCTCGGCTTCCGCCTCAGCATCGCCGCCTTCGGCCGCCGCGGCTTCCTGAGCGGCCTTCTCGGCCGCCAGCTCAGCCGGACCCTTGGCTGCGGCAAACGCCGCTTCCAACGCATCGAGCTCGGCGCTTCCCGTGCTGCTGACGATTTCTCGCTCCTGGCCAGCCGGGGCTTCCGCAACCGGGGCCGGTGCCTCTTCGGCAGGCGCTGCCGCCGCCGGCGCTGCCGCGGCCGGCGCGCCGGTGCCGTCGGCAAAGGCATTCAAGCGGGCGATCAGATCGGAGTCATCGCCTTCCGGCTCCGCTTCGGTGGCTTCCAGCTGCTCCAGCAGGGCACGGATGTTGTCGAGACACTCGAGAATCAGGGTGACCGCTTCCGGGGTCACCTCCAACTCGCCGTCACGGACCTTGCCCAGCACGTTCTCGCCGGCATGCGCCACGCTCTCGAGACGAGGCAGTCCAAGGAAACCGCAGGTTCCCTTGATGGTGTGCATCAAGCGGAAGATATTCCCCAGCAACTCCTTGTCGTTGGGGTTCTGCTCGAGCTGGACCAGTTCGACATCGAGTTCCGCGAGGCTCTCGTTGGTCTCGGTCAAAAATTCGCTTAGAAGATCATCCATCGCCACTGTCCTAACTTTGCCTGGCCGTCAGGCCTAAGTCGGGGCGATCACTGCTGTTAACCAATGCCCCCGAAATCACGCTGAACAGTGCCAAACATAGATTAAGAACCCCTTACCTAACTCCCGGTAACAGCAGGGGAATCGGCGCATAGAGCGTATTTGAAGCAAAGCTAAGGAGCGGCAAATACTGGCAATTTCAGCCCGCAGCGCCGCCGCCGCCGGGGCGCAAATCTGATCGCTCCGACTAGATGGGACGTGGCAGTTCGAGGCCATCGGAGCGTCACGACCTGCCGCCGCCGCGGCTTGCCGACCGGCCGCCGGTGCCAGAACCTTGCCGTGGCGGCGGAGATATGAGACAGGACCAGAGATGAGCCATTGCGACCATAACAGGGGCCCGCAGGGACTGCGCGCGGCGGCACAGTAGGTGTCGAGCGATTCCCCGCCCTACCCCGCCGGTCCTGCCGGCCGACCCCAGGCCCGGCCGCGCGCCGCGCGGCGCCGCTGGGGCGGCCTGACCTGGCTTTCCCTCCTCGTCGCCGCCCTCTTCCTCATGCCGGTCGCCGGCGTCCTCCTCAGCCTGACCCAGAGCGGCGACGGCACCTGGACACATCTCGTCTCCACCGTGCTGCCCCTGTATCTGATGAATACCGCCGTGCTGGTGGCCGGCGTCGGCATCGGCGTCCCGGTGGTCGGTGCCGGCACCGCCTGGCTGGTGACGATGTGCCGTTTCCCCGGCCGGCGCGTCTTCGAGTGGGCGCTGATCCTGCCCCTCGCGGTTCCGGCCTACGTGATGGCCTACGCCTATACCGACCTCCTGCAGCCGGCCGGGCCGGTACAGAGCCTGCTGCGGGAGCTGACCGGGCTGAACTACCAGGAGTACTGGTTTCCGGAGGTCCGCTCTCTGGGCGGCGCCGTGGCCATGCTGGTTCTGGTGCTCTACCCCTATGCCTACATGCTGTCGCGCACCGCGTTCCTCGACCAGTCGGTCTGCGCCCTGGACGTCAGCCGCACCCTCGGCTGCGGTCCCTGGTCCAGCTTCTTCCGGGTCGCGCTGCCCCTGGCCCGCCCGGCGATCATCGCCGGCACCGCGCTGGCCCTGATGGAGACTCTGGCCGACTTCGGCACCGTGTCGTTCTTCGGCGTGCCCAACTTCACCACCGGTATCGTGCGCGCCTGGAGCGCCTTCGGCGACCGCACCACGGCCGGCCAGCTGGCGTCGATCCTGCTGATCTTTGTCTTCCTGGTGCTGCTGCTGGAGACCCAGAGCCGCGGTAAAGCACGCTTCCACCAGGCCACCAACGTCTACCAGAAGCTGCCCGGCCAGCGCCTGCGCGGCAGTGCCGCCGCCGCCGCCTTCATCGCCTGCTTCCTGCCGCTGCTGCTCGGCTTCCTGCTGCCCGCCGGAGTGCTGCTGGCCATGGCCCTGGCCGCCGGCGACCGGATGTTCGGTGCCCGCTACCTGGAACTGGTCGGCAACAGCGTGACCCTGGCCACGGTCACAGCCCTGCTGGCGGTCGGCCTGGCGACACTGATGGCTTACGGACGCCGCCTGCAAGGCACCCCCGCCGTGCAGGTCGCCAACCGGCTGGCCGCGATGGGCTATGCCATTCCCGGCACCATCATCGCCGTCGGCGTGCTGGTGCCCTTCGCCGCCTTCGACAATGCCCTCGACGCCTGGCTGCGGGCGACCTTCGGGATCTCCTCCGGCCTGCTGCTGACCGGCAGCATCGCCGCCCTGGTGTTTGCCTACCTCGTGCGCTTCCTGGCGGTATCGCTGAACACCGTAGAGAGCGGCCTCGGCAAGATCCGGCCGTCGATGGACGACGCCGCCAGGGCCCTGGGCGCGCGCCCGCTGGGCATGCTGGGGCGTGTCCATGCGCCGATGATGTGGCCCTCGCTGCTCACCGCCTGGCTCGTGGTCTTCGTCGACGTCATGAAGGAACTGCCGGCCACCCTGGTGATGCGGCCGTTCAACTTCGACACCCTGGCGGTCCAGGCGCACAACTTCGCCGCCGACGAGCGCCTCACCGAGGCGGCGACGCCGGCCTTGACCATCGTCGCGGTTGGCATTCCGCCGGTTATCCTGCTCAGCCGGGCCATCGCCCGCGGCCGTCCCGGCCGCAAGAAGGTCGGAAAAGCCCGTTAGGAAGCGGATGGCGAAAAAGAAAAGGCCCCCGTCAAAGGGGGCCTTTCCGGATCGCCCGGCGGCAAAGGCCGGGGGCGAACGGCGAGCGACGGAAGGCCGCTTCAGTTCCAGCCGACGCTGTCGAAGATCCGCTGTGCCTTGGGCTGATTGCTGCCGTAGACGGCCACGTTCACCGGGTCGACCTTGAAATCGGTGCCCAGCGCCTTCAGCGCCGGATTGACCTCGATGCCCGCCACGACCGGGTATTCATTGTTGCCGTCGGCGAAGTAGCGCTGGGCCTCCGGGCTGGCCAGATATTCGAGGAACTTGACCGCCGCTTCGCGATGCGGGGCATGTTTCAATACCCCCGCGGCGGAGACGTTCACGTGGGTGCCCCTGCCTTGCGCATCGGGGCCCGCCTGGTTGGGGAACACCCAACCGATCTTGTCGACGAGTTCCTTCTCCGCCGGATCGGTGGTCAGGCGAACGAAGTAATAGGAATTGGCCACCGCGATCTGGCATTCGCCGGCGCCGATGCCGCGCAACTGGTCGGTATCGCCGCCCACCGGCTTGCGGGCCAGGTTGTCGACCACTGCCTGGGCCCACTCGCGGGCGCCCGCCTCGCCGTGCGCCGCGATGATCGAACTGAGCAGCGACTGATTATAGACGTTCGAGCTGCTGCGGATGCAGACCTTGCCCTTCCATTTCGGATCGGCGAGATCCTCGTAGGTCTTGATCTCACCCGGCTGGATCTTCGTCTTGTCGTAGTAGATCAGCCGCGCCCGGGTGGAAAAGCCGAACCACAGGCCATCGGGATGGCGCAGGTTCTCCGGAACCGCCTTTTCCAGGACCTCGGACTCGACCGGCTGGAACAGCCCGGCCTCCTCGGCCCGCCAGACGCGGCCGGCGTCGACGGTCAAAAAGACGTCGGCGGGGCTGTTCTGGCCCTCGCTCTTCAGGCGCTGGATCAGCGCATCGCTCTCGCCTTCGATCCGGTTGATCTCGATGCCGGTCTTCTCCGTGAAGCCATTGTAGAGGGCATCGTCGGTTTGGTAGTGGCGCGCGGAATAGAGGTTCAGCACTTCCTGCGCCTGGACCGGCAGCCCACCGGCCAGAACAGCGACACCGACGGCAGCCCCAAGGACCGCACTGCGGTTTAGCTTCATTGTTTATCTCCGTATTTTCCAAAGGCGCTCAATGTCTTAACAACCCAAGGCATGGATAGGATTGAGCGTGGCACTTCAATTAGATCGACTTGATGATGCAGTTAATGAAACTCATTCGCATCTGTCAAGGCTGTCTCTGGCTCCAGCGGAGAGTTTTTCCCTTGATATGGATTTTCTTCCTAATCTTGTTTGGGGAAACGGGGCGAATGCCTCAACCGGAGGAAGACGGTACGGCGACGAAAAGCAACTTTGGTCTGCACAAGTAACCTTAAATTAAAACAACTGGGCTAATGAAATCGACACAACGGAAAGGCGTGCGCAGCAGCGAGCGTCTGTTTGAGGAAATCTATTGGAGCCAAGATGATGTCTTCGTCCAACCTTCTGAAGAGTCTCGTTGCCGGGATCGCCGGCGCCCTGTTCGCCACGGCCGCCTGGGCCAGCGACGCACACGTCGCGCCGATGACGGAATTTGCCAAGAGCACGGTCAAGCAGTGGGTCTCCGACCCCACCGTGGTCGATGCCGTGAAGGCGCAGAATGCAAAGCACGCCGGCCTCAGCCAGGCCGACATCGATAAGATGGATAAGGACTGGCGCGCCCAGACCGACGCCGGCAGCAAGCCGATGATCGACGCCGTCCTGAGCAACGCCCTGTCCGGCTATCTGCGCGGCAAGCAGGAGTCCAGCCAGGGCCTCGTCACGGAAGTCTTCGTGATGGACAACCGCGGCCTGAACGTCGGCCAGAGCGACGTCACCTCCGACTACTGGCAGGGTGATGAAGCCAAGTGGCAGAAGACCTACAGCGCCGGCCCGGACGCGATCTTCGTGGACGAGGTGGAGATGGACGAGTCGACCCAGACCTTCCAGTCCCAGCTGTCCATGTCGATCGTCGACCCCGCCACCGGCGAGGTCATCGGCGCGATCACCGTCGGCGTGAACATCGACGCCCTGTAAGTGTCCGCCGGGTCATTTGGCACCTGGCGTACGAAGAGATTATCCGTCCAGGCAAACATGTAGTGTGAAAGGTGGATTCGATGAGCAAGCCTCAGAAACCACAATCGGTTAAGGCGCCCAAAGCCGGTCTTTCCGGCATGAGCCTGGGCGGATTCTCTCGCTTATCCGTGGCCCGCAAAGTCATCCTGACCGCTGCGGTCATGGCCACCCTCATTCTGGTCGCCCTGGTGGCGATCGGCATCAGCCAGACCAGCAAGCTGGCTCTGGTCACCGGCGAGGCAGGTTTTGCGACCATGACCCGCCTGATCGCCAACAACGCCGCCGGCGGCATCCGCTGGAACAAGCCCGATGCCATCGAGACGGCCTACATCGATTTCGCGAACGCCGACGATTCCGTGATCGCCAGCGTCGTGGCGCTGGACAAGGACGGCAACGAGCTGACGCGCTTCAGCCACGAGACCCTGACGCAGGCCGACCTGACGGACTTCATCAAGAAGACCACGGGTTCGGAAGAGCGTCACCTCGAAGAATTGCCGAACCATATCCTGGTATCCAGCCCTGCCCTCAACCCGAAGGACGGCAGCTTCATCGGCACCGTGATCATCGCCTGGTCGATCGAAGACCTGAACGGTGAGATCGGCTCTGCGGCGATCCAGCAGGGTATCATCTCGGTCGTTGCCCTGGTTCTGCTGATCCTGGCGCTGGGCTTCGTCACCAGCCGCCTCATCGGCAAACCGCTGGCCATGATGACCACCACCATGGGCAAGCTGGCCGGCGGCGATACCACGGTCGACGTGCCGGCGATGGACCGCGGGGACGACATCGGCGCCATGGCGCGCACGGTGGAGACCTTCAAGACCAACGCCATCGAGCTGGAACGCTCAACCGCTGCCCGTGAGGCCGAAAAGACCAAGGCCGAGGAAGAGAAGCGCCAGGCGATGTACAAGCTGGCCGACGACTTCGAGTCCAGCGTGCGCGGTGTCGTCGACAGCGTCACCGCCGCCTCGGGGCAGGTCCAGTCGACGGCGCAATCGATGTCGCAGACGGCCGAGCACACCAGCACCAAGACCTCCGCCGTGGCGACAGCGACCGACCAGGCCGCCACCAATGTGCAGACCGTGGCCTCGGCCGCCGAGGAACTGACCGCCTCGATCCAGGAGATCAGCCGTCAGGTGGCGCAGTCGACCAAGATCGCCAGCAATGCGGCGGATCAGGCCCGCACCACCAACGGCGAAGTCGAAGCCCTGGCCGATGCCGCCCAGCGCATCGGCACGGTGGTCAATATGATCCAGGACATCGCCGAGCAGACCAACCTGCTGGCCCTGAACGCGACCATCGAGGCGGCCCGCGCCGGCGAGGCCGGCAAAGGCTTTGCCGTGGTCGCCAGCGAGGTCAAGAGCCTGGCCACGCAGACCGGCAAGGCGACGGAAGAGATCGCCCAGCAGATCAACGATATCCAGAACGCCACCGGCAGCGCGGTGCAGGCCATCGGCCAGATCACCTCGACCATCGAAGAGGTGCACAGCATCGCCAACGGCATCGCCGCGGCCGTCGAGGAGCAGAGCTCCGCAACGCAGGAGATTTCGCGCAACGTGCAGGAAGCTTCGGCCAGCACCAGCGAAGTGTCCGCCAACATCAGCGACGTGACGACGGCGGCGGCCCAGTCCGGCGAGTCCGCCAAGACCATGCTGACGGCGGCCAATGAACTGGCCGAACAGTCGAAGGCGCTGAGCGGCCAGGTCGACAACTTCCTGTCCAGCATCCGCGCCAGCTAACCCTTCGCCCCAGTGGGGCGTCAACAAGACGCCGACGGTCCCTTCAAGCCACGGAGGGACCGCCGGCGTCTTCGTTTGTTCGGCGTCTGCGTACCCCTGCCCTATCTCAGGCGCCCGACATCAGGTGCCCGGGATCAGGTACCCGGGATCAGGCCCCGATCAGCCCTCGGGTCAGCCCTCGGGCGCCACCGTCGCGCGGAACTGCAGCACGTCTTCCCCAGGCGTTTCGATCTCCAGCGTACTGCCCAGGCGCTGGGCCATCAGCTTGGTGAAATAGCCGTGCACGCCCCGCGGCGTCAGTTCGCCGACGTCGACGTTGTCGTGGAGACCGGCCAGCGATTCCGGCCGCAGGTGGGAGTCCTGGCCGCGCGCGGTGACGACGGCGTCGATACCGCCCGCAGCGGCATTGATCTCGACCGTCAGCGTGCCGCCCCGCGGCAGCGCCTCATGGCCCAACGCGATCATGTTGAGCACCAGCTTGGCGATGCCGTCCGGCGCGCCGTCGGGCGCCTGTACCGCCGTCCACTCCAGCCTGGTGCGGGAGGTTTCCAGCAGGGCTGCGCTGAGATCGCGGATCTGCGAATAGTCCGCGCCGACGCGCGCGCCGGCCATGCCGTAGGCGAGCCGGAAGAACTGCAGCACGTTAGAGGCCTGGCGGGCCGAGTTGGCGGTCAGCTTCATGGCGTCTTCGGCCATGCCGAACTCGTCTTCAGCCAACAGTTCCAGGCCGTTACCCACCGCACCGATCGGTCCGACCAGGTCGTGGCACAAACGCGACGTCAAAAGCTCCGCGACGCGCACATCAATCTTCAAATCCATATGTCGGCAACCCCCACTCCAGATCAACGATCCCTCTTCCCGGCGGCGGCACTGCGATGGCAACGCCCGGCCGCCGAAGTCGCAAGGTGTTCAGCAGCTTGCGCTTCCTTATACACCAAGCGCCGGGCTAGACTAAACCTCCAGGCTGCCCACCAGACAGTGGTCTCCGGCGGGCGCCAAAAAATGGCAACCGGAAGGCGATTACCCGAAGGGCGATCACAGTGAGCAGCACCCTCCATTTGGCACCCGGCATGCGGGTGCGCCATCCCAACCAGCCGGACTGGGGCCTGGGGCAGATCCAGTCGGTCATCGCCGACCGTGTCACCGTGAACTTCGAACACGCCGGCAAGCTGCTGATCATCGCCTCCGAAGTCGACCTCGAGGTCGTCGCCGACGATGCCCGCTAGCGTGCGACGCCCCCGGCCGCACGGATTCGCCGCCCGCCTGCTGTTGTGTGGCCTTCTGTTCGGCCCGATGTTGGGTGGGACCGCCGTGCAAGCCCAGACGGCGGCCCCGACGGCGACCCAGACGGCACCGGCCCCCTCCGTAGCGGATCAGGCGCTGCAGCAGGCCGCGCGCAGCGACGACGCAGCGCTGGCCGACTTCGCCCTCGAACGCGGCGCCGATCTGGAACGGCGCGACCAGCTCGGCAACACGCCGCTGCAGGTCTGCGCCCAGTACGGCAGCGCGGCGGTCGCCGGCCTGTTGCTGGAGCGCGGCGCCGACCCGGCGGCGGCGACACCCGACGACGCCTGGACCGCCCTGCACTATGCCGCCTACGAGGGGCACGACCGCGTTGCGAAACGCCTGATCGCCGCCGGCGCGCCCCTGGACGCGCGCGAAAGCGACCATGGCAACACACCGCTGCACATCGCCGCCCGGCGCCTGAAGCGCCCGGTGGTGGCGGCACTGCTGTCCGCCGGTGCGGCGGTCGACGCGCGCGACCGCAGCGACGGCAACACGCCGCTCATCAATGCCGCCTTCGATCCGCTGGGCACCGCCGTCGTCGCCGAGCTGCTGGCGGCCGGCGCGGATCCGACACTTGCCGCCGACGACGGCACCACGGCGCTGATCGCGGCGGCGCGCGCCGGGGCGGAAGGATCGCTGCAGTTTCTGGTGCAGGCCGGCGCCGATGTACAGGCCCAGCGCCGCGATGGCTGGTCGGCCCTGCACATGGCCGCGGCCTACGGCCACACCGGGATGGTGAAGGATCTGCTGAAGGCCGGCATCGCGCTCGACCAGCGCACCGCCGACGGCGAGACCGCGCTCGGCCAGGCCGTCGAGACCGCTCAGATCGATACGCTGATCGCCCTGCTCGATGCCGGCGCCGATCCGAACCTGCCGGGCGGCGGCGGGCGGCCGCCGGTGGTGCTGGCGGCCGCGGCCGGACAGCCGGGTGCGCTCTATGTCCTGCTGAATCGGGGCGCCGACGCCGACGCACGCGAGCAAGGCAGCGGCAACACCGCGCTGATGCTGGCGGCCAACCGCGCCCGTCTGGAAGAAGTGAAGCTGCTGCTGCAGGCCGGCGCCGACGTCACCCTGAAAGCCAACGACGGCTGGACCGCGCTGGCGGCGGCCGAAATGATCGGCGACGACGAGATCGCCGCCCTGCTGCGCGCCGCCGGCGCGAAAGAGTAGACGGAGCCCAGAGGCGGACGGCTCTAGAGGCGGACGTTCGAGGTCGCGTAGACGTCGCGGGTCGACATGTCCACGCCGGACAGCACCACCGCGCTCAGCACGGCGATAAGCACGGCGACGACAGCACCCATTACGATCGATTTCATGATCCTGGTATCCTCAAAAAATGCTTTCAACAGGGTTATGGCTCACTGCGCCGTCCCGTCGACGGCGGTGATACTCTTCAGATAGGCGATCAGGTCCTCGCGGTCCTCGGCCGAGGGCATGCGCTGCAGCGGCATTTTGCTGCCCGGCGTGAAGGCGTCGGGGCCGATGGCAAAGAGCCGGTCGATGGTCTCCGCGCTCCACACCAGCTCGCTGTGGCGCAGGGCCTCGGAGTAGTTGTAGCCGTTGATCGTTCCGGCGCGGCGGCCGAACACACCGTACAACGTCGGCCCGGCACGGTTGCCGCCGTCGGCGGTGACCGTGTGGCAGGCCACGCACTTGCGGAACAGCTTGGCCCCCCGTGTTTCAGCGCGCGTTTCGGCGCGTGTTTCGGCGCCCGCATCCGCCGGCACCGCCGGCGCGGCTGCCGCTTCCGACGTACCGATCTCGCTACGCGTCGCCAGATCCCACACCCGGGTCACTTCGTCGGAACCGGCCGACAGCAGGCGCTTGCCGTCCGGCGCGAAGGCCAGCGCCCAGACCGGCTGGCGATGACCGTAAAGCGACGCCACCACGCGGCGTTCATCCAGCTTCCACAGATTCACCGTGCCGTCGACGCCGCCCGAGGCCGCCCACTGACCGTCCGGGGACACCGCGACGGCGAAGACCGGCCCCTTGTGGCCACGCAGTTCAGCCAGCTCGGCGCCGGTCCCCAGGTCCCACAGCCGGACGGTCTCATCGACCGAGGCGGAGACCGCCTGGCGGTCGTCGGGCAGGAAGGCCAGGGCGTTGACGCCGAAATCGTGGCCTTCCATGACGCCGGCCAGTTGCGGACGGCCGCCGTCGGGCGGCAGCTCGAAATAGCGGATGGTCGAATCGTAGCTGCCGGTCAGCAGATGCCGGCCGTCATGGGAAAAGGCGACGGCGTTCACGTTGCCACGGTGCTCGTCGAGCACGAAAAGCGGCGTCATCGTCACCAGATCCCACAGGCGCACGGTGCCGTCCCAGCCGGCCGACGCCGCGACGCGTCCATCGGGCGTAACGGCAACGCCGGCCACCTTGCCGGTATGGCCGGTGAAGACGTGCAGCAGCTTGCCGCCGCCCTCCAGGGACCAGAGCCTTAACGTGCCGTCATCGCTGGCCGAAACCGCCTTGCGGCCGCCGTCCAGCAGCGCCACGGCATTGACCGCGCCCTCGTGGGCGTCCAGCACTGCGATGGCTTCCTGGCTCTCCAGGTTCCACAGGATAAGGCTGTAGTCGAAGCTGGCGGAGATCGCCCTGGTGCCGTCGGACGTGACGGCGATCCCTTTCACGAAGCCGCCGTGGCCGCGCAGTTCCGCAAGCGCCGGCACCACCGGCACCAGCAGGGCGAGGCAGAGGACGGCCGCCATTTGCGCCGCCACCCGTCTCATGCACCGCCCGGCCGCCTCCCTGCCAACCACCAGGTCGTCCCTCTGCCGCCGATCAGGGCAGGCTGCCGCCGGGCGCCGCCGGCGGCAGGGTGTAGCCGTCGGCGGAATGCCGGAACGACGGCACCAGGGCGCCGCTGTTCTGGTCGACCGCCAGGACATGGACCTGGAAGGCGCCGTTGCTGTTGCCGCCGGGCATCATCACGGTGACCAGCCAGACTTCACGGCCATCGATATCACCGGGGCGAACCTTCAACACCTGCACGTCGTAGCGCTCGGCAATTTGCTTGCTTGCCGCTTCGCTACTGCCAGCCGCCCAGGCGGGCGGCGCCGCCGGCATTCCGGCCAGCGCCAGCAGCAGGCTCGCGGCGGCCAGTCCGAGCAGGTCCTTGCGGAACGGGCGGGGCATGGTCATCGCCCTACTCCGCCGCCTGGGGCTGCCGGCCGCTGCGGATCTCGTCGACCCACTCCGAGTGGTGCTCCTTGGCCCAGTTGAGGTCGACCTGGCCGCTGCCCATGGCCTCGAAGGCGCCTTCCATGCCGAGCGACCCGATATAGATGTGCCCGATGATGATGGCGATGAGGATCAGCGCGACGATGCCATGCCACAGCTGCGACAGCTGCATCTCATGAATCGGGGCCAGGTTGGCCGGCAGGTCGAAACCGACGAGGTTCAGCACGGCGAAGGTCTTGCCGAACAGCGAGAACTCGAAGGGGAACATCAGCGCCAGACCGGACAGGCTGATCGAAATGCCACCCAGGATGACAGACCAGAAGATGAGCTTCTGGCCGGCGTTGAACTTGCCTGCTGCCGGATGGACGCCCTTCTTGAACAGGCCGCCGCCGACGGCCAGCCAATGCAGGTCCCGCCGGCGCGGAATATTGCGGCGGATCCACAGCACGAAGATCATCACCAGGCCGACCATGAAGGCGAAGGACAGGAAGTTATGGGCGTACTTGCCGGCAATGGTGATCGCCGAGAAGATGTCCGGACCGAGGATCGGCAGCAGCACGTGGCGGCCATAGAGAATGTTGAGGCCGGTCAGCGCCAGCACCACGAAGGACGATGCGATGATCCAATGCGCCGTGCGCTCCAGCATGTTGAAGCGCTCGATGGTGGTGCCGGCGGGGCCGGCGTCGATACGGATACGCCCGCGCACCGCGAAGAACAGCGCGATAATGGCGACGATGCCCAGCATCGCCCAGGCGCCGTAGACCGTCACCGGTCCATTGCGCACCGCACGCCAGTCGGAGCCTTGCGACTGGATCAGCCGGCCGGCCTGCTTGTCCGGGATCGAGACCGTGCCTTCCACGCCGCCGCGCACCGCGCGCCACATGTCGGCATCGGCCTGGTCGCCCAGGACGTTACCGGGCACGCGCCCGCCCGTCGGACTTTCGGCCGGCGTGGTATCGTTGGTCTGCTGCCCCCAGGCCGGCGTGGTCAGGGTCACAGTGGTAAGGGCCGCTGTCGCCATCGCCGCCGCGGCAATCAGCAGGACGATACCAAAGAGATACGATAGTGCGTCGCGCCGCTGGCGCTGGCCAGGCGCGGTCGTCGAGGCGATCACCGGGACGGTCATGACTGTTCCTCTCCCCAAGCTTCTTCTGTTCGTGTCAAGGCAAGGCGGCATCTTCGATCCCATCGATTCAGCCGCTCTGCAACCGAACGCGGTCCTGCAGTTCCTTGCGGTCCGCGTCGGAAAGAGGCGTGTCCTCTTTCCCCAGATAAACGCCCTTTTCGTGGTGCAGGATGCGGCCCTGCTCGGCCTCGTCACAGGCTGCCACGGCCAGCACGAGGCCGGCCGCCGCAGCGATCGATACTAAATTCTGCAAGGTCATCGGGTTTTCTACCTCCAATCGAGGCGATAAGACCAACGCGTCAAGGTCGGCAGACCTCGATGCCGGGACTCAGGGGCCCATGGGAAAGTGGGGGCGGCGCTTGGCGCCGCCCCCAGCCAGAAGCTATCCCGTTACGGCGAACAGGCCGGGATCAAGAGCCCGACTTCTGCTCGTAGGCCGTGCCCCAACCCCAGGCGCCCGACCCGAACCCACGGGCGACGACGCGCTCGCGGTAGATGTCGGACACCATGTCGCCGTCGCCGGCGAGCAGGGCCTTGGTGGAACACATCTCCGCACAGAGCGGCAGCTTGCCCTCGGCCAGACGGTTGCGCCCGTATTTCTGGAACTCGGCGGCGGAATTGTCCGCCTCCGGTCCGCCGGAGCAGAAGGTGCATTTGTCCATCTTGCCGCGGCTGCCGAAGTTACCCGCCTGCGGGTACTGCGGCGCGCCGAAGGGGCAGGCATAGAAGCAGTAACCGCAGCCGATGCAGAGATCCTTGGAATGCAGCACCACACCGTCGTCGGTCTGGTAGAAGCAGTCCACCGGACAGACGGCCATGCAGGGCGCGTCGGAGCAGTGCATGCAGGCGACCGAGATCGACCGTTCGCCGGGTTTGCCGTCGTTGATGGTGACGACCCGGCGGCGGTTCACGCCCCAGGGAACCTCGTTCTCGTTCTTACAGGCCGTGACACAGGCATTGCACTCGATGCAACGCTCGGCGTCACAGAGGAATTTCATACGTGCCATGATTCAATTCCTCCCTTACGCCGGCTCGATACGGCAGAGCGTGGCTTTGGTTTCCTGCATGTTGGTCACCGAGTCGTAGCCATACGTCTGTGCCGTATTGCAGGCTTCACCGAGTACATAGGGATCGGCGCCCGCAGGATACTTGCTGCGGAGGTCCTCGCCCTGCCAATGGCCGCCGAAGTGGAACGGCATGAAGGCCACGCCGCGTCCGACCCGTTCGGTCACCATCGCCTTGACCTTAACCTTGGCGCCTTCAGGGCCATGCACCCAGACCATCTCTCCGTCCCGCACGCCGTTGTTGTTGGCGTCGATCGGATTGATTTCCACGAACATGTCCTGCTGGAGCTCGGCCAGCCAGGGATTGGACCGGGTCTCGTCACCGCCGCCCTCGTATTCGACCAGACGGCCGGAGGTGAGGATGATCGGGAAGTCGCCCGAGAAGTCCTTTTCCTGGATCGACTTGTAGAGGATCGGCAAGCGGAACATCTTGCGATCGTCGTAAGTCGGGTAGTCGGCCACGAGGTCGCGCCGCGAGGTGTAGAGCGGCTCGCGGTGCACGGGCACCGGATCCGGGAAGTTCCACACCACGGTACGCGCCTTGGCGTTGCCGAAAGGCGCGCAGCCATGCTTGATGGCGACCCGCTGGATGCCGCCCGACAGGTCGACCTTCCAGTTGGTCTTCTCGCCGGCGATGGCATCGATGGTGGCACGCTCGTCGGCCGTCAGGTCCTTGTCCCAGCCGAGCTTCTGCAGCATGCCCATGGTGAACTCGGGATAACCGTCCTCGATTTCCGAGCCGACCGGATAGGAGCCTTCGGCCAGCAGGTTGTCGCCCTCGCGCTCCACGCCGAAACGGGCGCGGAAGCAGAGGCCGCCCTCGGCCACCGGCTTGGAGGTGTCGTACAGCACCGGCGTGCCCGGATGGTTCATCTCGGGCGTTCCCCAGCACGGCCACGGCAGCCCGTAGTAGTCCCCGTCGGCGGGGCCTCCCAGGGCCAACAGCGTCGTCTTGTCGAAGGTCTGCTGGTTGGCCATGTGCAACTTCAGGCGTTCCGGCGACTGGCCGGTGTAGCCGATGGTCCACATGCCGCGATTGAACTCGCGGGTGATGTCCTCGATCAGAGGCTCGTCGTTTTCGACTTTGATGTTCTTGAACATCTCGTCGGCAAAGCCGAACTTCTTGGCGAAGAGATAGATGATCTCGTGATCCGTCTTCGACTCGAAGAGCGGATCGAAGATCTTGTCGCGCCACTGGAGCGAACGGTTGGAAGCCGTCACCGAGCCGTAGGTCTCGAACTGGGTGGCCGCGGGCAGCAGATAGGTGCCGTCCTTACGGTCGTTCATGATCGAGGCCATGGTCGGATAGGGATCGACGATGACCAGCAGGTCCAGCTTCTCCATCGCCTGCTTCATGTCCGGCAGACGGGTCTGCGAGTTCGCCGCGTGGCCCCAGAACACCATCGCCCGCAGATTGTCGGGCTGATCGATGTTGTCCTTGGCTTCGAGAACCAGGTCGAACCAGCGCGACACCGGCACACCGGCCTTCTCCATGAAGTCCTGGCTGGCGAAGCGGCCCTTCAGCCACTCGTAGTCGACATCCCACACCCGTGCCCAGTGCTTCCACGAACCCGCGGCCAGGCCATAGTAGCCCGGCAGGGTATCGCACAGCACGCCGAGGTCGGTGGCGCCCTGCACGTTGTCGTGGCCGCGGTAGATGTTGGTGCCGCCGCCCTGGGTACCGATCACGCCGAGGGCGAGACCGAGGATGCAGTAGGCGCGCGTGTTGTTGTTGCCGTTGGAGTGCTGCGTGCCACCCATGCACCAGATGATGGTGAAGGGACGGTTGTTCGCCAGGGTCCGCGCGACGCGCTTCAGCTGCGAACCCGGCACGCCGGTGACCCGCTCGACCTCGTCGGGCGTCCACTTGGCGACTTCGGCCTTGATCTGGTCCATGCCCCAGACGCGCTGGCGAATGAACTCCTTGTCTTCCCAGCTGTTCTCGAAGACATGCCAGAGGATGCCCCAGATCAGCGCGACGTCGGTGCCGGGACGGAACCGCACGTACTCATCGGCGTGCGCGGCCGTGCGCGTGAAGCGCGGGTCGCAGACGATGAAGGGCGCGTTGTTCTGTTCCTTGGCCTTCAGCATGTGCTGCATGGAGACCGGATGGGCCTCGGCCGGGTTGCCGCCGATCAGGAAGATGGCGCGCGAGTTGTGGATGTCGTTGTAGCTGTTCGTCATCGCGCCGTAGCCCCAGGTGTTGGCAACACCCGCGACCGTGGTCGAGTGACAAATACGCGCCTGGTGGTCTCCGTTGTTGGAGCCCCAGAAGGCGTAGAACTTGCGGAAGAGATAGGCCTGCTCGTTGTTGTGCTTGGCCGAGCCCAGCCAGTAGACGGAATCGGGGCCGGATTTCTGGTAGATCTCCTGCATCTTGTCGCCGATTTCGTCGATCGCCTGCTCCCAGGAGATCTTCGTCCACTTGCCGTCGACCATCTTGGTCGGATGCTTCAGGCGGCGTTCGCCGTGCGCGTGCTCGCGCACCGAGGCGCCTTTGGCGCAGTGAGAACCGAGGTTGAACGGGCTGTCCCAGCCGGGCTCCTGCCCGATCCAGACGCCGTTCTGCACTTCGGCCATGACCGTGCAGCCCACCGAACAGTGTGTACACACGGATTTGACCAACTTCACTTCGCCTGTCGCCGCAGTGGCCGCTTCGGCCCTTTTCACCATCCCGAGCGGGACCGATGCCGCGGCAATGCCGCCGGCAGTCAATCCGGATCGCTTGAGGAAGGTACGGCGGTCAATGGCGCTACCAGCAATGCCGGCTACCGCCTTTGACAAACGGGGGCCATTCGCAACCCCATTCGTCCTTTTGGTAAGCATTGACCTCTCCCTAGAGTAGATTGGTACGGAGGAGCCCCCTGGACTGTTCCTCGGGGCCCATAAATACGCGTCCGGCGCGGCTTAGAACCGGGCCAGCTCGTAGAACTTCCGCACGTGGTCGGTTTCCGTGTAGCCGGACCCCTTCGACGGCGGCGCGGCGGCCTCGGCAGCGCCCACCTGGGGGGCTGCCACGGCAACCGCCGCCGCACCGGCGCCTAAGCCGGCCTTCTTGAAGAAGTCGCGACGACCCGCATTGATCTCTTCCTTTTTACTCAATGGTCCACCCTCCTTTTGATCGTGGTGACCTTAACTGCTGCGGCGAATGGGCCTAGGACCCGCCACGTACCCGAATGCCGGCCCCGGTTACGGAGCCGATGACGCTAGGCCGCCATGTCGAAAGCCTGGGCCTCGATCGCCATGAACAGGCGGCCGATGGTGCCGACAGGCATGTAGAGCACGGCCGACTGGGCCGCCTGCAGGTCCTCGAAGAACCGCGGCGCCCAGCAGCCGATGTGGGTGTCGAAGAAGTCACGCTGCACCGACAGGTCGGCCGGCGCACCGAAGCTGCCGGTGATCAGCCCGGACATCATCTCGCACAGTGCGGCGATGTGGTCTTCCGGCTCGCTGACCTCGTCGGCGCGGGCAATATGCAGCTTCGCCATATCGCCGCGCAGCCGCGCCAGCGGCTTCTCGTTGAGAAAACCGGTCAGATAGTAGGAGGCATAGGGCAGCAGCTCGCCCTGGCCCAGGCCGACGAAGAGATCGAAGTATTCCTGCTTGGCGGTTTCGGCAACGGTGCCCCGGGCCGCGGCGGACAGCGCCTTGATGCCCTGCCCCAGTTCGGACTCGTCGCCGGCAAGGCCGCCCAGCATCTGCAGCAATTGGTCGCTCGGCTCATGCGACAACAGCTGCGCCAGCAACGCGTACCATCCGGCCCGCAGCTGGTCTTCTTCGGATATCTGGACTTGCGCCGCCATACTACCCAAGCGCGACACTCTCCTAAACCTCGGCAGGAGGCTGTCGTCAGCGCCGCAGGACCCCGTACCGATCAGTACGCCGGAGTCCTCGTGAGACCACCTCTGCCACTCTTATATCCCTGATTTTCCCAGGGTTTTTTCTTAGAACGTTTCGAATTAGACCCTCTTTGCGCTACAACTGTCAACATAATCGCATGTTGCAGTGCACAAGCCGCAGACAGCCGGAAACCGCCGAGATTCGCCCCCGAAGCCCCGTTTAGCGCCGGTTTCTCGCAACCGCAAAACAACCTATGGGTGCGCTTAGGTCTCGGGATCACCCCAGCGGCGTTGACGCGCCGAGCGCGCCGCCGGGCGGGAACTGTCGGTGCGTCGATTCGCCGGCGCGCCCGCCGCGACCCGCGGTGTGCCCGGCTTACGCGGTGCCGGCCGCGCCGGGCGCGGCGATACGGCATCGGGCTGTGATTCCGGCAACGGTTCCGGCTCCGCCTCCCCCTCCGGCCCAGCCTGCGCCGCGCCGCTCTCATCGCTCAGCGCCGCGGCCCGATCCCCGGCGCCTTCTTGGGGGTCTTCCAGGGCGCCTCCCTCGATGCTTTCCTGGGCGCCTTCCTGGGCGGCAACCGCTTCTTCTGCAGCATCCTCCTCAGGCTCCGCCTCGGGCAGCACCATGCCGCGGCCGACCTGATAGAGCGTCTTCAGATTCGGCACCACCGTGGCGGCGTCGGTGTAGTCGAGGTTGTAGTCGTCGAGCATGCAGATTTCTTTGAACGCCGGATCGACCTGCCACAGCTTGCGCAGCGCGCGCTGCTTCAGCGTCTGCGGCACGCCATCCTTCAGGAACGGGGTGAAGTCGGACCCGGCCTCCAGCGTATCGATATCGGGCAGCGCCTCTGGGTCGGGCAGCGCCTTGGGGTCGGGCAGCGCCTCGGGGGCCGCTGCGGACGTACCCTCCAGGGGCGGCCGGCCGGCGGACAGAGGCTTGCCGGCGCCCTCGGTGGCGCCCTCCTCGACCGCCTCCCCGGCCGGATAATCCGGCTCGCGCGCCGCCTGCTTGCGCTGCGACCAGCGGGAGAGGAAGCCTTCGTCATCGTCCGCTTTGCGTTTCGTCATCGCGCCCTCACCCGCGCCCCGGCCCGCGCCCCGACGTGGGGGAGCGGGGGCGTTCCACCGGCGCGATGCGGCTGAACGACTCGTCCTGCGGCTTCGCCTTGTCGCGTTTGCGCTTGGTGAACGCCGCCTCGACGTGGTTGGCATCGACGAAGGCCTGCACGAAGGCAATGACATCCTCGGGCATCGACACCGTCTCGACGATGTCCTCGCCGTTGTCGAGGTAGTGCTGGGCCTCGTAAGGATTGGCGGTCACCAGGAAAGGCAGCAGATCGTGCGCGCCCTGGGGGTCGTCGTTGTCGCGCAGCACGACGAAGACCCGCGGCGGGGTCTGGCCCAGATTGACTTTGTAGCCTTCGGTGTCGGCGCGGAACAACTGCAGCGCCAGCGTGCCGCAGTGGTATTGCACCCAGCCCTCGCCGTCGCGCAGCCGGGTCCAGGGCCCCTCGGAATCGATCTCCGGAGCGCCGGCGAATACCGCCACCGGCAGCCACGAATGGTCCTTCCAGGGATGATCCACCCGGCGCCATTCGATCACCACGCCCAACGGCAGGGACTCGTTCTTCTCCATGACCTCCGCGTTCCACCCGGCCCCGCCCGGCGACCGCTTCGCCGGGTTCCCAGGGAGGGAAGTATCGCCGTCCGCACTAGATAGCCCGCATGCGGCGCGGCGCAAGGCCGCCGGCGCCCCAAATCATCGGGGCACCGCGCGGCGCTGCAGAGGGTAGGGCTTTGGCCCGCGCTTGACCACCCGCTCTTGACCACCCGCTCTTGACCGGGGGGGGCCTGGCCGTGAGCGCTAGACCGGCGCCGCGGCGGATTCAGCCGTGGCGCCGGCCCGCGTCAGTCCAGGCCGCCAATCCTGGACGGTCAGTCCCAGGCAGTCTTCACAGGACCGGCAAGCTGCTGCTCCGCAGCGTCCGTCATCTTGGCCGAGTACGAGCGCGCCAATCGCACGTAGTAGGCGACCTCTTCGCTCTTGGCCTCGCAGCCGTCCATCGCGTTGTAGACGGACAACTGCAGCAGGCTGCTGAGATCCTCGCCCTCGATGTGCCGGCGGCCGGCTTCCTGCAGCGGACCGCAGGCTTCGTTGATCTGCTCCTCGACCGTGTAGAGCGCGTCGAGCAGCGGCAGATCGTGGGTCTCCGCCTCGACGATGGTCTGCGCCAGCGCCGCCGACACCTGGTTCTGGTATGTGAACGCCGCCGCCGCACGCTGCTCGATGGCGTCGTCGATCAGCATCGGCATTACCAGTGAGTGCGCCGCACTCACCGACGTTCCGATCGCCACCATTGCAACCGCCGCCGCGAAGGCGCGCTTTTTCAGCCGGCCTCTTTGACTGAATCGCTTCTTCTTTTTGAACATGCCCATATCTTTGTCCTCGCCTGAAGCATTTACATCGCATATCCGGCAGGCCTGTTGATGCCGTTCGCGCGGCGGGCCTTTCCGGTCGTACTCTCGCAACGGGCAGTCTGGGCGGCTCAGGCTTTCGCAAGTCTTACCGGCTACGCAAGGCTCCTCCTTTGTCACAGAACCCTGGAAATTGAGGCAAATCGCCACCGCGAAAGGCGCGCAAAGCCGTGCTTTCCGGAATCGGAAGAAGCTAAAATTTTAGGGATCTGTGCGCCGATGCCCCAGCCGGCCACTCGGCTGCCAGGCCCGTGCGGCTAGCCGGCGGCCCGCAGCTTCAGCTTCAGGCCGACCACCGCGTAGACGTCGAGGCCGGTGATGTTCGCGATCTCGCGGAACGACAGGGAGGTCTCGCGCAACAGCATGGTGGCGTGACGGTTGGGATTCATGCGGCGCTGGCGCATCGTCTTGCGCTGGGTGACGCTCGCCGTCACCGCCTTGCGCAGTTCCTCGGCATCCAGACCGCGCGCCTGCGCCTCGCGCAGCGCCGCCTCGCGCCGCATCTTGTCGGTCATGATGTAGCCGTCCATCAGATGGGCGGCCCGCGCGAACCGGTGGCGCGCATCGCGGTCCATGCCGAGGTCGTCGGCCATGACGCTGTCGTCGCGCGGCGCTTCGCGCAGCGGCTCCTGCTTTTCGTCGCCGGCAGCGGCCTCCTCCAGCGTCAGACCGCAACGCTCGGCCAACCGCTGGGCGGCCGCCAGCGCATTGGTGCGCTCGCCCTCGAAGGGACTTTCCGCTGCCAGTTGCAGCAGGTTGTGAAAGCGCTGCCGCTCGGCCTCTGAGAACCCGGCTGAGATAACCAGCCTCCTTAAAACAGTAACGCGCCCGCCGCGATGGAAGGGCGCCGCCAATTCAAATGGCCAATTATATCACCAAGAGTTAGCAAAGCCCAAAAGGCCTGCCACCTTTTCTTCGTGACAGCGGAATGAAAACGATACGCCGCTAGGAAGTCAGCGGCGCTTGTTGACCTCGCGAATCCGTTCACCCAGACGGCGGGCAAAGCCCCCCGGATCGCGCAACGGATCGGAATCGCGGGTAAGGTCGCGCAACTCCTCGCCGGCGGCCTGAAGGCGAGGCTTCACCGACGCCTCATAGGTTTCGGCGGCGCGCGACCGGACCTCGGGATTGTTGGCGATGCGCCGCGCGGCACCGATCAGCAGGTTTCGCAGCAATGGCACCTCTCGCCCCTCCTTCTTCCGCGGGTCACGCCACCGGACCCAAGATGACGATTCAGGCGGGTTGTTCAAGGCTCTTTTCAAAACGCCGCACCGCCCGGCTCACCGTACTGTAATGCACCCCGAAATGCTTGGCGATACGCGGCTGGCTGTAGGCGCCGCTGAGATAGGCCCGGGCCATCGCCTCGTCGCGGCTGGCCGCCTGGGCGAGAAAGTCGTCCAGCGGCGGCGGCGGCGCCTGCCACTGGGCCTTCGGAATTTCGGCAAGGCTGCCGCGCCCGGCGGCCTCCGCCCGCGCCCGCTCGCGCATCTCGGCCACAAAAGCCTCGGAGCCGAGGAAGACCTGGTGGCGCAGGTGATCCCACACCGAAGGGCCGCCGCCGGCTTCGACCGGGGCTTCGACCGCGGCGGTATAGCGGCGGCGCGCTTCGGCCGGATCGCCGGCATAGAGCGCCAGCAGCGCCTCAACCGCCAGCCAGTCCGGCGCCGGACGGCCCGCCGGCAGGCGCCCGGCCACCGCCCGGTGGCTGCTCCAGCGCCAGGCCAGGGGATCGGCCGCCAGGCCCGCGGCGACCGGCTGGCGCACCGTGTCGCGGCAGACCGCCGCGACGAAGCCCGGCGCCTCCACCATCACCGACCGGTAGCGCCCCTGGAAGACGTGGCCGCCGATGCCGTGATGGCGGTTGAAGGCCTGGGTGTAGCGCCCGTTGAGCTGGCGCATGCCGCGGGCCAGCGTCGCCTGGCGCGTCTCGACCACCAGGTGATAGCGGTCCGGCAGCAGGCAATAGGCCAGGCAGCGCCAGTCGAAGCGCCCGCAGACCTCGCCCAGGATATCGAGAAACCGCTGGGAATCCTCCGGCACGCGGAACACCTGCTGACCCCCGTTCCCCAGGGAGGTGACGTGATAGACCGCGCCGGGCAGTTCGAGACGAAGGGGCCGTGCCATGCCGAATCATAGCCCCAACCTGTGCACGTTCCAAGACCTGACCCTTAAAAAAATGAAATAAGGCGTGCGGCGGGATCGCAACCGCACGCCGGCGCCTAATGAAACGGCGCAAACCTGAAAGGAAAGGAGCGTTAAGGGCGGCGGGGGGGGGGGGGGGGGGGGGGGGGGGGGGCGCGCCGGGGGGGGGGGGGGGGAGGGGAGGGAGGGGGGGGGGGGGGGGGGGGG
>ERZ1740062.318-NODE-318-length-31480-cov-9.112172_pt1 | contig 31480 bp, 32 predicted proteins | sample MGYA00581741_ERZ1740062 | MGnify/ENA primary metagenome ERZ1740062 (study PRJEB43018, sample SAMN04849747) | marine metagenome | isolation source: floating plastic debris | place: Pacific Ocean | collected 2008-09-01 | study: EMG produced TPA metagenomics assembly...
TGGCTAAGCAATATTGCAAGCCAGCCGCGTCTTGAAACCAGAGACTTAAGTCGCCCTAAATCGGTCGCTTATACTCGGAGGCGAGTTTTGCAAATCCATCGTTTGCATTCGAAATCAAAAACGGTAAACGCGTAAGCTGGAGATCCGTTCATGAATAAGATTGAAGATGCCAAACGGCTTGTGCTGGAACATACGCAGGTTTTTGATTCAACGCCGCTTGAAACTTTAAACCGAGATAGCTGTGAGGCATTCAGCGACGACTTTCTTTGGCGCGGGATGTACCCATTCTATGTCAAAACGGGCATTCAAAGCGTTATCGAGAGTTTTTGGACGCCTTTGCGTCTTTCTCTGAAGCAACTTCAGCGGCGTGAAGACGTCTTTTTCGCTGGCGAAAATGATGTCGAAGACGATCAATCCGTCTGGACCTGCAGCATGGGTCATTTTGTGGGTCTATTCGATAGAGATTGGTTGAATATTCCGAGCACAGGTCGAATTGCTCACCTGAGATACGCCGAATTTATGCGCGTGCAAAACGATCAGATCATCGAAAGCGCACTGTTTTTCGACCTGATCGGATTGATGCATCAAGCGGGCGTTTATCCTTTGCCGCCGATGACCGGCGAGCATTTTGTCTACCCCGGCCCTAAAACCCATGATGGCTTAGTCGTTGACGTGAGCGACGCCCAGGAGACTGACAAAACGATACGCCTCATGAACGCCATGATCGAAGACTTGGACTCAATCAACCACCTCACCGATGTCAAACCGTCCGCCGATTTGTTGGCCCGAACTTGGCACCATGACATGTCTTGGTATGGCCCTTGTGGAATTGGCGCGTCTTACACGATTGAAAGATACCAGGCGCAACACCAACATCCATTTCGCATGAATCTCGCAGACAAAACCTATCATGGACATGTCGCGCGCTTCGCTGACGGAAAGTATGGAGGCTTTTTCGGGTGGGCGAATTTGAGCAATCGAAATACGGGGGGATTCCTCGGTCTGCCAGAAGCGCGGAGCGCAAGTGAAATGCGGGTGATGGATGTCTATCGCCGAGACGGTGATAAACTCGCAGAGAATTGGGTCATTATCGATCTTCCTTACTATCTCAAGCAGCAGGGATTGGACGTTCTTGAACGCTTAAAGAGCCTACGGCATACAAATTAAGAAACGACATTTCAGATCAACATTCGACGACGTTGACGGCGAGACCACCGAGACTGGTCTCTTTGTATTTAGAAGACATATCGAGCCCTGTTTGGCGCATGGACTCGATGACCTGGTCTAACGTCACCTTCATCGGGCCATCAGATCGCAAGGCCAATCGAGCAGCATTGACAGCCTTCACGGCGCCGAGTGCATTTCGTTCGATACACGGAATTTGCACTAGCCCTCCAACCGGGTCACAGGTCAGTCCCAGATTATGCTCCATGCCGATCTCAGCTGCTTGAGCAACTTGCTGAGGCGTCCCGCCCCAAATGGCAGCGAGCCCGCCGGCCGCCATGGAGCACGCCACACCCACCTCTCCCTGACAGCCCATTTCAGCTCCCGAAATCGAGGCACGTTGCTTATAGAGCAAGCCAATCCCACCGGCTGTCAGAAGAAAAGTTTCCGTATCCCGCGTCGCGGTCGGCGTGTCTGAACAATAATGTCTGATGATCGATGGGATAATGCCCGCAGCCCCATTTGTTGGCGCCGTCACAACACGTCCGCCTGCAGCGTTTTCTTCATTGACTGCCATCGCATAGACATTCAGCCAATCAAAAAGCTGTTCCTTTTCGTTAGCCTGCGGTTGCTGCAACAGTTTTTCCCAGAGCCCAGGGGCACGTCTTGTAACTTCAAGGCCTCCTGGAAGAATACCCTGGGTTTCGAGGCCTCGATCGATACAGTCCATCATAACTTGTTTGATCGCTGCAAGGCGCGATAGAGTTTCATCGTGGGAACGCTTGGCATCTTCGTTTGAAAGAATGATGTCTCTTATGTCTGCGTCGTGCTGGCAGCAAAGGTCGAGCAACTCCGCAGCCGAGGAAAACTCGTAAGGAACTTCATTCCCCGTCTGCACGATATCATCACGGGTGGGGGCTTCCAGCTGCTTACGCGAAGCGATAAACCCTCCCCCTGTTGAATAGTACGTGTTTCTCCAAACCACCGTCTCTGCGGAACCATAAAGCACGCATTCTATTTCGTTCGGATGGAGGGCTACGGGTTGTTCATAGTCGAGTACAATGTCGCTCTTCGGATCGAACTGAATCACTCCGCCCACGCTCATTTCAATCTGCTGCGCACGATCGAGCTCTAACAGGGCATTTTCAGCTGCGTTCATATCGATAGTTTCGGGCTTAAACCCCAATACGCCGAGCGCGACAGCGCGAAGCGCGCCATGCCCCTCCCCTGTAAACGCCAACGATCCGCGCAGGATGATCTTCAAACGGCCTCCATCCTCGTGGCGCGCTTTATCCTCTAAGGCGGCACGGACCCGGTTCGCGATTCTCATCGGCCCGACTGTGTGGGAGCTTGAGGGCCCAATCCCTACTCGAAAGACATCTAGTATCGAAAGCATATGCCCTAAAATCACTTTTTGCATTCGAATGCAATATATGCTTATCTCGCCTCATTAACTTGTGAGACAAGACGAATGCCCTCTCAATCCATGGTGTTCCTTCCAGGGTTCATGTGCGACCAGGCTATTTTTCGGCCGCAAGTCGAAGCTCTTTCTCGAGCCGGCATTAGCTGTTCGGTTGGAGACCTGACGAACGGCTGCTCAATCGAGCGTATGGCGCAGCTCGTCTTACGGAACGCGCCGGACAGGTTCGCATTGGCGGGCCTGTCCATGGGCGGCATCGTGGCAATGGAGATTTGCAAACAGGCACCGGAGCGGGTCACCCATCTTGCTCTTCTCAATACAACTGCGCGGGCAGATGCATCCGGCGCCACGCGAAAACAACAGCTTGGCCGCGTCGCTGCAGGGCACCTCGATATGGTGCTTCGAGACGAGCTCAAGCCCCAATATCTCGCGCCCGAAAACCGAACCCCCGACATATTATCCTCACTCGAGAGCATGGGCGTTCAATTGGGAGAGCATGTGTTCTGTCGGCAAACCATGGCGCTAACAATCCGACGCTCATACTTAGACAGCTTAGAGCAGATCCAATGCCCTGTTTTATTGGTCGCGGGCGCCCAAGACAATGTGTGTCCCGTCGATCGTCACGAAGAGATTGCGGCCCGTATCCCAGGAGCGACTCTCAAAGTGCTAGAGCGGTGTGGGCATATCTCAACGCTTGAGCAACCAGACGCGGTGTCTGAAGCATTATTGGCATTACTGGATCGGCCAAGAGCACATCTTACGCGCGGCGAAAATCAGCACTTAACGCTGGTTAAATAGACAAATTGACTTCGAATGCAATTTGTCTATTCATGCTGTAAGAGAAGGATGATCAAAGATGTCTGAGACCATCACGCCTACCCGACAGAAGATTGAAGATCGGATCGTTCGCTATAGCGAACTGAACCCTTGCTTGGACGCGTTCATCGACACTCGGACACCTGGATCTGACCAAAAAGAGAATTTCACCATTATTGGCCCTGGCGTATCCGAGAACCCGAACCAACATGTTCACATTTCCGAACCTCACGGGTTTAACATTGGCGGCGCACGCCAACCGCCAGGATGCACGAACTCGCAACACAGTCACACCACAGTCGAGGTCTTCTATGTCCATTCAGGGCAATGGCGGTTTGACCTTGGAGAGCATGGTGAAGATGCGCAAACGACACTTCATCCTGGCGACTTAATCTCAATCCCAACCAATGTGTTTCGCGGGTTTACGAATACAGGCGATGACACTGGATATTTGTGGGCGGTCCTTGGAGGTGATGACCCAGGCCGCGTCCTATGGGCCCCTAGAGTGTTTGAGCTCGCAAAAGAGTATGGTTTGGTCTTGTTAGAGGATGGCTCACTCATCGATCAGAATAAAGGCGAGCAGATCCCCGCAGGAAAAAACGCAATGCCGGTCACCTCTGACGTTCAGATCGAACGCCTCGATCGATACGATAATGAAAAGCTGGAAAGCTGCGTCATTCGCAGCGGTTCTGGGAAGTATCGTGGGGAGTTTCAGTCGCTATACGGCGTCGAAGAGCGACGCCTTATTGGTATCGGTCAGATCGACTGGGATCATGGGTTTACGTTAAGCGAAATCTTGATCGCAAAAGGCGCAGCAATCCCCGAGCACCACCTTAACGTAAAAGATGTGCTGTTCATCGACTCCGGAAAGGTCGTCTGTTCGATTGAAGACGAAACAACGATCTTGTCGGCCGGAGACACAATCACGTTCCCGATTGGCGCACGCCGGTCGCTTCGAAATGCAGGCGATATCGAAGCGCGTATTGTAGCAGTTCGAGGCAGCGATCGAGAAGCGCGAATTGAGTGGTGATGCAGAAAGATCTATCGGCAAAACGCGCACTCATAACCGGAGCGAGTCGCGGCATTGGCCGCGCCATTTGCGAAGTCTTACACGCGGCAGGCGCTGAAATCATTCCGGTTGCGCGGCCGTCGGAAGCGCTAGATGATCTGGCCGCGTCCTGCGGAGACCGCTGCACGCCCTGGGCCGGTGATGCAGCTTCTGATGATTTGATTGATTTCATTACTGGTCAAAACCGGATCGATATTCTGATAAACAATGTCGGCACAAATCGTCCTAAGCCGATGACCGATGTCAGCGATGAAGACCTGGACGTCATGCTCGACTTGAACGTCCGCACCACGTATCGCGTCTCGCGCGCGGTTCTCGGTGTTATGCCCAATGGCGGCCGAATTGTTCATATCAGCTCTCAAATGGGCCATGTTGGATCCCCCAATCGTACAGTTTATTGTATGACGAAGCATGCGATAGAAGGCCTGACAAAAGCCATGGCGGTGGAGCTCGCGCCGCGTGGAGTACGCGTCAATTCCGTCGCCCCGACTTTTGTTGAAACACCGATGACCAAACCAATGTTGGACGATCCAGAGTTCTCGGCATTCGTCAAACGCATGATCCCCCTCGGCACAGTTGCCAGCACCGAGGACATTGCTCAGGCGGTACTCTATTTGTGCGGCCCGGCGGGCAAGATGATTACAGGTCACTCACTCGTTGTAGATGGCGGGTGGACAGCGCAATAGGATACCGATGACACGTAAGCCCATCACCCAAGTCGCTACGACGGATATTCAGGAGATGATGAATCCAGGGCCTGAGCGGCGCATGGATTTGCCGGGCTTCGCCGACGAGTTTGTCGACTTCCCGCATTATATTATTCGCATCACCGAACGGATTTGGCACGATCGCGAAGTCGACAAGTGTCTAGACTGGTATGCTGAGGACTGCGCCATTCACACGATGGCGGGTGATATTAGCGGGGCGCAGACCGTCGTCGACAATACGTGGGCAACGCTTAAGGCTTTTCCGGACCGTCGCCTCGATGCGGATAATGTCATCTGGTCTGAAGAGGGCGAAGGCGCCTTCTATTCCTCGCACCTTATTACCTCGAAAATGACCAATGAAGGCCCGAGCGAGTTTGGCCCCGTGACAGGCAAACAAATCCGCATCCAAACGATCGCAGAGTGTTTGTGCAAAGACAATCGCGTCATCGAAGAATGGCTCGTGCGCGATAATCTTGCTGCGGTACAGCAACTCGGTTTCGATCCAGACCGGGTTGCCAAAGACCAGGCCCAAAAGGACAAAATCAACAGTTTCAGCTTACTCGACTTTCACACTGACAATCGCGCTGCGACAGCCGCGGGTGATCAAGCCAAAACGGATGCCAGCCCCACCATCACGCTCGCCGCGAACGCCTTGCGACTGTGCTTCTCACAGTCTGGATTGGACGCGCTTCAAGATGTGTACGATTTCCGCGTCGCGGCGCAGTTTCCGGGCGATGTCTCTCTGTACGGCCCAGACCAAATCGAAACCTGGCGCAACAGTTTTCTGGCCGCCCTACCCGATCTGAAACTCTCCATCGATCATGTCGCCGAGACCCCATACTTAGGAGACGCCAAAGACGTATCTTTGCGCTGGAGCGCCGTCGGCACGCATTCGGGTGCAGGATGCTATGGAGCGCCAAGCGAGGCACCGGTCTATATGCTGGGCGTGTCGCACTTTCGCATGATGAATGCCCGCGTACGCGAACAAGTCACAGTCTGGGACGACATCGCCTTGCGCCGTCAGATTGCTACCGCGAGATATCAAAGTGGATGATTTACCCTATATCGTCGACGCACATCACCACTTATGGGATCTAGAAGCGTGTCGACACACCTGGCTCGCTGAGCGCGGGGTCATTCGCTTCTTTGGCGACCCTGCTCCCATCCAAAAGAATTATCACGTTGACGATCTTCGCGCCGATTTCGGCTCTATCCCAGTCAAGAAATCTGTCCATATACAAGTCGGTGTTGAGGTCGATGACAGCCTTAACGAAACAACTTGGTTGCAAGCTCAAGCGGACACGTTCGGCCTGCCCACAGCCATTGTTCCTTTTTGTGACCTCACGCATAAAACAGTGGACGTCGATCTCGAAAAGCATACTGCCCATTCTGGCGTTAGAGGCGTTCGGCAGATTATCGGACGCAGCGCCGAAGAAGATCGCAAGACTGGCACGTCGGCTTTGCTCAGCGATCCCAATTTCAAACGCGGCCTTCAAACGCTCGCCGACAAAGGTCTGTCATTCGACCTGCAACTGACACCCCCTTTGATGCAGGCGTCAGCCAATTTGTTTGCACAAGTGCCGGAGTTAAAGGTTGCGCTTTGCCATGGAGGTTCGCTCAGCGCCCATGACCAGGACAGCCTCGCTGAGTGGAAAACCGGATTGCAATCCCTGTCCGAACTACCGAATGTGATCTGTAAACTTTCTGGCTTTGGCATGTTCGATCATAACTGGTCGATGGAGAGCATCGCACCCCTAGTGCATCGCGCGATTGAGATCTTCGGACCTACCCGCATAGCTTTTGGTTCGAACTTTCCCGTCGATAAGCTCTACGCGAGCTATGAGGAAACGATGGGAGCCTATTTGGAGATTTGTCAGATTTACACCGCAGCAGAGCGCGACGCTATGTTTCGCACCGTCGCTGAGAGTTTCTATCGTATCTAGAAGTGCGCGCGGACTTTTGTTGTCAACTCCGCCGCGCCGCTCAGCATGAAGCCATGATCTGAGCCAAGCAGAAACAGACTCGCTCCGGCGGCGCGCCATTTTGGCAACTCATCCAAATTGGCTGTGAACATACCAATTGTGGCGCCTGCCTCTTTTCCCTTCGCGCAAATCTGCTCGACCGCCGTAATCACCTGCGGATCGTTCGGGCCGTCAGCCCCCAGCGAGACCGACAAATCAGCTCGCCCGATAAAGAAGGCGTCTATTGTCTCAACCGACAACAGATCATCGAGATGATCCAACGCATCGGCATCCTCAATTTGAGCTATGATAACCGTACTCTCGACGCTGGCGGCTTTGTGTTCAGCCATCTTGCGCGCGCCATAGCCTGCAGCCCGGGTCGAGCCAGCATAACCACGGCCCGTGCCAAAATGCGAATTTGCGGCAAGCGCGCGCGCATCGTCGCCCGTGATAATATGGGGCACCAGGATCCCAGTCACCCCGCAATCAAGCGCGTTCAAGATATACTCAGACCGATTGGCAGGAATACGCACGAGGCTCGGTTTGCCGACATGCGTAAGCGCCAGAACGCAATCATTGATATCCCTGCGATCGAACGGTGAATGCTCCGCATCAATACAAACCACGTCCAGATCACTGCGCCCTAGAACTTCACAGATCATCGCAGAGGGCGTTTTCAGAAACGTCCCAACTAGGGGTTCCTGATCTCTAAGGCGCGTTTTTAACGTCAAACCTCGGCCCGCTCCGAAGCCAAGGCGGCCCCTTCAGCCAACGTCGCCAATTTGGCGTAGGCAATTTCAGGATCTACAGCGCCGAAGCCTGCAAACGTCCCAAACCCACAATCACTGCAGCCAATGACGCGGTCTTCGCCAACAATGTCGGTGAACCGCTCAATTCTTTGCGCCACCAGTTTCGGGTGCTCGACAAAATTCGTTGTTGTATCGATCACACCCGGCATCAGAACCTTGTCCTCTGGGATCTCGTTCTTTCGATCGTGGAAGACGGCCCATTCGTGGGCGTGGCGCGGATTTGCATTCTCAAAGGAAAGGTATCGCGCATTGATAGACATGAGTGTGCTGAAGACCTTGTCCATCTCAATGTCCAGAACGTGCGGCCCTTCATAATTTCCCCAACACGCATGCACGCGTACTTTATCGCTCGGAACGTCACGCAAAGCGTGGTTGAGCACCTCAACGTTGACTTCAGCGATCTTGATGAACTCATCATCTGATAAGTCGGAGAACAGCATCTGCCGCGACAAAGCCAAATCTGGGCAATCCAGCTGGATATCCAAGCCAGACTCTACAATGGTTTCGTATTCTGTTTTCAGAGCGTCGCCGAGCGCCTCTAGATAGGCCTCTCGAGACGGGTAGTGTTGGTTAGGCAAGAACAGGGCAACCACACCAGGCGACGCGGCATTCATGAAGCCACGCTCTACGCCATGTTCTTGCATAGCAGTCTTCAAATTGGAGATGTCTCTTTTAAGTTCATCTTGCCCAAGAGGCTTGATCTCGCCTGTGCATTGTGGACGCGCATAGGTCGCGGTGCCGCCTGTCTTTGAAAGCCGCTCCATAAAGCTCGGAAACAGCTTGAGGTCTGCGGGCGCGTTGCGTGGACTGTCGCCTGAAAAGCCGGTGTAGCGATCTTTCACATAAGTCGAGTAGGAAATTTTCGACGCTTCGCCATCACTGACGATATCAACGCCGGCTTTCTTCTGCCGCGCCACAGACTCGCTCACCGCTTTGGCCATAACCGCGTCAAACTCTTTCTGGTCGTAATCTTCGCCTTTTTCGCGCGCGAACAAAAAATCGACGACCTCTTGGGTTCGCGGCAGGCTGCCGACATGGGTCGTTAGAACTCGATCTTGGCTGGTTTTCATGGCGTTTCACTCCGAACGTGCATTCGAAGTCATACGTCTAAGACGGCGCCCGTGCAATAGAGCCGCCCTGAATTACGGCACCTTCGAAAACGCGTTTCTCATGAGACTGATCCGGCCGCTCGACTCGCTCGGTAATCATACGAACCGCAGCTTCAGACATTCGACCAATCGGTTGTCGGATCGTCGTTAATTCATAGCTCGCGAATTGACTCATACCGATCCCATCGAAGCTAATAATGGACAGGTCTTGAGGAACGTTCAAACCCAGCACCGAGCGCGCCTCATCGATACATCCCATAGCCATCATATCATTGATACAAATGATGACGGATGGCTGTTCGGCCGCTTGTTGAAGCTCTTGCAGCCCGGCTGCTCCGCTTTCGTAAGAAAAATCGCCTTGCACCTCAGCAACGACTTTAAGACCAGACTTGGCGAGCGCGGATTTGCTCATTTTCATGCGCTCGCGGCTCACCATATTGTCCATAGGCCCATTGATCAGAGCCGCGCGCTCATGCCCGAGTTCCGCGAGTCTGTCAGCGAGCTCCTCAACCTGCTCAGTCGGATCACAATAGACGACTGTGTTGGGATGATCGGCAAAGTAGCGATTGAAGAAGACAACCGGGATTTTGCGTTTTTCCAAGAGTTGATATTGCTCTTGCGACATATGCGATGCCGAGATCACACCGTCGACTTGGAATTGCCACGCTTGTTCAATGACTGCCTCGGCGTCTTCCTCAGTTTCTACTGTAAACAAAAGCGCGCGGAGCCCAGCCGCGGATAACTCCTCCGTGATTTTGAACAAGGCCTCTGGATAGTACAGGTTCAAGCGCCCGGACACCAATACAGCAACCAGATTAGATCGCTGAGTGATCAACCCGCGGGCAATCGCATTCGGTTGATATTCCAGCTCCTTGGCGGCCTTCATGACCCGTTCGCGCATCTTTCCAGAAATGCTCGAACCAGGTTTGAAACAGCGCGAAACCGCCGATTGCGAAACGCCAGCCAGCCGCGCGACATCATAAGACGTCGCACGCCGCCCCTTAATCAAGGGGATGACCTTGCTGTCCTCCTCAGGCGGGTTCTTTTTGCGCGGGTTGTTGGCCATAGCGTCTCACACGAATGTCTGCCTGTTCTTTATGACCGGCAAACCCTTCCAAAGCGCAAAGACGAGAACAATATTCGCCAACCATTACTGAGGCTTCTCGCGTCACACGTTGAAATGTGCAGGTCTTGATGAACTTACCAACCCATAGGCCACCTGTATAGCGCGCCGCTTTCATCGTGGGGAGCGTGTGGTTGGTACCAATGACTTTGTCGCCGTACGAGACATTGGTTTCTTGTCCGAGGAACAGGGCTCCATAATTGGTCATGTTTTCGAGGAAGTAGTCAGGATCTTTAGTCATGACTTGGACGTGCTCTGAAGCGATCTCATCAGCGACCTCGACCATTTCTTCATAGCTGTCACAGACAATGACCTGTCCATATTCGCGCCAAGCTTCGCCAGCGACATCGGCGGTTGGCAACCATTTCAGTTGCCGATCAACCGCTTCGATCGTCCGCTTTGCGAGACTTTCCGAATTGGTCAACAGCACGGCGGGCGACGTCGGCCCATGCTCGGCCTGCCCGAGAAGGTCTGCGGCGCAAAAGTCCTCGTCGACACTTTCATCCGCGATAATCAGAGTTTCCGTCGGACCTGCAAAGAGATCGATCCCGACCCGACCAAACAGCTGCCGCTTGGCTTCGGCCACATAGGCATTACCTGGCCCGACAATCATATCGACTGGCGCAATCGTTTCGGTCCCGATTGCCATAGCTCCAATACCTTGAACGCCGCCCAAAGAGTAAATCTCGTCTGCGCCGGCCATATCCATCGCGACAACAATCGCCGGATGGGGGCGGCCTCCGAATGGAGGTGCCGTCGCAATAATCCTGGGGACTCCGGCAACTTTCGCTGTGACCACGCTCATATGCGCTGACGCGATCAATGGGTATTTGCCGCCCGGGATATAGCATCCAACAGAGTTTACCGGCACGTTCTTGTGGCCAAGCGTCACACCCGGAAGGGTTTCTACTTCAACGTCCTGCAGCGCGTCCTTCTGGATCTGAGCAAAGTTTCCGACTTGCTCCTGTGCAAAGCGAATGTCGCTAATCGCTTGTTCGTCGAGCTCTTGATAACACGCGTCTATCTCTTCGCGTGTCAGCCGGTAGCTTTCTGGGCTCCAACTGTCGAACTTTTCCGACAAATCTCGAACCGCGGCATCCCCGCGCGTATCGATATCTTCGAGGATGTCCTCAACCGTCTTTCGAACTTGAGCATCCGCCTTTTGTTTGATGTCGGGGTCAATTCCCTCTTTGAGCCAGCGCGCCATAACAATCTCCTTGATCAGGCATGCTCCTTAGCATTTTTGCATTCGAATGCAAATCTATAAACCTTGAGGGCATCCCTATCCGCCAAGCGTGCCAAACCAGGTCAGGAACAGAACGATCACCACGAAGAATCCGAGCAGATACCAAGCGATATTGTCTATGCGTCCCGGCACCACGTACCAGCCATCCTGTTTCTCGGCCAAGCCTTCTGATTTGAACCGTCGGAGCTGACCAACGACCGTTTGGGCGTGCCAGTCTTTTTGGAAGCCATCCAACAGGACGCTCGCTGTCCATGAGACGAAGATGTTGATCACGCCGCCAATCACCACATACCAAGGCCATGCAACATTCGCAGGCTCCAGACCAATGAGGGGAATACCAGCAACAATCGCGAAAAGCCCTAGAAAGCCGGCCACCACGCCAACCAATAAGCCCTGTTCACTGGTATGCTTGGACAAGAAGCCAAGACCAAACATAGCAAGCTTCGCTCCAACAAAGTAGGATGCGACCCGGCTTAGCGTCTCGAGGATCGATCCCCCGCTATTGATAAACGCAAAGGCGACCGGCACGGCCATAGCCGCCCAGACGAACGTGAACAGTCGCGACGCCCCCAAAAAGTGCTCCGGGCTGGCTTCGGCCTTGAAGAAGCGCTGATAGAAGTCGGTGACGGAGATCGTCGCCAAGGAATTGAGCGCGGATGATAGACTCGACATGGACGCCGATAGAACCGCCGCGGCGAGAATCCCCATCAGCCCCGGGATGGCGAGCGACTGCGCGAAAACGAGAATAATCTCATTTGGCTGCTCAAATGGCTCACCTTTGAAATGCACATAGAGCAATGCGCCGATGAAGAAGAAGAGGAAGTAGATGAAGAATGCGGCGAACCCCATCATCAGATAAGACTTCTTGGCGTCCCCGAGGGTCTTCGCGGCGAGCGCCCGCTGCACCATCATCTGATTGGTGCCGTACACCGTGATATGAAACAAGGTCATGGCCAGGACGCCAGCCCAAACCGTCGGCGCAACGGAAAAGTCTAAATCCGTATTGATCGGATTGAGTTTGCCATCATTGGCCAGCGTATCGAGCGCACCCGAGAGTGGACTGACTTCGCCCAGCAGGCCCCACTAAACGATCCCTGCCCCGAGAAATAAAATCACGCCTTGCAGAACATCGGTCCAGATGACGGCGTTCATGCCCCCAAGCAGCGTATAGACTAGCACCACTAAGGTCATGCCTAAGATCGCGACCCCAACATCGATGCCGGTGGCAAAGGTTATGACCACCGCCGTGGCTGTCAGAATAGACGCGGTTGTGATGGTTTGAGTCAGCAGGAAGATCGCCGACATGACGGTCCGCGACGCGAGGCCAAACCGTTGCTCGAGATACTCATAAATGGAAGCGACACCGCTATTATAGAAAAACGGCAGGAACAGCACCACAACGACGAAGATCACCAAAGGATAGTTGATGTGGATGGCCAGTGCCGCCATGCCATCGCCATAGGCCCAAGCTGGACCGCCTAGAAATGATAGCGCGCTAACATAAGTCGCTACGACTGATATTCCGATTGCCCACCAGGGTGCCGAGCGATCCCCGATCTGATAGTCAGCAGCTGTTTTGACCTTCCGGCTCATCATATAGCCGAGGAACAAATTGCCGACCAAATAGCCCGCAACGATTATCCAATTCAAAAGTCCAAATTCAGTCATGTTTGGATCGCCCTGCCCTACCCATTTCTAAGGTCTAACCAAAAATGGGCGACTTAACAGCCGCCCATTCTGAAGTATCACAATGCATCTGCCAGTCTTTTACTGGCGGAAGCCAAAGCGGATGCCGTACATGGCAGGGTCCTTGAAATTCTGGACGATTGCATTCTGTCCAAAGCGAACGGTCCGGTTGAGGATTTCCTCATCGGTGACGTTCGTTCCAAAGATTTCAGCATACCAATCATCACTCTCAGGCGTGTAGGTCAGACGCAAATCCAACGTTGTGTACGCGTCCTGACGACCGAATGAGTAATCAACATCATTGGTATTGTACTCGCTTGAATAATAGAGATCGACAGCTGGCGTGAGGGTAGCGCCATTATCAAGAGCGAAGTCATAGAGCGCGCCAACACCCAGGGTCAAATCGGGGCTGAGCGGCACTGGCCCACCATCCAAATTGACAGTCTCACCAGAGACCGGTTCGCCCACGAGGTAGTCACCAAATTCTGAATTTTGGAGAGACGCGCGTCCCGTCAAAACGAGTTCATTGGTTGGCGCCCAGTCGGCTTCGATTTCAACACCGGTCGAGGTGACTTCCCCAGCATTCGTCGAAATCGCCAGCGTCGTTGCGCCGACATTGACAAACTCTTGAGCGAGAAGGTCTTCAAACTCGTTCTGGTAGAGCGCGACGTTCAAAATCAAGTCGCCATCAAGCAGGACGTTCTTCGATCCAATCTCATAAGCGGTGACTTCTTGCGGCCCGAAGGACGCGCCGCCCGTCACCGAGTCGGCCGAGTTGTTGAAACCACCGGACTGGAAGCCTGTCGATACGGAGGCGTAGATCAAGCTGTCTTCGTTGATGTCATACTCACCTCCAAGACGGAATGTTGTCTTGTCGAATGTCGCTTCGTCTTCAAAGACAGGCCGCGGCGTAACGCCATCTGCCTCGAAGAAAGTGATCGGAACCGTGTTGGTGCCAGTTGTTACACGCTGGAATGATTTTTCATCTTCGGTGTAACGGAGCCCTGCCGTTAAGCGAAGCGCTTCCGTGAGCGCGTAAGTCGCCTGCCCGTAAAGCGCGATACTATCCGTCTCAACGTCGGCCCGCGCATTAAAGTCAGCAAAGAAGGCTGTCGCGACGGTGCCATCAGGGGCGTTCGTCACCGGGTCGGTATTAAACAAGCGGTCAAACACAAAGGTGCCGCGCTTGTCTTCTTGCAAGAAGAAACCGCCCACAGTCCACTCAAGTGGCCCTGTGGTTTGTGAGGTCAGTTGAATTTCTTGCGTGGTCGCGATCACGTCATCGCGCTGCGATGAAAACCCGCTCGAAAAGCTCGACAGATCTGTATCAGCGTCTCTGAACGTCTCGAAATCAGCGTAACCAAATAGGAATTTGAGGTTCGCAAACCCGAGATCGTAATTGCTCTCGATATCGATTGTCGTTTGCTCCGTATCGAGCGTCGTCTCAAAGTCGGTATCGATTGTGTAAGGATCTGCGTTGACCGGGCTATTCCCACCGCCGACGCGCGGGTTGATGGGTGTGATGCCGCCAGTAAGCACGCCTTGAAGGCTGCTCGGATCCGTCGGTGTACCAATCAGATTGTATCCGAAATCACTGTTGCCGTTGCCACCTTGGGTCCAGTGGCTCGCCCGCAAGGTAACATCGAAACGATCGGTCGGTTCGTAACGCAACTGAGCGCGGAGATACTTTTCGTCTTTATCCCGCAGGCCGGCATCAGGGTTGAAAGAGTTTTCAACTATAAAATCCTGCTGCTCAATCGCGGCCGTCAGACGGAAGAACAAATTGTCCGCTAAAGGAATGTTCCCGAATGCTTCACCGCGCACACGGCCATAATTCCCGAGCGTCAGATTGCCCCCATATTCTGGATCTGCGGATGGGGCACGAGAAATAATATTTACGGCGCCGCCAAATGCGTTCCGCCCATACAGCGTGCCTTGAGGTCCGCGAAGCACCTCGACGCGTTCGACATCAACGATGGATGCGAGCGCTTGCGATGTTAAAGAGCGGTAAATCCCATCCACATAGAAGGAAACAACCGGATCTTGTTGGACAGATACATTTTCGGTTCTCGCGCCGCGGATCGCTGGGCGAGCATCATTCCCTGATTGTCCGAATTGCAGACCAGGCGCCAGTTTGTCCAAAGTTGAAAGGTCGGTCACACCAGCTGCTGTTAGGGAGTCTCCGGAGATCGCCGTCACTGAAAGCGGCACATCTTGAACGCTTTCTTCGCGTTTTTCGGCGGTGATCACGACAGCCGTTAGCCGTTTGACTTCTTCTCCGCTATCGTCCTGAGCAGTGGCGATTGTCTGCGCCCCACCCAGCGAGAAAGCGGCCAGAGCAGATCCTTGCATGAGCGATTTCAAGCGTAATGTTTTAAAAGTCATCAGTGTATCCACTCCGTGGTTTGCATTTCCTCATCGTCAGAGCGAACATAAAATGACTTCGAATGCAAGAGGCGATGAGAAAGGACTTTGCATGCGATGTCACTTTTTTGTCACGTGTGGTAAATTGGGCTCATTAGCTGCGATCGCATGCGGGCCGAAGTCAAACAACACTCGGCTCTGTATGCCTAGTGCATGGTCACTTATAGAACGAAGAGAGACTAATCCTATTAAGCAAAGAGCCAGAAAAACGGAGACAAGCACGCCCGCTTCACGAACAAAAGCAGACATAACATCACAAGCATATACTATACTGTTACGGCACTCATCTCATTTACTGATGCGTTCCAGGATCGGATCCATAGCGCTTTTGCGGCGTCGACCGAGCGGTGCCTCTAATCCCGACTCTAGCGCGACTTTATAGCTGGAACCAGACTTCTCCACGCGGCGTACGGCGTTTTCAGCGACCCACCAGGATCGGTGCGTGCGAACCCCGGGTATGCCGGAAACCGCGCGCACTGCGTCTTCGAAAGTTGACATGACGAGATCATCGCCGCGCTCGGTGTAAACGCGGACGTAGTTGCCTTCTGCAGAGAGGGCAAAAGGCGTTGCACCCCGCAGTTTCATCGGCAGTTTTTCAAAGAGCAAATCAATCGCTTGGCGCCCGGCATTTGTTTCTGCGTCGAGGATAATCTGTCGAGAGATAAAAATGGTGGGCAAAATCACAAAAACCGACAGCGTGAGATGCGAGATCACAAAAGCGGACCATTCGGTCGGAAAGCGTGACCCAAACGCTGCATTTAAAACCAGATGAAACACGACCAGGAAAACGGGGTTGATAAAGGCAAAAGGGATCGCGACGAGGACTTCACCCCATTCATAGGGCCATTCTGGGATGAATTTTTTTCCCAGTCCCCCAAGTCCCCACCACAACGCACAACCGCCAGTGATTGCAATCACCCAATAGATGGTTCGGGGTACCAAGGGCGCATATACGAATGTGCCAAAGGGGCCGACGATTCCGGCGCCTAAGCCGAGGATGAGTGGCAGCCAGATCCGATATGTCCAACGATTGAAAATCACTGCGCGCGCCTCCCGATATGACCATTCGACCGTTCGTACTTGATGAGTGGTAACACAGAACCATCCAACATATCGCCTCTGCCTTCCGTCCAATTCAGCTTTTATCGCGTTTCAGTTTGCTCTTCATCGAACTGGCAAGGCGGTCGTCTTGTCAAGCAATCATTAGGAGCAAATCATGACCTCAAACCTTCTCTTCTCACGTACTGCCCGCGTCGCCGCGACGCTTGCGATCGCAACCAGCATAAGCGCGGCTTGTTCGCTCGCCTCACCGGAGCCCGTCGAGCCGGGTACGCATCAGATCGAAGTTGTCTTCTCGAACGTTCAGTCCGAAACCGGCATGATTTGGGCGAGCCTTTGCACCAAAGAACAGCATGCAAAGCTTGGTCAAGAACCGTGCGAAATGAGTGCGCGTGTGGATGCCAAAGACGGGGCTTCGATGTCGTTTTCGGATGTGCCGTCGGGCATTTATGCCATCAGCGCCTATCATGACAGCAACGCCAATGCGGCGTTGGATTTTGATACGCGCGGCATCCCATATGAACCAACCGGCAATAGCGGCAATGCCAAAGGCTTTTTCGGCCCGCCATCCTTTAATCAAATGAAGTTTCGCTTGAGCGGACCTGGCGAAACGCCTGCCAGACAAATCTCAATCAAGCTCAGCACGGTGGAAATGCCATGAGCCGGGGTCAGACTTCTCGTTCTTCGAAGCGGCTTTCCTGGCTGAAGCTCTCCTTGATGGGCTCCTCCATCAGTCTCGCCGCGCCTTTCACCTCACTGGCAGACACCGGCGCCATCGAGACGAGTGTAAATGGGAAGTCTGACATAACCTCAGACGAACGGGTGCTCGAGGAGATTATTGTCGACGGATCGTATCTCAAGGGCAGTTCGCTGTCTGAATACGAACCGGAACTGGTGCTCACCGAAAGTGATATCGCCGCCTATGGTGTGTCATCGATCGGAGAGCTGCTCAGCATTATCCAGGTCGAGACATCAAGTGGAAAACAGCGCCGCAGCGAACCTCCCGTCGTGTTGATCAATGGGCGCCGCGTCTCGGGCTTTCGCGAGCTGGACAACTATCCCGTTGAAAGCTTGGCCCGCGTCGAAGTGCTGCCAGAAGAGGCGTCACTCGCCTACGGTTTCACAGCCAATCAACGCGTCATCAACTTTGTGCTGAAATCGGATCTTCAAATCATTCCAATAAATACGCGAACCCAGGCGCCTGCAGGTGGCGGCACGCTCTCAAACACCGTCGATGGATCAAGGGTTTTCATAGACGGCAACAATCGCTCCACGATCAGAGCGAAAGTGAGCGAAAGCTCTCAGCTGACAGAGCGCGAACGCGACATCATTCCATTCGCATCCGATCAACCTCGAGACGCAAGAAGCCTGTTACCGTCATCAGAGCTGTTTGAAATGAGCGGACTAAAAACGATGGCTCTGCCAGATGGCGCCATTGGCACTTTTTCGGCGCGGTTCGAGCGGAGCGAGTCCGATTTTTTGACGGCATTATCTTCGATCGATGGAACGCAGCTCAGTCAATTCAACCGTTCAGAAACGCTAGATCTCGGTGTGACCATTAACAGCAAGCTCGCTGCGAACACTTGGTCCGTTCTGGGGAATTATTCTCAAACGGATCGCGACGTCGAAAACCGCGGCACATTTGGTTTCGATATTTCGCCCGTTAAGACATCAACCCGCCTCGCCACACTGGACGCAAACGCGAATTTCTCTTTGTTCGAAGCGGATAACGGCCCGGTTACCTTTAGCGGTGCTTTAGGTGTTGCTAGCGAAGCGTTTGAGTCCTCGTCTGATCAAATCTCGATCTCCCGAGAAACGGCCTACATTCAAGGCGCGATCAGTTACCCATTGCCGATTGACGAAGACCGTTGGGGGCGCGGCACACTGTCTGTTGATGGACGACAATCGAACCTCTCGGATCTCGGTAGTCTATCAGATTTTGGGGTCACTGCGAATTGGATCCCGGTTGAAGGCGTGACGTTGACTTATTCATGGGCCTCGGAAGATATTGCGCCAACTTTGCAGGAATTCGCGCTACCAGCGACGCTGTCTCCCAATCGCAGCTTTTTCGACCTGACACGGAGTGAGACGGTAACTGCTACGCTTGTTGATGGCGGCAATTCGGACCTGCAAGTGGCTTCACGCGATATCTCAAAAATAGGTTTGGTTTGGAAACCGTGGGAAAAGCGGGATCTTACGTTCTCAACCAATTACATTGCCGCTGAGGGCGCAAATGAGATCCGATCGTTTTCGGTGCCAGCGCCAGGATTGGATGCGTTGGGGTTAAATCAGGTCGTCCGCGATCCAGCGGGAGAAATCGTCCTGCTCGACCGGACACCAGTAAACATCTTTGAAAGTGAGACGGAGACCCTGCGAACCAGTTTGTCTTGGTCGATCCCAATCAAACCAACCCGTGCAAAAGCACCGCCAAAACCGGGCGCGAAGCGGCGGAAGAGTGGGCGACCCGGCAGTCGACGTCTCTCGCTCATTCATCGTTGGGAACTCGCGAATGAGCTGCGCCCAATTGCTTCAGCGGGCACGCTCGACCTTCTCGATGGTGACACCATTGATTCAATCCTTGCCCGCCCGCGGCACCTGGTCGATCTCACCTATTATCAGTGGAACAATGGGTGGGGGTTTTATGGCAGCGCGCAATATCGAAGTTCGTCAGCACTCACCACGGCAACAGATGAGCTCGAATTTTCAGATACGCTGCGTGTTATTCTGAGTGCGTCTTACGAGTTCAACTATGCGGATAAAGTCTTAGACAGGTTTCCAATCTTGGAAGAAACGCGCCTCACGGTTGGAATCGCCAACGCACTGGACGACATCGTATCTGTCACCGACAGTCGGGGGAGAACGCCTTTGGCCTATCAAAAGGATGTGCTTGACCCGGTTGGTCTCGGATGGCGTGTCGAGCTGCGGAAACGATTCTAAAGCTCGGACGTATCGAGGAAGAAGATGAAACGGCTCTTATTCACACTCTGCTTATTGGTTCCGGCTTGCGCCGCCGACGATACTCGCGAGCCCATAACCACAGAACCCAACAACAAACACGTGGAAGCGGTCGCGGAATTCTGTGCCGCCGTAGAAAGGCGCTATGCCTATTTCGACAAAGTTGCCAGCTATTGGGACCAATCGTGCGAGCGTGCGGGCTTAGAAGCTCGAGCGGGTGGAAGCTCACCGCCCACACTCGATATCTTCGAACGTTTGCTTGATGATCTCCATGATCCACATGCAAACCTCAATTCCAATGATCAAACATCCCCACGGTTGTTGCCTTCGGGAGCTGACCTTGCCTTCGAGTGGGTGGAGGATGCTTATCGCGTCGTTGGGATAAGACCGCTAACGAGTGCTGCCGCAGTCGATATTCGGATCGGTGATGAGCTCGTCAGCTTCAATCAATTGCAACCCGATCAAATCATCCTCGAGCGGGTTCATTCTGGTCGGGAAAACATCTCTAGAGAGCGAATGACGTGGGCAATCAATGCGGTCATTGCGGGGCGTTACAATGAACCAAGACGGCTAGTGCTGCGGCGTGGAAGCAACATGGTTGAGCATGATTTAGGAGATCCCATCCCTCCGCCGGCTAACAGTCGGCTCAGCTATCAAAAGCTGGAAAACAACATTGGCTACATCCGGTTCAATAACAGCCTTGGTGAAAATGAAACCGTAAGCGACTTCGGCAGCGTCGTAACAGAGCTTTCGGACACGAGTGGCTTGATCCTGGACCTGCGGGACACACCCAGTGGAGGAAACACGGATGTCGCTGAGCCGATCCTTGGGCACTTTGTCGATCGCAAAACACCCTACCAAATCACGGCACCCACGGATGCTCCTGCCTATGAGCGAGGCATTTTCCCAACGACACAACGGCCGTACACCCGGCCCGTGATTGTCTTGGTCGGCGGATGGACAGGGAGCATGGGCGAAGGCATGGCGATTGGCCTCGATGGTATGGGCCGCGCGACTGTTCTCGGTACACAAATGGCGCGCCTAGCAGGCGGCACAGAAGCGATAGACCTGCCAAGTGTGGGGATCACTGTGTTCATACCAACTTACGATCTTCTCCATCTCGATGGGACACCGCGTCATCAATGGGCGCCGAATATTTCGAACACGCAATCAGCTGATCTTGGAAATGGAAAGGACCACCTGCTCAGTGCGGCCATCCGTCGTCTTTCACCCGTGGCAAAGGAGAAGAGGCAATGAAGTGTCACTTAATCGCATTGGCGCTGCCAGCGCTTTTAGGAGGCTGCCTACTCGCGCCGAACGCATACTATGAACCGAGTGGTCCGGAAGGGGAGTTGCGTCAGACACTGACGGCTTGTGAAGTCTTCGGACCGGCGCAAAACTTGGTGGTCGCAATAGATCGGTCATTGGATCTCGTCGTGTCAGCGGAGCCTTTTAACTATGCCACCGACACTCGGGATTATGGCGCCACGGTCTCATTTGTGTTCTTGTCTGATCAAGCGATAACGATCCCAAACACGGATATTGTGGCGCTCATCGACGGTCGCGACGTGCCACTTGCTTTCATTGAGGATCGAGCTGCGTCCAGCAGAAACTCGATCGGGCCGATTTTGCCTGAAGAGACCTCATATCGACGGATCAGACTTCAAGGCCAACCCGTTCGCTCAGGTGTGTTTTCGCGGATTACTCTGTTGTACGGCGTTCCCGGAGAAGCGCCTGAAGCGTTTTCGATCACGCCACCGACCGTGCAGATTGGCCAAAAGACTTTCGATGCTCCCAAGGTCTCCTTTGAAAAGAAGACTAATATTACCTCTTACTCATTGAACTGCTGATGCTCGGCATGGATGCCCGATAAAGGTTTTCGGGCGGTGTTGATCTTGAGCGAAACAGTCTTCAGTTATTTCCCAGATTGGAGCATTCTTGAGTGTTTAAGGCGATTTAAATACCCGCTGAGCGAACAAAAGCGGACATTGGCTCTAAGGCTAAATTCATCTTACGCGTGAGGTTCAAAGTTATGCCACTCGTGAAACGACTTGCCGAATTATTACATCGAAGCATGTCATAAGCGAAGCGCACTGATCTCTGCAGTACGCGAGCGATCAGAATTAGTCCCAGATGCGTCTATGCAAAGGAACGCTTTGTTTCGTATTCTACTCGCGAGATCGACCAACCCAAAAGGACTGCCTCCTCGAAATGAATAGCACGATTAATCTAAAGCAACTCGAACTCGACTTGTCCCTTGGCATTTATGGGCCCGATGATGTCGTGCCGGAAAAGCATCTGCTTGATCTTACGCTGACGATTGATCCGCGCCTTGTTTTCATCGAGACGGATGAAATGGGCTACGTGTTTGACTATGACCCGCTTATTCGAGAAATCGATCGTCTCGCGAAAGATAAACACTATCACACGCAAGAAAGGCTTATGACGCTCATAGTTTTCGCGTGCGCCGCTTATAAAGAAATCGAAGCCTTGGAGGTGTCGCTCAGCAAGTGGCCGGTCTTGCGTGATAGCGGAGAATTAGGGGTGCGGCTTTCGATCGGCCGAGAAGACCTTCGTGCGTTGCGTGAGAATCGAGACCGATAAGTTCGATATCTGATATGACTTTAGAACCGTTTGCGTTCGCAAAATCGTTCTTTTATCCACCGCAGATAAAAGCGAGCGATCCAGAGACATTCTAGTTTATAACAAAAAACCCGCTGCAGCTTTAGGAGGCGACGCAGCGGGTGAGTTTGTTCAATCTTTCGGGAGGAAACATTGATGCGCGAGATCTACCCGCAAAATCCGGCCGAATAACCAGAAAGCGTGTATAACCTCAAAAAACAATCGCATTATGAGTGCTCTTTGAGCACAAATGTAATCACCCAGGCCCAAATGCTCAATTCGTAGACTCATCATTGCGCGTTTGGACCCGGCTCAAATGGTTCGCTCCGAAATCTAGGGCGTCACCCACGATGCCTGACAGGTTTGCCCTGAAATACTAACCTTCGCGCGTCGATGTCCTTCCCTCTCAAGTGAGAGGATATCGTATTCCTGAGCAACAATTTCGATAAGCGCAAAATGATCGCGAGACGTTTTGAGAACCCGCTCCGGCTGCGCATTGACTAAACGCGCGCCAGGCGCCGTAACGGTGGAATAATCAGACTGACTGCGCGCTGGTAACTGATCAAAAGCGGCGTCCTTTTCCGGTCCATTGGTTTGGACACGAGCGGTCCCACGCATTCGGATTTGCAGCAGGCTTTTTGGATCGAAGAAAACGAGTTCAGCGTCTGGCTTATCTGCTATGTGTGCCACCTTGCTCGACCTTCGGTCTGTATAGATCACGGCTTGGTGCTTTTCTGCGTTGAACCGACGCAAAACAACAACCCGACCAGACGGACCGAATGGCTCAGCCACCGTGACGAGCACGGGCCATTTAAAAGCAGATCTGCGATCCACGGTGCCGCGAACTAGCTGGGCAACAGTCCAAGCGGGCACCTGGTCGATTTGAGTTGGAAACGACATCAAGGCCTCATAGTTTGATTACGTGAATGTAGCAGGTGCGTCGCATCACCACGCCTGAACAGATTGCGGCCTCGCAGTCTCTAATCTTAGGTGCAGTCATGAATGACAACACACAACTCTCGCTTGGACTTGTTAGTGCGGAATGCCCAAGCGCTTTGGTGCGCACTCGGTGGCGGCACCTCGTCGAGAGTCGCCTAACAGACGCGGCCCGCAATACGGACTCGCCGATAAACGCTGATCACTGTTTTGCCCGCGTATTGCTGGACAATGTGCTTGGGGTTCCATGGAGACATGTGGTGCGTCCACCAGCTTGGCGCAACACGCCCATCAAGCAGCTTGAACGCGCGATCGAGCTTGGTGAAGACGTACTCGCGGGCCGTGTCGATCTTAAGATGCTAAATAAGGCATCACTCACTATGAGAAAAGCGAAGCGTTAGGACTTTACTAGCGATCTACACAAGTTCGCCGCGCACAGTCTTCAAAGATGTTTTGAGCTTTCCAATCGCCCGCTCTTCCAACTGACGGACGCGTTCTTTGGATATTCCGAGACGATCTCCTAGCGCGCCAAGCGTCGCTTTGTCTTCGGAAAGACGCCGTTCTTTGATGATAAGTCGTTCGCGTTCATCGAGTGATGTCAGCGCTTTTGAGACCCAATTTTTATAGGTTTCCGCGTCGCGCACTTCGATCGTCGCCTCCTCCGGCGACGGCCCAAAATCTTCCAGTAGATCTTGGCGTTCCATATCGCCGTCTGCCGCCAACGGAGCGTTTAAAGAACTATCTGATGCCGAAAGCCGGGAGGCCATAAATTCTACATCACGTTCCTTCACGCCAAGATCTTCTGACACCTTTCTTACGTTCTGCGGCGCCATCGACGCGCCGTCTGTATCATCGATCTGGGCGCGTATCCGCCGCAGATTAAAGAAGAGCTTCTTGTGAGCCGCCGATGTTCCGGTTCTAACAATAGACCAATTGCGCAGCACATAGTCCTGCATTGCAGAGCGCACCCACCACATGGCGTATGTGGAGAAGCGAACTTCCCGTGCTGGATCGAATTTAGCGGCAGCCATCATCAGACCGACATTCCCTTCCTGAACCAAGTCTGCAAGCGGAAGGCCGTAATTTCGAAACTTTGAGGCCATCGCGATCACGAGGCGCATATAGGCCGTCGTCAATTCGTGGAGCGCGGCCTCATCTTCATGCTCGCGCCACCGTGTGGCTAAATGTTTCTCAAAATCTGCTTCAAGCATAGGCGCATTCATCGCCTTCGTTACGAAGCTTCTGTTTGGGTCGTCACCGCTCTGCATCATGGAAACCTCTTTTTGGACGGCTGAGTGTTCGATACGCCGCTAATCTCGGATGTGAAGCTGATCTGGAGCGCGTCTTTGAATGATACGCTGCAAGGTTCGCCTATGCATGTTCAGCAAGCGTGCCGTTTGGGAAACGTTTCGATTATTCTTGTTATAGACCGACTGAATATACTCCCACCGAGCATCGTCAGGATCCATTGGCGTATCGGGCGGCGAAGGAACACTATCAGGCGCAGCGAGAAGTGAATTAATAATGTCTTCTATGTCAGCAGGCTTTGCGAGCACATTCTGAACACCGATTTTCAGAGACGCCACGACGTTTTGTAGGGCACCATAACCGGTGAGTACAACAATATGGGTTGATGGGCTCGTCTCTCTTAAGGCCTGAGCAACATCCAATCCAAATCCATCGTCGAGTCTTAAATCCAAGACTGCAAATGCGGGCGGATTGTGCTGAGCGACCGTCAATCCATCTCTCACTGTTCCAACCGCTGAAACAATGAACCCGTATCGGGTTAGAGACCCGGCGAGTCGCTCTCGAAAGACCGCGTCATCGTCCATGACGAGACATGAGCGATCGTGAAGTGCACCAACCAGTGCAGCCAATTCCGTGTCAATTTCATCCGTTTGCATCATTAGTCTCCTTGGCTCAAACGAACCTACGCTGGCGCTTAAGTCGGCGCTGCAACAGCCGTGTGGCTGGTTTTTCTTTGAGATCGGACACTGATTGGTCCCTGGAATGAGCCGGCAGCTCATTCAGTTCCCGCAGCTGGGGGCGTTCTCGTATATGAACGGGCGTGATGATGTAATCGTATGATTTTCTGGGAGGAATCGTTCTTTTCATTTTTATCTCTTTTATTGCGGATTAGCCGCGTCGATTGTTATTGCGGATGGGAATTGGCTCAGGCGTCATGGCCCAAGCGTAGGCCTTTAGCGTCAGCCCGCGGCTCGTGAGGGACTTTGCTAAGTCCAACTGACCGCCTCGCTTAAGCAGTTGAGCCTGACGGATGAGCGACCAAGCAAGATTGCGAAGAGATTGCCGTGTGTTCATGTTTTGCTCCGTTTTATATTTCCTACGACATACAAAACGGAGCGGATGACGGCGTGTCGTGTTTGTCGCACGCAATGGAGCACACTGATGTTCCCGAGAAACTTTATTAAGCGCAAAAAGATCCGCACACCCGCTATGCGCGTAGGCACTTATGAGACGCAAAATAGCGTCTCTCTATACCGACTTACCCTGAGGGTAGATAAACGGGCGGGCGTTAAATCCTAAATTGGTCTTGGAAGCTACCAAGCAAACCGGGTTCGACCTTCGTCCCTCAGACCAAGGAACACAAACATGGCCATGGACGCCATCACTCCCAGAGACCAGATTTCACCAACCGAAGATATTGTCCGACCCAGCGTGGACGAGGCGATGGATGCTGTTCGAACGCTGCTGGCCTGGGCCGGCGACGACCCTCGCCGTGAGGGCTTGATCGACACGCCCAAACGTGTCGCGAAGGCTTACAGAGAGTTTTTTGCCGGATACGATATGGATCCGGCGGAGGTCCTCGAGCGCACGTTTGAGGATGTGCAGGGCTATGACGATATCGTCATGCTGCGAGACATCGACGTTGAGAGCCATTGCGAACACCACATGGTTCCAATCCTTGGCAAGGCTCACATTGCTTACATGCCGACAGATCGTGTCGTCGGCATTTCCAAGATTGCTCGCGTCGTCGAGATTTTTGGGAAACGATTGCAGACTCAAGAAACGATGACAGCCCAAATCGCTGATTGCATCTCAGATGTCCTCGACCCAGCTGGCGTCGCGGTCCTGATCGATGCGAAGCATCAGTGTATGACCACGCGGGGCGTGCACCACAAGAATGTCGCAACGATCACAACTCAATTCACCGGCGTCTTCAAAACCGACAAAGATCTGAGAAATCGGTTTCTGCGGCTCGCCGAACAGCCTTGCTAGTGCGGCTCTGCTTGTGCGTGAAAAACGCCGCGCATCAGCCCGTCACCAAACAGGTTTCAAACACTAATTATCCCAAGAGATATGAGAGAAGAGAAAGGTACCTCATGATCAAACCAATGAAATATAGCTCTATCGTGGCATTGCTTGCTGCTGGAGCGCTCGTCGCCTGCGAAACGGCCGATGAACCATTACCCGCTGGCGAAGAGGTCGGCACCGTAACCGAAGCTGTTGTAGAGACGCCGCCCGTCGAAGAGATGGAAGAGGCAGTCGCTGAGGCATCTAGCACGATTGTCGCCGTTGCCGCAGGAACAGATGATCTTTCGACCCTCGTTGCAGCTGTCACAGCTGCCGGGCTCGTCGAAACACTCAACAGCGATGGTCCATTTACCGTGTTTGCGCCGCCGAACAGCGCTTTCGAAAAACTCCCAGAAGGCACCGTCGCGACCTTGCTTGAACCCGACCAGAAAGATGCCCTCACCGGCATTCTGACCTACCATGTGGTGTCTGGAGAAGTCATGGCGGCTGACCTCGTGGCTGCAATTAGCGGTGAAGAAGATGGCACGTTCGAAATCACTACCGTCAACGGCGCTATTCTGACTGCGTCTATTGTTGATGGCGCGCCAATTCTGACCGATGCTGCAGGCAACACATCGTCGATCATCGCGACAGATATCGATGCCTCTAACGGGGTTGTTCACTTGATCGATACTGTCGTAATGCCTGGCTAGCTCATTGACGGCATTCTAATTTAAAGCCCCCCAACCAGATTGCCGGGGGGCTTTTTTGTCCGGGAATAATACTGCGTTCTTTGCTCGCGACGATTACCAGTGCAGTGTGCCTGGCTCTCCCTTGAATGGACCAACGATACTGTTGGTAATCCAGCCTCCATAAAAGTCGCCCGGTTGGGCTTGCACACATTCGCCATTGAGGAAGCATGCATCCACGCGGCTCGGATAGAATGCGACATAGTCTTTGATGGATCTAAATGGCTCCGTTGGCGCAGCGTAGCTCCAGCAGGCGAGCTCACTGTAAACGTCACCAAGTTCAAGATCGAAGTAACGAGCCTGGCCTTTCCATTCACAAAGGCTGCGATGTGGGTTTGAGCGCAGCGCTGAAGTCATGATGTCTTGGTAAGGGATGTAATAGGTCGGCGGATGACTTGTTTCGAGGGTGCGGACAGCAGACTTCGTTTCCGCAATCGTTTGACCCGCAAACTCCACGCGAATAGTCGCCGAAATTGCTTCGGCGATTGCGGGACGAGGATAGTCCCAGACACTTTCTTGGTTCGGTCCCGGTTGAATTCGCTCAATCTTCATTTCAAACGCCTCACTGTGCTGCCGACACTAGTCGCCAAAACACCCAAATAATAGCTGCCAGTTGGACAAGATTGATGATGACCGAAGCACGATGGCCTGCATTGAACAGCGCCGCTGCAGCTTTGTCTCCAGCAAGTTCACGATCGCGCCAAGCGTTGATTTTTGGAACTAGGATCTGTCTGACAAGTATAGTCGACGCTGCGACGATGAATAAGGCGGTCGCTAGCATAGGCTTTGAAAGTAGGAGCCCTCCGCCAAACAGTGACGTTATAATGATAAAGACGTAATAGGCCGGAAACAGGCGCCTGAGAAACTGTCCCGCAGAGTCTTGGTCCAGACTTTTGAAGACGGTTGGTGCGACAACCGAAGGAAAGAAAATCATTCCGCCAAGAAGGATTGCGACAAAAGACGTCGCGAGCGTTTCGAAGAGAGGCATTATGTTTGATCCTTTTCGTGCGCGAGATAGCTCTCTTCGATGGATCGAGTAGAGACCGACACAGATGGTCGCAGGCAGATCGCGCACTCACTGCTCTCAAGGTCGAAATGGGATTAGGATATGGATCGGAAAGAGTTCTCGAACTTAGTCGGCGGCACATTGAGGCACGTTACGTTGAGAACTAACCTTCCTGGTATTCGGCAAAACGGACTTCTCAGAGCATCAACGCTTATAGAGGCCGCCACGGAATTAAGCACTCCTCCATGTCCTCGTTCGGAATCGTGTACGTTTAACGTTGCGGGTCTTTCGGTAACTCTGAATCACCAAAAACCACTGCTTGCAGGGCGCAAGCGGGTGGCCGAATTTCTAGACGGGCATTGTTTAAAGTCCTGGGCTGAAAGCTTGGATCATCGTCTCTTTTTCTGGCCAGGCAGAGGGGGTGCGGACTTCTCTTCCAGTCTTACAGATCGCGGAACCGTAATTGCACTAGAATGTGATGCTGAGGCATTCTTTGAGGTTTATGCGGTTTCATTGGACTTGGCTCCGATAAACACTGGAAGCGCAATGCGCAGCGCGTCCAAACGAGGAGATTGGATTTACGTGCCAGCCACCGCATCGATAAATCAATTTCGAGAAAATCGCCGCGCGAGGGGACTATTGAAAGGGCGCGATAGTGTCGTTGAGGTGTCACTCCGCTGCGATATCGCCCCGAAGGATTTTTATAGATTATTTTCTGTTGAAGGTTAGCTTCGCGACCTCTCTGTTTATCATTGCATCAACAAACTCTGGGATGGTCGCGAGCATGACCGGAACCTATCCTTCTGGGTTCCGGGTCAACGCTGGATCAAACCAGCGCAAGTACACGCTCCGCCATCATTCGGATTTGCGCCAGATGTGACGCAAAATAGATCCCGAACCAGGCCGCAAAATGCTCCGGGTGCCGCTTCATTTCCGCTGCGATCTCATCAATTGAACTAAATCTGACATGCGAGGCCTCGTGAGGGTTTGGCGTTGGCAAGTGATCGATGACACACCCGAAAACATGGACAAATTCATGCTCGATCAGATCGGCTCCGACCTCAGACTTGTATAGTGTCGCAAATCCATAAAACAGTTCTGATTTGACGCTCAACTCTTCGAACGTCCGCCGTTGGGCAGCAGGCATAGTCGGTTCACCTGGGCGTGGATGGCCGCAGCACATGTTCGCCCAGAGTCCAGGGGAATGGTATTTGATCAGTGCCCGCCGTTGCAGCAACATCTCGCCGTCGCGGTTAAAGCCGAGCACAGAAAAGGCCCGGTGCAGTGCACCACTCTCATGCGCGGCGAGCTTTGCTGCCGTGCCGATCTCGCGGTCCTCGCGATCAACGAGGATGACCTGTTCCGCAGCATCATTCATTCTGCTTCTCCAAACCTTGCTCGACAAATTCCATCGATCAGAAACATATGTGGGACGGTCAATGCGGCGAGTCCGATGAACACAATCTGCAGAGTAGACTGTTGTAGTGTGACTTCATCGGTCAGGGCAATGAAAGCCATCCCGGCGATAAGCAAAGTCAAGGCAGTGAACCCGACCGTGTATGCTATTGCGCTTGATCTGTCAGGTGGTGGAACCAACCGGATCACGCGCCCGAAATGAGCAGGGCTATGCAACGCGCTAAAATAGATCACGAAGTAGACCAGAGGCGGCAATGCCCAGGCGAACAGGACAAGGCCCGCGACAGTTGCTATGTCGGCCCAGCGTTGTTGAGCCGGCGGGCGCCGGCGAACGAGCATAGCGAAAACGCCAATCGCCGCCACGGGTGCCCAGACCTGCAAAATCGAAACGAGGCTGCCCGCTGATGCCCCGGATATGGCTTCGAACAGGCTTGCCACATCGGCCGGATGAAAGAACGATGGCAGGCTCAATAAAAGACTTCCAAATAACCATCGTTCGGCCTGGTTCCGAGCATTGGCATCTGCACCGAAATGCCAGGCTGAAATGATCAAGAATGCAAGCAATGACGGAGTCGGCATTATCATCCAAACACCGATCACGCCAATCGCAACAACAGCGTAGATGCCGACGAAAGCTGCGAAGCCCCGAGTCGATCGCCACAATCCATTTTGCCGTGCGATATAGGCATCAATCGCCCCATGCGGCAGTCCAAGAAATGCAACCGCGATCCCGAGCCCAACGATCTGAAAGGTGATGCTGAGGGACGGCACGAGTAGGAACGCGACCGAAACTGTCATTCCGGCGAGAAGAAACTTCGACGACGCACTATTCCAGGTCATGTCGCGACCTGATGACCTGCTCGGTCGATCTTCGGCATCCCCGCAAGCAGTGCGCGCACAAAAGGAGCTTTCGGCAAGGCAGAGACAACTTTCAGCCACAAGTGCAAGGTCGGTGATTGCGACATGAACCGACCAAACTCGTCACCCGACAACTGGTTCGCGATGCGAGCAAACCAGTCTGCAGCCGCGTATGGAGACCGAGACATCGCTGCCAAGAAAATCGCGTCCATCTTACGTTCCAGTGGCGACCCGAACGGCTTTTCCGATAGTCGACGACCAGAAGCGAGTTCCTCTGCCGTTGACTCTGCCCAGGTTTGAATGCGCAAAAAGCCATATCCCGAAGAGGCGCGCAAAATGCCTGCCGCCTGTCCAGCGCGAAACACCCGGGCAGAGGGATGCGGGCTTTGCGGTGCCTGCCCCATCGGAAGGCACCCACGCTCACGGCGCCGGATCTTCGTCTTGGTTTTGAAGGCTGTCCGCAAGTCTCGCTCAAACTCACGGTCAAGGGTGTCCGGGGCGGATTTACGCAAGGCAAAACGGGTGGTCTGGATCAAGGCCGTGTGCGCGGTCATTGGCAGAATATAGGTGAATTTCAGACCAGATTCGTCGCTGGTCATTTGCTGCATCAAGCCGGCGACAGAAGGGTCGAAGCATGCCTCTTCTGTCTCTACTTCAGCGCCGCTGAAGATTTGCCATATCGTCGCTTGATCGTGTTGTGGCGGCCGAGGCCGTGTGTCGATGACCCGGCGGGCCGAAATGGCGCCTGCGGTTGTTTCGATTTCAACGCGGTCGTCGTGATCCGCCATCGGTCCCGCGGTGACACCGGTCAACAGTTCTATATTCGAGCGATGGGCAATCTTGGCGAGATGAGCGTGATAAAAATCATCCGACCTAATCTGTTGGTAGGATAATTTGGCACCGGTGTGCCGAATGGCTCGCCGCGGCGTTGATAATTGCCACTGCGACCAACGTTCGGAGACTAAGTCTGAAAGCTCGTGCTGAGCGTTAGCCCAGAAGCACCAGGTTCGATCATGGCTGTAGGTGTCGCGGGGCTCGATGATGACGGCACGTTTGGAATATCCATGCCGGATCAACTCACGCGCCAGAG
>ERZ1740062.320-NODE-320-length-31425-cov-13.693083_pt1 | contig 31425 bp, 20 predicted proteins | sample MGYA00581741_ERZ1740062 | MGnify/ENA primary metagenome ERZ1740062 (study PRJEB43018, sample SAMN04849747) | marine metagenome | isolation source: floating plastic debris | place: Pacific Ocean | collected 2008-09-01 | study: EMG produced TPA metagenomics...
TTATTTATTTATTTATTTATTTATTTATTTATTTATTTATTTATTTATTTATTTGATTGATTATTTGATTATTTAGTTATATTACAATACGATTCAATTAATCAAAAATTTATTTCCAATCAATATTTTTGGAAATTCCTAGACGTTTTCTTTTCTAGAAATACTTAAGGGAAAAGACCTTTTTTAAGCTTCCATAATCGACCTAGAAAACTGAGAAACTTCTGGAATAGATACCAAACAGCTAAAGCTAGAAGTAAACTGATTGTAAAACTGACAATATTTAGAAAGAATATATAAACCGATATCATCCATTCCTTTTGTAAAGTTGGGAAGACGTAAGTTAAATAATCCTGAAACGGTAAATTTTCTTCAGGAATGCTAAATTCACCAATACTCGAAGAAACTATAGAGACAAAAACAGATGCGATCGCTAAACCCCAACCCCATGTCTGAATAGTTGTATTGAACTTGCGATCGCTTTCTGCTTGTCGTAAGGTAACGGTGGCTTGAATAGTTTCTATTAATACTTCCAGCAAACCAATACCGGGACGGAGGTCTTCACTATCTCTGGTTAGCTGTAGTTGGTATATTTCTGATGAGTTTCTCCAAAAGTTTTCTAGCACGCAGAGGTCATTATCTATGATATCTTTAGGAAGATAGGTTGCTTGTATGTTAGATAAATTTACTTTGTTTGCAGACTCGATAATATTAGAAAGAGTTTTCTGATAGTTATATAAATTAACGTTTATAGCGCGACCTTGAGATTTAAAATAAGTGAAGTCAATTGCATAGTCTGACATGCTGATTCGAGCTTCATCTAAAATTTTCTTCAGATTTTCATTGGAGATATATTTAGATTTATCTCCCATTAAATCTTTTATATAGCCTTGTATGTGCTGAAATTGGTCTTTTAATAGTTCTTTAGTCAGAAGACTGTAAGCATAAGCCCAAATTACTGTATTGCGGTATTTAAATAGACGCATCCAGTCATAATCAATTTCCGTAAACTTTTTCATGTCTACTGAATTGGAGAAAAGAACAACTATCACGTGGTTATTTTCTACAAAATCCCCAATCTCTGGAATATTATCAACTAATTCCCCTGATATATGAAATTCGTGATGCCAAAATTCAAATAGTTTTCCCCCTAAGATAGTACCATTCCCTTGATAATCGTTTTGGGGATTTCTACCAGGCATCAAGTTTTCATAACATTCATAAGCAGTATCGAGAGGACTAGAAATATCATCTTCAACTAAATCATCAGATGGTAGACAACCTAAAACCATCCATGTTTGTCCAATACTACACCTACTACCCTGAAGTTTTCTCTCAACCTGGACTTTCAAATCTTTCAAACAATTTACTGGTTGAGAATTAATTTTGTCATTAGCTGAACAATCTAACAAAAGTCCATAAGTGTCATTCATTCGTACAGGATAATAGTATCCTTCATAAGTCTTATTTTTGCAATTAAATCTCTCAATTCTTTGAGAACCAAGCAATTCGCCATATTCTACATTAAAACCCTTATCATGTCCGGATATACATGCACTTAGATTTGGTGGTAATTTTTGCTTAAAATATTCTTGATTTTGTGTAAATTCCTCTCTACTCTGTCCCAGTTCATCTCGTAAGTCGTAAAGAAATAAGTTTATTGTAGGGCAAATAATTCTGTTCATAAATTCAAAACTTGTAATCTCAATTTTGACAGGACTTACGCAAACTTTATAGTAGATTTTCCCTGAATTTTTTTTGGCTATTATATACAACTGATTTTTTTTAAACAACCTGTATTAATTACTTTTTTATTCAAGATTATATTTCTATTTAACCTAATAATACAAAAGAACAATTACTTTATATTTATTGTTCAATAAAGTACTTTTTTACTTGTATTGCATACTTCCAGAACTACCCATCATTCATAAAAATATTTGTATCTCTGCACAAGATATTTATTGTAAAATTTTTGTATTTTTTTTAATTTTAAATGTAACTTTTTCTGTTGTAAAAAATATGATTAGAAATGATTAGTATCGACAATTATTAATTATTAATTACAGATAGCTAAAGATGGCTAAATTTCTGAATAGTCTCCGAGAAGAGTTGACAAAAATGGATATTAGACCTTGCATTAGTGTTTATGATCTTTTTTCGGCTTCAATTGCAGCTAAATATTACAAAGGTATTTTTATCAGTGTTTATGATTTCGTAGCTAGCCGTTACGGTTTACCAGATATTCGTTTCATTTATTGGTTTGGTATTGTAGCTCTTAGGCAAAAAGTCAAAACTCTACTTTCCCATCACCACATTATCGTTGATATTGATGATGGCTATGTAGATATCACTGCTGAAAAGTTAAGATTATTGTCCTTTTATCAATAAGTAATGATACTTAAAATGAGGAAATGAAATTATGAATCTTCATCCACATGCCATCTGCCTTCTGCCTTCTGCCTTTTAACGATATGAACTGTACCTCACACAGATAAAAAAGGCTGTATCAGAATAGATATTATTGACTAAAACAATAGTATTATAATTTTTATTTTTTTAGTTACGAGTAGATAATTGTAATTACCAAAAAGTGACTTATGCGTTTTCATAACAAAGTAGTTATTATTACAGGAGCATCAGATGGAATCGGTAAAGCTACTGCTTTGCAGATGGCTCATGAAGGTGCAAAGCTTATTTTAAATGCACGACGACCTGAACTGTTAGAGGCTACTGCTCAAGAGGTTGCACTTCAAGGCAAAGTACCCATTACTGTTCCAGGGGATATTTGCGAACAAGCAACCATTGAAGCTTTAGTTGAGCAAGCTATACAACAGCATGGACATCTTGATATTTTGATTAACAACGCGGGTGGTAGTACTCCCGTCCGAGACTTGGAATCTATTACTCCTGAAGAATGGCACAAAACTCTTGATAGTAATCTATCTTCCATGTTTTTTTGTTGTCAGAAAGCTGCTTCTGTTATGAAACCACAGGTATATGGACGTATCGTTAACCTAACATCCCTAGCTGGACGCAGCCGTACTATAGTCGCCGGACCGCAATATACTGCTAGTAAAGCTGGTGTTATCGGTCTTACGCGTCACTTAGCTGGAATTCTAGGTCCTTTCAATATTACTGTTAACTCGGTTGCTCCAGGTGTCACCCTTACCGGACGTGTACAGAAACGCTGGGAAAGTCTTTCACTAGCAGAGCAGCAAGAAGTACTTTCAGCCATTCCTTTAAGACGCTTAGGAAAAACTGGAGATGTAGTACCAGCAATTACTTTCTTAGCTTCTGATGAAGCTGCATATATTACAGGAGCGGTATTGGATGTTAACGGTGGTCGTTTAATGTGCTGAAGATGAAGAATTTAACTATATTAAAATCAAGGGAATCAACTCTGTCTGGTAGCGAATATATAATCAATTTTTTGAGATTGCATCAAATTAATTGTTTATTTTTAGTTCCTGGAGCGCAAATCGAACCTTTATTTGTGGCTGCTATTCACTCTGAATTAACAGTTATTATGGCAAATCATGAACTTGCTGCGGGGTACATGGCTGATGGCTATGCACGGGTATCTTCTGGGGTAGGAGTTTGTGCTGGTATAGGTGGACCAGGTGCTAGCAATCTGATAACAGCAGCAGTTACAGCTCGTTTAGCTAGCAGTTCTGTTTTATTTCTAACTGGTAATCTGAGTTCTGAAAAACAAAATCTGGGTGGTTTTCAAGATGCGGGTGTCACGGGTAGTCGAGATAGGGAATTATTTGAGCAAGCTGTATTTTACTCGGAGGAAGTTAATTCTCCACAAATGCTTCCCGAACAACTACAGATTGTCTTTAACAGGATGACCCAACCTCAAAGAGGACCAACCCATTTAATTTTATCTCTTGATACTCAAAGTAATCCGATGAAAGATATTGATACTATTGAATCGCAATCTAAGTTGGTTATATCTAAGGTTATATCTAATAAACAGTTAACTTCATTTAAATCCCAGATAAAAACTGTAATTGAATCTATTGGTAATATCTTTACCCATCATCATCGTATTGTTTTCTTAGTTGGCAGTCAACTTCTAAGTAGTAATTCCCAAGACCTACAACACTTTGCAAAAACTTTCAGAGTGCCGATTATGACTACAGCAGCGACCAAAGGACTGCTGCCGGAAACTGATGAATGTAGCCTAGGGAATAGTGGTTTTGGGGGTAATAATCGAGCCACAACTGCTTTGCTCCGGGATGACTTAACTGTTTTGGTATTAATGGGTCTTAACGAAATCGAACAACACCAATTTTCACTCCATCCCCAGTATTTTCCTTCCCATCGTCAACTAATCTGGATTAACCAGAGCAAACATAAGAGCAAATTGCTACCAATTGCAGAGGAATATATAGTCTCAGATTGTACTCAAGTTATTCCTGCTATAATTGCAACCATTGTTTCTGATAGTCAATCTAATAGCTTGCAAACTAATAATTTGCAAAATAAATGGTTAAAACACAACACCAATCGACAACAATGGCTATCTCAACTTACCCTCACCCCACAACCATGGTCAGACTTAGTATCCAACTGTATTCAGGAAAATACTGATATAAATCATAGGATTCCTCTAAATAAAGTTATACAAACTCTCCAAGTAATATTACCTAAAGATACAATTCTTTGTGCAGATTCTGGGGCAACACGTTTAGCTGCAACCCAAAATTGGATTGCTCATCAACCTCATAGCTTTTTATCGGCTCCTCATGGAGCACCAATGGGGTGGGCGATCGCGGCTGGTATTGGTGCCCAAATGGCACAACCTGGTCGTTCTATAGTTGTATTGACGGGAGATGGCTCTATGCGGATGCATGGAATGGAAATTACGACTGCTGCTCGTTATAAACTACCTATTTTATTCATTGTTTGTAATAACCAAGCTTATGGCAGTCTCTATTCTCGTCAGTATCAAGATAAGTTAGTTGCTTCTCATAGTCGTCTTCCGGAACTAGATTGGGTAGGCTTTGCGAATTCTCTTGGAGTTCGCGGGATACAAGTTACAAATTGCGAGCAATTAGTCACAGTTTTACAGAAAAAAGTATTACCTAATCTAAAAAATTCCTGTCAACCCTTTTTGATAGAAATTATGACACCTATTATTTACAAAAATCCTGCACCAATCACAGGTCAACTATGTTAAAAAAATCATCAGTTTCAACACCCACAACAATCTTAGAAATGGTAGCGTCAATCGCTGCAAAATACCCCCAAGCACCAGCAATTGGTTCCCCAGATCGCGCAAAATCTCCGATAACTTATGAAAACCTGCTGAAATTAATACACCATATCCATTTCCAACTTCGTACCTTGGGAATTGGTTCGGAGGACAGAATAGCCTTAGTAGCTCCAGTTAACAGTGTCTTGACAGCAACAGCTAGCGTTGCGATCGCAGCCAATACTACTTGTGGGTTGCTCAATCCCCACTTTAGCGAAACTGAATTTTGTAATTATCTTCAACGTTTAAATCCTAAAGCGTTGATTGTTTGTGATGATAGCAATCATCCGGAATTGAAATTGAATGCTACCAATGCTGCAAATAGCTTAAAAATTCCCATTCTTAAAGTTGAAGAGGATGTGAAAATTGCTGACGGTTGGTTTAGTTTACAAAGTGATACTCAATTCCTAGAGAACTGTACTAGTTTCCCAGGAGAGATTAACGATATTAGTGCTGATGATATTGCCTTTATTTTTCTAACTTCCGGTTCTACATCCCAACCTAAGTTAGTTCCAGCTACTCACAGGGGACTTTGCTTTTCCTGCTTTAACACTCAGCGTGTGCTTGAGTTGACACCAAAAGACGTTAATCTCAATGTCTTACCAATGTTTCATGTCCACGGACTAGTAACTAATGTACTCCTACCTTTAAGCGCCGGAAGTAGCGTAATATGTGCAGGGGAGTTTGTTGCAGAAACATTTTTGACTTGCTTGACTACTCTGGGTGTAACCTGGTACTCAGTAGGATCGCCAATTCATAGCTTGATTTTGGAAGCAATCCTTAAAAATCCCTTAATGAATAAACCCTCAGCTTTGAGGTTTATCCGCTCCGGTTCTGCTAAATTGTCTCCTCAAACCGCGATCGCTCTGGAATCTCACCTCTGCGTACCCATGCTTGAAGCTTATGGAATGAGTGAAGTATTGACAGCAACTAATACACTTTTACCCCCTCATCCACAGAAACCAGGTTCTGTTGGACCAAGCGTCGGTACAGAATTAGGAATTATGACAGCTACAGGAGAATTGTTAGGAGTTGGGGAACAAGGAGAAGTTGTAATTCGCGGTGTAAATGTTACTCCTGGTTATTTAGATAACAAGGAAGCGAATGACCTTGCTTTTGTCAGTGGTTGGTTTCACACTGGAGATTTAGGGTACTTGGACGAGGATGGATTTCTATTTATTTGCGGACGTATTAAAGAACTTATTAACCGGGGTGGAGAAAAGGTCGCACCCCAAGAGGTTGAGACAGCATTATTGGGAATTCTTGGTATTAAGCAAGCTGCTGTCTACGGAATTCCTCATAAATTATTAGGAGAGGAGGTAGTAGCAGCTTTAGTTTTGCATCCTAATACTAAACTTTCTCCTGCTTTAATCCGTCGTCAACTTCTGCAAAAGCTAGCTTACTTTAAAGTTCCAACCCATTTATTGACCGTTGACGAGCTACCGCTAACACCAAGTGGTAAACTTGACCGTAAAGCCCTACCTTCACTAAAGGCAAAATCAGAACCACAAGAATTTGTAGCTCCTTGCAATCAATATGAGACAAAACTTGCTGGGATTTGGTCAGATATTTTGGGTGTAGAGAAGTTAAGTATTCATGACAATTTTTTTGAGTTAGGAGGAAACTCTCTACTAGCAACCCAAGTAATATCTCGCATTCTTCAAGAATTTTTTATCAAAATATCCTTAAAATCTTTTTTTGAGAATCCAACAATTGCTGATTTAAGCGATCATATCAAAACATTGCTTTGGCTACAACAAGGCTCTGAAGCTAGTGCTAAACATGATGAGATGGAGGAGATTGAACTATGAATACTCAAGAACTTTTATCTGAACTGCGTAATTCAGGAATAAAACTCTCTACAGATGGTGAAAGATTACGTTGCAATGCTCCTAAAGACACTTTAACACCAATTTTGCGATCGCAATTGGCTGAGCGCAAAGCAGAAATTATTCAACTTTTACAAAATAGTAAACTAACTGATAATACAACTTGTTTACCAATAGAGCGTATATCCCGTGAGCAAAATCTACCTCTGTCTTTTGCTCAGCAACGACTGTGGTTTTTAGACCAGCTAGAGCCATTCAGTCCTTTCTACAATATATCAAAGGCAGTAAGCTTAAAGGGTGACCTCAAGATTCAAGTTCTAGAACAAGCCTTAAATGCTATTGTTGCCCATCATGAAGTATTACGAACAAACTATGTATCTGACAATGGCAAACCAATACAAGTTATTGCTGCACCCCAATCGGTAGAACTGAAAATTATCGACCTCCAGCAGTATGAGAAAGAAGAATGCGAAATCCAATTAAAAAAAATACTGCAACAAGAAAGTCAACGTCCTTTCAATCTAGAATCGGATTTAATGTTGCGGAGTTGTTTGCTACAACTAGCACCCCAGGAGCATGTGTTGTTATTAATTATGCACCATATTGCTTCAGATGGTTGGTCAGTAGGTGTTCTTCGGCAGCAATTAACGCAATTATACGAAGCCTTTTTGAAGGGTAAACCTAACCCATTAGCAGAATTACTTATACAATATGCAGATTATGCTGTTTGGCATAGAAAATGGTTATCCGGTGAGTTGTTAGATAAACAACTAGACTATTGGAAACAGCAACTCGCGGGTGCAAATCCACTACTGGAGTTACCTACAGACAAACCTCGTCCAGCAATTCAAACCTATAATGGTGCAAGCCAATTTATGGAGTTACCTGAAAGCTTGAGCGATAAACTTAAAAAACTTTGTCCTCAGCAAGGGGTAACTTTATATATGGTTTTATTAGCTGCATTCCAGACCTTGCTCTATCGCTATAGCGGACAAGAAGATATTATTGTTGGTTCCCCTATAGCTGGTCGTGATACGCTTTCAGGGTCTAGCTGTGCTAATCCGGTAGAGATTGAAGGGTTAATTGGTTTTTTTGTCAATACTTTAGCACTACGTACTGACCTTTCAGGTAATCCTAGTTTTCTGGAATTATTGCATAAAGTACAGCAGGTTGCTCTAGAAGCTTATACTCACCAGGATGTACCCTTTGAAAAGCTAGTTGAAGAGTTACAGTTGGAACGCTCTTTGAGCTATAGTCCCTTATTTCAGGTGATGTTTATTCTCCAGAACACTCCAAAATATAGAGGACAACTACTAGGTTTAACTGAGACTCCCATGCAGTTAGAAGCAGAAACAGCAAAATTTGATTTAACTGTATCATTGATGGAGAAAGATGGGATTATTACAGGTTCATGGAACTACAATAGCGATTTATTTGAGAGGACTACAATTACCCGGATGATGGAACATTTCCACATTTTACTGGAAGGTATTGTGGAAAACCCTCAACTGCAGATATCTCAATTACCCTTGCTGAATAAAGCTGAACGACACCAGTTATTAGTTGAATGGAATAATATAAAGACCAATTATCCCTCAGACATGTGTATTCATCAACTATTTGAAGAGCAGGTAGAGAGAACTCCGGATGCAGTTGCAGTAGTTTTTGAAAACAAGAAATTAACCTATCGTCAGTTAAATCAAAAAGCAAATCAGTTAGCTCATTATTTGCGTTGGGTGGGTGTAGACTCTGACACTTTAGTGGGAATTTGTGTAGAGCGTTCTTTAGAAATGCTAGTGGGAGTATTGGGGATACTAAAAGCAGGTGGTGCTTATGTACCATTAGATCCTAGTTATCCAAAAGAACGTATAGCTTATATGCTAGAAGATTCGGGAGTATTTTTGCTCTTAACTCAAAAAAAATTATCCGCCATATTGCCAGAACATACAGCAAAAACTATTTATTTAGATACCGATTTAAAAACATTCACGGGAGCATGTCACTTAAATCCTAACTCTATTACGAATAGAGATAACTTAGCCTACGCAATTTATACATCTGGGTCTACAGGAAAACCCAAGTGTGTAGGAATGAAGCATCTTCCTCTGACAAATCTTATCAAATGGCATCTAAAAAATATAAGACTTCCCCATCAGGTAAACACTCTACAATTTGCACCAATTAGTTTTGACGTCTCTTTTCAAGAAATTTTCTCTACTTGGTGTGCAGGGGGAACTTTGATTTTAATCCCAGAGAAATTACGAACAGACCCAGTAGCTTTGCTAGATTTACTTATAGAAAAACAAGTACAAAGACTGTTTTTACCTTTTGTTGCCTTACAACAACTAGCAGAGAGTGCTCAGAGTAAAGGACTGATTCCTCAAAGTTTGCATGAAGTGATTACAGCAGGAGAACAACTGCAAATTACACCGGCTATTACCAACTTTTTCTCACAATTAAAAGATTGTACTCTTCATAATCATTATGGACCATCAGAAACTCATGTAGTTACAGCATTCAGCTTAACAGGTTCTCCTAAAAATTGGTCAGAATTACCACCTATTGGTACTCCTATAGATAATACACAAATTTATATCCTAGACACCCATCTTCAACCTGTACCAATTAATGTTCCAGGAGAACTTTACATCGGTGGTGCAGCTTTAGCTAGAGGTTATCTAAACCGTCCTGAAGTAACATCACAAAAATTTATCCCCAACCCATTTAGCAAAGAACCGAATGCACGATTATATAAAACAGGTGATTTAGCTCGATACCTACCTGACGGAAATATTCAGTATATAGGTCGTATTGATAATCAAGTCAAAATTCGTGGTTTTCGCATTGAACTTGGAGAAATCGAGTCTGTTCTCAACTCTCATCCTCAAATTAATCAAGCTATAGTTATTGTTCGAGAAGATATTCCTGGTAACAAACGCTTAGTTGCTTACTTAGTTAAAGATGATTCTCTTACTACCAAGCAACTGCGGGAAATTCTCAAGCAAAAGTTACCAGAATACATGATACCCAGTATATTTGTAACCTTAGATAAGTTTCCTTTAACTCCTAGTGGGAAAGTAAATCGTCGTATTTTACCTGCACCAGATTTATCAAAGCTTCAATTAGAAAATCACTTTGTTCCACCCAGCAATTCTACTGAAGAAATACTAGCAAAAATTTGGGTTGATATTTTAGGTTTGGACAAAGTAGGTATTCACGATAACTTCTTTGATTTAGGCGGTCATTCCTTACTAGCAGTACGCTTAGTTGCAGAAATAGAAAAAGTTATTCAGAAAAAACTACCCTTAGCAGCTCTATTTCAATTTACAACAATTTCCGAACTTGCGAATCACCTCCAAGATGAACCTTCTGCTTCTACATCTCCAACTAATCTATCTCCAGAATTACCGTCACTGGATACAGAGGATCTTCGCACTCTATTAACTATCGTAAGTGGGAGAGAAGCACTACGAATCCGACCTGATTCTTTAATGAGTGCTATCCGTTCGACAGGCTCAAAACCACCTATATTTTACTTCGCCAACAGTGTTGATGAAATATCCCCTCTGGCACAACATCTTGATCCGGAACAACCAATCTATTTATTAGAATCAGGTTACTTAGTTTTCTACAATCAAAAGAAATATACAGAAGACAATATTAAAGCGATCGCTGCTCGTCATGTTAGAGATATTCTGACACTAAGTCCAGAAGGACCATATCTGTTAACAGGATATTCTTTTGGGAAGTTTGTAGCTTATGAAGCTGCTAAGCAACTACAAGAACTTGGGAAGGAAGTAGCATTACTAGCTATATTGGATACTTCTGGTTCTCGATGGATGTATCACTATTATGTACAAAAATTACAGCCCGCTCTGGTGGATATTAAACATGACTTATTCCGTGGCTCATTATTTAATTTTACTCGGAAATCATTTTCATTAATTTGGCAATTTAAAAAAGATTGGAAAACACAAAATTCTGTATTATGCCTAGAAAAAGATAAGAGAGAATATAAGTTGCAGGGTTATTCAGGTAAAATTACACTTTTTGTTGCTCAGAATACTCGCCGTCATGTTAAAATTCAGCGCAGATTATTTCCATTATTAGGCTGGGATAAAAATAAAGTCAATGTAATTAAAGTTCCTGGAAATCATTGGAGTATGGTAGAAGAGCCTAATGTTAATGTTTTGGCAGATAATTTAAAGACTTGCATTGAGAAAGCCATGAGTGGTATTTAACTCTTCTGTCTCATCCTAGAATCTAGTAGACTTTACCATTAGACTTCGTGGAAAGAACTACGGTTTGTATCCTGGGTTCAATAATTAGAATAAATAATTAGAATTAAATAATTAGAATTAAATGGGCGTTGCTGATTGAAATGATGAATATGTCTAAACTAGACGTGCAAAACTCTTAAAAACCTTATTCAATCATGCTAAAAGGCTTTGAGATTACTTCCCTACGGTCGTAATGACGTAAATACGTAGTCTGTACGTAAGTCCTGATATGACTAAATTAAGATTTCAAGCGCTTAATACTGAGTAATTCAATTCCATTAAAAAAACTTGGTGTAATCTGCTGTAAATTTTATTCTTACTTTTATATAGAATATGACTATCTCTGAAATTTTATCTGAACACTATTTAAGCATTTATGATCTTCTTAAAGCTCAAGCACAAAAACATTCAAAAAATATAGTAATTCTAGATAGCCAAAACTCTCCCCTCACCTACAGTCATTTATTTGATTTTGTAAATAGCATAGTAGGTACCCTCAATTCTATGGATATTGGTCGTAACGATAGAGTTGCGATCGCTTTACCTAATGGTTCGGAAATGGCTGTAGCTTTTTTAGCTGTCGCTTCCTGCGCTACCTGTGCTCCTTTGAATCCAGGTTATCCTTCGTCAGAATATGATTTCTATCTTTCCGATTTAGATGCTAAAGCTCTTATTTTCCAAAGGGGAGTAGCTGAAGCTGCTGTAGAAGTTGCTCAAAAAAAAGGTATTCCTTTGATAGAGCTTTCTCCGATTGCAGAAGCACCTGCTGGTGTTTTTCATTTACAAGGTGGGAAGTCAAATAATCCAATCAAAGACAGTATTGCTCAACCAGATGATGTTGCTTTGGTGTTGCATACCTCAGGAACTACCTCCCGCCCTAAAATAGTACCACTCACCCACAAAAATCTTTCTATCTCTGCACAAAATATTTCTGTTGCATTAAATCTAATTGAGAGCGATCGCTGTCTGAATGTAATGCCATTATTCCACATTCATGGATTAATGGGAGCCTTATTGTCATCCCTCAGTGTGGGAGCAAGTGTGGTTTGTACTCCAGGATTTAATGCACCGAAGTTTTTTGAATGGGTCAAAGATTGTTCTCCTACATGGTACTCTGCAGTCCCCACCATGCATCAAACAATTTTAGCGCGAGTAGAAACAAATCGCGAAATTATCGACCGTTCTGGAATTAGGCTGATTCGTTCTTCTTCTGCTCCTTTACCACCCCAGATAATGGCAGAATTAGAAAAAACTTTCAATGCTCCAGTCATTGAGTCCTATGGAATGACAGAAGCATCCCATCAAATGGCTAGCAACCCTCTTCCTCCAAAAATCCGTAAACCTGGTTCGGTAGGAATTGCAAGCGGACCAGAAGTCGCAATCATGAATGAAAATGGTGATTTATTACCACCAGGAGAAATTGGGGAAGTTGTAATTCGGGGAAGCAATGTTACTCGAGGTTACGAGAACAATACTCAAGCAAATAAAACTGCTTTCACTAATGACTGGTTCCGTACAGGTGACCTGGGTTATTTGGATGGAGATAATTATCTATTCCTTAAGGGTCGGATTAAGGAAATAATTAATCGTGGTGGTGAAAAGATTTCTCCTCGTGAAGTTGATGAAGTTTTGTTAGAACATCCCTTCATTGAGCAGGTTGTAACTTTTGCTGCTCCTCATACACTCTTGGGTGAAGATGTAGCTGCTGCTGTGGTTCTAAAACAGGGAACATCAATAACAGAACGGGAAATTAAGGAATTTGCAGCTTCTCAACTGGCTGATTTTAAAATTCCCCGTGTGGTTCTATTTGTTGACGAAATTCCTAAAGGTCCTACAGGTAAACGACAACGTATAGGTCTAGCCAAAAAGTTAGGATTAACAGCTTCAGACCCAACAGCAGTCAAACTGGATTACGTCCCTCCCACAACAGATACAGAAGAAAAGTTAGTTCAAATTTGGTCTGAAGTGTTAAGAGTCGAGAAAGTAGGAATCCACGATAACTTTTTTGGATTGGGAGGAGACTCTATACTCGCGGCTCAAATTATAAATCGCCTCCGCGAAACTCTACAAGTGGAGTTATCTTTCCTAATATTCTTTGAACAACCAACGGTTACTAGTATGGCAGTAAAAGTAACTCAAGCCAAATTAGAACAGGTTGCTTCTGAAGAAATAAATGATATTTTAAGTAATTTAGAATCTCTTCCAGAAAAAGAAGTTGAGAAACTTTTAGAATAATTATATTTTTTGAATAAAAAATATCACAGACAGATTTCTATAGAGACTTTCTGTTGAAAGTCTCTTTCATTTAGTTTTTAAAAAGGGTATTTTTTTTGTTTACTTACTTACATATGTATTCATAAATACTAAATTATAAAAATATAATTATCATTTTTATAATTTATTTTTATTTTCAACAAAGTTTTTTCTGTTATGAAAAATGCCGTTAGAAATTACTATTAATATCATAGAATTACTAAGTTAAGATAACTAAGAATGAATGAATTTATGAATTGTCTGCGAGAAGAGTTGACAACAAGAGATATTATACCTTTCATCGGTGTTTATGATGTTTTCTCAGCTTCTATCGCAGCTAAATATTATAAAGGTATTTTTATCAGTGGTTTTGGTTTTGCTGCTAGTTATTACGGTTTACCAGATATTGGTTTCATTTCTTGGTCTGATACTGTAGCTTTTGTACAAAGGGTCAGAACTTTACTTCCCCATCACCATATTCTTGTTGATATTGATGATGGCTATGTAGATACAGAAGTTGCTTGTCATGTAGTTTCCCTATTGGAATCTATTGGAGCAGCAGGAGTAATTATTGAAGACCAAAAACGACCCCGTAGATGTGGTCACGTTGATGGCAAACTATTGATGGAATTAGATGAATTTCTGGAGAAATTAAAACAAGTTTTAGCTACTCGTAAAAATATGTTTGTAGTAGCTAGGACAGATGCTGGAGAAATTTCAGAAATTACCAAAAGAGCTAAAGCTTATGCTGAAGCTGGAGCGGATGCTATCTTAGCTGATGGAATTAAAGATTTAGATGTAATTAAAACCCTTAAGAATCAAGTTAATAAGCCTCTAGTATTTAACCAAATTGCTGGTGGAAAATCACCTGAATGTAGTTTAACTGACTTAAAAGAAGCCGGTGTATCTCTCGTTAACTACAGTACACCATGTCTATTTGCTGTTCAAAGTGCAATTGAAAACGAAATGAAATTACTGCGGGAACATGATGGTTTGTTGCAAAAACAGCATGTGGGTTTACCGGAGTGTAATACACATTTAAATCAGAATCTTGTAAATAGAAAGAATCAGTAAAGACGATTTATATAGATTTATATATTTATCAATAAAAATGAAAGACATCACCCAACGTATTGCAAATCTCTCACCAGCAAAACGCGCACTTTTAGAACAGCAACTTAAGAAAAAAGGGTTACAAACTAAGCTTGAAAATACTATTTCCCGCAGAATAAACTCCCAGGATACTCCCTTATCATTTTCTCAGCAGCGAATGTGGTTGGTAGACCAGTTAGAACCTGGGAATCCAGCTTATAATCGTCCGACAAACATTAGTTTGAAAGGTAAACTAAATGTCTTAGCACTAGAACAAAGTCTTAACGAAATTATCCGTCGTCACGAAATCTTACGTACTAGTTTTTCTGAAGTTGATGGACAACCTTTTCAGAAAATTGCACCAAGTATCACTTTACAAGTTACAGTCGTAGACCTCAGTAATTTACATGATAAAGAAACTGAGCTTCAACAACTTGCGACCAAAGAAGCGCAACAGAGATTCGATTTAACTCAAGCTCCTTTACTAAAAGCTATATTGGTGCGACTCCAGGAACAAGAGCATATACTCTTATTGACAACGCACCATATTATCTTTGATGGCTGGTCTATGGGTGTTCTACTAAAAGAATTAGCTTTACTTTACGAAGCTTTTTCAACTAGGAAACCATCACCTCTAACTGAATTACCCATCCAATATGCAGACTTTGCTGATTGGCAAATACGACGACAACAACAAACCGAACAAATAAAGTCACAATTATCCTACTGGAAAAACCAACTCGGTGGTAAATTACCAATACTAGAATTACCCACAGATAGACCCAGAGCAGCAGTACAAACCTTTCAAGGAGGGTCACATTCTCTTTTGTTACCCCCACAATTAAGTGCTTCTTTAAAAGCTCTTAGTTTGAAAGAAAATGTGACGCTATTTATGACCCTGTTAGCTGCTTTCAAGGTATTACTTTATCGATATACAGGTGAAGAAGATATCATTGTGGGAACTCCGATAGCAGGTCGCGATCGCATTGAAGCAGAAAAGTTGATTGGTGTATTTATTAATACTTTAATATTACGTAATCAATTAAATGGTAACCTAACATTTACAGAACTATTAGCTCAAGTACGGGAAGTAGCTTTGGGAGCATATGCTAATAAAGATGTGAGTTTCGAGAAGTTAATGGAGGAATTGCAACCAGACCGAAACTTGAGTTATACCCCCCTATTTCAAGTGTTATTTCAACTGAGAAATTTACCGGAAGAGACAATAGAAGTACGGGGGTTAAAATTTGATAGCTACTATTTAGAAACAGGTCTAGCAATGCTAGATTTAACCCTAGAGATTGAAGAACGAGTAGAAGGGTTACTTTGCGTTTTTAAATATAATACAGATTTATTTGATACAGCCACCATTGAGCGGATGGCTATTAATTTTCAAAATTTATTAGCAGGTATTGTAGAAAATTCACAGTTACCAATATCTCAATTACCATTACTAAGTAAAACTCAACAGCTTAATTGTGTTCTTATTGGACAAGAAAGTTTCCTCATTCCCTGTGCAGAAAAATTGCTGCAACGGGGACATATTATCACAGCAATTATATCAACAGGTCAAGTAATTAATGATTGGGCAAAGATAAGAGAAATTCCTTGTACATCTTCTAATCTAAACTTAGTTGATTTTTTAAGTCAACTAAGTTTTGACTATCTTTTTAGTATTTCTAATCTAAAAATCTTGTCAGCAGAGGTTTTGAAACTGCCACACAAAGGTGCTATTAATTTACATGATGCTCTACTACCTAAATATGGAGGACTTTATGCTCCTTCCTGGGCTATTTTAAATCAGGAAACCGTACATGGTTTGACATGGCATTGGATGACTCCAGGAATTGATGAAGGTGATATTATTAAGCAAATAAAATTGCCTATCTTAGAGTCTGAAACTGCTTTTACGTTGAATATGAAATGTTATTATGCAGCACTTGAGTCATTTCCTCAAGTCGTTGATGCTTTAGCATTTGACCAAGTTAAAGCTCAAACTCAGAATCAAGAACAGAGTCTTTATTTTAATGCGGTGCAACGTCCTACTCCTGGTTGCATTATTAATTGGAATTGGACTGCAAAAAATATTGATGCTTTGATTCGTTCTCTTGATTTTAGTAGTTATAAAAATCCCTTTGGACTACCGAAACTTTATATACAAGAAAATTTTTATTTAATTACCCAGTTAGAAATTAGTAAGCAAGTTTCTGAAGCATCACCCGGAACTATAGTAAAGCTTGAAAGTAACTATTTACAAATTTCAACTGCTTCTCAAGATGTAATTTTACCCTCGCTTCAAACCCTTGAGGGACAAGATTTAAGTTTGAAAGATTGGGCTGTAGAATTTAATTTACAAGTCGGTGATTGTTTAGAATCACTCCCAATGGAAGATGTTAAGCAAATAGAAGATATTGAAGTTAATTGCTTGAGACGTGAAGCTTTTTGGGTAAAACAACTTTCTCAAATGGAAGCTATTGATTTACCAATTCGGAAAAATTCGCAAACTGTATTGTCTTCTTCCAGTAAACAAAAGCAGTTATGGGAAGTACCGCAAGTCGTTCAGAATTTCTTATCTCAGACAACAAATGACTGGAGTACACAAGAATTTTTGTTGACTGCTTTTATTGTTTATTTGGCTCGTATTAGTCAAAACACATCTTTTTCTATTGGTCTTGGAAATTCTATAACTTTTCTAGAGAAAAGCAAATTAAATCAACTTTTTGCGGGGTTTGTTCCTTGTCATTTAGAAATCGATTTAGAACAAACTTTCGCAAATATTTTTGTTCTAATCAAACAACAGATAAATAAAGCGAAGAAAAGCAAAACTTTCCATCGGGATGTTGTTACTCGTTATCCAGAACTTACCAGCTTACAATATCTCCCAATCGAGCAGCACCTCCCGGTTACCGTACAATTTACTCAGACATTAGCGGACTATACCATAAGTACCAATCAGAAATTTGTACTTGTTATTGCTCGGGACGGTGATTGTGCTTGTTTCTATGATGAAAATTGTTATACCAATATTGCGATCGAGAAACTTTTAGCATCCCTGACGACATTTGTGGAACAGTTGGTGTCAAAATCTGATTCTCAGCTTACCAACTTATCTCTAATATCATCTCAAGATTGGGTCAACTTAGAACAGTGGAATAACTCTTCAATTCCATATCAAAAAAATCAGCTTGTTCATCAGCTTTTTGAAACACAAGTTGAACTTACTCCGAATGCTATTGCGGTACAAGATACACAGCAGAATCAAACTTTAACATACAACCAACTCAATCAACGTGCCAATCAACTTGCTCGTCATCTTCAATCTTTAGGGGTCGGACCCGATGTATTAGTAGGTATTTGTGTTGAACGGTCTGTGGAAATGATAATTAGTATCTTGGCTATATTAAAAGCTGGAGGTGCTTATGTACCCCTAGACCCACATTATCCTATTGAACGGCTGACGTTGATGATGACTGATGCCGAAATATCTGTACTCTTAACTCAAGAACGCTGGATAAATACCTTACCCGAGGGGGAAACACAAATTTTTTGTTTAGACCGAGACTGGTATATGGTCACCGATCGAGATGACCAAAATCCCATTAGCCAGAATACACCAGAAAATCTAGCTTATATAATTTATACTTCTGGTTCCACTGGTAAACCCAAAGGAGTAATGATACAGCACGGTTCCCTAGTCAATTTTACTCAAGCCAGTGTAAATAATTATAGTTTACGTAAATGCGATCGCGTTCTTCAATTTGCTTCTATCAGCTTTGATGCTGCTGCTGAAGAAATTTATCCCAGTCTCGTATCCGGGGGTAGGTTGGTACTACGTACTTACGAAATGCTGAGTTCGGTAACTAGTTTCCTCAAAAACTGCCGAGATTGGCAACTTACCATCTTAGATTTACCAACTGCATATTGGCAATTAATTGCGATTGAGTTAGAAGCAGGTACTGTTACTTTACCCGAGTCCCTACGTTTGATAATTATAGGTGGAGAGCGCGTATCACCTCAACATGTAAAAATTTGGCAAACTTATGTGGGAGATTATCCACAGTTAATCAATACTTATGGTCCCACCGAAGGAACAGTTGTCGCAACTACCTTTCCAATTGCAGCAAATTCAAATATTTTGCATGAGGTTCCAATTGGGAAACCGATTGCAAACCTACAGACTTATGTTTTAGATCAAAATTTGCAACCATTGCCTATCGGTGTACCAGGAGAATTATACATTGGAGGTGATGGGTTAGCTAGAGGCTATCTCAACCGTCAGGAGCTAACTAGGGAAAAATTTATTCAAAATCCTTTTCCTAATTCCCCATCGGAACGTCTCTACAAAACTGGGGATTTAGTTCGCTATCTACCAGATGGTAATATTGAATTCCTTGGTCGTATCGACAACCAAGTTAAAATTCGCGGCTTTCGTATAGAACTAGGAGAAATAGAATCGGTTCTCAATGCTCATCCCCAAATTAATCAAGCTGTAGTTATTGCAAGAGAAGATATTCCCGGTGACAAACGTTTAGTTGCTTATTTAGTTAAATCTAAATCACTTAATAATAAGCAATTACGTGAATTAATTAAGAAACAGCTACCAGAATATATGGTACCTTCAGCTTTTGTCACCTTAGATAGATTTGCTTTAACACCTAATGGCAAAATAGACCTGAAAGGACTACCTGCACCCGATGAAATATTGTTAGTTGGGGAATATGTCGCACCACGAACCCAAAGCGAAGAAATCATAGCCAATATTTTTGCTAAGGTTTTAAAAGTAAAAAATATCGGAATTCACGATAATTTCTTTGAATTGGGAGGACATTCCCTACTCGCAACTCAATTAATTTCTAGACTAAGAGAAACATTCTTATTAGAAATACCTTTGCGTATAGTATTTGAATCTCCTACTGTTGCTCAATTACATGAAACATTAACCAAATTAAGTCAAAAATCGAAAGGATTGAGTCTGACTCCGATTCAAGCAAGAGAAAAAAATATCGAACAAATACCTCTATCATGGGCACAAGAAAGACTTTGGTTTCTCAATCAATTAGAAGGTTCTAATGCAACTTACAATATATCCAAAGCATTTCGTATCAGCGGTCTATTGGATATTAATATTCTTCAAAAAACTTTCTTAGAAATCCTGCGTCGTCATGAAGTATTACGTACTAGCTTTAAAACAATAAATGGCGTACCAATACAATTAATCAATCCAGAAGCCACAATTAATATAAATGTGGAGAACTTAGAAAACATAGCATCTGAAAAGCGCGAAAATTATTTAAATCAAAAAATACATCAAGAAGCAATTACTCCATTCGACTTAGAAATAGCACCATTAATTAAGTGTAGTTTATTACAGATAGAAAAAACTGATTGTATATTATTAATAACTATTCATCATATTGTTTCTGATGGTTGGTCAATGGGGATATTTATTAAGGAAATATCCAGTTTATATAAAGCTTTTTGTTTAGGAGAATCATCTCCCTTACCTGAATTATCCATACAATATTCAGATTATGCTGTTTGGCAGAGAAAATACTTAACAGGTCAAACTCTAAACAAACAACTCAACTATTGGAAACAGCAATTAAATCATGCTCCAAAATTACTACAGCTACCTATAGATAGACCCCGACCAAATGTACAAACTTATCGAGGAACTTCTCAAAGTTTTACATTAAATAGCAATCTAACTCGGGAGTTACAAACCCTTTCTCGCGATAGTGGTGTTACTTTATTTATGACCATATATGCAGCTTTTGCAACTTTACTATACAGTTATAGCGGTCAATCAGATATTTTAATTGGTTCTCCCATAGCCAATCGTAATTACAGCGAGATTGAATCATTGATTGGCTTTTTTGTGAATAATTTGGTGTTGAGAACTTCATTTATAGATAATCCAAGCTTTGAAGAATTGCTAGTACGAGTTAGGGAAACTACGCTCCAAGCTTACGAACATCAAGATGCACCTTTTGAAAAGGTCGTAGAAGCATTAAAACCACAACGTTCTTTAGCTTATTCTCCTTTATTTCAGGTAATGTTTGTATTGCAAAATACACCAAATACTCAATTTGAATTACCCAATATCACTTTAAATCAAATAAATATTGAAAATACAATTTCTAAATTTGATTTAACTTTATCAATCACTGAAAAAGAAGGAAAATTAATTGGTTTATGGATTTATAATACAGACTTATTTGATTATTCAACTATTGAAAAAATGACAAGTCATTTCGATAATTTATTATCGGCAATTGTAGAAAATCCCCAACAAAAAGTTGACAAATTAACTTCATTAACTGAATTAGAACAAAATCAGTTGTTACTTGAGTTCACAGTAACCGAGAGATTAAATATTCAAAAATCAAATAAATTTATTCCACCCAGTAATCCCACTGAAGATAAATTAGCAAGTATTTGGTCAGATATTTTGCATGTAAGTAAAATAGGTATTAACGACAACTTCTTTGAACTTGGAGGACATTCTCTACTCGCAACCCAAGTAATTTCTCGAACTCGTAAAATATTCTCAGTGGAAATATCTTTAAAATTCTTCTTTGAACAACCAACAATTGCTGGTTTAAGCGAGCATATTCAAACTTTACTTTGGCTCACAAAAAATCAAGAAGAAAATACTACTAATACGCAAAATGAAATGGAGGTGTTTGAATTTTGAATATTCTCTAATTTGTATAATGAATCAATATAATTCACTGATATAATTCAACCGTATTAGTATTTTGTTTGAACAACCAACAATTGCTGATTTAGGAAACTCTATTCAAACATTACTTTGGCTTAGAGAAAATCAAGAATTCAGTAGCTATATGACAGTCAATGAGATGGAGGAGATTGACTTATGAATTAATATCTATACTTTAGGATACTGAGAATTTGATTACTAGGTACAAAAATTTTTTAAAATTGAATTATTTTGGAAGTATGACCGCTACAGAAAATAATTCCATGAAACAAACTTCAACTCCTATAAAAAAGCCAGAGACCACTGCTCAACTCATCAAACGACTAGTTATCGCTTATTATGCCAAAAAAGGTATTTCTCTGTGTGAACTGAATAAATTTGATACTATCAATTCTCAAGACCCTGAGATTGGTTAACACAAAGAATTTAATTTAATCCTCATAACCCTTACCAATCATTTTAATCTCCTAATTGAAATTCAGATTTTCCACGTCCCGACATCCTCTAATAAATCCTTAGTCAACCTTAAGTTTGACGGATATTATCCGTTTTCCATCAACAACTATGGACGCAATGGTTTCATTCAAAAGCGTCTTTTTATCTTTGGGATTTTCTATTGATTCCCAAAAACTGCGATCGCTAAATGCTAGGATAAACTGCTCTTTGGCAATTTCTGAACTTTTTCCTTGCTTAGCTTCAATAAGTATTAGTCCTTTTATTTGTGCTTTTATTGCTTCAATAGCATCAGCGATCGCTTGGTTTTTACCTGGGATTGCTTCTAATTGTGCCAATTGTTGACGAAGTGTTAATATTTCTTGACTTTCTGGTTGTTCTTCAATTTCAACGGTGAGTGACGTCAATTTCTCCGCAGCATTTGTTAAGTAGGGAATAAGTTGAGATTCAATTTGTATATCATTTATCATCTGTCGATTTTCACACAGTCGATTTTTGTAATAGTTATTGCACTGGTAATAAACAATTGTATCTTTGGTTTTTTTGCGAAATCGCGAACATTGTACGTAGCAAGACGAGCCGCACTTGTGACATTTTATTAATCCAGAGTAAATACTGTTTTGCTTTCTAGAACCTTGTTTTCCCCATTTATTTGTTCGATTCAGGGCAGTAATTTCCACAATTTTTTGTCTTTCTGAAATTGTAATTAATGCTTCATCCGTATGGGTTCCCCAAACGATTTTGCTGTCTCGATAAACTTCTTTGTAGCTTCGATTTTTGTATTTAGCTGGTGTATCGTCAAAGGCAGTTCCCCCAGCTAAGATAGGATTATGTAGCCAAGATTGTAAACCATTAGCACTCCAACCTAAACCTGGTCGTTTTGTTGCCCTTTGCCTCTTAGAGAGGTTGTCTAAATTGCTATGATTATCTATCAAGTGAGATACTTGCTTGCTATAGCGGTTCGATTTTCTCAGGGTTATCCCAAAAGTCTGGTGTAAAGATATTACAGCTTTTCTACAACTTCCAATTTGTAAATAAGTATCCACAACCAACCTTGCAACCTCTGCAACCGTTAGTGTCCTCTGTCCTGTAAGCAAACACACAATAGGAGTTTTATCTAGTTCATAGCGGTCATGATATTCCCCCACTACTTTATATCCGAAAGGAGCTACATAATGGGGTTTATGTCTCTTTCTTCGTGCCTCAATATCCTTGCTGACACGCAGAGATAACATCTTTACCTCATGTTTTGCAACTGCTAAGCGGACATCTACACCCATTTCACCACCAACTGAATCCATATCAATCGGATCATCAATCGCAATCATCCTAACCTGACGGTCTCGACAAACATCGGCTAACTGGTAAAAAAGAACTACTGATGAGGACACGCGATCCAAGCGGGTAAAAATCAGTTTTTTAACCGGATGCTCCTTAACCCAAGCTATCAACTCCCCTAGACCTTTTCTCTTGTTATTTGTACGCTGTGCAACATCATAAAATATCTTGACAGCGCCTGCATCCCTTAACCTATTGATCTGCTTAACCAAAGCATTTGCGTCAATTGCTTGCTCTTCAGAGCTAATTCGAGCATACCCAACTATCATCAATTTATCTTCCATAATTTACCTGATGATACAAATCACAGTAGACCTTTACTGTCAAGGTGGATACGGTGAAGAAGCGACTTTAGACAATATCATCAAGTCTATTTCTGATTGTCAAGCAGTTTTAGTCTCTAAAATTGGTGACTGTCCAAAACAAGAGTTAAATAAAGCTGGTATCCAGACTGTGGAAGCTTATGACTCTATTGACAAAGTTGCTTTAAAATTTCATCAAAAGTACATTAAAGAACTAGCAGCTTAGAATGTTCAGTTAACAGTTAACAGTTAATAGTCACTCTTTGACTAACTACTCCTATCTATAGAAAAAATATCTTGATACCTTGTTATCTTGATATCTTAATACAAAGATGGTCTTACTTAGTGCGACGACGCACATAACTGTTAACTGTTAATTGATGGAAATAGCTAGTACTGATTACCAAAATTTGGACGCAAACATTATTTGCATAGTACGTTCATGGCTTATAAAATCACTAAAAAGTGTATTTCCTGCGATTTATGCATACCTGAGTGTCCTACTAATGCAATTAAAATAGTTGATGGTCAACGCTTTATTGACCGTAATCTATGTACAAACTGTGTTGGTAGCATTCACAATGTACCTCAATGTATGGCTGGTTGTCCTACATTTAGAGGCTGTATCAAAGAACCTCAAGATTATTGGGAATTGTGGTTTGATACTTACAAACAGGTTAGACAAAAATTAACAAAGCAACAAGATTACTGGGAAAACTGGTTTAATCTGTATTCTCAGAAATTTTCAGAACAACTGCAAAGTCATCGTTAAATGAATCAGAGCTAAATTTGGGAATGCAAACATCAATAAATTGATTTATCTGTTGATTGTGCAATACCCAAAAAATATCACGTCCGCTTGAACACTCATAGCGATTAATAGTAAAACTTTTTAAACAAGCAATTAAACGGACTTGATATACAGCAGAAGATAAAAGTGAAAAACTTATCAAATAATGGTAAACAAAGAGACATAATTTGTCCGCCAAGTTTCTGCTATACAAATGGGAATTATATTTATTCTCATTGATTACCACTGGTTATAATTTCAAGAACTCTACACATTCTTGATTTTGGTAAAATAAAATTAGAAACAATGCAAAAAGAATGCAAAAAGACTGTATCTATCTAGACAATAATGCTACTACTAAAGTAGACCCAGCCTCCGTAGAAGCAATGATGCCTTACATTACCGACTATTATGGTAATCCTTCAAGTATGCACTCCTTTGGCGGACAGGTTAGTAAGGCTGTAAAAGAGGCAAGAGAAAAAGTTGCAGCACTCCTTGGTGCAAATGAATCAGAGATTATTTTCACCAGTGGTGGAACAGAGGGAGACAATGCTGCGATTCGCGCTGCATTGCAGGCACAACCTAAAAAGCGACACATTATCACAACTCAAGTAGAACACCCGGCAGTTCTGAATGTCTGTAAGCAGTTACAGCATCAAGGTTACGAAGTTACATATTTGTCTGTTGATAAAAGAGGACAGCTAGATTTACATGAACTAGAAGCTGCACTTACAGGCAATACGGCTCTAGTTACTATCATGTACGCTAATAACGAAACTGGCGTAGTCTTTCCCATCGAAGAAATTGGTAAATTAGTCAAAGAATACGGAGCTATATTCCACGTTGATGCGGTGCAAGCAGTCGGTAAAATTCCGATGAACATGAAAGATAGCACCATAGACATCTTGACTATGTCCGGTCATAAAATTCATGCTCCAAAAGGAATTGGTGCCATGTATGTGCGTCGGGGAGTTAGATTTCGTCCCTTGTTAATTGGTGGGGGACAAGAAAGGGGTAGAAGGGCTGGAACACCTAACGTACCCGCAATAGTTGCCCTCGGGAAAGCCGCAGAATTAGAACTACTGCACCTCGAAGAAGCAACCGCAAGAGAAAGAAAATTGCGCGATCGCTTAGAAAAAACTATCCTGGAACTGATTCCTGAGTGCGAAGTAAATGGTGGGGGTACACAAAGATTACCAAATACCACTAACATCGGTTTCAAATATATTGAAGGTGAGGCAATTTTATTACTGCTCAACCAAGAAAAAATCTGTGCTTCTAGCGGTTCGGCTTGCAGTTCCGGTTCTTTAGAACCCTCTCATGTATTGCGAGCTATGGGTTTACCATACACTATATTGCATGGTTCAATTCGCTTCAGTTTGTGCCGGTATACTACAGAGGCTGAGATTGATAAGGTTATAGAAGTATTACCTAGTATTGTAAAGCGCTTGCGGGAAATGTCACCATTCAAAAATGATGATGCAAGTTGGCTTCAAGAACAAGAGCAAGTTTTGGCTCATAATTAGGCTCATAATTAACTCATAGCTAATATTTCTGGTAATTAATAAAGCCGGTAAATCACTCTAATAAGTTTGCTGCGATGTGAACCCAGACTTGTAATAAGCAGCAAATAATTAAGTGGCAAAATCTGAAGGGGAACAAAAACAGGGAATAGATAGTTAATTTTGAATACTGGAATTTGGAATAACAGAATTAATACTTCCCTCCTGCCTTCTATAAATCTCATCGCTCACTCATCACCTTCAAGAAAGTTATGTGGGAATATACAGATAAGGTATTAGAACTCTTTTACAATCCGAAAAATCAAGGTACACTAGAAGAAAGTAAAGAGGAAGTCGGAACTAAAGTTTCTACAGGAGAAGTTGGAAGTATAGCCTGTGGAGATGCTCTGAGATTACACATTAAAGTTGATGAAGATACTGATAAAATTGTTGATGCGAGATTTCAAACATTTGGTTGCACCAGCGCGATCGCATCTTCAGAGGCTTTGGTAGAAATAGTCAAGGGCAAAACTTTAGATGAAGCTCTTAAAATAACTAATAAAGAAATTGCCGAGTATTTAGGCGGACTACCTCAAGAGAAAATGCATTGCTCTGTAATGGGTCAAGAAGCATTAGAGGCAGCAATTTATAATCATAGAGGTATTCCCCTAGAAGCTCATGATGATGACGACGAAGGAGCATTAATTTGTACTTGTTTTGGGGTTACTGAACCCAAAATTCGCCGCATTATTCAAGAAAATAATTTGACTAGTGCAGAAGAAGTTACTAACTATATCAAAGCCGGTGGCGGATGTGGGACTTGTCTTCCAAGTATTGATGATATCATCATTGACCTACACCGAGAATCAACTTCACCTGCACCAACAGTAAATAATAGTAGTACTCAAACAGTTTCCACAAAACTGACTCCAGTACAGAAAATAGCATTAATCCAAAAAGTATTAGACGAAGAAGTTAGACCAGTTCTAATGGCTGATGGTGGAGATGTAGAACTATACGATGTAGACGGCGATAAAATTAAAGTTATCCTCCAAGGTGCTTGTGGTTCTTGCTCAAGCAGTACTGCAACCTTAAAAGTAGCTATTGAAGCCAGACTTAAAGAACGGATCAGTCCTAATGTTGTAGTAGAAGCAGTTTAAGTTGAATAAACTGGTAATTAATTAACTAGTAAAAAACTTGCTACTAACTACCGACGATACAGAAATCCTGAAAAACTAACAATAGTAAACAACCAACCAAGACACAAATGATTAATTTAAGAGTTTTTGTTGAACGTTCGCCACCGACAGTTACGACAGTATCATTGCCTATGGTGTGTCTAGTATAGTACCCATAATACGGCGACGTTCTAACAACGCTCACATCTACAAATGGGCGGGTTTCTAAAAGACGCAGATAAAACCCACTAGCTCCACAGCTAATCAACCAACCAATTACAGGAGAAAATCATGACAGACGAAAATATCAGACAGATAGCATTTTACGGTAAAGGTGGTATCGGTAAGTCCACAACTTCTCAAAACACCATTGCCGCTATGGCAGAAATGGGTCAGCGTGTCATGATCGTTGGTTGTGACCCCAAGGCAGATTCCACACGTTTTTACAAATGAGTCATAAAAAATGTAATTATAACTACACATAAAGCTATTATATATCTACGTGATACTTCTTTAACAAAACTTTATAATTACAATACGATAGCCTACGAATCTTGTTTTTTTGAGCCTGGAAATAGATGGAAGCTATACTATATCTGCATTACAGCAACTATCGCTGTAATGCTTTATTTATAGGCGTTTATGCTATTTTTATTCATAAACAACCAGGTGACATACTGTATATCTGCAATTGGTAAATAACTACGTTCGAGTATGATATATTTTATATATCAGCGATACGTAAAACATCGATGCATATATAAAGGAGGTGAGTAAAAAACATGGAAAATAAAAAAACCAGAATGATTATAGGGCTTTTCGATAGCCAGAAAGAGGCAATCGCCAAAATAGCCAAAGAACAGTATTGCAGCCAGACCCACATAGTACGGGAAGCAGTAAAGGAATATATCCAAAAATATTCCTAGTCAAAAAAATACAAAAAATCCACATCCATATAAAAGTGTTTAGGATGTGGATTTCAAATAATCTAAAAGGAATTATAGCTATGCAGAATAATCAATGCAAGTATTGCGGGAGCGATCGCATTCAACTTTTACCTGGTAAAGGTAAGCATTTCGCTCAATTGAAATGCGAATGCTGCGGGAAATGGCAGAAGTGGGTGAGTAAAAAATCTCTTTCCTACAAAGAGATAATAGACATCAATACCCACAGTGTAGGTAACAGTATTCTAGAAACAAAAAAACCCAGATATTTTTATCCGGATTTTTCTTAGAATATATATATACCAAGCCTTTACAACAGGCTTCAATTTTTTAAAAAATAGACGACTTACGGTGTATAAAAAATCATACTATGGATACTATTGTAGCATAATTTTTTCCCAAAACCTTGTACCCGCAAGAGTTTCAGGAATTTCATAAATCATCAACTCGCATCTTCAATATACATGATTAGTGCGATCGCAGCAACAGTATTTTTGCTCCTATAGTATTTTTTTTTACTCCGTAAGTTGATTACTCAAGAAAAAAATCAACTAATTAATGGAGAAAAATGAACGCATATAAAGATATGAAGGTACAGATTAGTACCTGTACAGTAGCGGGAGATAGTGAAAAAGATAAAGAAGTCGCTTTTGGCGGAACTATAGATAGCTTTGATTCAAAATATGCCAGTAAATGGAAGGTGTACAATCCCGCATTAAATAAAAAATTTCTACTAGAGGAATTAGATAGATTAGAAAAGATTGAAGCGTGCAAAAACTGGAGACTAGTTCCACTGGGGAATGGTGGTAATGAGAGAGTGAAGGCACCATTCCAATCGGGATGGCAGAATTCATCCCTATCTATAGATGAAGTGAAAAGTATCATTGATCAAGGCACTCCTACAAAGGGAAAAAAAGGTAAAACATACCAGCACTATGCTTGTGGATTCGGCTTGATTACCGGTGATGGATTAATTGCTGTGGATATCGATGGTGCGAGTGCAATACCGCTTTTAGAATCTGCTGCCGGATGTAAACTTGAAGAAATACCGAAAACTGTAAGCTGGACTTCTGGAAAGGAAGGAAGGCAGCAATTATTATTCCGAGTGCCGGATGAACATAGGGAAGCTTTGAAAGATTTTCAAAGAACATTCACTCATGAATATGAAGGGATAAAAGCGGATACTGATGAGCTAATCGAATTTAGATACAAGGGGCATCAATCTTGCATCCCACCATCGCTACACCCCACAGAAGGCTTATACAAGTGGATTAATCATCCTGCTGATTGTGAAATCGCGATTGCACCAGAATGGATTTTCAGCGCAATTGAATATATAGAAAAAATAAAAAAAACTAAGACTAAGGGCAAAAATCCCAAAAACATTGGCAAAACTACTAGTGAATCCAAAAATCCCAAAAACGCTGATAAAACTACTACTTCACCCACGGGAGAGAGAGTAGAGCTTACCGATTTACAAAGCAAATCGGCACAAAATGCATTATCAAATCCTTTTGATGGGGATGCATCTGAAAATTTCGCCTTGATAATGCAAGAAATTTACGGATGGGAGAATTGGTGCAGAGAAAAAAACATACCAATTGCTAGAGATTCTGATGATATTAGAATCGATATCAAAGACATCTTTGATTACGATATCGGAAAAAGCTATAGGGTAATCCAAAGCATTGATACAAGCAGCTGCGAGCCATCATCATTCTATGCTGCCAAGGATAAAGATGCTGGCGATCGCAGTTGCTGGGCAATTTTAAAATCCAGATATCCAGATATATATAAGGATAAATGCCCTAAAGATACCCAAGATCAAATTAGGAAAGAGCAAAGGGAATACGCAAAAGCCAATAATCCCACAGGAGGGAGGGTAGCGGGACTGCAAGACGCGATAAAAGACGCTACCATCAGAAGTTTCAATCAAATCGCGATTGATGAGCTTTTCTCAGATAAAGAATGGATTTGCCCTGATCACGACAACAACCTATATTTCTTCAATGGGCAGTATTACGAGAAAGTTGCAGATTCTTCTCTAAGAAAGAAGATAACAGATTTCTGTAATACATACCCCGAAACATCCACGGATACTCAAGGGAATGTGAAAATCAAATATCCTTATGCGAAAAGTAAGTTTGTGGGTGAAGTTCTAACTTGGGCAAAAAATAAATATGCAGTGCCCCATGAATCAATTAATCCAAATGGAATTAATTGTAAAAACGGGATAGTAAAAGTGCGATGGGAGGGCACAAAGCCATACTTCGATTTTATTCCCCATTCGTCAAATGAATACTATTTATATGGTTCTGATGTAGTTTACAATCCCGATGCCGATTCTACCCATTGCGATCGCCTACTCGAATGCTTAGATACCCCACAAAGAGATATAGTAATGCGAGTGCTAGCAGCAAGCCTTGATATAGAGAGTATTCGCAAGTTCAAAGGTCGGGACATCAAACTCTTACTAGCTTGTGGGTACGGGAGTAATGGTAAAGATGCCTTAAGAGAGACACTATCTACTGTATATGGACATAAGGGTATGACATCTTGTTCATTACAAGATTTTAAAAATTATGATGAGGGCAGAAAATTTAACCTGTATCCCCTAATCCACAGTAGGGTGAATTGGGCATCGGAAAACCCGAAAACATCACAACTAGACGGCTTACAATCCCTCAAACTATTTGCAACTGGCAACATGCTTCATGCCGAAAGAAAAGGTGTGGACAGTGAAAACTTCACACCCAAAGGGATTGGGATATTCAATCTAAATGAAACACCAGCCTTTCAAGGTGCCTTACAAAGTACAAAAGATAGATTCGCTCCCATTGAATTTAACAAAACCTATGTAAACAACCCAGACCCTAATAATCCTGATGAATTAAAGGCTGATCCAAGATTTGCATATGATAAGGATTTCATTATTGAGCAAGTTGCTCCAGCTTTTTTGAATAGGATGCTGCGATCGCTAGAACTCCTAATGAGTGAGGGAATTGATTATTCAAGTACGCAAGATAAATTTAAGAAGATTCAGCGAGAGAATAATCACCTATACCAATTCTGCGATGATACCGGGTTGCGATATGTCCCAGGAGCTACTACCACAATGGATGAGATATGGAATGAATTAGAAAAATGGTACGTGGCGAATGGCACTCTCGAATTTGAAGAGAGTAACGGGAAAAACAAACGGGTATGGACAGAGCAAGCGAGACTTTCTGATAAGAATGTGAAAGGTGCCAATCAAATCCAAAAGCGATTTAAAGATTTATTCCCTAAAGCTGAAATCGCTAGGATATCGAAAAACAGAAAACAAGTCCCTGTTTTTCGAGGTATTGCTTTTTGCGACCCCACTTGCGACCCCACTTGCGACCCCACTGAAACCCCAGATAAAAAAAAAAAAAAAAAAAAAAACAAAAAATAAAAAACAAAAGAAACAAAAAAAAACAAATATAATAAAAAAAAAAAAAA
>ERZ1740062.321-NODE-321-length-31395-cov-6.791608_pt1 | contig 31395 bp, 29 predicted proteins | sample MGYA00581741_ERZ1740062 | MGnify/ENA primary metagenome ERZ1740062 (study PRJEB43018, sample SAMN04849747) | marine metagenome | isolation source: floating plastic debris | place: Pacific Ocean | collected 2008-09-01 | study: EMG produced TPA metagenomics assembly...
AGATCGACTGTCTCACGTTCGCTGAGGGTCCATTCGGGATCGAAAGTCAGCTCGACTCTGACTCTGTGATCCTCCCGCTCGTTAAACTGGTCCAGTCCCGCCCGGACGCCGGGGGGGTTGTCATCGCGTGCTACTCCGATCCGGGTATCGATGCGGTCCGATCTGTCGCGACCTGTCCCGTCTTCGGCATTCAAGAAAGCGGAACCCTGATGGCAATGGCGCGCGGAGACCGTTTCGGAGTGATCGCACTCTCGGATCGATCCATCGCTCGGCATATGAGGTACCTGCGGCGCATGCAGGTCATTGACAGGCTTGCCGGAGAGCAGGCTGCCGACCTCACCGTGGCCGAAAGCGCATCTGACGGGGATACGTTCGAAACGCTCGCGGCGGCCGGGTGCTTGCTGCGGGATCAGGACGGTGCCGACGCAATCATCCTGGGGTGTGCCGGAATGGCCCGCCACCGCGCAGCGCTCGAGGCCGAGCTCGGTGTGCCGGTGATCGATCCGACCCAGGCGGCAGTTGCGATGGCGTTGGGAGCGATCCGCATCTGATGCCAAACCCTGAAAGCCATCTATGAACTCTCTGTTCCGCTCCATAAGCGCCCGAAAAAGCGTCTTGCACAGATGCCTCCCGTGTTAGGCTGGGTACGTGCCAAGCGATCAAACCCTGATGTTTCTGTTGTTTGCGTTGATTTTCGCAATGCTGGTCTGGGGGCGGATTCGCTATGATCTGGTCGCGTTCGGCGCGCTGCTGACTGCAAGCATTCTAGGGCTTGTCCCGACCGGCGATCTGTTTTCGGGTTTTGGCCATTCGGCGGTCGCCATCATTGCGCTGGTGCTGATCGTCAGCCGCGGGCTTTCATCGTCGGGCGCGATCGAGCTTGTCGCCGCAAAGCTCATCGACCCGGAACGGCCGTTGCCGCTGCACATCGCGATCATCTCGGCCGTGGGCGCCGGTCTGTCGGCGGTGATCAACAACGTCGCGGCGCTTGCGCTTCTGATGCCGCTGGACATGGAGGCCGCTAACAAGGCCAAGCGCGGTCCCGGTGCCAGCCTGATGCCGCTGTCCTTCGCGACGATCCTGGGCGGCATGATCACACTGATCGGAACGCCGCCAAACATCGTGATCTCGGAATACCGGCAGGGCGCGCTGGGCGAACCTTTTGCGATGTTCGACTTCGCCCCGGTCGGGTTGGCGGTCGCAATCGCTGGCATCGCATACGTATCGATCCTGGGTTGGCGCCTGCTGCCGACGCGCACATCGCTTGCCGAGCACGAGCGTGAGGTTCAGCGCGGACGCTACATCGCCGAACTCCGCGTGGGCGAGCAGACGTTCAAGGAGGATGTCGCCGTGCGCGATCTCTACACCGGGTCGGGCGAGGCAGATGTTAACATTCTGGGCCTTGTGCGCGGGGGACGGCGCCAGCCCGGCCTGGCAAGCCGGGAAACCCTGCGTCCGGGCGATTTCCTGGTTGTCGAGGGGGAGCCGAAATCCATCGAAGCCTTCATGGGCAAGTCCGGGCTGGAGTTCGCGGGATCGGAAAAGCATGAAGGCAGCGTCACAGCCAAGGGACTGACGCTCGCCGAGGCGATCGTCCCGGAGGGTGCGCGGATCGAGAACCGCACTGCCCGAAGTCTTGGCCTTCTGCAGCGCCACGCGGTGACACTGCTTGGCGTCGCCCGCGAAGGGCGGAGGTTCCGCGACCGGGTCCGGCTTCTGACGATCCGGGCCGGTGACGTTTTGCTGTTGCTGGGCACGCCAGAGCGTGTGTCCGCGGCCATCGACTGGCTTGGTGCCCTTCCGATCGAGGGACGCAGGACCGAGGTGGTCCAGCGCCGCAAGGCAGGTCTTTCGATCGGGCTGTTCGTGCTGGCCATCGCGTTGGCCGTATTCGGCGTCCTGCCGCTGGTGGTGGCGCTGGCCGGCAGCGTGATCGGTTATGTCGCCCTGGGGCTGGTGAGCGGGCGGGAGGTGTACGACTCGGTCGAATGGAAAGTGATCGTGCTGCTCGCCAGTCTGATCCCATTGGCTGAAGCGTTCGAACGGACCGGCGGCGCAGAGCTTCTGGCGAGCCAGATCGAAGTCCTGACCCGGGGCTACCCCGGCTGGGTCGCACTGGCCGTTCTGATGTTGGTGACGATGACGATGTCGGACTTTCTGAACAATGTCGCGACGACGCTGATCGCGGCCCCGATCGCGGTATCAATCGCGACGGCAACGAACACCAATCCGGATACCTATCTGATGGGCGTCGCGGTTTCGGCGTCGTGCGCCTTCCTCACCCCAATCGGGCATAAGAACAACACGATCATCCTGGGGCCGGGCGGCTACCGCTTTGGCGACTACTGGCGGATCGGACTGCCGCTGGAGGGTCTTGTTCTCGTCGTGGCGGTCCCGGCAATTCTGGTCTTCTGGCCACTCTGACGACGGGACTTTGGTGGGATTTCCGCAGCGCGCCTATCGGCGTCGGCGAACGTCGTAGTCGCTCACCGGGCCCCGAAACAGACCGTGCCACGACCCGACAGACGCGCGCGTGCCTATCGCATCGGCGGCAACAGCACCGACTTTGCACGGCATCCGCGTTCGACCTTGGCTGTGCAGGCGCGCGGGACCAAAGCCTTGGACAAGCACACCCGGACTTCGTGCACGAAGCCGTCACGGCAGGTCACCGCGATCTGGTTCGCACGCAGGTTGGGATTGGCCTCGAGGAAAGCCTTCTCGACCACGCTTGGCGAGATCTTCACCTGCTTGTCCTGTTTGCGCAGCACGGCGGGCCGATCGATTATGCCGTAGGCTTCGCGCGATAAATCGAAGTAGTCGCGCGCCGACAGCTCCGAACACCGTCCATGCTTTTTCCACTGATGCCAGGCGAGCCCGCCCGAGCCCATGATGTCTGCCATCTTTCCACTCATCGACCGCGAGGGATCGCGTTCATTGGAACGGCAATACTCCGGCCAGTCGCGCTCGCCCTGTGGCCAGAGGCCATGCAGCGTGAACCCCAGATCGTGACGCGGGTCGCACTGATCGGCACCGCGCGCATCGCCCTCGATCTTGCACCAGGACGCGTTCCACGAAAGCGCCAGAACATAATGTGTAAAGTCGTCGTCAGCGGCAGCGCTCAGCGGCCAGATAAACGCCAGGATCGCAAGCAGTCGTGTCACAGAATCGTCTTCCATTATGTCCGGTTGTTCCCTATATACCCGCTCAACTTCCCCCTCGAAACCGTGAGAAGTGCCGCCTCGGCCCCCGGTCTTCGGACCCGGCGAAGCCGTGCACGCAACACAGAAGGAGAGAGACATGGCCCAGGACCTGCCGCTGATGCCCAAAGCGACCGCCGTCTGGCTGGTCGACAACACCACACTGACCTTCCGTCAGATTGCCGATTTCACGGGCCTGCACGAACTCGAGGTCTCGGGCATTGCCGATGGCGAGGTCGCAATCGGGATGAAGGGCTTCGATCCGATTACCAACAACCAGCTCACGGCGTCCGAAATCAAGCGCTGCGAAGCGGACCCAATCCAACGCCTAACACTTGTCAGGCGCAAGCTGGCACCCGAGCCGAAGAAGAAGACCCCGCGCTACACACCGGTCTCGAAGCGGCAGGATCGTCCCGCGGCGATCGCCTGGCTGGTGCGCTACCACCCAGAGATGGAAGACAGCCAGATCTCGAAGCTTCTGGGCACGACCAAGCCGACAATTCAGTCGATCCGCGATCGTACGCACTGGAACATCGGCAGTATTCAGCCGGTTGACCCGGTTGCACTGGGCCTGTGCAGCCAGATCGATCTGGACGCCGCCGTTCAAAAAGCCGCTGAGAAAAAGGCCGCGAAGCAGGAAGCCGTGCCGACACCGGAAGAGCGCGTCAGCCTGATGCCTGTTGCGGAAAGCCTGTCTGCGCCGGAAGGCGCCGCACCGCTGCCGTCGCATGTCGAGGGCTTCGAATCGTTCAGCCTGGATGACCCGCGCGCCAAGGAGCCGTCGGAACAAGCAGCATCACTCGATCCCGATGCGCTGTTCAATCTGCCGCGCGGCGGCGGCAAGGACGACGAAGAGACCTGATCGGCGATGTTCAGTGGTCTGAAGGCTAAGCTGAAAGGCACGCAAACCGTTGCTGTCGTGCCGATGAACGGCGCGATCATGTCGGGCGGACGCTTGGGACGTGCCTTTGACGATGCGGCGATGGCACCGCTGATCGAGGAAGCGTTCCGGCTACCGCGTCTGGCAGCCGTAGCGCTCGCGATCAATTGTCCGGGCGGGTCACCGGCGCAAAGTTCGATGATCGGGGCGCGAATCCGACGGTTGTCCGAGGAAAAGCAGGTGCCGGTCGCGGCGTTCTGCGCCGATGTTGCGGCGTCGGGTGGATACTGGCTGGCCTGTGCGGCGGATGAGATTTTCGTTGATCAAACTTCGATCATGGGATCGATCGGCGTGATCGCAGCCGGGTTCGGCTTTCACGAAGCGATCGAGAAGCTGGGGATCGAACGCAGGGTTCATACCGCCGGCGAGTCGAAGTCCATGTGGGACCCGTTCAAGCCCGAGGACGAGAAAGACGTCGAACGCCTGATGCATCTTCAGGGCGTAATCCACCAGCGCTTCATCGCGTGGGTGAAGGACCGGCGTGGCGCACGCCTGGGTGATGATCCGGATCTCTTCACGGGTGCGGTCTGGGTCGGGCAAGAGGCGGTCGACCGCGGTCTGGCCGATGCCACAGGTCATCTGGTCCCGGTCATGCGTGGTCGCCACGGGGACGACGTCGCCTTCCGCGTTATTGGCCGTCGGCGATCAATCTGGGAGCGGCTTGGCGCGCCAGGCGTCCAGCATATGCTTGAAGAATCGACGCTCCAGTCCTTGAACGCCCGTTTCGGCCTCTAGCGCTCGATCAATGCGTCACGGCTTGGTCGCTTAAGTCCGCTTTAATGCGGCGGGTGCATGAGGTACTGTGGCACGGGCGAATATCGGAGCATCAATGTCCCGTCATTTTTCTGCGACCCTCCTGCTCGACCGGCCGTGGCAGCTCAATATCGATGCGATCGCGACGGCGCTGAGGTCGCTTTTCCCTCAGATCGGCGACGTGGATTCGGTGCCTGGCCAGGCCGCTGACCAGGACGCAGGCGTGCTCATCATCGAAGGTGCGACCGTGGTCGTGCAATCCGTGTCAGCGCCGATTGACCCTGACGAGTTGACACCGCCACTGCGTCCGCTGCGGGCAGAAGGCGCCGATGCGGCGGCGGCTCAACACACTGCACAAGTGGTCATAACGGCCGGTGGCGCGCTCCCTGGGCTCGAGGGGGGAGAGGCCTATGCAGCTTTGGTCCATTTCGTTGCGGCAGCGGCACTTACGGTCTCACCCGCATCGGCGGTGTTCTGGCGCCAGGGCTGGGCGCTGACCCGCGCGACCACGTTTTCAGCGTCGACCACGATGCTTCTGGAAGGCAAGATGCCGGTCGGTACGTGGATCAGCTTCGCCTCGGTGGTGCCTACGGGTTACAGGCCGGAAGACGGCATGGGCATGGTCACCTACGGGATGCGTCCGTTCATTGGGCGTGAACTCGAACTGGCACCACGACCCGGAGATGCGCGCAAGGCGTTCCAGACGTTGGGTGCGATCTGCAGGATGCTGCTGGACAAAGGCATCACATTGGCCGACGGCGCGCGCCTGCGGACCGATGACGAGAGCCCGGTTTTTCTGGTTCGGGAGCGGACATATTGGCTTCGCCGGGATTTATCCGCGTTCGTCCTCGTGTCTGACGATGCTGTCGTCGACCCGGAAACGCTCAAGCCTCGTTCGGTCCCGGCTTAAGTTCAGCTTCCTTTCGGCCGGTTGTCGATCACCCGCACGGCCTTGCCCTGGCTTCGCGCAACGCCGCCAGGATCGGCCACTGTCACCCGTGCGGTCACCCCAACTGTATCCTTGATCCGGGCCGCCAGTTCCACGGCGTGCGCTTCGCGGCTGCTTTCATCGGCCGCGTCCTGTGCTGCTTCGGTCAGAACGGTCATCTCGTCCATACGACCCTCACGGGTCAGTTCGATCTGAAAATGCGGGGCCAGCCCCGATACCTTCATCAACTGCTCCTCGATCTGGGTCGGAAACACGTTCACGCCGCGCACGATCATCATGTCATCCGTCCGCCCGGTGATCTTCTCGATCCGCCGCATCGACCGGGCGGTACCAGGCAGCAGCCGCGTCAGGTCACGCGTTCGGTAACGAACAATCGGCATCGCTTCTTTCGATAGCGTCGTCAGCACCAGTTCGCCCATCTCGCCGTCGGGCAGAACGTGGCCTGTCTGCGGATCGATGATCTCCGGATAGAAGTGGTCTTCCCACAGGTGCAACCCGTCTTTTGTCTCGACACACTCTTGTGCGACGCCAGGGCCGATGATCTCGGAAAGGCCATAAATGTCGACCGCATGCATGTCGAAAGCCTGTTCGACCTCCGCGCGCATCGCATTGGTCCAGGGTTCCGCACCGAAGATGCCAACCTCCAAGGGAGAACTCCTTGGATCCAGTCCCTGTGCACGATACTCGTCCAGGATCGACAGCATGTAGGACGGCGTGACCATGATTGTCGTCGCCTGGAAGTCTTCGATCAGCGTCACCTGCCGTGCTGTCATGCCGCCCGAGATCGGCACGACGCTGACGCCAAGCTTTTCACCGCCATAGTGGGCACCCAGCCCGCCGGTGAACAGCCCATAGCCATAGGCATTGTGCAACACGTCGCCCGGACGGGTCCCGGCCGCCCGCATCGAACGGGCAACGACCTCGGCCCAGACGTCCAGATCGTTCTTCGTGTACCCCACGACCGTCGGCTTGCCCGTCGTGCCCGAGGACGCATGGATGCGGATCACCTGTTCGCGCGGCACGGCAAACAATCCGAACGGATAGTTCGCGCGCAGATCCGCCTTCACCGTGAACGGGAATTTCGAGATATCGTCGAGCACTGTCAGATCATCGGGATGAACACCCGCCGCGTCGAACCGATCGCGGTAGTGGGGCACGGAATAGGCATCCGCCAACGACTTCTTGAGACGGGTTAGCTGGATCGAGGATATCTCATCGCGCGAGGCAATCTCGATCGGGTTCAAACTCGCGCGCGGCGGGGTCAGGTCTTTCATCTTGCCGTCCTTCCGCAGGGTTGGGTGACGCACAGGCCCTATGGACCGTTGCCGTTCGTAGGGTGGGCGCCTCGCCCACCCCCGTTTTGACCCTCAGGCCTTCTCCAGCATCAGTGCGATGCCCTGGCCGACACCGATGCACATGGTGCAAAGCGCCCGGTTCGCGTCCCGCTCGTGCAACTCTACGGCGGCGGTCAGTGCCAACCGTGCACCGGACATGCCCAGCGGATGACCGAGAGCGATGGCACCACCATTCGGGTTCACATGCTCGGCATCGTCCGGCAGGCCCAACTGACGCGTCACCGCCAATCCCTGCGCGGCGAAGGCCTCGTTCAACTCCACTACATCGATCTCGGAAATCTTCACGCCGAGCCGGTCCATCAGATGCGACGAGGCTGGTGCGGGACCGATCCCCATGATGCGGGGTGCAACACCTGCAGTTGCCATCCCGGAAATCTTCGCCTTAGGCGTCAGGCCATACTTCTCGACGGCCTCGGCAGAGGCCACGATAATCGCGCAGGCGCCATCGTTCACGCCCGAGGCATTGCCCGCCGTCACAGACCCGCCCTCACGGAACGGTGCTTTCAAGCCCGCGAGCTTTTCCAGCGAGGTCTGGCGCGGATGCTCGTCACGCACGACGACGATCGGATCTTTCTTACGTTGAGCGATGGTCACGGACGTGATCTCTTTCGCCAGACGTCCGTTTGCCTGAGCTGCCGCGGCTTTCTCCTGCGACCGGAAGGCGAAGGCATCCTGATCGACACGGCTGACCTGGAAATCCTCGGCGACGTTCTCGGCGGTCTCGGGCATGGAATCGATGCCGTACTGTTTCTTCAAAACCGGGTTCACGAAACGCCAGCCGATTGTCGTGTCAAAGATCTCAGCGCGGCGCGAGAACGCGGCGTCCGCCTTGGGCATAACCATCGGTGCACGGGACATGCTTTCGACACCACCTGCCAGAATGACATCGGCTTCGCCCGCCTTGATTGCGCGCGCCGCCGTTCCGACCGCGTCCAGTCCCGACCCGCAGAGCCGGTTGATCGTGGCCGCAGGCACTTTCTCCGGCAATCCGCCCAGCAGGACAGACATGCGTCCAACATTGCGATTGTCCTCACCCGCCTGGTTGGCGCAGCCGATGTAGACATCATCGATGGTCTCGCCCGAGAGGCTCGGGGCCAACGCCATCACCTCGCGGATCACGTGACCCAGCATGTCGTCGGGCCGAACCGACGACAGTGCCCCGCCATAGCGTCCGATCGGTGTTCTCAACCCTTCGCAAAGATAGGCTTCAGTCATCGGTCATCTCCTCCCCTTCGTTCTCTTCCGGGAAATTCGTACCTTTCAGGGTCCTGGAATTGCCCCGCATTACCGCGACGATCGTATCGTCCTGATTGGTGACCGTCACGTCATAGACGCCCGAGCGTCCAGACCGCTGCACCTCGACCGCATGCGCCGTCAGCCGGTCACCGACCTGACCGGGCGCGCAAAAGGTGATCGCGTTCTGTTGTGCGACATTTACCTGGTTGTAGCTGTTGCACGCGAACGCGAACGCGCTGTCCGCCAGCGTGAAAATGTAGCCGCCATGGCAGATCAGGTGGCCATTGCAATGATGCTCCGCGACCGTGAACGACATCGTCGCGGTTCCCGGCCCCACGGCATCCAAAGACATCCCCAGCCATTTCGAGGCCTTGTCGGTCGCCCACATCGCCTCGGCGGAACGCCGGGCGCGATCTTCAGGTGTCAGAGGCATGCCGTACGCCCTCCCAAAGCGTTACGGATTTCCTAGCGTTTCGGATACTTTTGTAACACATGGTCCCAGCTGTCCAGCGAAACACGCACCGCCGACGCCACCGCAGTCGGCCGCGCAGCGGACGACGGCGGGGGCGGGGGTGGTGGCGGGCCGGATTGGCTCCCGAGCCGTGCGCGCGCCAGCGCAAAGGGCGAGCGGCCAAAGACACTGGAAATTCACACAATCACCGCGTGATGCTTCTGATCACCGACGCCAAAAACTCGCTTGTAGCGCGCAATCTCCATATCGGGTCCCATCGCCTTCTTCGGATTGTCCGACAGCTTCACCGTTGGACGGCCATCCGCCGAAATGACCTTGCAAACCAGCGAGAACGGGTCCAGCCCGCCATCGGCCGCCATGCCCCGAAAGTCGTTCGTCAGCAGCGTGCCCCAGCCAAAGCCCAGACCGACGCGCCCGTTAAACTGGTTGTGCAACCGGGTGATCGCATCGGTATCCAGCCCGTCCGAGAAGATCATCAGCTTGCTCAGCGGGTCCTGGCCCCGGCGTTTCCACCATTCAATGACGATCTCTCCGATCTCTGCAGGCTCGCCGGAGTCGATGCGCACGCCAGTCCACGAGTCAATCCAGTCTGGCGCATGCTCCAGAAAGCCCTGTGTTCCGAATGTGTCCGGCAGAATGATCAGAAGATTGCCCGCGTAGTCCGTCTGCCAGTTCCTCAGCACCTGATAGGGCGAGGCAGCCAGATCATCATCGCTTTCGGCCAGGGCTGCGTGGATCATCGGAAGCTCGTGCGCATTAGTCCCGACTGCCTCGACCTCGCGCCGCATGGCGATCAGGCAATTCGAGGTCCCAGTAAACCGATCTCCCAATCCCTCGATCATTGCCTGAACGCACCAGTCCTGCCAAAGAAATCCGTGCCGCCTGCGGGTTCCGAAGTCGGCAATTCGCAAACCCGCCAAGCCGCGTAGGTGTTCGACCTTTTCCCAGACCCGCGTCATTGCCCGTGCGTACAAAACCTGAAGCTCGAACTTGCCGAGATGCTTCAACACAGCGCGCGAGCGTAGTTCCATAAGCACCGCCAGCGCCGGGATCTCCCACATCATGGTTTCAACCCAGCGCCCTTCGAATGTCAGCTCGTACTGATCGCCGCGCCGTTCCAGATGATAGTCAGGGAAGCGAAAGGCCTCGAACCACTCCATGAAGTCCGGCCGGAACATGCCCAGCTTGCCGTAGAACATGTTGCCGCGCAGCCAGGTGCTCTCCCCCCGGCTCAGCGACAGGCTGCGGATATGGTCGAGTTGCTCGCGCAGCTCTCCTTCGTCGATCAACCGGGCCAGCGGCACATGATCGGACCGATTGATCACACTGAACGTAACGCGCGTATCCGGATTGTGGCGCAGGATGCTCTGCGCCATCAGAAGCTTGTAGAAGTCCGTATCGATGACCGACCGGACGATCGGATCGATCTTCCACGTGTGGTCGTGAACGCGGGTTGCGATGTCCGTCATGGCGCAAGTCTTCCCCCCAAGGGTCTTTTTCCCTGGATCATGCACAATTCACCGAGCGCGTCGAACGGAGAGTTCGCAAGATCGAACAACGATCCGCCATGTCTCAGCAGCACATCATGGTCAAGAATTAGTCAATCACCCAGCCTGCCGAAAATTTGTGCACAGTATTTTCAAGATCGCCGCAGCTCCGGTCATTAAGATCTTCATAAGCAACTGAAAAATCTGAATTAAAACTTCCACGACAGTTTTGGCACGCATCTTGGATAAGCGATCCCAGGCTCAACGGAGCAAACTACGCGGGGATAACGCATGAAACTGATCATCGCTGTCATCAAGCCATTCAAGCTCGAGGAGGTCCGGACTGCGCTCAGCGGTTTGGGTGTTCAGGGTTTGATGGTGTCCGAGGTCAAGGGGTTCGGACGGCAAAGCGGTCACACGGAAATCTATCGCGGTGCCGAATACACCGTGAACTTCGTCCCGAAGCTGAAGCTGGAGATCGTCGTGAACGACGATCAAGTCGAGCAGGTCACAGACACGATCGCGAAGACCGCTCAGACCGGCAAGATCGGCGACGGCAAGATCTTCGTTCTGGGTGTGGAACAAGCGCTGCGGGTTCGGACCGGCGAGCGCGACGAAGACGCGATCTGAAGCGTCAAAAATACGGAAGAGGGATACCATGCAGAAGAAACACCTTACCGCAGCGCTTGGACTGGCCGCTTTGCTGGCCGCCGGCCCTGCGCTAGCGCAGGAAGGACCGACCGATGTGCCCGTGCACTCGGTCTTCGTACTCAACACACTGCTGTTCCTGATCGGCGGGTTCCTGGTCATGTTCATGGCCTGCGGCTTCGCGATGCTCGAAGCGGGCCTCGTCCGTTCGAAGAACGTCGCGATGCAGTGTACCAAGAACATCGCACTCTTTTCGATCGCCGCCATCGGTTACTACATCATCGGCTACAACCTGATGTATCCGCTGGGCAACTGGTCGATCGGCACCGATGACACGGGCGGCTATCTCGGCGCGTTTGGCGTCGCGGTTCTGGAAGCGGTCGGGATCGGTGCGGATGATGCGGACGACCTGTCCTATGCTTCAACCGGCTCGGACTACTTCTTCCAGCTGATGTTCTGTGCAGCGACGGCGTCCATTGTCTCGGGCGCATTGGCCGAGCGGATCAAGCTCTGGCCGTTTCTGATCTTCACCTTCATCCTGACTGCGATCATCTACCCGATCCAGGCCTCGTGGAAGTGGGGCGGCGGCTTCCTGGACAGCCAGTTCGGCTTCCTCGATTTCGCAGGCTCGACGGTCGTCCACTCTGTCGGCGGCTGGGCCGCTCTGGCCGGTGCGATCATCCTTGGCGCACGCAAGGGCAAGTATGACTCCTCTGGTGGCATCCACCCGATGCCGGGGTCGAGCCTTCCGCTTGCCACGCTGGGCACGTTCATCCTGTGGCTTGGCTGGTTCGGCTTCAACGGCGGCTCGCAGCTTGCCATGGGCTCGATTGGCGATGTCGCGGACGTGAGCCGCATCTTCGCCAACACCAACGCGGCTGCCGCCGGTGGTGTCGTTGCTGTCGTGATCCTGACGCAGGTGATGTTCGGCAAGGTCGATCTGACGATGGCACTGAACGGCGCGCTCGCGGGCCTTGTGTCCATCACGGCCGAACCGCTGACCCCGTCGCTGGGTGCCGCAACGTTGATTGGCGCTGTCGGTGGCGTGATCGTGGTCTTCACCGTACCGCTGCTGGACAAGCTGAAAATCGACGACGTCGTCGGCGCCATCCCGGTCCACCTGTTCGCAGGTATCTGGGGCACGCTGGCGGTCCTGCTGACGAACAGCGATGCGACGTTCATGGGTCAGCTGATCCCGATCATCATTGTCGGCGTGTTCGTCTTCGTGGTGTCGACGGTTGTCTGGTTGATCCTGAACACCGTCATGGGCATCCGCGTCAGCGAAGAAGCAGAAATCGCAGGTCTGGATACCTCCGAACTGGGCATGGAAGCCTACCCGGAATTCGGCAAGGGCTCGCAGACCATCTGAGACTAGGGATCCTCCCATCCCCAGTGGGGAAGCCAATGGCTTCCTCCTACTCCCCCGGGCTACGGCCCGGGGTTTTTTGTTTGTAATCAAATTTGCAAGTCATTCCGTCTGGCGCAATATTCTTGCGCGAAAATCGTTGACCACCTTGAATGTCCGGTCTAGGTACGCTCGCAAATGCGAGATACGATGATGCGGCGCAATATGAGCGCACACAGGCCCGGAGATTTCAGATGAACGCCGAACCAGCGCTGACCCAGGACACCATCGATGCGGCAAAGCTGATCGGAATGACCGCCGATGCCGTGGAGGCAGCATCCGCGTTCCTCGATAAGGCGCGCGCCGCGGTCTCAGGCACGGTGATGGTCGACGGCCGGGTATCCGGCAAACTGCTCGATCAGAACCAGTATGCAGCCCACGCCTATGCCTGGATGGCAACCTATGTGGAATCGCTGCGGCAATTGCAGGGCTGGGCGTCGCGGCTGATGGAAGACGGTGAGTTCGGCGAGACCGAGCACCTGATTCTCCAGATCGGGTTCGGCGAGTATCTCTGGCAACTCTACGGCGGCATCCCGATGAGCCAGAGCGAGATCGTGCGTCCACAGGATTGCGGTCTGACGCAGGAGGACCAACGCGTCCTGATGACCGAGTCGGTGATGTGGCTGACCCAGAACGGCAACTCCGACGCAGCGCGCGTGCGTCTTGCGCAACTGATGGCCGAGCAGGAAGGTGCCTCGATGTTCGGTGTCTCGGGCCTGGACGAAGAATACGAGATGGTGCGGGAGCAGTTCCGCCGCTTTGCCGATGAAAAGGTCCTGCCCCATGCGCATGGCTGGCACCTGCGCGACGAGCTGATCCCGATGGAGATCCTGGACGAGATGTCCGAGATGGGCGTCTTCGGGCTCACGATCCCGGAGGAACACGGCGGCATCGGCATGGGCAAGACCGCGATGTGCGTGGTCTCCGAGGAACTGTCGCGCGGCTATATCGGCGTCGGCTCACTGGGGACACGGTCCGAGATTGCGGCCGAGCTGATCCTGGGCGGCGGCACCGAGGAACAGAAGGCCGAGTATCTGCCCAAGCTCGCATCAGGTGAGATCCTGCCGACCGCTGTGTTCACAGAACCCAACACCGGCTCCGACCTTGGGGCGCTGAAGACCCGCGCTGTGAAGGACGGCGATGATTGGGTGATCAACGGCAACAAGACCTGGATCACTCACGGCGGCCGGACCGACATCATGACCGTGCTGGCACGGACCAATCCTGACACCACCGATTACCGTGGCCTTTCGATGTTCATCGCGCCGAAGATGCGTGGAACCGACGAAGATCCCTTCCCGGACCAGACCATCGCTGGCGGAGAGATCGAGGTGCTCGGCTACCGCGGTATGAAGGAATACACCCTCGCGCTGGACGGCCATCGCGTTTCTGGTTCCGCGCTGCTGGGCGGCGAGGAAGGCCAGGGCTTCAAACAATTGATGCGGACCTTCGAAAGTGCGCGCATCCAGACGGCGGCCCGCGCGATCGGTGTCGCGCAATCGGCGATGGAGATTGCACTGCGCTATGCGCAGGAGCGTGAGACCTTCGGAAAACCGCTGGTCGGCTTCCCGCGCGTCGCCTCGAAACTGGCCATGATGGCGGTCGAGATCATGATCGCGCGTCAGCTCACTTATTTCTCGGCGCGGGAGAAGGATCAGGAGCGCCGTTGCGATCTTGAAGCCGGGATGGCGAAGCTGCTCGGGGCCCGTATAGCCTGGGCTGCAGCCGATAACGGCTTGCAGATCCACGGCGGGAATGGTTTCGCGCTGGAATACCCGATCAGCCGGGTGCTGTGCGATGCGCGCATCTTGAACATCTTCGAAGGCGCTGCTGAAATTCAGGCTCAGGTCATCGCGCGGCGCCTGCTCGCCGGGAACTAGATCTAGCGGCTTGGAAGCGGCGATCGCCGCTTCACTCAATTGCAACTACGGCTTCAGCGCACCAGTCGCGCAGTGAAGTTGTCACTTGTGACGTCATCCGTCACGTCCTCGATCAACTCGATATACATCGACGTTTCGACTGAGTCGGCGATCTCGCAGGTCACATCGCCTTCTCCACAGAACATGCCGGCTGGGTTCGGAATGTAGGAGTCCATGACGTACATGTCGTCCAAGGTGACGTCGTAGCTGCCATCGTCATTCGCAGAGCGGAGGTTGCCCTCGTCGTCTGGCATCTCTCCGGTGACAACACCGCAGTTGACCATCGCCGCAAGAATTCTCCGACGCTCACGACTTCCGTGGATCAATGCGCCGCCCAGTGTTTCCACTGATCCCACCGCATCCAGATCGGAGCTGGCACCTGTGTTCCCCGTCAGGTCCAGGTAGCTGTCTGGCCAGTGTTTGAGATACGGATCACCCGAGTAATCTACAGCGGGCGAGGGTGGCGGCATAGTTTGACGCGTCACTGAGAACCGGTCAACGTAGTCAGCGACCCCACCTGTCGGGGGTGGATCTTCGCCATTCCAAAGAACGACGCGGCTGCGATCACCATTAGTCGACAACCAGTCGTTCGTCCCGTCGAGCGTATGCTTGGTGACCTGCACTTCCCGCTGCGCTTGATAGAAAGTGTGCCAGGAATTGGGACCGCCAAACGGGGAGATCGGTAACACGATGTTCGGATCATCGCCTTTGAAATCATAGCTGTTGTTCCGGTACGCTTTGGTGCGTGCAAACATGTAGAGCGGGGTACCACCCGCGTGGTGATCTCCGACAAAGTCGATCTCGCACCCGCATTCCTCGCGTTCTCGCCCAGGCGTCGCGGAAGCCGAGCATCCCTCGAACGTTGTCGCCAGTTCATACTGTTCCTGACAGGCAACCTCCGCTGTTGCTTGGTCCGTAGGATCAATAAGGGCGGCCGCGTCATTTAGACATTGCGTGAGATCCTGGCGGGCAAAATCCTGTCGGCCCAGGGTTTTATCATGGCAGAAGTCGTAGCCCATGCCCTCGCCGCGCGTACCTGCGACATAGGTCATACCTGGGCCCGGGATCGTGTCGTAAGCCGGTTGGAAGATATCGATCGTCGCGTTGACAGGATCAGATTCGTCCAGCGGCGTGTTACGGTCATCGCATGGCCACGGCTTGTTGTAGTCTGGGATGCCATCCTGAAGCAGGCGTGCATCTTGAAGTATTGTCAGACCGTCTGCATCGAGTATCGGGACAGTTTCGCCGTCTACCAGGATCGGATCGCCGTTAGTGTCTCGCTCAACCTCAACGTCGCACTGTGCGGGAGCTCCGGGCACAGGTTCGCTGAAGCGATCTGCGTTTTCGTATGTGATGAGCGCCAGCCTATCCGGTTCGAAGAACACCGCGGGAGTGTACGAGACAGCACCTGGCGTGCCGGCTGGACCAGATGCACCGACGGTGCGGTCGTCCTGAAGGACATCCTCGAGCGGAGGCAGCCAGAGATCGGATGCCGTGTTGACCGCGCGAAGGACTGTATCGCCGTCAGCGGGTTTGATCTTGAGGGGATCGTCGTCGCTCCAGCACATTTCCTGCGCGTTCGCCTGAGCCATAAGGCAACGATCCCGCGCTTGCATGTATTCTTGCGTTTCAGGACCGCTCACAATTCGATCACCGGCCAAGTTCCGTAAAAACTCACCCGAGCAAACGCCCGATGGGTCTGCGATCGGATCCGCGATTTGAAACAACTGATGGTTCACGTTCCACGGAAAAAGTGAACCATGCGTTTCCCCGTTGCTTACGATCTGATCGGACGGTACGCCGTTATTTGCGAAGTTTGGCGCGAAGTAGAAGAGTGATCGGCCAGGAACGGTATGATCGGGGTTGGCGCCGCCGGTTGGCAATTCCTTGGGTTCAAGCAACGGATTGTCTGCCGCATCCTGATCCTCCCATGGATTGCACATGACCAACGACGAGAGATCGGCGCATGACACTCGATCCAGCGTCGCAGCGGCAACAGTACTCAGCGCGTAACTGTCTGGTCCAATCTGAGTCGCTTTATCCGGAACGTTGCGATTAACGTCACTGTTGAAGCCAAGGTTGACGATTGTCTGAGTCATGAAGCGTGTCGCAGCGCCCACATCGGCTCTGACGACCGCCACGACATATGCCGCGTCCTCGGAGTCGACATCAGATGCCGTGGTCCCGTCTGCATTGGCCAATCCGACAAAATTGGCGTCCGGGAAGGCCTCGCTCATGTCGTTCTGCGGAAGGGATGACGCCTCCATATCATCATAGAACAACAGTGCGTCGACCACGTACTCACCTGCGTTCAGGTCCGATGCGGCTAACAGCCCGCCCGCCCCGTCGCCGAACACGGCCATTTTCGCCCGGTCGATCGAGTCTGATTTCCGATCGAGTTCATTCGCGGCAAGCAGTGCCACCCGGTCGGCAAACATCTGCATGCCGTTGTGGGTGTCATAGACTCGCCCCGAGTCCAGCACGACGCCGGTCATCCCAAAGACCATGAGTGAGAAAAAGATAACCTGCAACGTGGCCGAGCCGCGCTCTTCCCGAGTAAATCCGGTACACGAGTTCCGCAAACGGCTCAGCAATGAGCTGTCTCTCTTGTCATTGGTCATTTCGCCGCCCCCGGCTTATACCCACAGAGCCATTAGCTTACACGGCTCCATCACAACTTTGCGTCAAAATATACGTGATCGAAGCCTCAACGTATATCCGGAAATATGTATTAATTGAGGCACTTGGCACTGCAGATTGAAAAGCGGAAAACAACCATATGGCGACTTATACGGCTCTCACGACTGTTTCGGGTGCAGAATGCGCCGAGTCGCTCGGTGAAGCGATGGAACGGCTGGTCCCGGCTCCGACCGGTGTGGGCGTGTTCGAAGTCGAAGATGATTCGGGTCTTTGGGAGGTCGGCGGGTACTTTCTGGAGCGCCCGGACGAGATTGCGCTTGCGCTGCTGGCGAGCGCTTTTGAGGCGAAGGACTTTGCGGTCAGCCGTGTCGACGACCGTGACTGGGTCGCGCAGGTCCGGCGGGAACTGCACCCTGTCGAGGCCGGGCGCTTCACCGTCTACGGTGATCACGACAGCCACCGGGTCGGTCCCAATCGCATCGGTCTGCGCATCGAGGCTGCCATGGCCTTCGGAACAGGCCACCACGCGACGACGCGCGGCTCCCTGATGTTATTTGACCGGTTGCTCCGCGAGGGCCATCGCCCGCGACGGGTTGCCGATATTGGGTGTGGAACTGGCGTTCTGGCGATGGCTGCGGCAAAGGCGTTGCGCGTGCCCTGTGTGGCAACCGACATCGACCAGGTCGCAGCTGACACCGTGCGGGCGAACGTTGCCGCCAATGATCTCGGACCCTGGGTCCGGACAGGGCGTGCGGCGGGCGTCCGGCATCTGCATTATCGCAATGCCGCTCCGTTCGATCTGGTATTCGCGAATATTCTGGCATCCCCATTGAAGCGTCTGGCAACGGACATCTCTGGTCAGCTCACGGTCGGAGGAAATGCGATCCTTGCAGGATTGCTGACGCAGCAAGCCATTGGCGTGCGCCGTGTTTTTGAGGGACATGGCTTCGCCCTCAGGGACCGGATCCGCCTGGGTGACTGGACCAGTCTCAACATGCGCCGGATACGGTGGCGCCCATGAAAAAGGCCGCCTTGCTCAGGCGGCCTTGACGTCTCACGACTTCACTGTCTTCAGAAGAACGTGGCACGAGCCCGCATGTCTTCGACATGTGCGCGGGTCATGCCGATATCGTCCAGCATCTTCGGGCTCAGACGGTCCAGTTCGCTGAGCGTCCGAACGGCGTCCAGCTTGTCGCTGATGCGCGCAACGAGGCGTCCGAAGAAGCCCGGCTGGGCTGTTTCTGCGGAAGCAGCGGACAGACCGATGTCTTCCAGCTCGGCCGGTGTGAGTTTCCGGAACTCGTCCGCCATCGTGCGGCGGGCATTCCAGGTCAGAACATCGTCGGCCGCGCCATACAGCGCGGACGAGATACGATAGGTAGAAACAGCCCCGAAGGGTACTTTCTGCGCGTTGTCGATCATGGCCATGACGGTATCTCCATCCATCAAAGTGGGCCGTGACCATCACCGCCCGCAGCGAGCAGATAGGGTTGGAAAATCGGCAAAACAAATGCAGTAAGTGCATGTGAGCTATGCGTTTTTTGCAATCTCATTTCGAGGTCTGAAAGCGACGGAAATTTACTCTACCTGCGTCGGTTTCGGATCATCTGCACGAGATTCTCTGGATAATTGTTCATGCTTCGTGCTATTCGTGGAGAAAGCGTTGAAAAGGACGCGACGGGCAGGAGTACAAGATGCGTGTCATCGGGTTCGATCCCGGCCTCAGACGGACCGGATGGGGCGTGATCGACTCGCTCAATGGCCGTCTCAGGCATGTTGCCAACGGGACCTGCACGACGGGTTCGGGCGATCTTGCCACCAGGCTTCGCGAACTTCACGAGAAGATTGACGAGGTGGTGGCAGAGCATGCGCCGGAGCAGGCCGCGGTCGAGCATACGTTCGTGAACAAGGATGCTGCTGGTACATTGAAGCTGGGGCAGGCGCGGGCGATCTCGCTCCTAGTTCCTGCTCAGCACGGTCTTCCCGTCGCGGAATACGCGCCGAATGCCGTGAAGAAGGCCGTGGTGGGCGTGGGTCATGCGGACAAGACGCAGATCCAGCATATGATCGGCGTGTTGCTACCGGGCATCGCGGTGTCCGGCGCGGATGCGGCCGATGCGCTGGCGATCGCGATCTGTCACGCATGGACCGCCGGAACACAGCGCCGCGTGCTGACTGCATTGGAAACCGCGCGGTGATTGGCAAGATCTCGGGCCATATCGATTATATCTCGGACGATCACGTTCTCATCATGACGTCCGGCGTCGGCTATCTCGTGTATTGCTCACCGGCCACGTTGCGCGCCCTGCCGGAGCCGGGTGGCGCGGCGGCTCTCTACACGGATATGGTGGTGCGTGAGGATCTGATGCAGCTTTATGGCTTCCAGACGCTGGCGGAACGCGACTGGCATAAGCTGTTGACGTCGGTCCAGGGTGTTGGCGCGCGGGTATCGCTGGCGATCCTGGGCACTTTGAGCGTTGCCGGTTTGAACAGAGCACTGGCGTCAGGCGATGCGGTAGCCGTTAAGGCAGCGCCAGGGGTCGGTCCCAAACTCGCGACCCGGATCGTCACGGAACTCAAGGGCAAGGCACCGGACATGATGGTGCGCGCGGCACGGCAAGCGGCTTCGCCAGTCGGGAGCGAGCCCTCGGTAGAAGTGCTTGTCGATCAAACGCCCGCTGTCTCCGAGATGATCGTCGATACCGGTGACATGCAGGCGACGGCGGACGCGTTGTCGGCCCTTGTCAATCTGGGATACGATCGCAGTGAAGCGGCGGAAGCCGTCGCGGATGCATCGCGAGAGGGTGCGGACGATGCAGGTGCACTCATCAAAGCGTCGTTGAAGCTGCTCGGGCAGAACCTCTGATATGGTGCATGCCTTCAGACCGGGCAGGCCACCGCCTCCCCCACCCGCCCACCTGGAGGCGCTGGCCTGCCCGGGACCAAGCCGGGGACAGCCGTGACGGATCTTGAATCAGATCCCGCCTTGCGCGGTGATCCGCTGACCGAAGATGCGCCCGAACGTGCCTTGCGGCCCGAACGGCTCGAGGACTTCACTGGGCAGGCCGAGGCTCGTGCCAATCTGTCGGTCTTCATCGAAGCCGCCCGCAGGCGCGGCGAAGCGATGGACCATTTGCTGTTTCATGGACCGCCGGGCCTTGGGAAGACGACCCTGGCGCAGATCGTCAGCCGTGAGCTTGGCGTCAATTTCCGCATGACGTCCGGCCCTGTGATCGCCAAGCCCGGTGACCTTGCGGCGGTTCTGACCAATCTTGAAGCGCGCGACGTACTGTTCATCGACGAGATCCACCGGCTTAGTCCGGTTGTCGAGGAAATCCTGTATCCGGCGATGGAGGATTTCGAGCTCGACCTCGTGATCGGTGAGGGACCGGCGGCACGCACCGTGCGGATTGACCTCGCCCCATTCACGCTGATTGGCGCGACCACGCGATTGGGGCTTCTGACCACGCCGTTGCGTGACCGCTTCGGCATACCGATCCGTTTGGAGTTCTATTCGTTCGAGGAACTCAGCGCGATTGTCGCGCGTGGTGCACGTCTGATGGGACTGCAGGCGGATCAGGACGGAATCATCGAAATTGCGCGGCGCGCACGGGGTACGCCGCGCATCGCTGGGCGCCTGCTGCGTCGTGTCGCCGATTTCGCTATTGTCGAGAACGACGGGCGGATCGACCAGGCGCTCGCTGCGCGCTCTTTGCAAAGGCTTGGTGTCGACGGCAAGGGGCTGGACGGGGCAGACCGCCGATATCTGAATCATGTGGCCGAGCATTATGGCGGCGGTCCTGTCGGGATCGAGACCATGGCGGCCGCCCTCTCGGAAGCGCGCGATGCGCTGGAAGAAGTGATCGAACCCTACCTGATGCAGATCGGGATGATCGCCCGGACGCCGCGCGGACGGGTTCTGACCCAGGGCGCGTGGAGCCATCTTGGTTTGACCCCGCCAAAGCCCCCGGGTCAGTCGGATCTGTTCGAAGACGGCTGACGCACAGCGCTCAGCGATCGAATTTCAGCACCCAGTTGCGGATCAGCGCGCGCTCGAAGCCCTTGGCCTTGGACATCCAGCGGCGGTTGACCTTTTCGGCGCCACCGGACCGACGCGCCAGATCGTTCGAGAAGATCGCAAAGGCAAGCTGCCGTCCACCCGGTGTTGCGACATACCCGGCGAGGCCGCGGACATAAGACATCGTTCCGGTCTTCGCGACCACCGCTAGCCGGTCATAATCCAGCGGGAAGGACTTGGCTGCGACGTTGTGCGGTCTGAGATACCCGGCAATCCCTCCCGGAAGGCGGCTATGCGCCTTGCCCTGATCCGGCGCGCGTCGCGCCAACGCTGCCAACAGCTCAACCATGCGCCGGGGCGAGACCCGCGACTGCAGTGTCAGACCCGAATGGTTCACGAAGGCAAAGCCCGGATCGCCGATATCGAACCCCGCAACGATCGACGCCCAGGAGTTCATGACCTTGGCCGATGCGCGAAGATCGTGCGCCTCGATCCCGACCGCCCTCGTCGCGGCTGTTCCGGTGACCTCGGCGGTGACATTGGTCGAAAAGCGCAGCATGTCGCGCACGATATCCCCGACAGGGCGGCTTTGATGACGCGCCAACACATTCGTATCCGTCGCCGCCTGGCCATCCGTCGCGACCGGCAGAGTGACGCCTGATTGTCCCGCCACGGTCCGGAAGACCTCGCCCGCATAAGCTGCCGGATCCTTCACCGGCAGCCATCGTGCCGCCCGGCCCCGAAAGGCACGCCGGGCCATCAACCAGTTCTCCTGCGTGGCGCTTCTGCGATACTCGAAGAGTGGCGCATCCGGGGTGTTGTTCAGCGCGACCCGAACGCCGCTGACGGGCGGAGAAAGCGTCTGGGACGCGGCTTCGACCGACAGGTTCTGCCGTCCGTTCCGCGCGTCCCACTTCAGATGCACCCGGTTGAAGTTCAGGTTCAGGCCCGAGATCGATGGATTGTACGAAGCATCGACGGCTTGTGTGGCTTCGATCTGAGGAACATGGGGCAGTGCCGACGAATCGACGCTGAATCTGCCCGAGACGCTGCGGAGTCCGTTGGCCAGCAGGCGCTCGCTCAGGGTCTGCAAGGCGTCCGTGTCCAGTTCGGGATCGCCGCCACCTTTGAGGATCAAATCGCCGTTCAAGCGGCCGTTGTTGACCGATCCAGTCCCCAGAACCTCGGTCGTGAACCGGTAATCGGGCCCGAGCGCATCGAGTGCAAAGGCGGCGGTCGGCAGTTTCGCAACCGAAGCCGGAACGAATGCCCGATCGCCGTTGGACTGGTCGAGAACCTTTCCGGAGGTCAGGTCGATCAGCATCCAACCGGAAGCGCCGGTCAGACCCAGTTCGCTCCTGATCTGCGTCCCGGACTGCACGACCGGTGCGATCGGCTTGCGCTTGGACTGCGCATCGGCCTGGCCGGTGAAAATCAGCGCGAAGACCGCGAAGGAGAGTATCAAGCTTGCTCGCATCGATCGTTTCCCTTCACGGAGTACGTGCGTTTGAAAGGTCGCAGATCGCCTTGCGCCGCGCAAGCCACGCAGTCCGGTCACGACCACACCCCGTCTGCACGCAAACGTGTTGACGACGTGTCGGACATCGGCCCGGTCAGCAGACACCATCCGGCACCCTTTCGCCGCCCGAGGCTCGCGGCCTGCGATGCGGGAACGCGGATCTCGGCATACCTTTGCGCCGCCGGACTAAGCCCTGCGTGGACCTGATCGCCGGGCCGTGCCAGAACGCAGATCGGATAGGTTTCGATGATCCATTGCCAGTCCTCCCAGTGATGGAAGCTCGCGAGGTTGTCCGCACCCATCAGCCAGATGAACCTGACCCCGCTGTAGCGCCTGGAAAGCCGCTGAAGGGTGTTCGCGGTGTAAGACGATCCGAAGTAACGCTCGATATCCGTGACATGCACACGCGGATGATCGACCAGATCCCGGCAGGCGCGCACCCGGCGCTCGATATCAGCAGGGCCGTTCGCCTTGAGAGGATTTCCCGGCGACACAAGCCACCAGACCGCGTCCAGGTTCACTGCCTTCATTGCGCGCCGGGTCACATGCATATGTCCGGCATGTGGCGGATCGAACGATCCCCCGAGCAGACCGATCCTCTGACCCGGAAACGCAAGTGGTCCGCGCCCAATCACTTGGTGCCGCGCTTTGCAGTCGATCCGATCCGCGTCGTCGTCGAGGGAGGGGTTCTTTGTTGCGAGGCAATGAACATGGGAGAGATCCGATGGCCTGTCTCTGGATCGCACCCGTCCGTGAGGGTTGCAGACACGTCAACCCTGGGCACGGATTGTCACGATCGTCAGTGAGATCGCCTCAGCGATGAATTGACCCGCTCGACATCGATCGGATCGGTTGGGCCACTCCGCCCCGGTTCCATCGAATACCCAAAGACCTCGAAGTCCTTGTTGTAGATGTCTGTAACGATGTGGATCGCAAGGTCGTCGAAAAAGTCCTCGATCGGGTGGGCACGTTTCGGGCCATGACCTTCCGATTCATTGAAGCGCGGCAGGCTCTCCAGGTCGGCGCCGTGTGCAAGCTCGACCTGTCCCAGGATGCCCGTCATGCCGTCATTGAACATCTCGGTCGGGAATACGTGATCGTAGGTCCCGCCATTGTTTAACAGCGTTGCGACATGCCCCGACATCGGCGCCCAATGAATGTCCGGATGCATCGGATGACGGAACTTGATCGTGTCCCGGACGAACAGCAGAAACTTGCGGAATGCCTTGACCTGATCGAACTCGTGCTCCGGCGTCTCGCCGATTTCCATCTCGTAATGCTCGGCAATCATCGCGACCATGTCGCCGCGGTACCGTTTCCCGTTCCGCTGGATGCCGGCAATCTTGTCGAGAAAACACGACAGCACCCGGGCGTAAGGATTTCGGACGCAGGTAAAGGTAACCGCGTCTCGCGACGTCACTGTATCGACAATGATGTCCCGGGCGTGCTGCGGATCATCGTTTCCGTTCCACTTCCACAGACCGTCCTTCGCGTCGTGAATGTCACCGTCGTAGAACCGCCCGTGATCACTGAAGTGCAGAATCTGACCGATTGTCGAGCAGGCGCATTTCGGCACCACCCTGTAGATCAGGGTCTGACTGGTATTCACCCACACACCAGGAAATTCCATCGTGCTTCCGCCTTTCAGACGAAATTTGTTTGAACGAGTTGTGTTAACAAAAGAGAAAACGGTGCGATGTCAAGAAAGGTGATGCTTGGCAAAGGCCAGGTGGTTGCGATCCGCAGGGCCATGCGGCATCAGTCCGAACAGAGCGCCATAAGAAACTTCGGGCCAGAGGGACACTTTATAAATCATGGCGAAGATCGCGTTTCTTCTGATGGCCCACAAGGATCCTAGATGGGTGATCGAACAAGCGCAAACGCTGACGGAACACGGTGATTGCGTTGCGATCCATTACGATGCGCGCGCGAAGGATGCCGAGTTCGCACAGATCCGCTCTGCCTTGAAGTCGAATTCCAACGTCGCGTTTGCCCGGCGCGCCAAATGTGGCTGGGGCGAATACTCTCTCGTGCAGGCGACCTTGAACCTGATCCGCGCCGCACGCACGAAGTTCAACGAGATCACGCACTATTTTTTGATGTCCGGTGACTGCTTCCCGACGAAGTCCCGCAGCTACTTCGATCGGTATCTTGACGATGCCCACGACGTCATCGAGTCGCACGACTTCTTCGAAAGCGATTGGATCCGCACAGGCCTGCGCGAAGACCGGCTGATTTTCCGGCACTGGTTCAACGAGCGTAAGTACAAACGCCTGTTCTACGCGTCCCTGGAATTGCAGCGCCATCTGCGGTGGCGGAAACGACTGCCGGACGGCATCCAGATCCGGATCGGATCGCAATGGTGGGTTCTGCGGGCGCATACAATCGAAGCGGTCCTGGAGTTGCTCAAGTCGCGAAAGGATCTGAAGCCGTTCTTCAAGACGACGTGGATCCCGGACGAGATTTTCTTCCAGACCCTGGTCTCGCATGTCACGCCGTCAGACCAGATCCGGCGCGAACCGCCGACACATCTGCTCTTCTCGGATTATGGCCTACCGGTCGTGTTCCATAGCGATCATGAGGATCTGCTGCGGGCGAATGACAAACCCATGGCACGCAAGATCTCCGGACATGCCGATGCATTGCGGACCCGCTTGCTCGAGATTTTCCGGCAACGCGGCAGCAATCGCGCGGAAGGTGGCGGCAACACCAATCTCTATCACTACCTGACGTGGCGCGGGCGCACCGGCCAACGCTACAAGGCGCGGTTCTGGGAGGATGCCATCGGGCCACGGCGCGATGCCGAGCTTCTGATCGTCACCGCACGCCTATGGCATATCGGCAAGCAGGTCGAAGGCGTCATCGCGGATGCGACCGGCCTTCGGCAGATGTCCTATGTGTTTGACGAGGACGTCCGGATCGATCTGCCGCTTGGCAACCTGGAGAACGGGCTCTTCAAACGTGGCCAGCACCGGCGGGCCGTGATGAACATGATAATCGATGCCGCTGGCGACCAACGCCTCGTCATCGCGATCGATCCGACGCGGAAAGATGTCATCGAGGATCTGGCCGACATGGTTGGAGCCGCCCGCATCCTGAACGTTGAACGAACCCTGAGCGATGAATACGTCGAAGGGCACGCCCGGCGCGCCGGCCTGATTGCGGAAGGAAGCGGCGAATTCGAGCGGCGCGAGGCCAAGCAGGCCTTGATGCAGGAACTTCGCGATGCCAACCGCGAGCTGCGTCACGCGTTCAGGGGTCGGATCTTCCGCAACGATCTGAAACGATCGCACGAAGACAATGTGGATGATCTGTGCCGGTTTCTGAACTGTCCGCGCGACACCGGCGAAAGCATTGCAAGCAAAGTCGCGGACTTCGTCGATTGAACCTCGGCGCGTTGCTCAGAGGTCTTCGCCTACCCTGCCCAGGTTTTCCCCGACATGGCCGCGATGCAACAGGATATGGTCCAGCAGAACGCAGGCCATCATGGCCTCTCCCACGGGAACTGCGCGAATTCCGACGCATGGGTCGTGGCGGCCCTTGGTGACGATCTCGGTGGAGTTGCCTTGCTTATCGTTCGTCTGGCGCGGTGTCAGAATCGAGCTGGTCGGCTTCACGGCGAACCGAACCACGACGTCCTGCCCGGTCGAGATGCCACCAAGAATCCCGCCCGCATGGTTCGAGCCATAGCGCGCGCCATCGTTGCCCCAGGACATCTCGTCGGCATTGTCCATTCCGGTCAGAGCAGCCGCCGCAAATCCATCGCCAATCTCGACCCCTTTGACAGCGTTGATCGACATCATTGCGGCCGACAGGTCCGTATCGAGTTTCGCGTATATCGGCGCGCCCAGGCCGACTGGTACGCCCGAGCCAACGATCTCGATCACGGCACCAACCGAGTTTCCTGACTTGCGCAGATCGTCCAGGTAAGTCGCCCAGTCCGATGCGGCGGTTGCATCGGGGGTCCAGAACGGGTTGCGTTCGACCTCGTCCCAGTCCCAGTTGCTGCGATCGATCTGTCGCGGCCCCATCTGGACCATGCAGCCCCGAACCACAAGATCCGGGACAAGCTGTCGAAGTGCCTCGCGGGCAATACCTGCCGCCGCGACGCGCGCTGCCGTTTCGCGGGCCGAGGACCGGCCGCCGCCGCGATAGTCGCGGATGCCGTACTTCATCCAGTAGGTGTAGTCCGCGTGGCCCGGCCGGAACTTGTCCATGATGTCGGAATAGTCCTTGGACCGCTGGTCCGTGTTGCGGATCATGAGCTGGATCGGATGGCCCGTGGTCGTGCCCTCGAATACGCCGGACAGGAGTTCGACCTCGTCGGCCTCCCGGCGCTGCGTCGTATACTTGTTCTGCCCCGGTTTGCGCCGATCCAGCCAATGCTGCAGCATACCGGCGTCTAGGGTTACACCGGGCGGGCATCCGTCGACCGTCGCGCCCAGCGCGGGACCGTGGCTTTCGCCCCAGGTTGTCACTCGGAAGATGCGGCCGAACGTGTTGAAGGACATGTGGATTGCCGGGTGTTCTCGTCAGGTGCCGCTGCGGATAGCCGATCCGGGCGAAAAGAAAAAGGCCCGGCGCGATGGCCGGGCCCATGTATCAGGCGTTCGGGCGCAGGCCGCTCAGGCTTCTTCCTTGCGCTTGATCGGCGCCCAGAGCTTCTTGTTGGTGTAGAACAGAAGCACCGCCAGGATGATCACGAAGACAAGATTGCGAAAGCCTGCTTCCTTGCGTTCGACCAGTGCCGGTTCCGCTGCCCACATCAGAAAGGCCGCGACGTCTTCTGACAACTGCTCCATCGTGGGCTCTGGCGGCGTATAACCCTCGTACTCGGCGGCCGTGCCGTCTGCTGCGTAGACCGCAAACTCGACATCATCGCCGTAGAGCGGTTGCGCCATCGAGATCCAGCCACCCGACATCGTATCGTTGCCGTAGAGAAGCGATCCGCCGACTTCCTCTTCCTCGCCGTTGTAGTGCGTCAGAAGCGAGTAGATGTACTCGGGGCCGCCGATGCCCTTGAAGAGCTGGTTGACGAGCAGGCCCGAGGGACCGTGGAACCCGGCGCGCGCCTTGGCCATCAGCGTCAGATCCGGTGCGCCCGCAGCATCGTTTCCAGGGAACAGATCCGACGGTAATCCGGGCCGCTCGCCGTCCTCACTCTCATCGTCGATGATCGTGTAGCTCGCGGCGATCGCCTTGATCTGCTCCGCCGGGAACGCCGGGCCGTCCGAGCGCCCAAGATCGCGGAACGCCAGATACTTCAGGCCATGACATCCCGCGCAGACTTCCTGATAGACCTGAAAGCCCCGTTGGAGTTGGTACTTGTCAAAGGTGCCGAACGGGCCTTCGAAGCTGAAGTCGACGTCTTCGACATACCCGGCACCGCCTGCAGCCAGCGCCCCAGCGGGCGCCAACGCCAGAGCAATCACCGCGGCCGTGATGCTTTTTCTGAACATCTTTTATCTCCTTGCGCGGTGGGTCACTCGGCCGGGGTGGCCGACGTCTTCGGCGGATAGTGGGTGTCGAAATCCGCTTCGATCGTCTCGGGTTGCGGCTGTGGTTTCTCGGTGATGCCGAGCAGTGGCAGGATTACCAGGAAGTAGCCGAACCAGTAAATCGTACCGATCAGCGAGATCGTCGGCACCAGACCCTCGGCCGGCTGAGACCCGCACCACATGAGCACGAAGAAGTTGAACACGAAGATCCAGAACCACCATTTGAACTGCGGGCGATAACGGCCCGAGCGCACGCGGCTGGTGTCCAGCCATGGCACCAGTGCCATGACCACGATCGCGCCGAACATCGCCAGCACACCGCCCAGCTTCGAGTCGATGAACAGGATGTCGAAGGTGATCGCGCGCAGGATCGCGTAGAACGGCAGGAAGTACCACTCCGGCACGATGTGCGCAGGTGTCGCCAGCGCGTTCGCCTCGATGTAGTTGTCCGGGTGGCCCAGGAAGTTCGGCATGAAGAACACGATGACCACGAAGATCGCCAGGATCACCGCCAAAGCGAACAGATCCTTGATCACGAAATACGGCCAGAACGGAACCGTGTCTTTCTTCGCGATGTCGATCGAGTCGCGACGCACTTCGACGCCCGTTGGGTTGTTGTTGCCCGTCGTATGGAACGCCCAGATGTGCACGACCACCAAGCCCAGGATCACGAACGGCAGCAGGTAATGCAGCGAGAAGAACCGGTTCAGCAGCGCGTTGTCGACCGCGAAGCCGCCCCAAAGCCACTCTACCAGGGGTTCACCGATCAACGGCAGCGCCGAGAACAGGTTGGTGATCACGGTGGCGCCCCAGAACGACATCTGGCCCCACGGCAGCACATATCCCATGAACGCGGTCGCCATCATCGCGAGATAGATCAGGATGCCGATGATCCACGTGATCTCGCGCGGTTCCTTGTACGATCCGTAGTAAAGGCCACGGAAGATATGCAGGTACACGGCAGCGAAGAACAGCATGGCGCCGTTCTGATGCGCATATCGCAGCAACCAGCCGCCGTTCACGTCGCGCATGATGTGCTCAACCGATGCAAACGCATGGTCGACATGCGGCGTATAGTGCATGACCAGCGCGATGCCGGTGACAATCTGCAGGACCAGACAGACCGTGAGGACAATGCCCCAGATCCACATCCAGTTCAGGTTCTTCGGGGTCGGGATCATCAGCGTGTCGTAGGCGATGCTGAGGATCGGCAAGCGGCGGTGCAGCCACTTCTCCGGGCCCGACTTCGGTTCGTAATGTTCGTGCGGAATACCGGCCATTGCTTTGTCCTTATCCCAGCTTGATTACGTCGTCTCCGACGAAGGATGCCGTCGGGACTGGAAGGTTTTCAGGCGCAGGTCCTCGGCGGATGCGCCCGGACAGATCATAGTGCGACCCGTGGCACGGACAGAACCATCCACCGAAATCGCCTGCGTCAGATAGCGGCACACAGCCCAGATGCGTGCAGACGCCCATCATGACCAGCCACTCACCGTCGGAGTCGAGCGCGCGGTTCTGATCTCCGGCATCGGCATCGGGCTCGTTCGCGTTGCGCGCACTCTGATCCGGAAGCTCAGCCAACGCGACGTCCCGCGATTCGGCGATCTCTTCGGCTGTGCGACGGCGGATGAAGACCGGCTTTCCGCGCCATTTCACCGTAATCTGGGAACCCGGTTCCAGATCACCGACCGGAACCTCGATCGAGGCCAGCGCGAGCACGTCGCGTGACGGATTCATCTGATCCACAAGCGGCCATACGGCGGCACCGGTCGCGACGACGCCTGCGGCCCCAGTCGCTACGTAGAGAAAATCGCGGCGGTCACCTTCTCCAGACACGTGTCTCTCCCTTGGCTACACCCGACCCCGTTGCCGGGTGCCTTGAAATCGGCGGCGCACGGTTGTCCGCGCGCACTTCGGTATCACCGCAGGGAGTTAGAGCATGATGAACATCGCTGCCAGCGGACAACGCGCCGCATCGAATGCGTCAAAGCGCCTTTGCCGTCGGGCTTTCTACCCGGTGACAACGCGTGTCACAGGATGGCGACGCGCTCTGCCCGTCCATCATCCGGAAACGGCCGGTACAGCGCATAGCTCGCCTTCGCGATCATGGCATGAACCGGGTAGTAGAGCTCTTCGACCTCGTCCGAATGCTGGGAGACATGCTGGAACGCCTCATCCAGTTGGTTGAGCCGGTCCACCTCGATCTCCAGCAGGAAGTCACGCGCATCGTCCGAGGCCAGGTTCAGCTTGCGCCGCAACAGGCGCCATGCGCCGATCTTGCCTTCCTGCTCCAGATATCCCAGCCACCGGTCCAACGCATGGGCGAAGGCCAACGCTTTGGCGTCATCCTTGAGATCGATCATCACATGGTAGAGGTTCATGGCCGCCTCCTGCTTTTCGGCCAGAGAACACAGAACATGGTTACAGATGGATGAATCATCGGCCAAAATCGCGCGGATACGGCTGGCACTCTTCCAGCCCGACATTGCGCCGAACGTCGGCGCGATCATCCGCCTGGGTGCCTGCATGTCGGTGCCCGTCGACGTCATCGGACCGTGCGGATTTGCGTTCTCGCTGCGGGCAGTCCGGCGTCAGGTCATGGATTACGGCGACAAGGCGGATGTTACCGATCACATATCGTGGGAGCGGTTTAGTAAAGACCGCCCGCCTGGCCGATTGGTCGCAATGACAACCCACGGGGCAGAGGTTCTGTGGGACTTCGCGTTCCAGCCCGGCGATACGATTCTGATGGGGCGAGAGAGTGCCGGGCTGCCCGAAGACATCCACGCCAAGTCCGACGCGCGTCTGCTGATTCCGATGGCACCGGGAACCCGGTCACTCAACATTGCCGTTGCCGCTGGCATGGCAGTCGCAGAAGCCGTTCGTCAACTGCGATGAAAGCCAATGTATCCGTTAGGCTGGCTCGCCATTGCTCCAGTGCAACGGTTTGACATCTATTTGTTTCTCACGCTCTGTGTGCCAAATCTCGTATTGCGACTGAAGCGTCATCCAAAATCTGGCACCATTCTTGAACGCCTGTCCAAGACGGATTGCCATCTCAGTCGAAACTCCACTTTTTCCGTTTATCAAGTCCGAGAGAGCAGCTCGCTTGACTCCCAAGTGCGTAGCCAACTCCTCGACCGTCATGTCTAACTCTTCCTTTATGCCACGCACATAGCGGCCCGGATGTGGCGGCGGGAACGAAAGCCTTTCATTGTCATGAGCCATGATAGTCCTCCAAATCGACGTCCACTGGCTGTCCTGCTTCCCATCTGAATGTAATCCGATAGTTCTTTGTGACCTTCAACGAATAGCTACCAGCACGATCGCCCTTATGGCGATGCAAACGAAAATGTGGC
>ERZ1740062.323-NODE-323-length-31368-cov-7.379810_pt1 | contig 31368 bp, 28 predicted proteins | sample MGYA00581741_ERZ1740062 | MGnify/ENA primary metagenome ERZ1740062 (study PRJEB43018, sample SAMN04849747) | marine metagenome | isolation source: floating plastic debris | place: Pacific Ocean | collected 2008-09-01 | study: EMG produced TPA metagenomics assembly...
GCCGCCCGGCGGCGAGAAGGTGACCGCGTTGCTGATCAGGTTGCGGAACACCTGGCCGAGGCGGCCTTCGATGCCGGGCACCGAGAGATCCTGGTGGTCGAGCACATCGAGGCGGAAGCGCGGCCCGTCGTCGCGTTCGCCGGCTTCCTGCACGGCGACCAGTGCCCGCAGCAGCCCGCCGATGTCGACCGCGTCAATCTCCGCACGCGACAGTTCGGCATCCAGGCGCGAGGCATCGGAGATGTCGCTGATCAGGCGGTCGAGCCGCTGCACGTCGTCGAGAATGATCGACATCAGCTTTTTCTGCTGATCGGGATCCTCGACCCGGGCGACGGTTTCCACGGCACTGCGCAGCGAGGTCAGCGGATTTTTGATTTCGTGGGCCACGTCGGCAGCGAAGGCCTCGATAGCGTCAAGGCGCGCCCAGAGGGCATCGGTCATCGCCCGCAACGCGTCGGAGAGGTCGCCGATCTCGTCGCCGCGTCGGGCGAAGTCGGGCAGTTCGAACTGGCGGCCCTTGGCCGAGCGCACCTGGTCGGCGGCCTGGGCCAGGCGGCGGATCGGCCGGGCGATGGTGCTGGCGAGATAGAACGACAGCAGCACTGTGACCGCGAAGGCGACGCCGCAGACGATGAGGATATCGCGGCGGCGGTCGTCGACCGCGGCGTCGACCACGGCGCCGTCCTTCGACAGCATGAGGGCGCCGAGCACCTGGCGGTAGCGCTGCACCGGCACGGCGACCGAGAGCACCAGGCGGCCCTGGCGGTCGATGCGCACCATGCCGGGGCTCTGGCCGGCGAGGGCGCCGGTGACCTCCCCGTAGTCGCCGGCCCGCTGTTCGGGCGCTTCCTTGTACAGGGGGAAGCTGTCCTTGCCGGGCAGCCACTGAGGGACGAGGTTCAACAGCCGGCGCAGCAGGCCAAGACCGCCGTCGCGTTGGGGCGGCAGCGCCTGGATCTGGACTTGGCCGCCGGGACCGCCGAGGACGAAGCTGTCGGCCAGGATTTCGCCCGAGCGCGCGAAGATGCGGGCGCGCACGCCGGTATCGACCAGCAGCACACGCATCAGGTTGCGGGTCACCTCCGGCAGCAGCCGCTCGTCGCCGACCTGGGTGGCAACCACCGCCGTCGAGCCCAGCGAGAGCGAGAAGGCGCGGCCCTGGATACGCAGCGAGTCGATCTCGGCGGCGATCAGGCTGTCGCGGTACTGATCGAGATGCATGAGGCCCAGCACCGGGATCAGCAGCACCAGGACATTGATGGTGAGGATGCGGCGGACCAACGGCGACCGCCAGCCGCGCGGACGGCGCCGCGGCGATCGGGGCGCCGGTCCGGACGACGAACCTGACGTCGGGGCGCCAGACGTTGTGGCGCCAGACGTTCGGGCGGCGGACACACGCTTGACGGCCGTCCCGTCGCCGCTGCCTCCCCCGTTCTGCCGCCGAAACATCGTGGTGCCCTGCCCCCTCAGGCTTCCGGAATTGCCGCCGGATTTTTCAGCGTAAGTTCCCGGGATTTCCCGGCCGGCCGCGCGGCGCGGCTCAGGCCTCCCGGTAGCGATAGCCGACGCCATAGAGCGTTTCAATCTGCTGGAAGCTGTCGTCGACATCGCGGAATTTCTTGCGCAGCCGCTTGATGTGGCTGTCGATGGTGCGATCGTCGACATATACCGACTCGCCGTAGGCCGCGTCCATCAACTGGTCGCGGTTCTTCACGTGGCCCGGGCGCTGGGCCAGGGCCTTCAGGATCAGAAACTCGGTGACCGTCAGGTTGAGGCGCTCGCCCTTCCAGGCGCAAAGGTGGCGCGCCGGATCCAGCGTCAACTCGCCGCGCACCAGCGGCGCTTCCGCCGCCTCGCCGGTGGCCTCGTCGTCCTCGCCGCCCTTTTCCCGGCGCAGCAGGGCGCGGATTCGCTCGATCAGAAGGCGTTGGGAAAACGGCTTGGTGATGTAGTCGTCGGCGCCCATGCGCAGGCCGAGCACCTCGTCGATCTCGTCGTCCTTGGAGGTCAGGAAGATGATCGGCAGGTTGGAGGACTTGCGGAGATGGCCGAGCAGTTCCATGCCGTCCATGCGTGGCATCTTGATGTCGAGCACTGCCAGGTCGACCGGATTGGCGGCGATGCCGCGCAGTGCCTCGGCGCCGTCATTATAGGTGCGCACCCTGAAGCCTTCGGCCTCCAAAGCGATGGAAACCGACGTCAGAATGTTGCGGTCGTCATCGACCAGGGCGATGGTGTCCTGCATGGCCGTCGACTGTAAAACCCCTCTCAACTAAATCCGACAAGGCGGTGCCGGATGTCCCGTCCGGCCTGCCCCGCCGGCTACCAAAGCAGACGCCCGACAAGGGAGCAAGCCGGCGATGCCGCCCGGCGGCGCGCGCGCCATACAGCCAGGAAGCATCGCGGATCAGCCTGCAAACCGACTGTGGCCTTTTTGCGGCGGTTTCAGGATAGATGAGGGGACGACAACCGCTTGAAAGCTTTCGTAAAACCTGCCGATTATAGTCGTTTCGCTTGATAGGGCGCACTAACTCAGAAGCTTAGGCATCCTTTCTCAGGAAGCAGCCCGGCCCTGTGCCGCCCCAGGCAGGCCGCCCCAGCCGTCTGCCCCGGCAGGCGGCCGCGGCGAGTCGCCGGGAAAACGAACCGCAAAACCAAGGACGACGACGCTCCACCGATGGCCCTCAAAGACGACACGCCCCAGCCACGCCCGGCGATCACCACGCAGTGCAGGACGCGGGATTTCCTCGCCGACTGCCCGGCGCGGGTCGCCGAGTTGTTCGCATACTGGGACCGCCAGCGGCAGGACCGCGCCATGCCACGGCGTGCCGATTTCCAGCCCGAGGCCGTGCCGCGCCACCTCTCCGGCATCCTGTTGGTCGACGTCGAGGGCATCGACGACGAGGGTATCGGCATCTATCGCTACCGGGTGGTGGGCACCGACGAGGTGCGGCTGCGCGGCCACGACCCGACCGGCAAGCTGGTACAGGACGGCTTCTTCTGGTCCAGCCTGGAGGAGGCCCTGGCGACCTACGACTCGGTCCGTACCAGCAGGAGCTTTCTCTACGAAGTCGCGGAATTCGTCTCGCCGGAGGGCCGCTGGCGCTCGGAGTACGGCATTCTACTGCCGCTTTCCGAGGACGGCGAGAACGTCTCGCAGATCCTGGTCTATTCGCTGGCGCGCAGCAGCCAGGACGGCTGAGGCCTCTCCCGATCGAAAAAATGCTGCGCAGCATGAGAACGCATGTTGCGCAGCAAATATATTGAAATCAGATACTTAGATTGCCAGTCAGGTTTCAAGGTCGCGAAAGGCGCGGTGCAGTTTAGCCTCGGAGGAGGTGACGAAGGCCTCCATGCTGCGGATGCGCTGTTCCTGCTCGCGGTAGCGATGGCGCAGGCGGGACAGGCTCTCGCTCGGCTTCACCCGCAGCTGGCGCCAGAATTCCTTCTCGGGACCCGATTCGTTGGGTTAGCGTGGCGCAGGGGAGATCTGCTGGGGCGCCATGAAATAACAGAACACGACCGGTGCGGTGAACATGAAGAGGGCGATCACCGCGACGATGCGCACGATGAATCGGCTGATGCCGAAGTAGTCGGCCAACCCGGCGCAGACGCCGAAGATGACACCCTTTTCCGTGTTGCGGTACAGACGGCTCGGCCGCGGACCTGCCGGGGTGTGGTCCGACTGGCCGGACGAACCGTGGTTGCGATGGGAACAGGTCACAGCTGCTTCCTCCAGTCGGTCACCTCGGCGTCGAGGATGCGTTCCAGCGCGTTGATGCGCTGCTCCATGCGCTCGGAGTTTTTCCACAGCTCTTCGAGCATCTGCTCCTCGTCGCTGGAGAGCGCCTTGGTCGCCTTCCAGCGCGTGGTGTAATGGGCGATGATCCAGATCGGCGCCACCACGGCGAGGAAGAGGATGCCCAGCACTTCGAAGTCCATGATTTTCTAACCTTTTCAGGCATGCCGTTCAGCAGGCGGCAGGCGTTAGGCGTTAGGGCGGCTCACACGGGGTTGGCGGACTGCGTTATTCGCCGTCCGACGGCTTGTCCGCTCCCTTGCCTTTCGCGATGCGCGCCTTCAGCGCCGCCAATTCGTCCTCGATGGCCGATTCGGTGGCCAGCTCCGAGATCTCCTCGGCCAGCGACTTGCCACGGCCCAGGTCGAAGGCCTCGACCTCGCCTTCCGCCGCGTCCAGCTTCTTTTCGACCTGTTCGAAACGGGCGAAAGCGTCGTCGACGCGCCCGTCGTAGAGGTTGCGCCGCACCTTCAGGCGGGAGGTGGCGGTGTCGTGGCGAGCGGCCAGGGACTGCTGCTTGGCCTTGGCCTCGCGCAGCTTACTCTCCAGCTTTGCGATATCGGCCTCGCCCTGGCTCAGCATGGCGTCGAGTTCTTCCAACTCGTCCTGCAGCATGCCCGCCGCCTCGGCCAGCTTCGACTTCTCCACCAGCGCGCCCTTGGCAAGATCCTCGCGGCCCTTGGACAGCGCCAGCTCGGCCTTCTGCTCCCAGCCGGACTGGGCGTCGGCCAAGCGGGCCAGGCGGCGCGTCGCCTCTTTCTTCTCGGCAATGGTCTTGGCCGCAGTCGAGCGCACCTCGACCAGGGTGTCCTCCATCTCCTGGATCACCAGGCGGATGATCTTCTCGGGCTCCTCGGCCCGGTCGAGGATGGAGTTGAGGTTGGAATTGATGATGTCGGTGAGGCGGGAGAAAATGCCCATCGGTCGCGTTCCTTGTCTTCGATCTCGGTTATCTCGGGGTCGCCGGCCGCAGGCGCAAGGGCTTCGGCCAGAGTTTAGGGTCAGGTCTTGCTCACTAGCCGAGCAGGGCGCCGAGCAGCAGCCCGGCGGCGAACATGATCCAGTGGTCGGCGGTGCGGCTCTTCAGGTAACTGCGGGTGCGCTCGACCCAACGGTCGAAGCGCTGCTGCCCCCCACAGGCGCGCCCGAAGAAGTCGCGCCCCCGGCCCGCGTAGGTGCCGGCGGGCCCGGAATCGTGTCCAGAATGGCGAAAGTCGGTTGTGTCGTCCCAGCGGTTCATCGTCGTGCGGCTCTCTGGCTTGGTTTGGAACTTGGTGCTTTTCAGCTGATGTCTTCACCAGGGTTAATGGCAAACCCCGTGCCAAACTGACGAAAAATCGACAACCATCTGATTTATATAAACTAAAAGTCCAAAACCGGCGCCGCGGAGACTTAGGGACTCTTGAGAAAATTACCAATAATTAGTGTTTTTCGCCGCATTCCGGCTATATTGACAGTATGACCAGCCCCGATCTACCGCCGCTGCTTGGCGAATCCCCCGCCTTCATGGCGCTCGCCGAGCAGATATCCCGCGTCGCACCGCTCGACCGCCCTGTGCTGGTGATCGGCGAGCGTGGCACCGGCAAGGAGCTGGTGGCCGCCCGGCTGCACTTCCTGTCGCGGCGCTGGGGCGCCAGCTTCGTGAAACTGAACTGCGCGGCCCTGGCCGAGAGCCTGCTGGAGACCGAGCTGTTCGGCCATGAGGCCGGCGCCTTCACCGGCGCGGTGAAGCGGCGCAGCGGGCGCTTCGAGCTCGCCGACGGCGGCAGCCTGTTTCTCGACGAGATCGCCTCCGCCAGCCAGGCCGTGCAGGAAAAGCTGCTGCGCGCCATCGAGTACGGCGCCTTCGAGCGGGTCGGCGGCAATACGACCCTGAATGTCGACGTGCGGGTGATCGGCGCGACCAACGAGGACCTGCCGGCGGCCGCTGCCGAAGGCCGCTTCCGCGCCGACCTGCTGGACCGCCTGGCCTTCGAGGTGATCACCCTGCCACCGCTGCGCGCGCGGCCGGAGGACATACCCCTGCTGGCCGGCCACTTCGGACGCGAGATGGCCAACGAGATGGACTGGCCGCAGTTTCCCGGCTTCTCCGAGCAGGGAATGGAGCGGCTGCTGACGCATGACTGGCCGGGCAACGTGCGCGAGCTGCGCAACGTGGTAGAACGCTCCGTGGCGCGCGGTACGCCAGACGAAGAGATCGACGCCGTCGTCATCAACCCCTTCGCCAGCCCCTATCCCCTCGCCGCCGGGCCGACGCCCACCTTACCCCGCGAAGGCCGAAACGAGGGCAGGGGCTCGGCGAAGAGGGAACCGGCGCCCGCGGCAGGGCCGTCCGGCGGCAGCCCGACCCCTGGCGTCCCGGGTGGCATCCTGTCGGATCCCTTGCGCGCCTTCGACCTGCGCGAGGCGATGAAACGGGTGGAGCACGACCTGCTGAGCCAAGCCCTGGCGGCGCAGCGCTACAATCAGCGCGCCACGGCGCGCCAGCTCGGCCTCACCTACGACCAGCTGCGCGGCCGCCTGCGCAAACATGGCCTGCTGGGCGAAGGATCGGAAGGGAACGCGGGCTAGAAGGGGCCGATGGAAGCCCGTTCCCTATAAAGCCAGATCCAGGGACGAGCGTTCGCCGAGGTCGTCACGATGGGCCTTCAGCCAGGCCTCGGCCGCCGTGCGGCCGGTTTCCTTGAGCTGGCAGAGGAAGCCCCAGTCGGCGCGCTGCTTGGAGGCAACATCCAGGCCCTGCATGGCTTCGCCGCCGTTCAGCATGTGCAGGTTCAGGTCCTTGACCTTGGCGCTGAGGCCGCAGCCACGCGTGCCGGTCATCCGGCCCATGTAACCGAGCGCCTCCAGCTCGCGCATCAGCGGTGCGTTGAACATGATCTGGCTGCGCCGGGTGTCGATCTGGCGCGGGCTGCGCGGCACGTCCTCGGTGGTCAGCGCGTCGATCTGCACGATCAGTACGTCGCGGGCTTCGCAATTGAAGACCAGCGGGAAGATCGTAGGGTTGGCCATGAAGCCGCCGTCCCAGTAATGCGCATCGCCGATCGCCACCGCCTTGTAGAGATGCGGCAGGCAGGCCGAGGCCTGCAGCACCTCGACGCACATGTCCTCGTTCTCGAAGACCACGGCGCGGCCCTGCTTCAGTTCGGTCGCCGAGATGAACAGGCGCGGCGCGCGCGGATGCTTCAGCGCCTCGAAGTCGATGACGTCCTCCAGCAGGCTGCGCAGCGGGTTCAGGTTCAGCGGGTTGAGTTGATAGGGCGAGAACATGCGGGACATCATCTGCAGAGCCGGCGCCGCCATCAGCGGCGGCCCGAAATCGGCCAGATTGCTGACCCGGCGCCATAACCGGTCCAGTGTCGCACGGGCGCCGGCCCGGGCCCCCTTGGGCCGGCCGGACCCGGCCCAGCCGGCTGCCAGCGCGGCCGCATTCAGCGCGCCGGCACTGGCGCCGCTCAGGCCATCGATCTCGATCCAGGGTTCATCCAGCAGGCGGTCGAGAACACCCCAGGTAAAGGCGCCGTGGGCACCGCCGCCCTGCAGGGCAAGACTGAGCGGCCGCCGCGCAGGGCGCGCCGCCGTCCGACGTGCACGCGGCAGGACCGGCCGGGCCCCAACAGGGCCTCGCGGGGTATTTCGTATAACAATATTCTCGGCAACCATGCGGCCTCCAGACGATGTCCGGGGCATTTCCCTCAGGGGCTGGCTCTTGGCGGCCTGGCAGCGCGGACGGGTATCGACGCCGCGCAGCAGGTAGCTTCTAAATTGTATTGATGAACAAGCGCTTAAGCATCGCGTACGGTTAATTCCGCTTCGTCATGGCTTACGTTTGCAGGCAGACGTAAGCGCGGAAACCCGCCGTTGCGGCGCGGTAAGAAGCCATATTGGTCTTGTGGAAATGCCAGCAGGATTCAACTATCTGTCGGCGTGTTATCGCCGGAACGGGAAGGCGGCCGCAACCGCCCAGGGGTTCGCCAGAAGACCCCGGGAACAGGACATCGGATGGAGGACGGCCCCCTGGCGACGGCCCCCGGGCCAAGTCCCCCATTGGTTCATCATGGGAGGAAACTGCGTTGGAACAAATCGGTAAGGTCATCAGCCGCAACGGGCTCGACCGGCACGGCCTGAAGGACATCCGGACCGCCTACTGGAACCCGGACGTCGCGGCGCTCTACGAAGAGACCGTGAAACGCGGCGAGGGCCAGTTGGCCGAGGGCGGCGCCCTGGTGGTTCTGACCGGCAAGCACACCGGGCGCTCACCCAAGGACAAGTTCATCGTTCGCGAGGCGGCGACCGAGGGTGACATCTGGTGGGGCGACGTGAATGTCGCCATCGACGAAGCCGGATTCGAGCGGCTTTACGGCAAGCTGGTCGACTACCTCAGAGGCCGCGACGTCTTCGTGCAGGATGTCTATGCCGGCGCCGATGAAGAGCACCGCCTGCCGGTGCGCGTGGTCAGCGAGAGCGCCTGGCATTCCCTCTTCACCCGCAACATGTTCATCCAGCCGCCGGAAGCCGACCTGGGTGATTTTCAGCCGACCTTCACCGTACTGCACGCGCCCTTCCTGCATGCCGACCCGGCCACCGACGGCACCAACAGCGAAAGCTTCATCGTGGTCAGCTTCGCCCGCCGTATGGTCATCATCGGCGGCACGGTCTATGCCGGCGAGATAAAGAAGTCGATCTTCTCGATCCTCAACTATCTGCTGCCGGAAAAGGACGTGCTGCCGATGCACTGCTCCGCCAACATCGGACCGGCCGGCGATACGGCGATCTTCTTCGGCCTGTCCGGCACCGGCAAGACGACGCTGTCGGCCGACGCCAGCCGCAGCCTGATCGGCGACGACGAGCACGGCTGGGGGCCAAACGGCGTGTTCAATTTCGAGGGCGGCTGCTACGCCAAGGTGATCCGCCTCGATGCCCACGCCGAGCCGGAGATTTATGCCACCACCGGGCGCTTCGGTACGGTGCTGGAAAACGTCGTCATGGATCCGGCGACGCGGCTGCTGGATCTCGACGACAACCGCTACACCGAGAACACCCGGGCCAGCTATCCGCTGGACTTCATTCCGAACGTCGTGGACAGCGGCCGCGGCGGCCAGCCCAGGAACATCGTCATGCTGACCGCCGATGCCTTCGGCGTGCTGCCGCCCATCTCGCGTCTGACACCCGAACAGGCGATGTACCACTTCCTCTCCGGCTACACGGCAAGAGTCGCCGGCACCGAAAAGGGCATGGGCAACGAGCCCTCGGCGACCTTCTCGACCTGCTTTGGGGCGCCCTTTATGCCGCGCCATCCTTCCGTCTACGCCAAGATGCTGGGCGACAAGATGGCGGCCAGCGGCGCCAACTGCTGGCTGGTCAACACCGGCTGGACCGGCGGCGCCTACGGCACCGGCAGCCGCATGAAGATCGCCTACACCCGCGCCATGGTGCGCGCCGCGCTCGACGGGCGACTCGGCAGCATCGCCGTTGCCAAGCATCCGGAGTTCGGTCTGCTGATGCCGGAGAGCTGCCCCGACGTGCCGGCCGAGGTGCTCAATCCGCGCAACACCTGGAGCGACAAGCAGGCCTACGACCTGACGGTGCGCGACCTGACCCGGCGCTTCGAGGCCAACTTCAGGCAATTCGAAACCTACGTCGACGACGGCGTGAAAGCGGCCAGCATCCGCCCCGCCGCCTGACCTTTCAACTTTTCTCGCGGCCCGCTTCCTTTGTGGAGGCGGGCCCATGTGTCGAGCCCGGGGAATCCTGACCCCTGCGCCCGTCGGTTCAGTCGAAGTACGACGGCAGATGGGCGATCGTCGCCGTCTGCACGATGTCGTGGTTCAGCCATAGCTGCGCGCCCTCGTCTTGGACGACCGCATCGACGCGCTCCATTGAGCGCCGTGAATTCTCCGGTTCGCTGTTCATGCTCGGTACGCAGCGGTGCTTCAGCGTGTAGCCGTAGTGAGCGACGTCGCCAGAAAGAAGCACCGTCCCGGTGTTCACCAGGCGGACCAGCAGCGAGCAATGGCCGGGCGTGTGCCCGGGCGTGGATAGGACTTCCACTGATCCGTCGCCGAAGATATCGAGATCGCCCTCCATCAGCTCGACCTTCGCCTGCTTAAGTTCTTGGTAGATTGCGGGCACGTAGCCATAGCGATTGTAGCTCGGCCCGAACATGGCCTCGTACTCGCGGCGCTGGATGTGCCAGGTCGCATGGCGGAACATCGCAGCGTTGCCGACATGGTCGAAATGGGCATGCGACAGAATGACCCGACCGATGTCCTGCGGTGTTATGCCGATGTCCGACAGTTGAGCGCGGATGGTTCTGACGACAATACCCCTGATGTTGTGGGCAATTACCCTGCCGCCAGACTCCTTTGCGACCGCGTCGGGGATCCCGGTATCCCACAGGATCCATTCATCTTCGCGGCGCAGCAGATAGGCATTGCAGCTAAGCGTGATCGCCTCACCCTCGCGATACCCCGGAGAGTAGACGGATTGATCGGGCACCACCGCAATCCCGGCATTGAGAGCGTAGAGCCGCTGGATCGTTCCGGATTGTGTCGGGTTCTGTGACATTCGTGTCTCCTTCTCTGCTACGGCTCCCGCGCAACTGGGCTCCACCCCGCTGGCAGCAACGGGGCCCGCCGTCGCCTGCATCCCGATCAAATACTTTGGCCGCCAGAAACCTCGATCCGCTGGGCGTTGACCCAGCGATTGTCCTCTGACAGCAGGTTCGCGACCATTGATCCGATGTCGTCCGGCAGGCCGACACGGCCCAGCGCGGTCATCTCCGCAAAAACCTTGTTGAGATCGGGTGTATCGCGAACGGCACCGCCCAGAAAGTCCGTCTCGATCGCTCCCGGCGCTACCGTGTTGACCGCAATACGGCGGGGACCGAGTTCTTTCGCCAGATAGACGCTCAGCACCTCGACTGCACCCTTCGCTGCCGAATAGGCCGCAAAACCAGGAAAGGATGTCCGGGTCAGGCCGGAAGAGAAGTTCACGATGCGCCCGCCGTCCGCGATCAGTGGCAACAGCGCCTGGGTGAGAAAGAACACGCCTTTGAAGTGAACATCGACCAGCTTGTCGAATTGTGCCTCAGTCGTCTCCATAATCGGTGCCATGTCACCGTGGCCAGCATTGTTAACGAGATAGTCGAAAGTCTCGCACTGCCAGGTCTCGCGCAGCGCCGTCCGCAGACGCTCGGCAAACAACGGGAAACCGGCGATGCTGCCGGTATCGAGTTGGAAAGCATCCGCCCTACGACCCATGGCTTCGATCTCGGAAACGACGGCCTGCGCGTCTTCCTCGCGGCTTTTGTAGGTGAGGATGACATCGCCACCGTGGCGGGCGATGCTGAGGGCGGTATTGCGGCCGAGACCCCGGCTGGCACCGGTAACGAGGGCAATCTTGGTCATGATAAAACTCCTGATTTGAAGACCTCCCTCATGTGGAGTGGGCGGCCCGGCCATCCTTGCCGGAACCTCGGCGTTCCTTGCCTAATCCTCCAACAACTATGGGCACCGCCGCGGGGTATCGTTTAAGATCACAGGCATGACCGAAACGTTGCTCGACGCAGTGCGCCGTCATTCGGAAGCGCATGCCGACACGGCAGGCATTTCCCAGACTCCGATCCCGGGTCTGACGACCATCCGTGCGACCGCGCCCAGCGACCTGCAATACGCGATATCGCGACCGCTGATCTGTCTTGTGGTACAGGGAACCAAGCGTGTCACGATGGGGAGCCAGACCTTCACATTCAGCGCCGGCGACTCGCTGCTGATCACGGCGGACGTGCCGACCGCCAGTCAGATCACGGGCGCGAGCATCCCAACGCCCTATCTGTCGCTGGTGCTGGACCTGAACCTGGCGACGATCGCCGACTTGGCGGTTGAGATGGAGGCTGCGCCAGTCACAGAAGGCGAGGCCGTGAGGGTCGAACCGACCGATGCCCAGGTCGCTGGGGTGGCCCTTCGCCTGATGCAGTTGCTCGAACGCCCGGCGTCAATACCGGTGCTGCAGGCACAGTTGGTGCGCGAAATGCACTACTGGCTGCTCACCGGCCGGCACGGCCCGTCGATCCGACGCCTCGGGAGCTCCAGCGGGTATGTGCAACGCGTGGCCAAAGCGGTCTCGGTGCTGCGGGCAGAGTTCGCTCACCCGTTGCCTGTCCACCGGCTTGCGGCCGTGGCCGGAATGAGCCCCTCGTCGTTCTATCAGCACTTCCGCGCCGTTACCTCGCTCTCGCCCCTACAATTCCAGAAGCAACTGCGTCTCATCGAGGCACGCCGCCTGATCATTTCGGAAGGCGTGGCGGCGAGCAGCGCTGCCTTCGCGGTCGGCTATGAGAGCGTGCCGCAGTTCACCCGGGAGTACGGCCGGATGTTCGGTTTGCCGCCCGTGAAAGATAGAGAAGCGATGAAAAGGCGGGCGGCGGCCACCACCCAGGCTTAGCCTTCGCCTTCGGTTTCGATCTTCAGGGTCTCACCGCAGTGCTTGCAATGGACTGCGTCAGGCTCGTGCCGGGTGAGCCCGCAGCTCCTGCAGGTGTGGCGCACCTTCGCCGGCCGGAACACGGTCTGCGCCAGGCGCAGGAAGAGGGCGACGCCCACCACCATGATCACCACCGCCAACAAGCGCCCGGCATCGCCTTCCATGGTGATGTCGCCGAAGCCGGTGGTGGTCAGCGTCGCCACGGTGAAATACAGCGCGTCGACGTAACTCTCGATGTCCGGATTGCGGCCGTATTGCAGGGTGAAGACCAGCGCCGTGGTGACGAAGATGAAGACGAAGAGGTTCACGCAAGCAACGATGACTTCCTCGTTGCGGCGAAAGAGTGCGGTCTCACGCCGCAAGTCGCGCAGCACGTGATAGGAGTGCAAAAGGCGCAGCGCGCGCAGCACCCGCAGGAAGGAAAAATTGGTCGACAGCAGCGGTGCCAGCAGCAGTGTGAAAATAACCAGGATATCCGCCAGGGTATAGACCTGACGCAGCATGCGCAGCTTGCCCGGCGCGATCCAAAGGCGGGCCAGGAAGTCGGCGAGAATGACCAGGCCGATAAAGAAGTCGGCGACCAGAATGAAGGGCGTCGGAAACTCCGGCGCCGTCGCGACGAAGAACGCGATGGTCAGCAAATCGAAGGCCAGCAGCCCATAGCGGAAGTTGGTCGCCCGCTGACTGCTGCCGGTATAGAGGTGGTTGATGCTCTGCTTCAGCCCTGCTGCGGCCATGCGGACTCCCTAATGAGCTTCCGCCCAGTTGGCGCCGGTGCCGGCGTCGGCGACCAGCGGCACGGAAAGTTCCACCGCCGGTGCGCAGGCGTTCTCCATCACCTCGCGCACCAGGGCCGAGGTTGCCTCGACCTCGTCCTGGGGTACTTCCAGCAGCAGTTCGTCGTGCACCTGCAGCAGCACGCGCGCGCCGAGCTTGGCCTGTTCCAATGCCGGCGCGACGCGGATCATCGCCCGCTTGATGATGTCGGCGGCGGTGCCCTGGATCGGCGCGTTGATGGCGGCGCGTTCGGAGAAGCTGCGCATCGCCGGGTTCTTGTCCTTGATGCCGGGCACATGGATCTTGCGTCCGAACAGCGTCGTGACGAAACCCTGCTCGCGCGCTTCCTGCTTCATCTTGTCCATATAGTCGCGGATGCCGGGATAGCGTTTGAAATAGGCGTCGATGTAGGCCTTGGCCTCGCCCTGGGGGATACCGAGATTCTGCGCCAGGCCGAAGGCGGAGATACCGTAGATGATGCCGAAGTTGATCGCCTTGGCCTTGCGCCGCGTCATCGGGTCCATGCCTTCGACCGGGATGCCGAAGACCTGCGAAGCGGTGATGGCGTGAATGTCCTGGCCTTCGTGGAAGGCCTGCTTCAGGGCGTCAACCTCGGCGATGTGCGCGGTGAGGCGCAGCTCGATCTGGCTATAGTCGACCGACAGCAGCACGTGACCCTTTTCGGCGATAAAGGCGGTGCGGATCTTGCGGCCTTCCTCGGTGCGCACGGGGATGTTCTGCAGATTGGGATCGTTCGACGACAGCCGCCCGGTGGAGGCGATGGCCTGTGAATAGGACGTGTGAACCCGGCCGGTATCGGGATTGATCTGGTTCTGCAGTGCGTCGGTATAGGTGCTCTTCAGCTTGGAGACCTGGCGCCAGTCCAGCACCCGCGCCGGCAGATCGTGGCCTTGCGCGGCGAGGCCTTCCAGGATATCGGCGCCGGTGGCATAGGCGCCCGTCTTACCCTTCTTGCCGCCGGGCAGCGACATCTCGTCGAACAGGATCTCACCCAGCTGCTTGGGCGAGCCGATGTTGAATTCCCGCCCGGCCAGCTTGTGAATTTCCTTTTCCAGTTCGCCGAGGCGGGTGGCGAAGTCGTTGGACATGCGGCGCAGGGTATCGCGGTCGACCTTGATGCCGGTCAATTCCATCTCCGCCAGCACCGGCACCAGGGGGCGCTCGATGGTCTCGTAGACCGTGGCCAGGCGGTCCGTCACCAGGCGCGGCTTCAACACCTCGTAAAGCCTGAGCGTGATGTCGGCGTCCTCGGCGGCGTAGTCCAGCGCCTTGTCGAGCGGCACCTTGTCGAAGGTCACCTGGTTCTTGCCGCTGCCGGCGACGTCCTTGAACTTGATGGTCTGGTAATCGAGGTGCAGCTGCGCCAGTTCGTCCATGCCGTGGCCGTGCAAACCGCCCTCGACGACGTAGGAGAGCAGCATGGTGTCGTCGATCGGTGCCACCGATATGCCCTGGCGCGCGAAGATCAGCATGTCGTACTTGATGTTCTGGCCGACCTTGAGGACGCCGGGGTCTTCCAGCAGCGGCTTCAGAACGGCGATGGCTTTCTGAAGGGGGATCTGCTTGGGCGCCTCGGCGCCGCCATCGAAATCCAGGCCGCCGTTGTTGGTGTCCACGGCCGTGTGTCCCACCGGGATGTAGCAGGCCTTGCCGGCCGCGGTGGACAGCGACACGCCGACCAAGTCCGCCGCCAGCGGGTCGAGCGACGTGGTCTCGGTATCCACCGCGACGATGCCGCGGACCTGGGCCGCCGCCACCCAACGTTCCAGGTCGGCCAGTTCCTGCACCAGTTCGTAGGTGGCCTCCTCGGCGGACTCCGGCGCGGCGTCCGCCGCCGCAGCGATTTCCTCGGCGCCGCCGATCTGGTCGGAGAGGCGGCGCAGCAGGGAACGGAACTCATAGCGTTCCAGGAAGCCGCGCAGGTCGTCGGCCACCGGTTGCTTCAGGCCGAAGCCATCGAGAGAAACCTCCACCGGCGCGTTCTGATCCAAGGTCACCAGTTGCTTGGAGATGCGCGCCAGTTCGGCGTTCTCAAGCAGCTTCTCGCGGCGCTTGGGCTGCTTGATCTCTCCGGCGCGCGACAGCAGCGTCTCCAGGTCGCCGTATTCCTCGATCAACTGCGCGGCGGTCTTGATGCCGATGCCCGGCACGCCCGGCACGTTGTCGGTCGAATCGCCGGCCAGGGCCTGCACGTCGACCACCTTTTCCGGCTGTACGCCGAACTTCTCGACCACCTCGTCGCGGCCGATCAGCCGGTCCTTCATCGGGTCCAGCATGGCGATGCCGCCGTCGACCAGCTGCATCAGGTCCTTGTCGGAGGAGACGATGGTGACCTCGATGCCCGCCGCCTTGGCCAGGCGCGCATAGGTGGCGATCAGGTCGTCGGCCTCGTAGTTCTCCAGCTCGATGCAGGGCAGGTTGAAGGCGCGCGTCGCCTCGCGGATCGCCGCGAACTGCGGGATCAGGTCTTCCGGCGGCTCCGGACGGTGCGCCTTGTATTCCGGATAGATGTCGTTGCGGAAGGTCTTGCCCGACTTGTCGAAGATGACCGCGATGGCATCGGCGTCGCTGTCGCGCAGCAGCTTCACCAGCATGTTGGTGAAACCGAAGGTGGCGTTGACCGGCCTGCCGTCGGAGGTGCTGCGCGGTGGAATGGCGAAATAGGCCCGGAAGATGTACCCGGAGCCGTCGACCAGATAGAGGTGCTTGTAGGGGGCTTGCGTCATGCCGGGGAGAATGCCGGAGCGCTCCGGCTAAGTCGAGCGCTCAAGGGCTGCCGGATACCCCAACGGGTCCCGAAGCTGACAGCTGCTGACTACTCTGCCGCGGTTTCCTGATTCAGGACGAAACGGCGCCCGCAGTAGGGGCAGTCGATCTGGCCCTTGCCCTCCATGTTCAGGAAGACGCGCGGATGGCCGAGTCCCCCCTTGCCGCCGTCGCAGGCCACCGTGGACTTGTCCACGTTGATGATTTCAGCCGGCTCCATAGGTTCTCTCCGAAAAGGCTGTCTGGGCGAATTCGTCATTGTGGCCGCGATGATAGCGCCGCCGCCGCCTTAATCAATCCCTCTAAACCACGACCTCCGAGCGGAAAGTCTCGAACTTGCCGCCCGGGCCGCGCGGGATTTCCGCCGGGTAGCTGAAGGACACGGTGAAGGGGTAACCGGCGCGGTCGTGCAGCCAGGCCCGCAACTTCGCTTCCTCCGCCGCCCCCAGGGAATGTTCCGTGGCCAGCCTGATCTCGACATCCTGGAGGGTGTGCTGGATGATCTGGTACTGTCGGATGCCGCCCACCCCGGCGTGATAGATGTCGCCCATCAGCGGCCAGCCGCGCCGCCCGTCCGGGTAGCTGAGGGTGTTGCGCACGCGCCCCAGAATGCGGCTGAGCACCGGCAGGCCGCGGCCGCACGGGCAGGGCGGCCCGACCTCCGCCAGGTCGCCCACCAGATAGCGGATCAGCGGCATGGCAAAGTTGTGCAGCGAGGTCACCGCCACCCGGCCGACCCCGCCGGGGCCGCAGGCCCGGCCGTCGTCGTCCAGCACTTCGACCAGCGCTGTTTCCGCCTGGATATGGTAGTGCCCCTCCTGCTGCGGGCACTGAAAGGCCAGGTAACCGTTCTCCTGAGTGCTGTAGAGATCGACGATCTTGAGGCCCCAGACCTCGCGGCACAGCGCCCGGGTCTCCGGCGGCAGCAACTCGGACAGCGTGCGGACCTCCCGCAGCCCCGGAACGGCGATGCCGCGATCCCGGCAGTACAACAGCAGATCGTTCAGCGCCGAGGGATAGGTCAGCAGGTAGTCGGGCCGCACCCGTTGCAGCCAATCGGCCTGCTCGGCCGGAGAGCTGATCACCGAGAGCATGGCGCTATGCCCGGTGGCGAACAGACCGTCCATGGAACGGCCCCAAGACGGATACCGCGCGCCCGCGGGATAGTCTGCCGCGCCGGCAGGAAACGGACGGATTGCCGCCATCGATCCGGTGAAGTCGCGCCGATGCCAGAGATGTTCCCGCAGGGTGAGGGCATCCCAGAACATCTGCGCCAGGCGGGTGCCGCGCACGGTTACGACCTGGCCGGTCGACCCGCTGCTGGACAGTTCGTAGGTGCGTCCGTGGTCTTTGGGCAGCGCGGGGCTGTAGAGGGCGGCCCCGGCGGCCTGCAGTTCCGCCCGGGTAAGCGGCGGAATCCGCGACCATACCGCCGGCGTCAGCCCCTTGTCCGGCACGAAGCCGGCCTGGGCCAGGCGCGTGCGGTAAAACGGTACCTGCCGGTAGGCATGCCGCAGCAGGACCGCGGCCTGGCGCAGTTGGGCGGTCCGGAGTTCCGCCGCCGGCCACCATTGGCTGGCGTCGAGTTGCCGCACCAGGGCCATCCGCAAGGCCGCCGTGGGGGCGGGCAGCCCCGGCCAGACGACGTTCGGGTCGGCCGAGAGCAGGGGCTGGTAGTCCTGTCGGCGCATTGCCTGTTCTCGATCTCCGCGGCGCTACTGTTTCAACTGACCCGTCAAACGCCCGGCATGGCGCTGCGAAAATCCTGGTACTTGCCGGCTGCGCTGCGCGGGATCTCCTGATGATACGTCACCCGCACCGGGAAGGCATGGCCACTGCGCTGGTGCAGCCACTGGGCCAGCTTTGCCTCCTCGATGCCGGTCAGCCGGCGGTCGGCGACGATCTTGATCTCGATGTCGTCAACGGCGTGCTGAACCACCTGGAACTGCCGAATCGCCGGAATCTGCTGGTAGTACATGTCGCCGAACAGGGCCCAGCCCTTGCGGCCGTCTGGATAAGCCAGCATGTCGCGGACCCGGCCGAGAATACGCGTCAGCACCGGCAGGCCGCGCCCGCAAGGGCAGGGGGCACCGACTTCCGCCAGATCGCCAACCGCGTAGCGGATCATCGGCATGGCGAAATTGAGCAACGAGGTCACCACCACCTGACCGACCTCGCCGGGCGCGCAGGGCTCGCCCGCGTCATTCAATACCTCCAACAGCACCGATTCCGCCTGCACGTGATAATGCTCGTGCGCCGGACACTGGAGGGCCAGGTAGCCGTTCTCCTGAGTGCTGTACATATCGGCGATCCTGACGCCCCAGACCTCACGGCAGAGTTCCCGGGTTTCCGGCGGCAGCAGCTCGGACAGCGTGCGCACCTCGCGCAGAGTGGGCAGGACGATGTCCTTGTCGCGGCAGTACAGCAGCAGGTCGCGCAGCGCCGAAGGGTAGATCAGCAGGTAGTGCGGCTGCACGCGCTGCAGCCACTCCGCCTGTTCGTCGGTCCGGCTGGCGACGGTCAGCACGGCGCTGGATCCGGTCTTGAAAACACCCTCGGTGGCGCGCCCCCAGCCGGCGCCCTGCCCTCCCTCGGGATAATCCGCCACGCCATCGGCCACCGCGCGGATCGCCGCCAGTTTCAGACTGAAATCGCGCCGATGCCAGCCGTGCTCGCGCAGGGAGATCGCATCCCACATGGACTGCATCAGCTGGGTGCCACGTGCCTTCACCGGCCGTCCGGTCGACCCGCTGGAGGATATCTCGTAAATGCTGCCGTGATCCTTGGGCACCTCCGGGCAATTCAGCGCCGTACCGGCTTCCTGCAGTTCCGCCCGGGTCAGCAGCGGAATGCGCGACCACACCGCCGGCGTCAGGGCTTTGCCCGGCACGAAGCCGGCCTGGGCCAGGCGCTCGCGGTGGAACGGGACCTGGCGATAGGCATGGTGCAACAGGGCATTGGCCTGGTGCAGCTGCAGGGCCAGGAGTTCGTCGGGCGTCCACCACTGGCTTTGCTCGAACTGCATCAGCACGGCGGCCATGCGGGCGGCATCCGGCGTCGGCAAGGCCGGCCAGACGATGGAGACATGGCCGCTTTTCAGCGGCTGGTAGAACGGCGGCGGAGGCTTCATCGATCCTGGATAGCCCGGACTAGCGCTTTCGGACGGGGGACAGGCGGGGTCTTGAAATCGCCCGGCGGCGCGCCCAGTCTAACCTGACTGTCGGGGAGCGTAAAAAGGAAGCTTGGCCCGTGCTGCCCGGCGGAGGCTTCCCGGGATGGCCCTCGCCTGGTTGACCGCCGGCGGTCCTCCGGTTGACCCTTTGGGGCGGCCGGTGCTACCCATGGCCGCCGCCCGCTGCCGCCAGACAAGCGCCCGTGCCCCTTAGGGCCGGTACCCCCAAGTCCCGAGAAATCGGGGCCCGATCCTCTGAGCCCCTGCTAGAATAGGCCGTCATGACCCTGGACACCCCCCGCCCGTCTGCCTATAGCCCATCTGCCGACCGCCGGGCCGCCGATCCCCGGGCCGTTGATCACCAGTCTGGCGCCCAAGCGGGCCCCGCCGATATGCCGGAACTGGCCGTTTCGGTGCGCGGCCTGACCAAGACCTATAAAGCCAGCGGCAAGACCGCGGCCAAGACGGCGCTGAAGGGCGTCGACCTGGACATCCCGCGGGGCTGCCTGTTCGGCCTGCTGGGCCCCAACGGCGCCGGCAAGTCGACCCTGATCAACATCCTGGCCGGCCTGGTGAACAAGACTTCCGGCAGTGCCACCATCTGGGGCTACGACACCGACAGCCAGCCTCGCCAATCCCGCGCCGCAATCGGCGTGGTGCCGCAGGAACTGAACATCGACCCCTTCTTCACGCCGCGCGAGCTGCTGGAGCTGCAGGCCGGCCTCTACGGCGTGCCGCCGGCCGAGCGCATCAGCGACAAAATCCTCGCCGCCATGGGCCTGGCCGACAAAGCGGAAGCCTATGCCCGCACCCTGTCCGGCGGCATGCGCCGGCGCCTGATGGTCGCCAAGGCGATGGTGCACCAGCCGCCCGTGCTGGTGCTCGACGAGCCGACCGCCGGCGTCGACATCGAACTGCGCCAGCAGCTCTGGGCCAACGTGCGCGAACTGAACCGCGCCGGCACCACGGTGCTGCTGACGACCCACTACCTGGAAGAGGCCGAAGAGCTCTGCGACCGCATCGCCATCATCAACCACGGCAAGGTGATCGCCTGCGACGACACCGACAAGCTGCTGGCGCGGCTCGACAACAAGGCGCTGACTCTGGTGTTCGACCGCGATCTGGATGGCGTGCCGGACAGTCTGGCCGGCTTCGAGCCGGAGACGACCGGGCCGCGGCGCCTGCAGTTCCGCTACCACGTCAGCGAAAGCCCGGTGCAGCAGATCCTGGAGGCGGTCTGCGCCGCCGGCCTGTCGGTGGTCGACATGTCGACCGAGGAAACCGACCTGGAGGACATCTTCCTGCAGCTGACCCGCGGCGCCCATGACGGATCCGAAAACAGCGGCGATGCCGCCGCCTGAACCGGCCGCGCGGCGGCACGCGGTTCCGCCCCACCTGCTTCCGGGCCTGCTTCCGGGCCTGCTGGGCCTGGTTCTGCTTCTGGTGCTGGGCGCCTGCGCGCCCCGCCTGGCACCGCCGGGACCCGGCCTCTCGGCCCTCGATTTGAGCGCGCCGACCTTCACCGAAGACCGCTTCATCACCGCCGACGGCAGTGCCCTGCCGCTGCGCCAATGGTTGCCGCCGCAAGGTGTGACACCGCACGGCGTGGTGCTGGCCCTGCACGGATTCAACGACTACAGCCATGCCTTCGCCGAGTCCGGTCCCGCCCTGGCGGCCAGCGGCCTGCTCGTCTATGCCTACGACCAGCGCGGCTTCGGCGAGGCGCCCAACCGCGGCCTTTGGCCGGGCATCGAGGTACTGACCGGCGATCTGGCGACGGCCGCCGCCCTGTTGCGCCGCCGCCATCCCGGCCTGCCGCTCTATCTGCTCGGCGAATCCATGGGCGGCGCGGTGATCCTGGCGGCCCTGGGTGATCGGGCGGCCGGTCAGGCAGCCGGCCCCAACGCACGAGCCCTCGACCCAGCTACCGAGGGGCCACCTCCTGGTGGGCCACCGGCCGTCCTCCTGGCAGACGGCGTGATCCTGGCGGCCCCGGCGGTCTGGGCCCGTTCGACCATGCCATTCTACCAGCGTGCCGCCCTCTGGCTCGGTGCCCGCCTGTTTCCCGCCGCGCATTTCACCGGGGAAGGTCTGGGCATCCAGGCCTCCGACAACATCGAGATGCTGCGCGGCCTGGGCCGCGACCCGCTGTTCATCAAACGAACCCGGGCCGACGCCATCTACGGGCTGGTGAACCTGATGGACGCCGCCCTGCAGGCCGCCCCCAGGATCGAGGCGGAAACCCTGCTGCTTTACGGCGAGCGCGACGAGGTGGTGCCACCCGGGCCGACCTTCCAGTTCTGGCGCGGCCTGCCGCCCGAGGCCGCCGCGCGCCAGCGTTTCGCCTTCTACCCCGAGGGCTGGCACATGCTGCTGCGCGACCTGCAGGCCCAGGTGGTGATCGATGACATCGCCGCCTGGACCCGCGACCCGGGGGCGCCGCTGCCCTCCGGCGCCGAGGCCCACGCCGCCGCTGCGCTGCGCCAACCGTCCGGCCCGACGGAGAAAGAGAGCGCCGCGGCAGTCTGCGACGGCATAAGCTGCTGACTTCCGGGGGCGGTTTCAGGCCCTCGGCACCAGCGCAAAGCCCTTTGCGCGCCTCGCCTTCTTGCAGTATTGTCCCCGCCATTCCTGGGCCCACGCCCATAGGGACCCGTAGCTCAGCTGGATAGAGCGCTGCCCTCCGAAGGCAGAGGTCACAGGTTCGAATCCTGTCGGGTCCACCAGATTCTCCCCGTCTTTCCAGACGCATCCGGCGCACGCGACCCTGCGATGAACTCAGCATCTCCCGCCACCGCAAGTCGCCACAGCCCCCATCGCAAGGTCGTGCTCTACGGGCGCGAGGAACTGGCGCGCCTCGCCTGGTACTGCCTCAGTCACGATAGCCCCTATGACGTGGCGGCTTTCACCGTTGCGGCAGCGGAAATACCGAAAGGCGAAACCAGCCTCTGCGGCCTGCCGCTGGTGCCCTTCGAGGAACTGGAAGTACGCTTCCCGCCGGAAACCCATGCCCTGTTGATCGCCATCGGGCCGCACCAGGTGAACGGCCCGCGCGCCGCCCGCTTCGCCGAGGGCCGGGCCAAGGGCTACGGCTTTGCCAGCTATGTCTCCAGCCGCGCGCGGACCTGGCCGGATCTGGAGATCGGCCCGGGCTGCATGATCTTCGAGAATGCGGTGGTCGAGCCGTTCAGCCGCATCGGCGCCAACAGCATCCTGCGCGCCAACGTCCACGTCTCCCACGACGGCCGGGTCGGCGATCACGTCTTCCTGGCGCCGCGGGTCGCCATGGCCGGCAAGTGCCGCGTCGGCGACCGCTGCTTCCTGGGGGTCAACACGACGCTGCGCGATGGGGTCGCCGTCGCGCCGGGCTGCGTGGTCGGTGCCGGCGCCGTGGTCGCCCGCACGACCGAGCCCGACGGCCTCTACGTCGGCGTACCGGCCAAGCGGGTCGGCGCCGCCGCGGATGTGAAGGTGTGGCCGTGAGGCCGCGGCCCTAAGCGCATCAGTCGAAGCGGATCAGTCGCCTGGCTGCCGGGTATCGTCGTCGTCCAGCGCCGGCATGTGCGCGCGCATGAAGTAGACCTGGGAGGCGACGAAGACGAAGGTCAGGCCCATGATGCCGAACACCTTGAAGGTGACCCAGAAATCGGTCGACTGGGTGCGCCAGACCGCTTCGTTCAGCCCGGCCATGACGAGGAAGAAGAGGCCGAAGCGGAAGGAAAGTTTGTTCCAGCCGTCGTCGTCCAGTGGCCAGGCGGAGCCGATCAGCGGCTTCAGCAGGGGGCGCTTCAGCAGCAGGCCGCCGAACAGGACGCCTGCGAAGATGACCTGCACGATGGTCGGCTTCATCTTGATGAAGGTCTCGTCCTGCAGCCACAGAGTGAGGCCGCCGAACACGCCGATCACCGCGGCGGTGACCAGCGGCATGATCGGGATGCGGCGCTCGACGATCAGCGCCAGCAACAGGGCGACGGCGGTCGCCACCATGATCGCCACCGTTGCAGCGGTCAGCCCACGCAGCCAATAGACGATGAAGAAGGCCGCCAAAGGGCCGTAATCCACCAGCGGACGCAGCCAGGAGGCGCTTTTTTGCCCAGTCGACCCCGTCGACACCATCGAAAAACCTCCTCACGCAGTCCGCCCGCCGGACATTTTGAAACACACCGTGGGAATATAGGGCTCTCATCCCCCGATTGCACCCCGCGATCCCCGCCGCCCGCCGGGAGGGGCTGGGTGAGTCATAGGGGGGCCGCAGGGGATTTATCGGGGCAGGGAACGGCGCATTACCTCAAATTGAATCAATCCCTTAACAGCTTGTTAAACGCTGCTGTGACATTCTCCAGTCAATCATTGGTATGCACGGCAGGGAGCCGGTTCATGTTCCAGCAGTCCGCGACACCTGAAAATCTCGGCCCCGTTTCCACGCCTGCCGCTCCCAAAACCGCCGCCCCGCTGGGCCAGATCCAGGGCCCGAACCAGCCCCAGGCACAAGCCCAGGCACCATCGCCGACCCAACCGGGGCGCGATGCCTTCCTGGATCACTATTTCAAGCGTATCGACCCGGACGTCGCCGCCTCCTTCACGGAGGACCAGTGCGAGGCCATCAAGGCGATGTTCGGCGCCCGCGGCATCGTCAAGCATTCGGTGGAGGTCCGCCGCTCCCTGCCGATCGGCCGCGGCCGCTACTACCTGGTGCTGCTGCTGGGCCGCGAACGTCGCACCTTCGGCCGGCTGTACAGCGAAGGCGGCGTTTCCAGCGGATTTAACTTCCTGGGCTATGCCATTACCGCCGCCCTGTGGATGCTGCCGGCCGTCGGCACCGCCCTGCTGCTGCAGGCCCTGCTCTAAAGCCACACCCCAGAAGCGATCCGAAGCGCCGTCCCGGCGCGACGGCGCCCCCATGACAGAAGAGCGGCCGGCGGGTTATCCTGCGGCCCATGCCGATCCCACCGAACAGCCACCTGAAGCCGCTGCCGGGCCCTGCCGCCCGCGCGCCCGCCCCCCTCCTGGATCGTTCCAATGCCGCCGCGCTGCTGAACCGCGGCCTGACACGTTTTTTTGCCGCTCACGGCGTGGTCAGCCTGCCCGAGGTCACCCTCGCGAACGGGCGGCGCGCCGACCTGCTCTGCTTCGATGCCAAGAGCCGCATCACCATCGTCGAGATCAAGTCGAGCATCGAGGATTTCCGCTGCGACCAGAAGTGGCCGGACTACCTGGACTACTGCGACCGTTTCTTCTTCGCGGTGCCGGAGGGCTTTCCCCAGGATCTGATCCCGCAGGACCAGGGCCTGATGGTGGCCGACGGCTACGGCGCCACGGTGATCCGCGAGTCGGGCGATTTCGTGCTGAACGCCGCCCGCCGGCGCGCCCTGCTGATGCAGTTCGCCCAGCTTGCCGCCCGGCGCCTGCAGGCGTTGACCGATCCGGACGGCCTGATGACGGGTCCCGACAGCGTCTAGCGGGCCAGCCGGGCAATGGTGGCGGTGGTCGAATGGCCTGGTGCCAATTCGGCCAGCACCACGCGCCCGCCGTAGCCCTGCACGATGTCGGCGCCGACCACCCGGTCCAGGCTATAGTCGGCGCCCTTCACCAGCACATCCGGCTTCAACGCCTCGATCAGCGTCAGCGGCGTGTCCTCGCCGAACACCACCACCCGGTTCACGCTGGCCAGTGATGCCAGCACCGCGGCCCGCGCCGCCTCACCCTGCACCGGCCGCGTCTCGCCTTTCAGGCGGCGCACCGAGGCATCGCTGTTGAGGCCGACCACCAAGCGATCGCAGGCTGCGCGCGCCTGTTCCAGCAGCGAGACGTGACCCGGATGCAACAGATCGAAGCAGCCGTTGGTGAAGCCCACGCTCAGGCCTGCCTGGCGCCAGCGCGCAACCTGCTCGGCCAGGCTTTCCAGGTCCGACACCTTGGCCTCGGCGGCGAGCAGTTCGGTGGCATGCAGCGCATGCAGGATCTCGCGCGGCCGCGCCACCGCGGTGCCGAGCTTGCCGACCACGATGGCCGCCGCCACGTTGGCCAGTTGGGCCGCAACGACGGCCGGCAGGCCGGCCCCCAGCGCCACCGCAAAGGCCGCCACCACGGTGTCGCCGGCGCCGGAGACATCGTAGACCTCGCGCGCCTCAGCCTTCAGGTGGTGCACCGTTTCGTGCGCCCCCTCGCCGGACACCAGGGTCATGCCCTGCTCGCTGCGCGTCGCCAGCACGGCGCCAATCCCGGCCTCGGCGATCACCTTGCGCGCGGCGGCGGCCGCCGCGGCATCGTCGCCGGCCGGCAGTCCGCTGGCCTCCTGCAGTTCACGGCGGTTGGGCGTCACCCAGGTGGCGCCGCGGTAGCGTGCGAAGTCGCGGCCCTTGGGATCGACGACGACCGGACAGCCGCGTGCCGCCGCGGCAGCGACCACCGCCGCGATCAGCCGCGCGCTGAGCAGGCCCTTGCCGTAATCCGAGAGGACGACCGTCGAAACCCCGTCCAGCGCGGCCAGTGCGGCGTCGGTGACGCGCGTCTCGGTATCGCTGTCCAGCTCGCCTTCCGGGTCGCGGTCGACGCGCAGCAGTTGCTGACCGGCGGCGATGAAGCGGTCCTTGATGGTGGTCGGGCGGCTGGCCATACGGATCAGGTCGATCCCGCCGCCGGCCGGCTGCAGGCAATCGCGGGCCAGAGCCTCGATTTCGGCGCCGGCGGCGTCCTCGCCGACCACGGCGATGCCGTGCGGCCGGGCGCCAAGGGCCGCCAGGTTGCGCAGCACATTGCCGGCGCCCCCCAGCATCGCAGCCTCCCGCGCGATGCGCAGCACCGGGATCGGCGCCTCCGGGGAGATGCGCTCGACCGCGCCGTAGACGAAGCGGTCCAGCATGATGTCGCCCAGCACCAGCACGCGCACGCCGGCCAGGCATTCGACCGCGCCCGCCAGATCGCTACGGGCGTTGGCGGACGCTGACGGGCCGGCCGCTTTCACATCATGGGTCATGCTCGCGTACCGGCACCGGGCCGGCCTCCAAGGTCGTGCAGCGTGGTTGAACAGGCTGTCACGTTAACACTTTTTGCGGTTGTACCACGCCACGGCGGCTTATTTATTCGCCCGTTCCGCGTGTCCTTCAGGGCTTTGCCCTACTGGATCGTGCGGAAACAGGCAAGTGATACCATAAAGTCTGGAACTTGCGCGTCGGGCGAGTTCTGCAAGCGGCGAGTTAACCAAATTGAAAGCGCACTTTATCTATCCTCGCCAGAGAGGTCGGCAGGCCGCAATTCGCCCAGGGAGCCGCATTCCAAGATGAACTCAGCAACCAGCCAGCAGCCCCGTATGCAGGAGCAGGCGCTGCTCAACCACATCAAACGGCTGGAGCGCTCCGGCGGCGATCATTTAGTCGTCCAGGTCCATCTGTCGAAGTTGCTGACCTACCAACGCCTGCCGGAATGCTTCGATGTGGTGCGCACCATGCTGGCGCGCGAAGCGAAGATGTGCGACGCCAGCTTGTTTGCGACCTTCGACGACGACCTCATCATCGTCTATTCCCGTGATGCCCTGATCCGTATCGACGAGGCGCTGGCGCGGGTGTCCCATGTGCTGGGCGTCGACTCCTTCTTCGCCACCGGCGAGAGCGCGACCCAGGAATTCTGCAGCTACTTCGACCTCAGCCACCAATTCGCCGAGATGGTCGATCGGATCGAAACGCTGATCCAGGCACGCACCGAGAAGGAGCACCTCGCCCGCACGGCGAAGAAGAGCGACGATGCGGGCAAGCCGCTGGAGCTCGCCAATCTGGCGACGCTGGAAAAGGCGATCGCCCAGGCCGATCTCTCGGCCATGACCAACCGTCAGCCGATCTGCGAGGTGGGCGACGACGGCCGGGCGGTGCCGCTGTTCTACGAGCTGTTCACGTCCATCGTCACGCTGCGGAAGACGCTGATGCCGGACCAGAACTTCTTCTCCGACCGCTGGCTGTTCCAGTATCTCACCGCCAAGCTGGACCAGCGCATGCTGGCCTGGTTGAGCAAGAACGACGATGCCACGCTGAAGCACTCCTTCAGTCTGAACATCAATATCGCCAGCCTGCTGTCGCCGCGCTTCCTGGAGTTCGATGCGCTGCTCGACAAGACGCGGCGCAACACCATCGTCATCGAACTGCAGAAGATCGACGTCTTCGCCGATATCGCGCGCTACACTTTCGCGCGGGAATTCCTGCTCGACCGCGGCTACCGCGTCTGCCTGGACGGATTGACGGCGCTTTCCCTGCCCTATATCGACCGCCAGAAGCTGGGCTTCGATCTGGTGAAGCTGCACTGGACGCCGCAGCTGCGCCAGCAGATCGAAGGCAAGGATGGCGAACAACTGCGCGCGGCGATCGAGGCGACCAACCCGCGCCGCATCATCCTGATGCGCTGCGAGTCCGACGATGCCGTCGAGCTGGGCCACCACCTCGGCATTTCGCTGTTCCAGGGTTACTACCTGGATCACCTGCTGTCGGAAAAGATCACCCGCGAGGAAGCGGCCGAGCGCCTCAGTGCGGCCCTGGCGCGCCATCGCCGCGTCGCCGCACCGGCCCAAGCAGCTTCCTGAGCGGACTCTTTTCCCGGTTCAGCCGAACCCCAATTCAGACACCCGGCCTCAGGCTCTAACATTCGTTCCGGGCTATTGGTCCCGGCCTGTTCGTTCCGGCCTGTTAGTTCTTGGGCGCGTACTTCGCCAGGATGCGTTGCAGCGTGCGCCGGTGCATGCGCAGGCGGCGCGCAGTTTCCGACACGTTGCGGTCGCATTGCTCGTAGACCCGCTGGATGTGTTCCCAGCGCACGCGGTCGGCGCTCATCGGATTGCACGGCGGTGGTGGCAGCGACTCGCCGCGTTCCAGCAGGGCGGCTTCGACCTGATCGGCATCCGCCGGCTTGGGCAGGTAGTCGGTGGCGCCGACCTTCACCGCCGCCACCGCCGTTGCGATATTGCCGTAGCCAGTCAGCACGATAACGCGCGCGTCCGCGCGGGCCTCGCGCAACGCCTGCACCACCTCCAGCCCTGAACCATCATCGAGGCGCAGGTCGACCACCGCATAACGGGGCGCCAGACGCCGCGCCAGCGCCAGGCCGTCGGCCACGGTGTAGGCCGTCTGCACGGCAAAACCGCGGCGCTCCATGGCCCGCGCCAGGCGGTCGCAGAAGCGCTGGTCGTCGTCGACGATCAGCAGATTTCGCGTCGCCGCCTCCGGCAAGGCGGTGCCTTCGCCCTCGATGTCCGACTGGCCTGTCATTGCGGATTCCTCACTGCTTCATGCCTGTTCCGTTTTGCCGAGCGGCGTCGTCCTGTCTCCTGACGGTCCCCCTGCCTGGCCCCCTGCCTGGCCGCCCGCCGGTGCAGTGTCGTCACGTTCCGGCCCACCAGCAACCTCCAGGCTGCTGCGCGGCCAGCGGATCTCCACCACTGCACCGCCTGCCGGATCGTTGGAGATTTCCAGGGTCGCCCCATGATGAGCGAGCAGGGTCTGGGCGATAAAGATGCCGAGGCCCATGTGCTGTTCCTCGCCGCGCCGCCGCGCCCTGGCGCCGGTCGAATAATAGGGCTCACCAATGCGGCTGAGTACGGTGAGGTCGAAACCCGGGCCGTCGTCGGCAATGCGCAGCATCACCGATTCCTCGTCCCAGGTCAGCTCCACCTGAACCCGGCGGCGGGCGAACTGCACGGCGTTCTGGATGAGAGTGCCGACGCCGTGCAGCACCTCTGCATTGCGGGTGACGGTGGGCTGCGGCGCGGCACTGTCGACCGCCGGCGTGGCGGTGATCTCCAGATCGACGCCGTCGCGCTGGTGCGGCGCCGCCGCCGCCTCCACCAGGGCGACCATCGGCAGGTGGTGATAGGGCGAGCCGTCGTCGCTGGCAGGCCGTTCGGCGAGGCCGGCGAGGATCGAGCGGCAGCGGAGCGATTCCGCATGCAGCAGGTTCACGTCCTCGCGCAGCGGCGAGTCTTCGGGCAGTTCGCGCTGCAACTCGCGCGCCACCACGGCAATGGTGCCCAGCGGCGTGCCCAGCTCGTGCGCCGCCGCGGCGGCGAGACCGCCCAGAGCCGAAAGCTGCTGTTCGCGCGCCAGGGCCAATTGGGTCGCCGCCAGCGCCTGGGACATGCGCTGGGTCTCCTGCGCTACCGAGGAGACGTAGGAGGCGATGAACACCACGGCGATGACCAGCGCCGCCCAGACCCCGGCGATGTAGGTCGGCGACAGCAGGATGCCGCTGCGCGGCCAGGGCAGCGGCAGATGCCAGACCGCCAGGAACGATACCAGCGCCACCGCCATGGCGGAGAGGATCAGCGTGCTGCGCCGCGACAGTGCCCAGCCGGAGATCACCACCGGCGCCAGGATGAGGATGGAGAAGGGGTTCTGCAGGCCGCCGGTGAGGCACAGCAGCGCCGCCAGCAGTACCAGGTCGAAGCAGAGATTCCAGAACGCCTCGCGGTCGCTGACCCAGGTCGCCGTCGGACGGGCGATGGAGATCACCACGTTGAGGGCACCGGAGGCGGCGATCACCGTCATCGCCGGAACGAAGGGGATCATGTAGCCGAGGCCGAAGTAGACCACGGCCAGGGTCGTCGCCTGTCCGAACAGGGCGATCCAGCGAATAAGCACCAGGGTTCTGCGCCGCAGCCGGCCCTCCTGGGGCGGCGCGGCCGCCGGCACGAGAGGGAGCGGCGCGGCCGCCGGGGCGAGGGGGGGCGGCTTGGCCATGAACTAAGTTTCGTCGCGCCGGCCGGAAAGGCAAGACCCCAGGCCGAAAGGGCCCAAAGCCTTGATTTCCTACGCTTCGTCGCCGGGGCCGGAGACCCCCGCCTCGGCAAAGGTCGCCATGCCGTTGTGGCAGGCAACCGCCGCCTTCAGCAACAGCACCGCGATCATGGCGCCGGAGGCCTCGCCCAGGCGCATGCCGAGGTCGACGACCGCGCGCTTGCCGATACGCGCCAGCAGGCGCTTGTGGCCCGGCTCGGCGGAAACGTGGGAAATCATGCAGTGGTCCAGCAGGCCGGGATCGATGGCATAGAGCACCGCCGCCGCCGCGGTGGCGGCATAACCGTCCAGCACCACCGGCGTGCGGGCCATGCGCGCGGCCAGCACCGCTCCGGCGATCGCCGCCAGTTCGCGCCCGCCGAGCCGGCTCAGCACCAGCAGCGGATCCCCCAGCGCGTCGCGGTGCAGGTCCACCGCCTTTGCGACCAGCGCCACCTTGGCGGCTAGCCGGGCGTCGTCGACGCCGGTGCCGGGGCCGACCCAGTCGGCCGCCTCGCCACCGAACAGGCCGTGGCAAAGCGCCGCCGCCGACGTGGTGTTGCCGATGCCCATCTCGCCCAGTGCCAGCACGTCGATGCCGGGCTCCACCGCCATCATGCCGTAGGCCATGGCGCGGGCACAGTCCTCCTCATCCATCGCCGGCTCTTCGGAGATGTCGCCGGTCGGCTCCTCCAGCGCCATCTCGTAGACGCGCAGATCGGCGTTGGCCAGGCTGCACAACTGGTTCACCGCGGCGCCGCCATCGATGAAGTTCTGCACCATCTGGGCGGTGACCTCGGCCGGATAGGCGGAGACCCCCTGGCTGGCGATACCGTGGTTGCCGGCGAAGACCGCCGTATAGGGGCGGTCGACCGAGGGCGGATTGCGGCCCTGCCAGGTCGCCAGCCAGACCGCCATCTCCTCCAGGCGGCCGAGCGAGCCGGCCGGCTTGGTAAGCTGCGCCTGGCGCTTCAGCGCCGCCTCGCCAGCCTCCTCGTCGGCTGGCGGCAAAACCTTCAGCAGATCGCGGATTTCGTCCAGGCTGGCAATGTCCTCGGCGGCCGTCATCTCTAAAAAACCTCCTCTGGGCCGCTCACCGGGATTGGGTCGGCGCGGCGACTTGACTTATAACCGGCTGCACCAGGAAGGCAAATCGGGCGCCACGGTGTTTTCTGCGGCACGACCCCGACGCCTTGAAATGCGACAGATAAAGCGGCCAACCATGCAGTTTTCCTTTTCTTCGGGTTTCTGGCCCCCCGGCTTCTGGTCCCTCGGGGGCTGGCGGGACGACCTTGCCAGCGCCACCCGGCTGCTGACCCGCCTGCCGCTCGGGACCGCGACCGCAAGGCCCATCCCCGACGCTGATGGCCCCGACGCTGGTGGCCCCGATGCCGGTGGCCCCGATGCCGGTGGCCCTGAGGCTGGCGATCCTGAGGCTGGCGGCCCCGCCGTGTCGCACCCGGCGCGCTGCTATCCGCTGGTCGGCGCCGGTGTCGGCCTGCTGGCCGCCCTGGCCTATAGCCTGGCCTGCTGGCTGGCGCTGCCCCCCTTCGCCGCCGCACTGGCCGCCCTCGCGGCCGCCATCCTGGTCACCGGCG
>ERZ1740062.324-NODE-324-length-31316-cov-4.702505_pt1 | contig 31316 bp, 39 predicted proteins | sample MGYA00581741_ERZ1740062 | MGnify/ENA primary metagenome ERZ1740062 (study PRJEB43018, sample SAMN04849747) | marine metagenome | isolation source: floating plastic debris | place: Pacific Ocean | collected 2008-09-01 | study: EMG produced TPA metagenomics assembly...
ATAGCATCGCTATCCAAATCGAAAAAATAAGTAGACTTGAGGTACTTCATAGTGTTAGTCTTCTGTAAAACAGCTTTCAGTAGCCACTTCCTCCATTGAAATAGGTTTCTCCTCTAGGTTTTTTTCGTTGAGCCATGTTAGGAAAGTCGAAATATTTTGAGATTTGATTCTTCCCCAATCGGATGCAGTACCAAAAAAAGGTATCGTCATTTCCAAGGCTTCCTTAAGGTCAATATGCTTATCATATTCCGGAATATGGGGTTGCAGTATCTCCAAGCTTTCCAACGGATTTTTTTGCGCGTACAGATACCCTTTTTTGGTAGCATTAATAAAATCACGATAGGTTTCCAGATGGTTTTTCATCAAGGTGGCGTTTGTTGCAATCACGGGAGAGTAGGAGTAGGGAATGCCGTAATCAGCCATCTTAAAATAATTCAAGGGCACGGATGAATTTTTCGCCGCAACACCTTCCCAGTTCAGGAAAACCCATGTAGCATCGCATTGCCCTTCCATGACCGTATTCCAAATACCCAACTTTTCGGGATAGCTGATATTCTAATTTCCTTTACCCCTGTCATTCGCTACCATGGTTTTTACAATCCCGTCTTCGTAGCGCGCTTTGTAGGAAGCATATGTTTTGCCATCCAAATCCTTTGGCGAATTGATACCCTCATTGGTTCTGACGGCAATTGCACTTAAATCTTCTTGCAACAACGCTGCAATGGCAATCAAGGGAAATGGTTTTTCCTTAGTCCTAAAGCTAATCACGCTTTCTATGGGACATAATGCGAAATCAAGTGAGCCAAGTTCGATTTTTTTGGCTGGGGTCAGCGCATAGTCGTCATCCGCCGGATTGGATATTTGGAGTTCAAGTCCATACGATTTGTAGAATCCTTTCGCTTGCGCGACAAAAAAACCAATATGATTGACGTTAGGGGTCCAGTCCAAACCAAGTTTCAACATTTCAGAAGCTATTTCAATTTCTACCTTAAAAATAGCCCGAATAAATCATTTGGGCTTAGACTATACCAAACATCATGATGCTAGTATGAGATTTTATGTGAAGGTGCACCTGGACCTGAGGTCATTTTTTTCAACGGGGGTGCAAATTGCGTCAACTTGATACCCTTTACTGCGGTTTTGTACTCTTCCAAGGTAGGAGTCCTTCCCAAAATTGCTGATAATACTACCACCGGGGTGGAGGCCAATAGCGATTCTCCTTTTTTACGGTCTGAATCTTTTACGACACGTCCTTGAAATAGGCGTGTTGACGTGGCCATTACAGTATCTCCTTTTTCAGCTTTTTCCTGGTTCCCCATGCAGAGGTTACACCCAGGGCGCTCTAAATAGAGTATATTGTCGTATTCGGTTCTGGCATCACTTTTCGGCGCGGCGTCATCGAATTCAAAACCAGAATATTTCTGTAACATCTCCCAGTCTCCTTCTTCCTTGAGTTCGTCAATAATGTTGTACGTGGGGGCTGTTACCACCAAGGGCGCCTTGAATTCAACTTTTCCATATTCTTCCTCCAGGTTTCGAAGCATTTTAGATACTATTTTGATGTCTCCCTTGTGCACCATACAGCTACCTACGAAGCCGAGGTCCACATGTTTTACGCCGTCGTAGTAAGACAATTCGCGAATAGTATCATGGGTATAGCGTTTGGAAACGTCATCATTGTTCACATCGGGGTCGGCAATCATGGGTTCATCGATAATATCGAGGTCTACTACAAACTCCGCATAATATTTGGCGTCTTCATCTGGAGTCAAGGGTGGTTTTTCTCCAGATTTAATTTCGAAAATACGTTGGTTGGCCTTATTAATTAGACCTTGCAGGACCCTTTTTTCGTTGTCCATTCCCTTGTCTATCATAATTTGGATACGACCTTTCGCGATTTCCAATGATTCAATCAAGGTATCGGGCTGTGAAATACAAATGGACGCCTTAGCTTTCATTTCGGCGGTCCAGTCGGTAAAAGTGAAGGCTTGGTCCGAAGGAAGTGTTCCGATATGTACTTCTATGATTCTCCCTTGAAAAACATTTTCTCCTTTGAACTTTTTCAGCATTTGGGATTGCGTTGCGTGCACCACATCGCGAAAATCCATATGGTCTTTCATCTCTCCTTTAAAGGTAACCTTGACGGATTCGGGTATGGGCATGGAAGCTTCTCCTGTCGCTAGTGCTAGGGCAACAGTACCAGAGTCGGCACCGAAAGCCACACCTTTTGACATCCGGGTATGGGAATCTCCACCAATAATGATGGCCCAATCGTCCACAGTGATATCATTTAATACCTTGTGAATCACATCAGTGAGCGGATGATATTCGTTTTTGGGATGCCTTGCGGTAATCAACCCAAAATCGTTCATAAATCGCATGAGCCTTGGTATGTTTTCTTGGGATTTCAAATCCCAAACCGAAGCAGTATGGCAACCCGATTGGTAGCATCCATCAACTACGGGAGAGATTACGGTTGCCGCCATCATCTCCAATTCCTGTGAGGTCATCAAACCTGTGGTGTCTTGCGAGCCGACGATGTTGACCTCCACACGCACGTACGAACCAGCGTGAAGGGTTGCTCCAGAGGTGCCTACGGCATTTTTATTAAAGATTTTTTCTACTGCGGTCAGCCCTTGTCCTTCATTTGAAATCTCTTTGGAAGCTGCAAATACCGATGGAATAGCCATACCCAAGGTTTTTGCCGCAAAGGCTTGCAATTTTTTACCAAACACCACAGCGTAAGACCCCCCGGCCTTCATGAATTCCATTTTTTGTGGGGTGAAAGCGGAAGAAACATCCATGATTTCCGCTCCGTCTTTGAATAATTTTTTGGTTTTGGTGTTTATGGTAAGCACGGTTCCAGTATCCACGGAATAGGCTTGCTCCAATATAGGTTCACCTTCTTCGTCTAAGACCAGATTCCCGGCCTCATCATATTTTTTCACCCAGTTTTTTAAATCCAAACCGATTCCACCCGTAACACCAACGGTAGTCAAAAAAATGGGAGAGATGCCATTGGTACCCGCGACAACAGGCGCTATGTTAATGAAAGGGACGTAAGGACTCGCTGGTTTGCCAATCCAAAGCGCTACGTTATTGACTCCTGACATCCGCGACGAACCTACACCCATGGTGCCTTTTTCAGCAATCAGCATTACTCTTTTATCTGGATGCGCGGCTTGTAGCGTTAGCAGCTCGTTTTGCTTTTCTTTATTGTGTTCAAACATACACTGTCCGTGAAGTTCCCTATCAGACCTCGAATGTGCATCGCTGCCGGGGGACAACAAATCGGTGGAAATATCGCCCACCCCTGCTATAAACGTAACTAGTTTGATTTCTTCTGGCAGGTCAGGAAGTTTGGTGAAGAATTCAGCTTGCGCATAACTCTGAATGATATCTTCTGCGATATTGCTACCTTTTTTATAAGCTTGTTCCAGACGTTCGGTATCTGCCTCGTACAAAAACACTTGGGTTTTCAGGACTTTGGCTGCTTCCTCAGCAATGCTCGAATCACTACCCAAAGCCAAATCAAGAAGCACCTTAACGGAAGGTCCTCCTTTCATATGGGATAATTGCTCGAAGGCAAAAGCGGGAGGGATTTCATTGACAATCGCTTCCCCCAGAATAATTTCTTTTAGAAACTGTGCTTTTACATGAGCCGCGCTGGTAGTGCCCGGTAGTACATTGTAGATAAAGAATTGGAGAGAGTCTTCGCGATGTTCATGGTCAATATCTTTGATTTGCGCTATGATTTCGCTAGTCAAAGGGGCATCGTCAATGGGTTTTGGATGTAAGGATTGACCTTTTCGCTCTTCAATTTCTTTTAAATAGGCAATGTATCTACTCATATATTTTTGGTTTACCGTAAAGCATTTGGTTCCTACTATTTCCGAAGATAAAAGGAGATTTCGGATGCTTTCTTTATTGCTACAAAATTAAACAAAGTGGTCTATTTCTGTTAGGCAACCCAATCTAACTTATTTATGGTGAAATCGAATTTCCCTTTTCAACGAACTTTTAAAGTAAAAACCAAACTTTGTTGGAAATAGCACGTGTAGCCTACTGAAAAGAATTTGGGCGATATGATTACTCTTTTTTCAGTGATTGCTTGAATCATTGAATTGCCAAAGCACGTTTACTAGTTGCCATTGGTCGTTTAGTTTCACAATGTGCATATAATCTATCCACTCATCCGCAATAAGTTTCACCGAAGCGGTTTTGTCGTAAATGTCTAGAATGATGACCTCTTTTTTCGGGTTTTCGGGAAAGTTTTCCCCATCGGTATTGTAAGATGCTGCCAAAAGCACCATTGCATCCGTAAAGGTTTCTCTTAGATACTCTTTGCCCGTGGCTTTATGGGTCCAAAGGTACGTTTCACCATTCTTGGATGAGCAGACCGTTCAAACTGTTCCGGTTTTACCTTGTGTTGCGATTCGATGTAGTCCAACGCTACTTGTTTGATGTCCAAAGAATCTTGTTTGGTTTGACCTTGCATACAATAGCTTAAGCTACATAAAATCAAAGCGAAAAAGAGATGCAAATGCTTCATTTTGGAATAGGTTTTAAGATTGTTTTTTAGCACTACCAAGCTCCTTTCTCCCACAAATCCAGAAATGCCGGTACCGAAAGTCCTAAAAAGTCTACCAAGAAATGAGCAAAAATCACCCATCGCAGACTTTGGGTTTTTTTGTATACCCATGCCCAAATGACTCCCATAATAAAGGTGGATACAACAATTTCGAAACCGCCGTTCAGTTCGGAATTGATACCGAAAGCTGCATGGTTCAAGGCAAATAAAGCACTACTGTACAAGACGGCGAACCAGTTTAACCAATCTTTAGTGTAATTTAACAATAGACCACGCCAGTAAAACTCTTCAATCCATGGATTTATTAAAGCCAACGTTATCCATGGCAACCAGATGGTCCAGTCGGTGAGGGTATTGGAATGGAAAATGAATAGGGGTAAGGGAATAAGCCCTACAAGGATGGCAAGCACAGCCCAACCCCATTTTCCATTGGGTTTTTTGAGCCATTGTGCTATAGATTCACTTCCGCCAAACTTTAAAATAAAAAAAAGCCATAAAGCCCAGCCGATGAATATCATAGGGGCGAATGCCCAATTACCGAGGGTTTGTTTGAAGGTAAAGGCTACACCAAAATTTACCCCAATGATGAGAAAAGGGGAGAGGAGTACAATTTGTTTTTTGGTCATGGGAAGGTTGTCGTTAGGTTTTGACTAAACTATAAAAGAAGTTCCATTTCAAACTGTTTCAGTTGTAGGACAAGCCCCATTTTTGTCAAAAAAGCATTCAAGGCATTGGCATTTTTATCCACATTTATGACGAATACTGGATTTCCATAATCATGAAGTATACTTCCAACGAGCTGCGAAGCAATGCCCTTTCTACGATAATCTGGCTTGACTGCTATTTGTTGGATTCTTTTGGTGCTCGGGGTGAATATAATATAACCTGTCAATTCATCTTTAAGATAGGCTCCAAGCGCGATATTGGCTGATGACGAAGCAGTAATGGCCCTCGTGGTGTACTGCCAGCTTGGTTTGACCTGCCCGAAAGATTCCAATAATTCCCAATGATAGTTTGCCAAAGGTTTTAGAATTGCAGGGCCTTTTTGCAAATAGTCTAGTTCATTCCCTTTGTAACATAGCAATTCCCTTTTGGTTTTAAAACCGACACCTTGATAAGTTTTGAGCGCTGGAACGTTGTTCGTGATAACTTCCAATACAATTCTTGTTATTCCCTTGCTTACCAAAACGGGTAAGATGAACTCGTACATTTTTGTGGTTAACCGCATTCCCCTTTTGCTAGGAACTACTCCTGTACCACCATTATAGGCTACTTTTTCCCCTTTAATCGTGTCCACCCCATGTAAAATGAAAGCTACGAGTTGCTCATTTTCAAAAACCCCACAGGAAAGGGAAAGCTCCGTTCCATCTGCTTTCATTTTTGTAGCTAGCCGCTCAGAGGCACGCTGTAAAGGCACCAAATAGTCAGAAACCGCCGAATTGAAAACCCTTAAGATTTCTTCATAGGAAACACCAGATAAGGTTTTGATTTGCATAGAATACTCGGTTAGGGTTGTAGTTGATGTATTACCCATTTCCCGTTTTCGATCAAGAAACACTTTCGGTCGTGAAAGCGGGTCTCCTTGAACTCCATAAACTCAATACGCAACGGTTTGATGGCAAAACCACCCCAGCTTTTAGGTTTTGGAATGGGTTGGTTTTCTGCGACTTTGTCCAATATTTCTTGCTCCAATGCTATTATATTATTGGTAACCTTACCTTGTTCACTAATTACCGATACCGCTTTAGAATGTTCGTTTCGCGCATTGAAATAAACAGTCGCTAACGACTCAGGGATTTTGTTGGCTTCTCCTTGAATTCTAACCTGCCGTCCGGTCCCTGTCCACCAAAAGGTTAGCGCAACCTTATTGTCCGCTTCTATTTCAATCCCTTTTCTGGATTGTAGCGGTCCCGTTACCACAAAGGAATCGTTTCGGATTTCCTTGAGGGATACGAATCGAGCATTGGGGAAACCGTCGAAGCCCAAAGTGGACAAACAAACCGCTGTTGGGATGTTGACTTCGGACAGTGCGGATTCTTCATCAAACCATTTTTGAAATAGGGCAATAGGGTTGTTCAAACTGTCAAACGTTTTTGATTTTCGCCTCTGAAAAAGCAATTTCGATAATGATAGGATGAAGTTAGGATTTTAAATCTTCAATAACCTTTTTTAAATTCTCTGATAGGTGCTTTTCCAAGTTCAAAAGGTCCGAGTTCATGAGTTCGATAATGCCTAAAAAATCTACAAGCTTTGTTGACGAATTGGTGGCTATCGCCTTATCCAAAATAGCTTTACCGAAGCTGAGGTAACTCTCTTGATACACGTAGACACTTGAAATTTTTTGAATGGATTGTATATCAAATTCTTTTAGAATACCACTGATTTTAGCGCTTTCAAAAGCTACCGCCCGTAGTCTTGCGAACTGAAAACCATTCCAACCTTTTATATTGTTGTGATTGAAGTCTTTGTTATCAGCCAAACTACTGAAACGGTCCTCATCAGTAAGTACATTGTTGACGCTATCCATTTGGATTTTAAGTTTCTCGTGATAGTCGATTTGTTCCTCCAATAATTTTTGATTGTATTCCAACTCCTCAAGAATAAGGGTCAATGATTTTTCCTTTTCTTCCTTCGTACTCTGAATCTCGTTCAAATCGCTGAAGTAAACCCCGAGGAATACCCCAAAAGCAACTATAACTATCTCTAAAAGGTATTTGACTATCGTTTTAGTGGATATGGTCATTTCGATTGGTGTTGGTGCATTGGCCTTCTAATAATACAGAATTATCGGGAATTCCTGCCTTCAATAGTAAGGATAGTTCTGTTTTTCACCAGAGTAAGGTCCTCGCAAAGGCTTATCAAAGGCTGGGCGGATTAGTCATACCTCCATTGTTGCAATTCGATGAGATTTCCTTCAGGGTCTCTGGCATAAACAAAGGTGATTTCACCTACCCCTTTTACTTCCTTTTGAGTGATTTCTCCTGCTAATGTTCCACCATTTCGTTTCAAGGTTTCGGTAGTTTTTACCACGCTTTCAACCTCAAATGCAATATGTCCAAAACCTTGGTGGTTGGGGAAGGGCTGGTCTTGGACTTTGCTGGATTCGTATTGATAAATTTCCAAGGTGGGCCCTTTTTCACCATAGCCCGGTAGAAGGAGATGGGCTCCTTCCAAGGCAGCGTTTTGTAAACCAGTTCCTTTTTCCAGCCAAGCCCCGGATTGTTTTCGTACAGGAGGAATAAGCTTGCATTGAAACGTTTGGGTATAGAAGGCTACGAGCTTGCGCCAATCTTTACTGACAATATTGGTATGGGCAAATCGCATGCTTACATTAAATGCTTTCCAAATCGGTTAGGGTACGGTCATTGGTAATGTTTCCGGTATTGACCGTTGTGTTGGGCTCAAAAAGCATAACGCTGGTTTCTTCTTCAGCATAAGGTTTATGGGCAACGCCTTTGGGAATGATGACAAATTCTCCGGGGAGCACTTCTAACGTCTTTTTTTCCAATTCCATGTACAGTTTCCCTTCAATAACAAAGAACAACTCATCTTCATTTTCATGATGATGCATAATGAATTCCCCTTTGAACTTTGCTATTTTGACGGCTTGATTGTTCAGCAAACCAATGATTTTTGGCGACCAATGGTCTTGTATTTGATTTAGTTTTTCGACGACGTTTACTTTTTCGATTTCCATGGATTAAACGTTTGCGTTGGGTTCATGTTCGATTTTGAAGTTGCAGGAGTTGGCGATAAAACACATTTTGTTCGCTTTCTCATGCAAAGCATTGGCCATTTCAAGCATAGTGGCATCGGATACTTGCACTTGCGGATGAAGTACGACCGACGTAAACTTGCCGCTGCCTTTTTCATCTTCCTGCATAATTGCAGTGGCATTATCTTCATATGCCGTAACTATTACCTTATGCACCGAGCAAAGATGAAGGTACCAAAGCATATGGCAAGTAGAAATGGAGGAGAGAAACAATTCTTCTGGATTATAGCGAGTCCTATCCCCGCGAAAAGAAGGGTCTGAAGAGCCCTCAATAACATGATTTTTGCCTTGAATGGTTGTGATGTGATTTCGGTTATAAGCAGTATATCCAGAAGTACCTTTGCCTTCATTGCCCACCCATTTGATTTCGGCTTGATAATGGTGTTCTTTCATAAGGTTATGGATTTAGTTTTTCGATTATTCGCGCTCCAAAGGATTTCTGTTCCAAATTGGATTCCAAAGTTTCCAGATGTTGCATAATGGAGGTGTCTTCACGAAGCAATTCGTAAGTAGCTACTTTTCCTGCCTCCCAGATTTCAGTAAAGTAAGGTAGATTTTGTTTCGCTTTTTGGGTGAGGTTGAATACGGTTTTGCGCTTGTCGTGCTCGTCCTTGGTTTTGATGAGATATCCCTTGGCTACCATCTTATCCGTCATTACGTGAATGGATTGATGGGTAAACTTCAATCGTTGTGAAATGTCCATCACAGAACTGTTGGGAGCACCATCCAAGATAAAAAGGACCAAATACCAACTGGGCTCTACATCCATGTCCAGCTTTTTATACATTGCCCGTAGACTATGGGTCATTTTATCACTGATGCGCTTGAGCCGGGAATCTAAGTTGGCATACCCTAAATGACGAATTAAATCATGCTCCATACTATGGATTTCAACTCAAAGATATAAAATACGCAGTTAACTGCGTAATTAAAGTGGTGTTATGATTCAACTCGTATTATTTCGCTCCAATAGGGGTATGCTAAAGGGATATTACCTTTTGTGTTCCGGTGTCATAGACCAATAAGCCCTCCGCAGCGTCACTCAACTCACCAATCAGTTCTCCGTCCTCTTTCCAAACGGCACTTTGACCGTTGCATAAAAAATCATCACAAAACCCAACGGCATTGCACATCAATACCGGAGTTTGGAATTCTTTGGCAATTGATGGAAAGTGAACATACGCTTTGGCACTCCCACGGTCTGGTTTGGCTACGCTAGCTACATAAACATCGGCGCCATTTTCTTTTGCTTCTATAAAATGGGCTCTTTGAAGGGTTTCATAGCAAATACCCAAAGCGACATTGGTTCCCTTTATGGTAAGGGACGGCTGGCGCGTTCCGCTGGTGAAAAAAGGCAACTCATCTGCATGCAACAGTTTTTTGGAATACACCAGTCGTTCTTGCTGGGGTTGAAAAAGCAAAATGCTAATGTGGATTCCGTTGATACCCAGAGTGGGCATTCCAATACCGATCGCAATGTTTGAAGCCACAGAAATTTCCTGAAAGGGGTCGAATAGTTTGTCTTCTATCGTTGTAGCCAATTGTTTGGCTAGCGCTGGCTCGTAACCCGTTATGGATAATTCGGGGAACACAATAAAATCCACTTCGGCTTGAATAGCCCTTTCAACATAATCCAGATGATGGGCGATGTTATGGGCTACATCTCCTTTTTTGGATTGGATTTGAGCTAGGCCAATTTTCATCTTTCCATCATTATTATGAGGAATAGTCTCCGCTACGCTATTCTACAAATTTGGTTAAGATTTCGTCCAGCTGAGCAATATCTTCTTGATTTTTAACTGCGTCATCCAGTTTGGTATCGCCCATATTTTGAATTCTATATTCTGGTAGCTGTGTTTTGAATTGTAAATACACAAAAGTATCTACGAGCCGTTCTTTTAAGCTATGGGAAAGTTTGTGTTTTTGAACTAGTGATGATTCCATCCCCATATGGGAAATTTCGTGGACGATGGTATTGGCCGGACTCTTGTAGTTCATGAACTGCCCATTGGCGTTGGTAAACAAGGTCACTTTTCCGGTATCGGGGTCATAGCTGCCACCTGTACCATACAAAGTGAAAACAATCGGGTACCTATCAAATGTTTTAAAGTTCCAATCCCAGCTCTCCTTTGCTTCTGCGATTTCATTGATAATTTCCTCAATGAGTTGTTTTTTTTCCTTGACACTTTCCATGGCAAGCTCATAGTCATTTTTATCAAAAACCTCGGTTTCCAAAAAGGTATAGATACTTGCATAATCTTCATTGCCGAAAGTTCCTTTTTTGGATTTAGCGATAAGCGCATCGATTACTTCTCCTTTTGGAAGATTGACACGATAGCCTTGCTTTTCAAAAAATGCGATGTCATTAATGGTTCGCCAAACCGAAGTTGCTTCTTGGTCTATGCTGGGAGGCATGATTTCTATTTCAATTGTGTTTTGTTGGGAAATCACCTTCGGGGTAAAAACCAACAAAAAAGCTATTACAATGGTCTGGAAAAGTTTCGTGTTTACGGTCATGGGTTTGGTTAAAGTACTTCAATCGGTATTTGACCGAAACTACAGCTTTTTCCGGGTCCACTTTGTTAACATCTTTACAATTTTGGTAGAATGGGAGATTAAGGAATTTATGTGCGTTTGGAGCGCATGGCTTTTATTTTTTTTACCGTTTTATCTTCCAGCAATCTTTGGTATGCTTCCGTTTCCACACCCAGCAAGGCTATTTTTCCTTCTTTGTCATTGTGGATGCCAAACCCATACCGTTTCGGAAGTGGAGAGGCCCTAAAGCAGGGCTGTCCCTTGGAAAAATAGGCTTCACGCTGCTCGTTCCAGTTGTTAATGTCAAGGTCTTTTCTATTCGCATGTACCGAAAACAATACCTCGTCTGAAGTAAACTGATATGGGTTTTCCTTTATCATATCAAATTGAAGGTTGGCGACAGATTGCTTTTGACCCTTTACCGGAGGTGCTTCACTTTGTTGCACCGGACAGTCCTCGGCAATTTCGATTAGGGTGTTGTAATAATTGGTAGAATGTACTTTCATCATTCAAGAATTAAGCGGTAATAATGGTTTGAAAGTAAGAAGGGAAGAAGTTTTGGATACCCTTTCGCACCCAAATACTAACTTTCGTTTGTTTCCTCAAATGTACTATGAATGGCTGAAAATGACATGGCTTTGTTGACAATTTATGAATGGAGTCCAAGTGAGTTCAAACAGCAGCACGACAATATAAAAAAAGCCTATAAAGTTCTTTTGAAAACGATATGGTTGGATTACGTGCCAAAAGGCTTAAGCCCATCCCTTTTTAAAATAGGGTCGGGGAAGGTCAATTACATATTAGTTAAGCGTTTCACGGATTTTCGCGATACACTCCGAATACAAGTCTGCTATTTCAGTAGCGGCATTCGCGGATTGTTTGGCTAGTACGATTTTAGCCGATAGCATGTTTTCAAATTCATATTCCGACAACACTCGGTAGCTGTTATTGGTAAACGTGCTTTGCTTCCCTTCAAAATCTTCTGTGACCGTAGGAATAGCGGCCGTACTGTTCATGATAAGTATCCTAGAATTCAAATAAGGAACGATATTGTTTTGCAAATAGGTGGTAGTCAGCCCTGTTGTAGCAAGATAGGCTTCTTCCGCAGCGGTAATTTCCGAAATCAAGAATTGTAGGTTTTGGTCTTTGATGAGCCCTATTTTTCCTGTGTTGTTGATGGTCTTTCGTACCGAAGTTTGTGGATTGTAATAGTAGGCATTCAACATTTCGGTAATACCCTCCTTAAAGGTGGTCGAGTCTTCGCTCGGAAGTTGGGGGTTTGGGCCAAGTAACGGAAGCATACTACTCAGGTTATCTGCAATTTCTTCATGCTTTTCAATGGCGTTTTGGATACCTTCAGCATTGTTCGACAACTCTTGCTGTAGACGATTCAGAATGGCTTTTTCTTCATTGTTTGCTTTGATGTTTTCATCCCACTTGTTGATTTGCAGGGCAATCAAAATACCAATGACCACTAGAACGATTTCCCCAATGGCGTATTTCAGATACTTGCCCCTGTTTCCGGACTGCAAAGCATTTTGACGAAGGTTTCTAAAGAATCGTATCATGCTGGGTTGTCGAATAAAAAATCACCTACGGTTTCAAGCGATTTGTTGGTTGCAAGGATAGGATTATTATTTCACTTTAGCCTATGCAGATTAAAAATCACCAAGCATAAATTTTTCCAATTCGGTTTCCATGGCTTGTTTTTCCATATCGAGCACTAGATATGAATGATGGGAACCTTCTTTGACAATCCATTGGTTGCCTCCCTTTTCGTCTGCAACGCAGACACCGTTTTCGACCTTATGCCAATAGTGCCCAAGGCCATTTCTAACAGCATATAGCACTGCTGTTTGGTCAAACGTGGCATTATCATAAATCCTTCCTTGAAATTGAAGATTCATCCTAGGGGCATTCTGACTAAATTGATAGAATCCCTATTACAACGGGGAATCTTTTGGGAGTTGGTTGAATACTTCACCTGTCTTAAGGCTAGCGCCTACTTCGGCTCCTGAAAACGTGATGGGCAGCTTGAGATTTTCTAGTACATATTTCGTTACTCCCGGCATGTTTCCGTCAAAATTCCATTCGTTTTCACTCATTGGAAAATTTCCGCCCATAATGACGAATTCTTTCACTTTACGATGTACAAGCTCCCTACCGGATAACTTTGAATAGTTATCGGGCTCGGAATCCAACAACATTTTGATATTCATTAACGGACCTACTGCCACAACAATCACACTTTCGTCCTCACTTTTACTGAGTAGTTTGCGATATAATTCGGTCGCATCCGGAACATTCTTCAGTGTAACATCATGCACCAAGTCTTTTGCAATAACTTCGGAATGGTTCCATGGTGTTTCGTGGACTTCGCCCAATCTTCTGCCTATGGGGATATTCGGATTGCCGTAATGGGTATTGACGGCATCAATAGCACTTACTGCATATTTTTCCAAATTCCAGCACATGACACCAAGCAGTTGCATTTCATCTTTGTTATGAAAATGGTTCAACATGGCTAGCGCACCTAAATCGTCAGCATCGCCACCAAAGTCTGTGTCAAAAATTAGTATGGGTTTGTCCTGAGCATATAATTGGAGGTTAGCCGCAATACAACTAACCAGAAGAAAAAAGAGGCGTTTGAAGCTTATGTTCATCATTCTTCAGTTTCATTAGGTAGTGCAAAAGCTACATATAGATTTCCTTTAGGAGTACCAAGTTTGGTACCACCGCAGGCCAAAACAATGTATTGTTTTCCATCCACTTGATAGGTTGATGGCGTGGCAAAGGCAGGGTAGGGAAGTTGTGTTTCCCAAAGAAGTTGCCCCGTGTTTTTATCGAAAGCCCGGAAAAAGCTATCTTTTGTAGCAGCAATTAATAGCTACCCACTTGCTGTAACGATTGGACCCCCATAATTTTCTACCCCAGTGTTTTTTATGCCTTTTTCCAACAGTTTGGGCTCGTGCCCCAGATTAATTTGCCACAAATACTCTCCAGAATTCAAGTCTATGGCGCTCAAGGTTCCCCATGGTGGATTAATGGCAGGCAAACCGTTGCCGTCCAGAAATTTGTTGTAGCCGGTACTTTTATACGGCAACCAAACTTTTTCATCAACCGTCGTTGTACCTACTTCTTGTTTTTCTTCTCCATATAAAAAGGCTACGATGGATTGTATTTCGGTATTGGAAAGCATCGGAAAACCTGGCATCATTCCTTTTCCATTTTGGATAATATTGGCTACAAAGGCCTTATCTCTCTTCAAATAGAGGTCTCCCAAAGCGGGAATATTGGATACCGATTCCTGGTCCATTTTATGGCAACTTATGCACAAGGAGTTAAAAAGTCTTTCCCCTGTGCTGAGGTTGGCCATACTTTCTTGCTTTGGATTTTCCATCATTTGGTGTATCCAAGCCATGTTGTTGGCATTTACGAATAAAGTACCTTCCGGGTCGGCTGCTGCACCGCCCCATTCGGCACCACCATCATAGCCGGGAAGGAGAACAGCTCCCTGTAAACTTCCCGGGGCATACACCTCGGTCTCATATTGTTCAAATTCTTTTATGAGTTCCTCTCGGTTTTCGGCATACGGACTAATATCGTTTGTGGTCAGCGTATTGGACTCACGAGCAAAGGGTTTTGGTTTAGTGGGAATTGGTTGTGTTTTCCAAGTGACCTCACCGTCAAGGGTTGAATTCGGCACGGGTACTTCTTGAATTGGAAAAAACGGCTCGCCGGTTTCCCGGTCGAATACATAAACATAGCCTTGTTTGGTGGTTTGGGCCACTACGTCTATGGATTGACCATTTCGTTTGAGGGTCATTAGGTTAGGAGGCGCGGGGAGGTCTCTATCCCAAACATCATGATGGGTAGTTTGAAAGTGCCATATACGTTCTCCTGTTCTGGCATTTAGCGCCAACAGGCAATCCGAAAACAAGTTTTGACCTTCCCGATTCCCGCCATAAAAATCGTATGCTGCTGAACCCGTTGGTACGTATACAATTCCTCTTTCTGGGTCTACGGCCATACCAGCCCAATTGTTTGCAGCACCTGTCTGTTTGTTTTCGTAAGCATCTTCAGGAAAGGTTTCATATCCAAATTCACCGGGATGGGGAATAGTATGAAACGTCCATTCCAACTTGCCTGTTTTCACATTGAACGCCCGAATGTCACCGGGTGCGGCATCTATATCTTCAGAAACCCGGACGGGCATGATAATCAAATCCTCAAAAATGGTCCCCGGAGTATTGGAGACCATGAACTTGTCTTGGGCAATTTCCGGAAGACCGGTATGCAAATCTACCTTTCCCATATCCCCGAAGCTTTCAATAGGTTTGCCGTTATCGGCATTTAAGGCCCAAAGGTTGGGTCCGGCCGTATACAAAATGCGTCTGTCCTTGCCTTCTTTCCAAAAAGAGACGCCTCTACTAGTGCTCGCCCAATGGCGGAGGGTATCCCCGAAAATCCAAAGTTGTTTTCCAGTTTTGGCGTTTAAGGCAAAAGCTTGCACTGACGGAGTTACCCCATACAAAACACCGTCGATAATCAGGGGATTGGTTTGTATTTGACCTGAATCTGGCGTGGCATAGGTCCATGCTATCTTAAGCTGGTCAACGTTTTCACTGGTAATTTGTGTAAGGGTGGAATAATGGTTACGGTCTGGGCCACCCAAGTATTCAGACCAATTCTCGGGATTGTTGGTTTCTAGCGGTTTTTCATCTTTTGTATGGCATTGCAGAAACAGCAATCCTAAAATAATTCCAACAATATAAAGCGATTTGTACTTGACTTTTTTGCCTTCCATTTAGCAAATACTTTCATTAAAAACGGCAAACCTAAAGGTCACGGTATTCATAGTAATTCAATCAAGTTTTAGCAGTTTGGGTATAACCATCTGGTCATGTACCCTAGGTTGCTTCCATAAGGTAATGATAATATGTTTATCTGCTGTGGCCCACAGAAAAGTCGGTAGATTCAGGTGAAAGAACGGAATTCCTTGAAGCGTTCTTTCTTTACTTGGGGCCAATCTTCCCTTATGATGCTGTAGTAGACATCGTTTCTACTTTCACCTTTGGAATCGATATAATTGTTTCGAAAAACCCCTTCTTTTTGCGCACCCAATTTTTCAATAGCGCGTTGCGAACGAATATTCTCTTCATCTGCGCTGAATTGAATCCGGCGAAAGCCAATCTGTTCAAAACCAAAGCGCAATAATTCGTATTTAGTGGCTTTGTTGAGTCCAGTACCTTGAAATGCAGTACCATACCACGTCCAACCAATTTCACACTTTTCGCTGGGGAAGTTCAAATAGCCATAACGACTGCTTCCTGCTACTTTTCCGCTGGTTTTATCGATGATAAGAAAGGGATAACAAATTCCTTTCTGTTTATCAGCAAGGGTGTTTTTGACATAGGCGTCAAAGTCTGCTTCCGTTTTGACGAACATGCCCATAAACTTCCAAATACCGTCATCAAAAATGATTTCCTTGAGTTCTTGATATCTGTCATCCTCAAAGGGAAGTAGCAAAACCCTTTCATTTTTCAAGTGGATTTTACTTTTTAAGATGGCCGTGTTCATTTTTCCAACTGTTCCCTATTCCAGTTTGATGTTTTTGCGGCAGCTTCATAGGTGCTTTCCAAAAAGGAAAGTAGCATCTTCTCCGGATTGCTGGATTTTTGCACGTCTTCGTACTTCAGGAAAAATTCTCCCATGTCTTCGCTCCAAAACGCCTCTTCTGGGAGCACGTTTTGGCTCCCGAACTCAGCATCACTTGGGTAGGCGTAGGCGTAAAATGCCGGAAAAGGAAACGCCTCTGACCCAGGCCAAAAGCCAGCACTACTGACTTCCTTGGAATAGGCTTCTTGCATTACATCAAGGGGCATGTTGGGCATGCCGCCAGGATGCAAAGGCGCATCACTGCCCGAAAAACGCGTTACGGCCAAATCAAAAGCACCCCAAAACAAATGCACGGGGCTGGCTTTGCCAATAAAATCACTTCGAAACTGATTGAACACCTCGTTTGCCTTGAGCATGGATTTCCAAATGGCCAGTGCTGACGCTTCATCATAAGATTTGTTCACGGTATTTTCAGCAAAGGGTATGGCGGGTTCTATTTCGTTTGGACGCGCATAAATTTTTACCACGATGTCCAGTTCCTTTAGTTTTTCAAAAAGTTCCTTGTAAAAATCAGCTACCGTTCTGGGATACAAATCCATGGAAATGCCTCCCGCATTGGAACATTCAATCAAAAGTTTGTGTTGTTTGAAATCAAAATCAATTTGGAAAATTCTACCCTCATAAGGAATTCCTTGAGTGGTAAACCCCTTGGTGCTTATGTATAGTGGAACATGCCAAGAGTGGTTTTGCCATGGCATGGTTTTCATTCGAATTTTCCCTACGATTTGAATCCATTGGTGCATTGTGGCCAAGGTGTCCTTGATTTCGTTGAAATCGAGTAGGGGCCAATCATTTTGTGTTGTAGTGCTCATCGAGATATGCTTTAGGTGGCGGTATGCTGAAAATTACGACTTATTGAAGCTGAGTCAAAATCAAAACTTCCCAGTGTTTGCCCACTCGGAACGCGGCGGAATTTGTTCCACATTCACCCAATGTTCCACGATTTTTCCATTCGCTATTCTAAAAATGTCAAAAAGGGCGTGTTCTACGCTATTATAAGTGACCTTGGAATAGCTAACTACATGATTGCCTTGCCCCATAACGTGAAACACAAAATCATAAGTGAAGGTTTGTGTTGCCAAAAAATTCGCTAGGGCTTCAATCCCATTGGGTAATGTTGGATTGTGTTGGATGTATTTTTGGGAGGAAACGTATTTGTCCAAGGCTGCATGATTTTTGTTCTGCATCACATCGACCAGAAAGTTTCGAATAAGGGCTTTGTTTTCTTCGGTTTTATCCAAATCCTGTAGTTCAAAATCACCTAGAATCATATCGTTCCCGGACACCGTTTCGTGGGGTTCCCGATATGCTGCAATGACATCCCAATGCTCAATGATTTTGTGATTGGCATCCGTATCGAACATGTCCGTTGTATTCCACTTTGCTGTGCCGTTGTCTATGTCTTTGTAGGCGTGTACGTAAAGAATGCGTCCGTCTTCCAAGGGTCGGATAAGTCGGATATCCCTATTGTTGGTTCGTTCCAAAAATCCAGAAAAGAAATCTATGAACCCTTCCGCACCATCTGCGACACCCGTGCTGTGCTGGGTATAGCGGTCACCCGTATATTTTTTCACCATTTCGATGTTACCATCTCGGATGCCTTCTAAATAGAGATTTTTGGCGTTTTCAAGTTTCTGGCTCATGCTTTTTGAATAAAGTTGGTTTAGGTTTTGAATTTCCCCGTATCGTAATAGAAGGGCATGGTTCGTAGAATCTTTTCGTTTTCCAAGGTGTAAACTTGCACCATGGGCATGCGAAATGCTTCTTTTTGCTTGGTCAACCCCACCGCAATGGATGTGGCCACCACTTTGTCTTCATTTGAAAGGTAAGTTACGTCTTCTGAACCAAAGGTTTCAAAATAGTCGAAGAGCTTTTTGAAGAAGAGCTGTACGCCTTCCTTTCCTTTGTAAACACCGCCGTAAGGGAGCGTTTCGGCCTGTACCAACTCAAATTCGGGATGCAATAACTCAAATGCCTGCTCGTATTTCGCTGTCTTTAGGAATTCGTAAAAGTCGATAACAATTTGTGTGTTCTCCTTCATGATATGCATAAAGTTAAACACTAGTTGGTCGCAAATGCTCGCTTCTTGAAGAAAAAAAGGTTAAAATAGTTGGGTTTTGATGACCTGAATTTTAGCGAAGTAAGGCAACTTTTTTTCTAAGGTTTCTGGGTTGTGATAAAAATGTAGTCGCCCATATCATTTTGGTAAGATTGGATTACCTCATGAATAGCGCCACTATCGATATCTTTCTGTAGCTGGAATAAACCTTGTTTCACCTCTTTTTGACGTGCTAAATCTGCAAAAGAAGAAATTCCATTTCGAATTCTTGAGTCGAAGTACAACTCCGGATTTTGCTTACCACAATACAGAAATTTGTCTTGTAAATCAGGTTGAATAAAATAGGCTTCTGTTCCAATGATTTCAAATCCACTTTTTGCCAGGCCTTCTTCAATACTTTTTTTAGAAGGCATTTGTTGGATGGCATCGTTCAGCATTTCAGGAAAATACCGATTAAGCCAATACCCTTGCATTTGTGTCGGTGTAGCCGTGAAAACAACCAAGGTTCCATTTTGCTTTAAGACCCGGTTAAGCTCGGCAAATCCTTTCTGTAAATTGGTCCAATGGTGTAGGGTAAGTGAAGCGACAATACCATCTAGCTGATTGTCGGAAAGTCCGGTGTTTTCTGCACTGCCTATTCTCCAATCAATTTCGGAGTTTCGCATTTGGGCTTTTTCAAGCATTTTAAAAGAAGGGTCTATACCGATAAATCGAAAACCATTCTTCTGAAGTTCATGGGTATAGTTGCCGGTTCCGCAACCAATATCCAAATAAAGACCCTCTAAGTTGGGTTGCAAATGGAACAGCAAACGGGAAGCAAGGTAAGGGTCTGCCTTTCGAGTTTGGTCGTAGTTGACTCCGATGCGGTCGTATTTAGCTTTCATTGGATGCTTTAATTTGGATGGAGAAATGTGCCTTTTAACTCCTCCTTATCGCGGTGTTTTTAATTGTTATCCTTTAGTTCAAGCCACTCTGCATAGGTCATGATTCGTTTTTCCTCTTCAGATTTGGGTTTTCCCGGAAGGATGCCGATAAACTCCAAATCGTGACCATCAGGGTCATTGAAGTAAATGGATATGGCGGGCACCCAACAAAATACCATAGGTACTTCCTTTTGATTCTGTAAAAAATTCCAAAAGGTAATGTTATGAGATTTTAAAAAGGGAACGGATTCATTGGCAATCCATTCAGGTTCGCATTCAAAAGCGAAATGGCGGATATCAATCTCTTCCTTGGGTTTTTCCCATAAACCCAGCATCGCTTGTTTTTCTTTTCCAATCCAAAAGAAGGCGGTTTTCGGTTCCTCCCGATACCGACATTGGGTTAGCCCCAAGATTTCCGTGTAAAAAGCAATGGAACGGTCAAGGTTTTCGACAAACAAATGGGTTTCAAATAGACCTGTGATCATTTAAACGGTTTTACGTGGTTTGCGGACAAAACAAACTACTGTTCTTATTGTCAAAGAATAACTGGACTCAAGTATTTTGTTGATAATCTGATTCCAATATTGCATATGAAAAGTTATCTGACCAGCCCGATTTTAACGGTAAGATCTCCCTTCTACGTCCTTCCAAAGCCATTCCTGATTTCTCAAGTACTTTAATGGAACCAACATTTGCAATAGCACAACCAGCTTCAATACGATGTAATTTCAGCGTTTCAAAACCAAACCTTAAAACGGCTTTAACCGCTTCGGTGGCATAGCCCTTACCCCAATAACTGGAATGGATTTTATACCAAATCTCAGCGCTTTTGAACTTGGGATGGGACAGTTTCAGTCCAAAAAGCCCCAAGAAGTTGTCATCTGATTGGCGTTCAACAGCGAAAGTATAATTGCTTGGTGCATCGGTTTGATTTTCGGCAATCCAAGGTGTGATAACCTTCTTGGTTTCATCTAAATCTTTGGGAATACCGAGCGTATTGAATTCGTCGGTTTCAGGTAAGCAATGCAATGCATGAATATGGGATATATCATCCCAATCGATAAGTCTTATTCTTAACCTTTTCGATATGATGTCTTTAGCATGGTCCACCGAATTGAAATTATTTGGTTTTTGGTGCGATTCTATCCCATAATTGAATGCCAGTAACAGTTTCCTCTTCCATATGAAAAGTGTAGTAGGTACCGCTACTTTTATTAAAATATTGGGTGTTCGTTTCTGGAAGTAACATAATAGGCTCGTCCGTAAATTCGCCATCGATTTCCAATCCATTTTCTTTGAGCACAACAAATGCTTCTCCCATTTCTGGGAAAGTGTAGGTTCCCACAAATTTGGTGCGTTCTTCTTCAGATTGCTCCACCACCTTCCGAACCATTGGGTCGATACCAGGTAAGTTATATTCTTTGGCGATACTCAACAGAATTTCTTGCATAATACTGCCATTGTCAGAATTGACCATCATTACCACCGCAACAGGATGTTCTTTCCAGGCGACTAGGTTTGCCCTGAAACCTTCATCAGCGCCACCATGGCCGTAGGTGTGTTCGCGGACCGATGGACCGAGACCATACTCATTCATGCCTTCGGTTAGCATCTCATTGACGGTCTGGGTTTTTAAAAGACCATCTTTCTGGGTCTGCTGTATTTTTTGGACTTCTTGCGCCCAAAGAATAAGCTGCGAAGGTGTTGTCCAAAGTCCTGCTGCCGCCATTTCGGGATAAATGGGCCACTTGCCTTCTACTTCGTCACCGTTTTCCCGATAGCCCGTCGCGGCAATGGAATGGTATTTTTCAGGCAGTGGGTTTTCAAATGTACTAGCAGTCATTCCCAGCGGGTCTAACACGTTCGTTTGCATGATTTCTGGGAAGGGTTTGCCTTCCAAATCTGTTATCATTAATTGCATGATGGTATAGCCTCCTCCAGAGTACATCCAACTTTCACCTGGGGTCTTGTACACGCGAACGGAATCGGTATTTCCTTTGCCATCCAAAACCTCTGGAACTGTTGGAATGGTGTCGCCTTTATCATATCCTGGAAATCCCCAAACTGTTAATCCTGCGGTGTGGTTCAGTATACGACGGGTGGTTACTTTTTCCTTTTCGGTAAATTCATTTTCAGGGAGTTTCCAGCTGGTGAGATACTTATTCACACTGGAATCTAGGTGGATAGTTCCTGCTTCGGCCAATTGGTGGGCCCTGAGGCCCGCTACCGGTTTACTGATAGACCCTGCCAAGAACATGGTTTTGCTGGTGACGGGATGGTTTTCCGAAACATCGGCTATGCCATACCCTTTTGCCCATTCAAGTTTGCCGTTATGAATTACCGCAATGCTAACCCCTGGAATTCCCAGTTCTTTTAGTCGCTCGTCCAAATTGAAGTTGGGAATGCTATCTCCTTCGATTTGAAGATTGGGTTGCAGTCCGTTCTCAATTCTAGTGATTTTATCTTCGAGTTCAGTATTTTCTTTTTTGGGTTTTGTAGAACAACTAAAAAGTAGAAAAAGAAGGGAAATGAATATAAGATTTCTCATGATGTTTAGGTGTTTTTGAATGATGATATTTGATGTTTGGAGATGTGTTTTACCGCACTCCATCCTTTTTGATGAAAAGGAAATGCGTATGAAGTTAGTTAAAATGTAGGAAAGCTAAGTAGCGTAGTGCGGTTTGCAGCCGGTGGATTATTCCGCTCTTTCATAGAAATTTACCCAATCATTATCCGCAACACGTTCAATTAATTGGTTTCCACTTGGTTCTATTGTAGAAACTAGCGTATTCCCCAAGTTCACATTGTATTGATTTCCAGTACCTTTTTCCCATGTGAGTTGAAAAAATGCAAGGGTTTCACACTTTTCCGGTATTGCTGTAGTATTAAACTGCGAAAAAAGGGTTTGGTTCTCTTGAATGGTCAGGACCACAAATGTTTCACATTCATCCAAAGCAACATCAATTTCAGAAACCGTTCGTGAAACCAAAACCCAATCCCCAACGATAGCATTGTTTGTATTGTTTCCATCTTCATTGTCTGTTGAGCAGGCCAAAAGGAGTACAAAAGCGATGCAACTTAAGGCAATGGTTTTTACTTTACTCATGACGCTTTCGTTTTTTTTTGGGAAACTGTATGGGGAATCAGTTCCCGTAGTGTTCAAAAAAATCCTTTACATCCTCAAGATTTTTGAGGTTTAAAATCCAGCACACTTCTGAAAAGTCGGAAAAATCCAATCCGTCTTCAGCAATGGCTTTGTTCAGATAACGTCCTTCTTGCCCATTATATTGGTTGCCCAAAGTTATGGCCATTTGCCATATGGCAACCAATTCTGGGTTTTTGATGTGATTATCCCAACTATCATATTCCGCGGATTGAAAACCAGGAGTTCCGTTGCCCAGCGCGTTGCCGTCTGGTATTTTTTGATAGTCAACGGACTTTTTTACGAATTTCAGGGCATTAGGTGTGGTAACATCTTCATTCCAATTGCTATGCTGAACGATATGAACTCGTTCAGAAAGACTGATTTCGGGCATATCAGTTTGCAGTGTTTGTATCAAAACGGCAGAAAAATCAGATTGTCCTGCTTCCGCAATCCAAATATCACCATGGTTTTCGAGGGTTGTTTTAGCTAAGGTTATGACGTGCGCCAAAGTTGTTTTCGGATTTTCATGGGCATCCGACCAATGGTCACCAAACGCCAATTGGAACAATTCATTTGGAGGCACGTATAGACCTTCTTGAATGCCATAGGTACCGGCCACGGCGTGATATTGTAATTGCGCATAGGATTGATGAGTCAATAATGTCGCAAAAGCGGCTATGGAATGCAGGTCATCCACATCGGTCTTACAGTCATAGTGTGCCAACAACAAATCTTTTTCGAACGTAAAACGTTTATGTTCGTTTCGACTATTTTCTTGGGCATTGCCATATGAAACCAGCAAAAAGAGCATAAATGGAACGAACAATCTTGTTTTGGTCTGCATCGGAAAAAGTTTTACTCAATATCTCGCGTATTGATTTCATATTCGTATTTGAAGAATCTTTTAGAGGGTTCACTTCCCATCCAATACTCTCTTACGTTGTATATATTTTTACCGCTATCGTTTTCCTTGTAGATTCGAAGCACCTCTTGCTTCTGGTTTAGGATTACTACGGAGTCATATTCGACGAGCGAAGGTTCAAGAAAGGTGCTTCCTATATCAAAACCTTCTTGGAAAAGCACAATTTCGCCTGACGGTATCTGTAGGGTTTTATCAAAGCTTGGGTCTGTGGAAATAAAATCGACAACGAGGGATTGCCCAGTTAAATTTTCAATGTTCGCCTCCATATCGGATACTGGGTCACAACTTGCGCAAATCAATAAGAAAATGGTAAGCAAGATTGTTTTTTTCATTTCGCTTTTGATTTGTCTCTTATCAGAAGATTAATTTCTTTGTTTAACCCAATACCTTCAAAGATAAAGGATTGCGAGCATTCAAAAGTTCAATTTTATTGACCATAGTATAGCGGTTTAGAAAATTTGAACACGCTATGTCCGTAAGATTTTTGGCTTTCGTTACTTGAAGCTCCGCCGCGATATTACGCTGGAATCTGTTCTTGGCTAAGCCTAAAATCATTTTGTAAAATAGTCCCAAGCTGCTTTACAAATATCAGCAATGATTTTCTCGTTGGTTTCGGTACTTTCAGTTGATTCGGATACAAAAACACTGATGGTGAAGTAGTTTTCATTCGGTAAAAAAACAATTCCAATATCATTTGCAGCGGCAGTGACACCCGTTTTTTTGTGTTTCCCGGACCAGCCTGTTTTGTGTGCTACCACCGTTTCTTTAGGCAATTGTCCCCTCAATCGTTTCTTACCAGTTCGGGTGGACTTCATGACTTCCCAGATAAAATCGTGGTTTTCTTCGGAGAGTAGACCGGTTTTGTTTTCGTAAAATGCATTTAGAAATAAATTGGCTTCCGTGGGGGTTGTCCAATTCAGAAACTGCATATCCCAATTGTTTTGCATAGTTTCTTCATTGATTTTTACGGCAAAATCCTGAAACCCTAAATCATGGATATAGTCTTCCACCGCTTCGTGGTTTCCGAGAAGCCTTAGTAGCGCATCACATCCTACATTATCACTTAAGGCCACGGTATACTTTATGAGTTCTGCGATGGTAAAAGAACCTCCTTCGGGATGTTTTTCGCGTAAAGGACTCCATAATCCTGGTAATAGTTGACTTTTTTTGATGGTGATTTTTTGGTCAAGTGAAAACTTGCCTTTGTCTATTTCGGATAGCATTTTCAGCGCGATGGGAAATTTAAAAACACTTTGCATGGGAAAATGCTCCTGACGATTTATGCTTAGCGTGTCCTTAGCTTGATTTCCCGTAATGGCCACCCCAACCACGGCATTTTTGGAATTGACAATATGCTCAATTTGTTGCTTTAAGGTTTCAATTTTTTGTGAATGGGTCTGGGTTAAAACCGATAAGAATAGTAAAAGCGTAATCGTCGTTTTTTTTGATATTGATGGCATGACAGCGGTTAAAGCTATGGTTTATGATTGTTTTTTATTTACTTTCTTCTTTCATCCAAACCGGCGTTGTATCCGATATGTGGTTTTGACCAATAATGTCTTTGTACAGTTCAGGCCTACGAGCATTTTTGTAACGCCACCCACCCGAAAGCTGAATCTTTTCCTTGGTAATCTTTGAAATAGTAATAGCGTTATCAAAGGATTTTATTTCAGACAACACTTCTCCGTAGGGGTCAAGAATAATCGAATTGCCATTTTTAAGGTGCTCACCATCATAGCCAATCGGATTGGTAAAGGCATAGTACACGCCATTATCATAAGCTCTTGCGGGGAGCCATCGCATCAACCAACGTCTGCCTTTTGGCCCATCGAATTCCATGCGCAAGGAGACAGGGTCCTTTTCCCGATTCTGCCAATATTCATCCGCTACATAGTCGCGATGTGGCATAGCAGAAGGAGTACAACCCGTAACATGGGGTGCGAAAATCAATTCAGCGCCTAAGAGACTCGTGGCTCTCACATTCTCAATCACATTATTGTCATAGCAAATCAAAATTCCGCATTTCCAACCCAGTAGGTCGAATACACAATATTCATTGCCTGGAGACATGTGCTTGTTAATAAAAGGATGGATTTTTCGATACTTGGCTACCAAACCCTCTCCGGTAACACAGAGGTAGGTATTGTATATTTTACCTTCCGATTTTTCTACCAAGCCTGCCAAAATCGGAATGTTCAGTTCTTTAGATATGGCTATTAATTCCTGTGTGCTTTTACCGTTGGGCACTTCCTCTGCCAAGTCAGTGATTTGCTCAAGGTTTAGATGTTGCGTAAAGGTATAGGCCGTTATAGACATTTCATGAAAACTGATGAGGTCTGCTCCCTTCACTTTAGCGCTTTCGGCGAGCTCTCTGATGATCGATAGGTTATAAGACTTATCCCCGTCTTTGGGTTGAAATTGGGCTACTGCTATTTTCATACGTTGATGGAAGCTACTTTTAAGGATTTATGGAAAATGATGTTGTTCGTTTCGGCTTATGTGGTTTCCCGGGTAATCCATTTACCCACTTTTGGGGCTTCATAGGTTCTCATTTGTGCTAATAAATCATTCGGATTATTACTTATCAATACGAGTTTACGGTAGACTTCTTTGAGAAAGCCTTTTTCCACCATGGTATCCATAAGCTGGATAAGTTCATCGTAAAATCCGTTGACGTTGAGAAGGCCTACCGGTTTTTGATGCAGTCCCAATTGTCCCCAAGTCAGCATTTCGAAAAGCTCCTCCAAGGTTCCAAAACCACCAGGCAGGGCAATGGCTCCATCGCATAGGTCGTTCATTTTGGTTTTTCGCTCATGCATGGAAGCTACAATATGTAATTCAGTTAAACCCAAATGTGCAATTTCCTTGGATTTTAAAAAGGTTGGAATTACGCCGATAACATTTCCGCCTCCGGATAAGGTTGCATTGGCCAAAGCTCCCATAAGTCCAACATTGGCTCCGCCATACACCAAGTCTATATTTTCTTTTGCCAATGTTTGACCAAGTATTTGCGCTTCTTTCTCAAAAACTGTATCGGTTCCTGAACTGGAACCACAAAAAACCGCTATTCGCTTCATTGATGCTGTACTGATTTTCTTAGTAGTATACTCGATTTTAGGCTTAGGAGTTGGTCCAAGCCATTTAAATTACTTTAAGGAAGATTACCTAAAGATAATTGAAAATTGTAGTGGCGACCTTGTGAAAAAAGGATTTTTCTCTATCCATAATATCTCCAAGAATGATAGTAAAACCAGGCAATTTTGTGATTAATAGGTTTTTCAGCTTTTTGGAGGGTAGGGGATACCTTGAATGGACATCAATGCCCAGTAAAATAGCCATACAGTTGATACACAAACAATGCGATACCGGCAAGGACCAAATACCAGTTTACCGCTTTGTAAAACGCAGGAAACTGTTCTTGTTTTCGGGCCAAGGTGATAATAAATGTAATGGGAATCAACGCTAAAACTTGACCTACTTCAACTCCCAGATTAAAACACAGGATTTTTGCCAAGAATTGACCTTCACCCATATCAAACGATTGCAAACGGGTGGAGAGACCAAAACCATGAATCAACCCAAAAAGCCCCACCATGACCAGTAAATTCGGGGACTTTATATTCAATTTTTCAAAACCGCCCAAGTTTTCAAATCCCTTGTACAAAACACTCAAGGCGATAACCGCATCGACTAGGTGTTCATCCGCCGTAATGCCAGTGTAGGTGGCGCCGATTAGGGTAATACAATGCCCAATGGTAAAAACAGTGATAAACTTTAAGATGTCTTTAAAGCTGTTCAGGTAAAAGATAACCCCCGCCAAAAAAAGCAGGTGGTCATAACCGGTAAGCATATGAGTTGCCCCAACGCGAATGTATGCCCACAAACCACCTGTTCGGAGAATCTCTTGGTCGGCACTAGTAACGTCATGCGCCAGTCCGACAAAAGGTATCAAGAGCAAAAACAGCAATAAGGTCTGCCTATTGTATTTAAACTTTATCAATTCTTTTTTCTGAAAAGGATGAATAATAAACCGATAATTAAAACACTTCCCAATACAAAAACCCAAGTAGGGAAACCGTCCTCATGGTCATGATGGTCATGGGTATGGGTGTCGTCGCCATGCGCATGCGTAACTTCAAAAGTCAATGTAGCCCATTTGGATTCATGGGTCAGGGCTTCATTGTCCGGAATACTTACCATATGAATGGTTCGCAAATAATAGATACCATCTTCCGGTAACTTCACTAACACCAATCCTTGTGAGTTGGTGCGCAACTGCTGCCCGCTGGTGTGTGTATGCCCCTCTGTTGCTTCAGAATCATCATGATGATGGTGAGTTTCCTCACCATGTGAATGTGTATTCCCATCATGGTCGTGTGCGTGACCCTTTTCGCCATGTTCGTGTGAATGTCCATCTTCATCATGGTGATGCTCGTGGTCCGAATGCTCATGCGTATGGGAAGTTGGTATATAGTCCGCATACACCAATTGGTTGGGCAAAGGTTTCCCATCCAACAACAACTTTACCGTCAAGGTTTCACCGCTATATTTCTCATATGGGTTGATTTCCGGAACAAATTCAATCGGATAGCCTAAGATGGTTTTCCAATCATCAGTTTTAATGTCCCCCACTTGATAAATGGCTTTTACGTGTTTTTGATAGCTCTCTACGGCATCTTGGTCCAACATATTGTTTTCCTCACGTGCTTTGAGCATATCCAGAACGCCATCGTGTTTTAGATAGTCGTTGAATTTATCTGCGGTAAGTTCGATGTTGCGTGCTTTTGTAGAAACACCTGCCACATAGGTTCCTGCTTCCCCGGTATTAAACGATAATTGGCTAATAGTACTGTCTTGGTCTTGCCATGCATTCGATTCAATTGCGGCTCGTTTTCCAAGTGCTACGAAGGAAGCATCCAGCATACGGTCGCGTGTGATGATGTTTTCTCTTTTCTCATAAGTAGCATTGTAGTGTCTCAATGTTGCTTGTTGGTTTGGTTGCAGCAGATAGGTTTCCATCTTTAAGTACAGGTCGTGACTGCAGAAAACCAATAGGACCAATAGGAAGCAAAATGGTCGAAAAAGTTGGCGATATTTTTTTGGAAAAAAGGCTTTGTTCAATTTCATGGTGTCCCTATTTTTTCGAAGCCTAAATAGTTGTAAAAGGTTGCTACGAATCTTGGTCTAAATTACCAAAAGGGATTCATTCAATGTTACCACTTTCCTTCTTTTCGCGTCTTTCTTTGAAAAAAAGATAGAGACCGTAAATACAGAGGGACAGTCCAGCGGTCCAAACGATTATGTTCCAAAAATCCAATCGGTAGTCGTTTTCTTGGTTGAGGTATTTACTGAATGAAAGCAGCAGTACACCAGCGGTAAGGTAAGTATAGGAAGATCTTGCTTTTTTGTTTGTGCCTTCCGTACCAGAAATTCTGTCAGATTGTGGATTGTGCGCTTTTTCCTTCTGAAAATAACTCAGATAAATTCCATATCCAATGGCCACTACACCAATACTCAACTTCGCCCATGATGGGATGAATTCCCCTAGGTCATTTCCTACACCCATGGCGATGGCGAGGCAACAGAAAAAAATGTAGAGTAGGGATTTGTTCATTTCCAGTTAAATTCCACTAAGGTGTTTCATCTACAATACAAAAAAAGACCCTTGAAAGGGCCTTTGTATAATTGAAAATTTACTGCTTTTCGTAACGTTCTTGATATGCTCCCAACCCTTCATCAATGGTCAAGGTCAGTACTCTGCCTAAAATGGTATAGTTCACGTCGTATGAATCTATGCCATAATCCAAGGCTATCGAGCTGTCTGAAAGTTCTTCCCAGCTTCCCGTGGCATCTTGGGTTTTTGCACAGCTCGTGGCATCTTCAGTGTAATAGGTAAATCGAAATACGCCATCGGTTTGAAAATGTAGTATTTGACTGCTTTCACATTGCGTTGCGAGTTCTTCGCCTTCGTCGTCGATATAGGCAGCGTAATTCCAAACACCCAATAAACTGGCATCTGCGGGAGTTTCTTCGTTAGGGTTTGTGGTGTCTTCACTTTCGCATGATATGCAAAAGAAGCAGCATACGAATACTGCAAGGATTGGTCGTAGGGTCATGTTGGTCGTTTTAGGTTTTGTGGTTTTGAATCCTAAAAACGTTATTCAACTACCCTATATTGTGAGGGTTAGGGGATTAACTTGATTTTAGTACGTCGATTCGTTAACCTTGGCATCGCTCCTTTGGGATATGACCTAGAAGTACATTACTCATGGACATTTTCACATGATTCTTTCTCCAAAATCACCCTATAACTAGTCATGTTAGTTGGACTAACCGTCAAGTAGGTTAATATCTTGGAACCATTTTTGTCCTTCATCGCATCCCTGAAAAGAATGTGCTCGTCAGCCACACTATTCCCACTGATGCATTTTTTCAGTATTTCCAGTCCTTTACGCTTTTGCAAATCTGAAGGTTCAAAACGGTGGAACTTTTCCCCAGCAATTACAATCGTTGCATTGGCCAATTCTTCTTGGGTTAGTCTAACTTGAGGTAGCTCCGGTGCTCGCTCGTTAATGGGAAGCACGATATAGGTTTTATCCATTTGCCGTGTTTCTAACCTAAAACTGGATTCCATTTCATTATTGACCACAAACACTTCAAGCTGACTGCCTGTAATTTCGCAACGAAGGAATTCGGTTCCTTCCAAATCAAAACCTTTGTTTGTCAATTCACGCCTTAGGTTTTTTGCACTAATGACGAGCTCCTTTTTAAGAGAATCTCTCAAGATGGAAAGAAAATTATTGGATTCATCATCTTCAGGCCAATGCAGGATTTTTCTTTGTTGCTCCGTTGGCATTATGAAATGGTCCAACTCCTTATATTTTTCAAGTTTCACAATGTTCCAAATTTCAGAGGAGATGGAATCGCACTGTGCGCTGAGGTTTGAGATGAGGCAAAAAAGGAAAAGAAGGGTTATGGGTTTCATAATTAGTAACACATTATTTCTTGAACCGTTCATTCAATTTTTTCCGAAGCTCGCTTCTGTCGTAACTATCATAATAGAAACTGTTCAAATCGGGAAAGTAAGGGCTTATTTTAAAGGTGATTTTTGCGTTGTTGCAATCCGCAACTGTTCCACAAGGCAAACTGTCTTTGTGCATTCGGGTTCTTACAGAATAATTTTCGTTGAGATATTGATAGTTAACGTACAAATCCAGATGCGTCTTCGAAGGAAACATGATTTTTTCAACTCTTCCTTGGATTTCGATTCCATCTTCGACCAAATCCATTGGATTTAATGACTGTTCGGATAAGATTAAATTGGAAGTAGATGGGTTCGATTTGTCAAACTCTACTTTAAAGTAATCGTTTTTGGAAATACTTCTACCTCCTCTTTCAGAGCCCGTATACCATTTTTTGTCATACAGAAATCGGTAGTATAGTCTATTACGTCTTCCAATATGTTCAATTTGTGCAATGGAAATGCCCTTGTTTTGTTCTATCTGTTCTTTTTCATTTTGCTTTATCCAACGAAGTACAAAAATAATAGCAGCAAAAAACAGAATTATACCAAAATATTTTTTGAATAGGGTTTCCAATGCAGATTAGGGTTTACCATGGTACAACTTCCAATAGGTTAATTCGTTAACTTGGATTTGGTCATCGCTTTGGTATTAAAAATTTCTCT
>ERZ1740062.325-NODE-325-length-31224-cov-4.674356_pt1 | contig 31224 bp, 27 predicted proteins | sample MGYA00581741_ERZ1740062 | MGnify/ENA primary metagenome ERZ1740062 (study PRJEB43018, sample SAMN04849747) | marine metagenome | isolation source: floating plastic debris | place: Pacific Ocean | collected 2008-09-01 | study: EMG produced TPA metagenomics assembly...
GTCGCGCTTCGGCCAATGGACTTTTCGACACGCGGCATATACTTTTAACCATAATAACGAGCAGCAGGGGTTAGTGATGCGTCACATCATGGTTTTGAACGCAAAAGGTGGGTGCGGCAAGAGTACGATTGCCACCAACCTTGCCGGGTATTTTGCGACGGAGGGTAAGAGCGTCGCATTGGCAGACTTTGATCCGCAGCGTTCGTCGCTCGACTGGTTGGAAGCGCGGCCGGAGCAGGCTGCCGCGATCACTGCAGTCGACGCGGCTAAAGATGGGATGCGTCATCTGCCGCGTAGTGCCGATGTCTGCATCATCGATTCTCCGGCGCGGTCGCACGGACCGGAGTTAACCAACCTGATCAAGTACGCGGAAACCGTGATTGTGCCGGTCCTGCCTTCCACCATCGATATGCAGGCGACGACCAAGTTCATCGCCGAGTTGCAGAAGGTGGGCAAGGTGAATCGCAAACAGGTCAAGATCGCTGTGGTCGGCAATCGCGTGCGAGAAAATACGTTGATTTTCGATGAGTTGGACGACTATCTCGAACGACTACGCGTGCCGTATCTCACCTGGTTGCGCGATGCACAAAACTACGTGCGCGCTTATACCCGCGGCATCAGCATCTTCGAATTACCGGAATATCTGGCGTGGCCGGACACCGAACAATGGGAACCATTGATCAAGTGGATTAATTCGAAGCGTTCTCAGCCCTGAGACTCGCCTTGATACCCGCTTCGGCGGTCGGATAACGGAGCGTTACGCCAAGACCCTGCAGCAAGCGGGTGTTATCGACGGTGCGTGATTCGTTAATGAACGACAGGCGCATGGGCGAAAACGTGCGTTGCGCTTCGTCGAGACTGATCAGCGGTGGCTCGGGCAGGTTCGCATACTCGGCGACACGCAGCGTGAAGTCGCTGCTCGACAGGTAGTGGCCATCGCAGACGTTGACGATGTCGGGCGGTGTCTCCGCGAACACCGCGGTAATGCAGGCCTCGGCTAGATCATCCACATGGATACGATTGCCCGGCCCAGCTTCGGCCGGGTCGATGATCGGGTCGCCTCGCCGCAGTGCTTCCAGCGGTAGGCGCCCGGGGCCGTAAATGCCGGCAATTCGCAGCATACACAACGCAATGTTGCGCGCGGCGCACAATGACCTCGCTGTATTCTCCAGTTTCAACCGTGCCCGTGCGCGTGGTGTTTGCGCGCGACAAGGCGTGTGCTCGTCGACACGCAGACCCTGATGATCGCCGTAAACGCCGGTGGTGCTAGCCAGGCAGACTTGCTGCAGGGCGGGAAGACAATCGAGCAGTGCCGTTAGGCGCTGGTCCGAATCACCGTCGCTAGTGGGCGACGCGCTAGCGGGCGACGCGCCAGCGGGCGGTGCGAGATAAATCAGGTGGCTGATCTGCTGGTCGGCCAGGACGCGCAAGCTCGCCGGCGCATCCAGATCGGCCTCGATATTGCGCGTCTCCAGATCAGGGCGTGGTGTGCGAGCCAGTGTCGTGATGCGATGGTCGCTGGCAGCGAGCTGAGTGACAATTCGCCGACCGGTGTAACCCAGGCCGGCGATCATAACCGAAGGCATCATTCGGACTCGCTAGTGGGCTTCGGCAGCGCAAGTGCATCGTCGGCTGCCATCGACAGACCCTGACGGTAGGCATCCGCCGCAGCGCTACTCTCGCCCAATTCTGTCAGCAGCTGACCATACAAGGCGTAGCCTTGCGGCGAATCGTTTAATGCCAGCCCGGACTCGATGTAGCTGCGTGCCTTGCCCCACAGTTTGTTGGCCATGCAGAGTCGACCGGCGGTCATCAGCAGTTCGGCGTCATCCGAGCGCTTCGAGAGCCAGTTCTCAGCGACCTTCAATTGGCTGGCCGGGTCGGCCGTGGCGATTTCACCATATTGCAGCACGAGTGCCGGATCCCAGTCCGACTTCAGCATTCGCCGCGCTTCAGCCTCGGCCTCGTTGACCGCGCCGGTGACGCGCAGGGCGCGTACGTAGGCATTGCGTAACGCGCGATTCGACTTGTGGGCCTTGGGCAGCTCCTGCCATTCGCGTTGTACATCGCCACCATAATCGGCGACCTCGTGAAAGCGGGCGCTGTAAACGTCGGCATACCAGGTGGCCAGCGTTGGCTTGTCGGGTTTGCCGAGGCGAGTGAGGCGCGGCAGTAGTTCTCCGAGTTGACGCCAGTCCTGCAATTGATGATAGAGCTTGCCGAGCAGGACGGCCGCTTGCCCTTTGCCCTGTTCCTGATCATCGAGCTTGCGTAGCGTCGCTTGTGCGAGTTCGTATTGCTCATGCGCAATCTGCAGCTCAGCTTGTGTCAACAAAATTGCGCTGCTGGCATCGGGCTCGTTTTCGTAAGCAAGTTTGAGCCAGTTGTCGCGACGCTCATCCTGATTTTGCAACTGTGCTGCACGCGCTGCCGCGAGATAATTCAGCAGTGGCGCATCGGCATAGGTCGCCCCGCGCGTCAGCATCTTCTCGCCCTTGGCGTAGTTGCCCTCGGCGATTTCAATCAGTCCCTGCGTAAACCGTTTACCCGCGCGCTTGCCGCGATACTGTGCCGCTGCTTCGCCAAGCTTGCGCGGCGCTCGCAGCAATTTCACCGTGAGCCAGGCGACGAATAGTGTCAGTGCAATCAGGAACACAAGCACCGGCACGGACATTTCTACGACTTTGCCGCGGAAGTTGATGACGACGTAGCCGGGATCGGCCATCAGAAACTGGGCGGCGAAGGTGCCTGCCAATAGCGCCAGAATGAAAAGAACGGCAAACTTCATTCGCTAGCACTACCAATATCACGCAATTGCCGAAGCAATGTCAGAGACCCGGAAATATCGGGACGCTCGTCAACAAATTCGGTATTCGAGACTTCGCCGAGCATATCGAGCGCGGCGATCACCCCGGCGTCTGTCGGCACGAAGTATTCCTTGAGCCAGGCCTCCGCATCCTGCAGCGTTTGCTCGTAGCTGACCGACTCACCGAGCAGCAGGCTAAGCCGCGCAGCTTGCAGCTGGAGTTGTACATTGAGCCGCAGGAAGTAGGCGGCATCCGGTGACAACATCGGGCGATCGGAATCGTTGGCGTCGCGTACGCGCACCATGTCCGAGAAAAAATCGCCGGTGGATTGTTTGACGCGAGACCACCCGGTTGCGTCTGGATCGTCGCTGCGCTCCCGACTGGCACGCTGGGGCGTCTCCTGCTGTAACGGCAGTCCCGGAATCATGGCAGCGAGACTGCCGAGCGTCAGCGTCACGCCTTCAATGTCCGTTTGGTTGATCGAGTTGAGCGCGGTCAGCTCTTCGCGAATTTTGCGACGCACCGCGGTGAATGCCGGATCAGCTAATTCCCGAACACGCTGGTCGGCGAGTTCCATCGCAGCAGCGGCCAGCGCGGGGTTATTCGCAAGCTGCATTTGCGCGTTGGCGATTTGCAAATAGTACTCCGCTTCTGCGATCAGCCAGGCGCGGCGCGATCCGGCGGAAATGCCTTGCAACGTGGCGAGCGCTTCCTCGTTATTGCGAACGCGACCGGGCAGCGAGTCCAGCAGATCGACACGCTGTTCAATATCCTTTTCCAGGCGATCGCTGGTGCGTGCCTGGGCGGCGACCGCGCGCTCATTGCCGTCGATACTCTCGCGCATGGCGTCGAGATCGCGCTGCAGGCTTTCAATGTCACGTTTCAGTGCGTCGACATCGGCAACTGAAGCCCGTTCGATGATGTCGCCCGTGGCAAGGGGTTGTTGTCGCTCTGTCGCGGGTTCGGAGTTTGCTCGTGCCGGCTCTGAGGTTGTCGTCGCGACCGAAGGCTCGGCCGCATCCGTCGTGTCCGCGGCGTTCGTCTCGTCGCCGGACTGCATGTTGACCCAGCCAACAGCGGCCGCGCCGGCGATCACCAGCAAGGCGAGCACAATAGGCAGCTTGCTGCGTTTTGCGGCTTTCGGTTCGCTGGGTGAGTCGGCTTCGTCAGCCGCGGCGTCTGCGACGTCGGCACTTGTCTCCGGTGCCGCTTCTTCGGCGATCAACTCGCCCTCTTCCGTCTGCGTATCATCGCTTTTCATAGCTGCCCTGTTTGTCGTCAAATCTGGCCAGCCGCCGCCAACGCTACCAGATCTTCTATCAGATCACTCGATTCCGGTCCCGTCGCACGTTGTCGCAACGCCCTGTGTCCGAGTGCCGCCGCTCGTTCCAGTACGCGGCCACTGGGCGATAGCAATGGGGTCACCATCAACATACGCTGCCCACGCGTTGTCAATGTGGTCAGCACATTATCCAGCGTCGCAACACTCAGGCATGTGGCCGCCGATACAACACCATTGGCCCACCGGTCTTCCAGATATTGTACTTGTTCGGCACTCAAAGTGGGGCGATCGCGCCGATAGGTCTCGGCCAGAACGACTTCGCCGCCGCGGCTACGCAGTGTTTCGTGAAGTTTGGCGCGTCCACCGACGCCACGCACAATGACGATACGAAGCCCAGCCGGGCGCTGAAACACGCCAACCCTGAGTAGTGACTCGGAGTCGAAGCCGTGTCTTGCACGCAGCGGTTGTCGGATACCTCTCGCTGCCAGTTCACGGCTGGTCGACGGGCCGATCGCCGCGACTTGTGCGCCCTTGTCGATCAGGTGTTGCACCCTGTGCAAGCCGTGCTGCACGGCATTCGGGCTGATGAAAATGACCCAGTCCGCTTCATCGCCAGGGTAGATTGGTGTTGCCGGCTCGATCTGGATACCCGGAAGAAAAACCGGTAGTCCGCCTGCTTCGCGCACCGCGTAGGCCAATGGCTCTGCTTGACGCACCGCGCGGGTGATCAAAATTCCCTTGTTGGCAAGTGCCAGCGATTTGTCAGACAGCTTGTTCAATGAGTTCAGCGGCGCCTTGTGCCAGCATTCGCGTCGCGATCGTATTGCCAAGTACGTCAGCGTCCGCGACATTGCCGGTGATGTGCTCATGAATCGCACGCGTACCATCTGTGCTGGTCAACAACGCACGCACCACGAATTGATCATCTGGCAGCAGCGTGGCGTGCACGCCAAGCGGTGAATGGCAGGTCGCTTCCAATGTCATCGCGACAGCGCGTTCGGCACCGATAGCCGCTGACGATTCGCCCGAATCCAGTTCGCCGAGCAGCGCGATCAGATCGGGCCGATTGTCCAGACATTCGATGCCGACAATGCCTTGACCGACAGCCGGCAACATCTGTTCGGTGTCGAGTGCCTCGGTGATGCGATCGGCCATGCCGAGTCGTTTCAAGCCGGCACAGGCCAGCACGATGGCGGCGTAGTCGCCGGCGTCGAGTTTGGCGAGCCGAGTGTTGACGTTGCCGCGCAGTGGGCGAATATCCAGATCCGGACGTAGCAGTCGCAATTGAGACGCTCGGCGCAAACTGGAGGTGCCCACCACTGCACCTGACGGCAAGTCGTCGAGCTTTGCGCCCACCAACGCGTCGCGCGGATCCTCGCGCTCGAGAACTGACGCGATCGTGAAGCCTTCCGGCATTACCGCTGGTACGTCTTTCATGGAATGTACGGCAAGGTCGGCTTCATGTGCGAGCATCGCATGCTCGAGTTCCTTGATGAATAACCCTTTGCCGCCGACCTTGTTCAAGGCCTTATCGAGAATTTGGTCGCCCTTGGTCACCATCGGTACGAGCTCAACCTGCTCAACGGAATCGAGCGCCGATAATCGCGCGGCGACATGCCGGGCTTGCCACAGTGCGAGATCGCTCTTGCGAGTCGCAATGCGGAGCGTGTGTTTTGTCATAGTTGTCCCCAGATCTGGTGCAGCCGCGATGGCTACGTACTCAGACACCGCGTACTTTAGCGGCAAACAGGCACGTTTGCAGCGTCAGCCTGTGCGCAAACGGGGCGTTATTCGCAATGTTCGGTGATGGCAGACTGAACTTCGGCACGGGCGGCGAGGATTTCGTCCTCATTCAGGTAAGCGCGTTCACCGTTGGGCAACAGTTTGTACAGGCGTCGCGCCTGAGCGAACTCGTTCAGTTTCTGGCGTGCCGCCTCGCAGCTTTTGCGATGGAATTCTTTTTCTTCCGGTGTCTGCTCGGGCTCTTGAGAGTCTTCGCCAGCGCGACGTCGGTAAAAGGCCTGACTTTGTTCGTCTCGCAGTCGATTGGCCGCCGCCAGATTTTCGCGCGCTGCTGCGGCATCGGTGCGACCAGACTCGATATCGGAGACCTCTGCGTTATCGCGCAGCGGTTGATCGGAATAGTGTACAACGCCGTCTTCATCGACCCATTTATAGATCTGAGCTGCAGCGTTGTGGCTCATACATGCGCCCAGTATCAGGGCGAGTGCCAGATGCGCTTTAGACATAATCAGGTTCCTTGGTTCACGGAGCGGGCAGAAAACACCTTATATGCTAAAGCTTAGCGGAAATCACGGTGGCAAACAGTGATCGGACTCGCACTTTTCTGTGGGTAGGGGCCGAAAAAAACGGGCCCGATGGGCCCGTTTGAGAGTGGTTTACTGAGTAACCTCGAAACCGCCGGTTCGTCGAGGGGGGGTGACGACGCCGGAAATTTAAGGTTACTGATCGTAAATGACAAACCTATGACAAAGGTCACTCCGACGTCGTGAACTCGGGGTACGCCTCGAGACCACATTCCGCCAGATCGACCCCGTTGTACTCTTCTTCTTCGGAGACTCGAATACCGAGCGTCGCCTTGATCACGAACCAGGCTGCGAAGCTCGTCGCGAACACCCAGGCGAAAATCGAGACCATGCCGATCAGCTGCCAAACGAATGAGGCGTCGCTGTTGGTCAGTGGCACCGCCAGCAGACCCCAGATCCCGACGACGCCGTGGACCGAGATCGCACCGACCGGGTCGTCGATCTTCAGCTTGTCGAGCGTAACGATCGCAAATACGACGAGCAAGCCGCCGACGATGCCGATCGCAGTCGCTGCCAGCGGTGTCGGTGTCAGAGGCTCAGCTGTGATGGCAACTAGTCCTGCCAGTGCGCCGTTCAACGCCATGGTCAGATCTGCCTTACCAAACCACAGTTTCGCCAGCAGCAACGCGGCGACCAGGCCACCGGCTGCTGCCATGTTGGTGTTGACCATGATGAGCGCGACCGCATTGGCGTTGCCAACCCCGGTCACTTGCAGTTGCGAACCGCCGTTGAAGCCAAACCAGCCCAACCACAGGATCAGAGTACCGAGGGCCGCCATAGGCAGGTTGCAACCTGGAATCGGCGTGATTTTGCCGTCTTTGCCATATTTGCCTTTGCGCGGGCCGAGCAACAACACGCCTGCAAGGGCCGCAGCTGCGCCACACAAATGCACGACACCGGAACCGGCGAAATCAAGGAAACCGCCTGCGTTCAGCCAACCTTCACCCCATTTCCAGAAGCCTTGTACGGGATAGATAAAGCCCGTCAGGACGATGGCGAACAGAAAGAACGAACCAAGTTTCATACGCTCGGCAACGGCACCGGAGACGATCGACATCGCGGTTGCGACGAATACGACCTGGAAGAAAAAGTCCGACAAGCCCGAATAGTAGACCTCGCCTTCAGCGATGGTCGCGAGTGTCACGGCTTCCGCCGCATTGTCCGCGCTGCCCAGCACGCCGATGTTGGCCAGCGCATTAAATACGCCGCCCGTAAAATCGTCGCCGGGATACATAATGCTGTAGCCACACAGCATGTACATGATGCAGGCGATCGAGTAGAGGCCTACATTCTTGGTCAGGATCTCGGCGGTGTTTTTCGACCGCACCAGCCCGGACTCGAGCATGGTAAAGCCAGCCGCCATCCACATGACGAGGGCTCCCATGACCAAGAAATAAAAGGTGTCGAGGGCGTAACTAAGCCCAATGACGCTACTGGTTAACTCTTCCACTATCTATCTCCCATTCACCAGCATCAAACCGCGTCCGCGCCGGTTTCGCCGGTACGGATTCGGATCGCTTGTTCTAGTTGTGTGACGAAAATTTTGCCGTCACCGATTTTTCCGGTACGCGCGGTATTCACGATCGCCTCGATTACCTGCTCAGCGACGCTGTCTTCGACGGCGAGTTCGATTTTTGCCTTCGGCAGGAAATCGACGACGTATTCGGCGCCGCGATACAGTTCTGTATGGCCGCGTTGACGACCAAACCCTTTTACTTCAGTGACCGTAATGCCCTGAATGCCAATGTCCGCCACTGCCTGACGGACATCGTCAAGCTTGAATGGCTTTATGATCGCGGTGATCAGCTTCATTGTTGCTCCTTCACTTTAGAAAACGCGTTGCTGCCCTCAACGCATCGTCCTGCGACGATGGTTTCCGGCAGACAGATTCCGGCTGTGTTCGTCAGGATCCGCGCCCGGCGAGTCTGGGTTCTCATACCTGGCCCTGCGTTCGCAGCTCCCCCAAGATGAGAGCGGTGATGAAGACCGCCCTCACAGTCGTCATAGCAGGATGCGTGCCAGAATTTAATCGATTGAAAAATATAAGAAAAAAAACAAACCATGCCTGCAATGGTGCAGCGCCGCAGTGCGCCGAAAGCGACTTATGCACTAAAATAGTGCAAACGACGAAGTCGCCTTATATGGCAAACTCCACGACAAAGTCGCGCCGCAACGGCGCCTCAATAAGGTGACATTAGCGATGAACTACGAAGACACACTGCGCGGACTGGCCGCGAGACTGGTTGAGGCAGTACCCCAGAACATGCGCACGGCTGGCGGCGATATCGAACGCAATTTTCGTCAGGTGCTGCGCAATGGCCTCGGCAAGCTCGATCTGGTTTCTCGGGAGGAATTCGACGTGCAAGCGGCGGTGCTGGCACGCACCCGCGAGAAGCTCGAAGCGCTGGAACGCGAACTTGGCGAACTTGAGGCGCGCCTCGGCGACGATTAGCCGCCCCAGGGTCTTCCGTTCGCTATGCATCGGAGGGTCGAATGGGCTATGCCAGAGTCTTCAGTCGCGCTGCTGTCGGTATGGCAGCGCCGCTCGTCACGGTCGAGGTACACCTGTCCGGTGGCTTGCCTCAGTTTCAGATCGTCGGACTGCCCGAGACAGCGGTTCGCGAAAGCCGCGAACGCGTGCGTGGCGCACTGGTCAACAGTCGCTTTGAGTTTCCAGCATCGCGCATAACCGTTAATCTGCGACCGGCCGATTTACCCAAACATGGTGGGCGCTTTGACTTAGCGATTGCCGTAGGTATTCTCGCGGCGTCCGGTCAGGTCCGCGATACGGGTCTCGCGATGTTCGAATGTCTCGGGGAGCTCACGCTTGCAGGGCAGCTGGCGCCCGTGTCGGGCGTGTTACCGGCTTGTTTGCAGATTCGCGAACAGCGCCGCGCCCTGCTGGTGCCACCGGCAAATGCGGCGGAAGCGGCGCTGGTCGATGGCCTCAGCGTCTATTGCGCCGAGTCGCTCGGCGATGTCGCAGCCATCGTCAACGGCGAGCCGGATGCATTGACGCCACCACCACCATTGCCGGCGTCACAACCGGACTCGACCGCGCTCGACCTGGCCGACGTGCGCGGACAGGACAGCGCGAAGCGAGCCTTGGTTATCGCCGCAGCGGGTGCACACAACCTCATCCTGATCGGTCCGCCGGGAGCAGGCAAAAGTATGCTCGCGTCCAGGTTGCCGGTCCTGCTACCACCGATGACGAGCGACGAAGCGCTGGAATGTGCGGCCGTCGCCTCGTTGCGGGCCGCACCATTCGATGTCGGTGTATTGCACAAGCGTCCATTCAGAAGCCCGCACCACAGTGCCTCGGCAGTCGCGTTGATTGGTGGCGGTACCCGTCCACAGCCCGGCGAGGTGAGCCGCGCGCATCATGGTGTTCTGTTTCTTGACGAGTTACCCGAGTTCTCACGCCATGTGCTTGAGATGTTGCGTGAACCACTGGAGACCGGGGAGGTACATGTGGCGCGCGCCGCGTTCACTGCGACCTATCCCGCTCAGTTTCAACTGGTGGCTGCGATGAATCCCTGCCCGTGTGGTTTTGCCGGGGACCCGCAACAGCAATGTCGTTGTTCGTCGGATCAATTGCTGCGTTATCGTCGTCGCTTGTCGGGGCCGCTGCTCGACCGGCTCGACCTATCTGTCACCGTCGAGCGGCTATCGTTCGCAGCACTGATGGACACGCCGGCGTCTATTAGCACAGCCGCGCTGGCTGAGACTGTGGCGATTGCGCGAACACGAGCGGTCGAACGGCAAGGTTATGCCAATGCCAGGATTCCAGCACAGGACCTGCCCGCTGCAATCGCTTGTCGCCACGATGCGTTGTCGTTGCTTAGCGAGTCTGCACAGCACTGGCATCTTTCGGCGCGTAGCTGCCACCGCATACTGCGTGTCGCTAGAACGATCGCCGACCTGGCAGACAGCGACGTCATCGAAGGGGCACACATGGCCGAGTCGCTGGCATTACGGCAAGGCTTGGCGGAGCCGGGGCGGGCTAGCATTTGATAGCGACGTCCGTGGAAAGCGTCTGCTTTCCACCTACATCGGCAATTGAGAAAGCCGTTTCAGCCGACGTGATCATGCGGCTGCTCTACGGGTCTGCGATAAAACTTCTGCAGGTACCAGGTGACCAGCCCCGGCGCGACGATGGCCTGCAGTGTGAAGAACAGCAGTGTTATCCAGTCGCTCGAGTAGGCCCCTTCTCCTTGCTGAACAAGCCACTGCTCGCCGAGTGGACCGGACGAAAAAACAACGGCAGCCACCAGGTTCCAGCCCAAGTGAAGCCCTAGTGGCGCAAATAGTGAACGGGTCTTGGCAAACGCAAACGCAAACATCCAGCCACCAGCCCCAGTCACCAGGAAAATGTAAATCATCAGGATTAAGCGGGAGCCGAACAGCTCGTAGCTAAACCAGTGGTACACGCCGAAAGCAATGGAGCTCAGCAGGCACGCTTTGACGACACCGAAATAACGGATCAGCAGGTAGAGCAGTGCGCCGCGAAACAGAAACTCTTCGTAGATCACAGCTGACAGCACCCAAAACGATCCACCGATCAGCTGGCCCAACTGATAGTCCGGATTAATCTGGTAAGAAACATCCTTGAAGTGGGCCTGCCACATAAAATTGATGACGCCAACGAGGGCCATGAAGCACATGCCGGAAATGCACTCGATGACGCGCCGTCTGGTTGGAATGATGCCCAGAACTGTCAGCGGTTCGCGCACTGTGACGCGGAGCAACAACCACGAGAAAACGATGGCAACCAACGTGCCGGCCATTATCGTGTTGTCCTTTGGGGCAGGTATGAAACGTTGAAATCTCGGTAAGAGTGAGACGCTCGGCGCATGACGCTTCTCGTGATTGGCAGAGGCTATGAACCCGATCGTCCAAAGTTAGCCTAGCGCGCGCCCCGACGTCGGATATCTGACGCTGAAGAACGAGCTGTTCGAAGACAGATTAGCAGACCTTTTATAGAAAACGGCTATCAGTCCGCGTTGAACGCGGTCTGAATTCTTAACGACCCCACTTCGGAAAGCTGTCAGCGCTGCTCCTCGGGTACGCATCGTGACCGGTTACTTTCAGGCAGGTATTCACATCCGAATAGATCGATATCGACCACATTCGGTTCTTTGTAGTCATAGCGCCATCCTTCATTGGTACGCGGACGCGTGCGCTCGGCCGCTAATCGATGGCTTAAGGTTTTTGGCGACCTGGCCGACAACACCCGGACTGAAGGCTAATAAATCTGGGTTGGGCGCGCTAGCAGTACCAAGTGACTGACCGTCGCGCTGTGCGGAGAGGTAGATGAATCTGCTCGCGAGAATGACACTAAAACAAAAACTCTGTCTGGCAGTACTGGTCCCGGTGCTGGGGCTCTTGTGGTTCGGGCAGAGCGAAATCAGACGCGCCGCAAACAACAAAACGCAAGCTGAGCGCGTTCTCGTCTTGACCGAACTGGCCGTCACCGCAAGCGCCATGGTGCACGAGCTGCAGAAGGAGCGCGGTATGTCAGCCGGTTACCTGGGCAGCAACGGGCAAAAGTTTGCCGATGCACTGCCGCAGCAACACACCACCGCCGATACACGCATTGAAACTCTAGAGGCGCTGCTGCGAGGTTTTGACAGAACCGACTTCAACGATGCATTCCAACAGCAGTTGCAGGAAAGCGAGCAAATGCTCGGCCAGATTGGCGAATGGCGCAAACGGATATTGTCGCAATCAACGACCGTCGGCGAGGGAATCAGCTATTACACATCGACCAATGGCGCATTCCTAAAACTGGTTGAAGCGATTCCACAGCAAATCGCCTCTGGTCGCATCGCGATCGAAGGCGTCGCGTTCTCGGCCTTTCTTCAAAGCAAAGAGCGTGCCGGCATCGAGCGTGCCGTCTTGGCTAGTGTGTTTGCGAAGGACCGCTTTGAGCCGGGCATGCTGGAGCGTCTACTGGCACTCGTCACGATACAAGATACCTACCTTGACCGCTTTCGTTCATTCGCGCCGCAGGCGAGCATCGATGCACTGCGAGCGGCCGAGACCGACGTAGCGATGACGCGCCCTGAACGATTTCGGCGTCAAGCCATCGATAACGCCGACGTTGGCGGGTTCGGTGTTGACCCAGCGGTTTGGTTTGAAGCGCAAACCGCCAAGATCGATCAGCTAAAGTCGTTGGAAGATTCCGTCGCGAACCTGTTGACGTTGCACGCGACGGAATATCGGCAGCTTGCCATCAGCAAGATGTTAACGGCCACAATTATCGTTGCTGCATCGGTTGCCGCGGCCATCTTTATGGCGCTGTACGTGGTCGCGGACACGCTGCGTTTGTTGGGCGCTGAACCGCGTCGTTTGCGTCAGGTCGTGGATGAAGTCGCAAACGGCAACCTCGATCTCGACATCAGTACCGAACGCCCTGCGAGCGGTGTGTTCGCGTCGGCCCAATTGATGCAACAGAGTCTGCGCAAACGCGCGGCCGAAGACCGCAGAACGCTGGCCGAGATGACGCGCATCCGAGAGGCACTGGATAACATCGACGGCAACGTCATCATCGTCAATCAGGAACACCGGGTTGTCTACGCTAACCCGGCGATTACCAAGTTGCTGGATTCGATCGCACCTTCGCTGCGTCAGAGCGTGCCGCAGTTTACACCCGGGGATCTGACCAACCTGACTTTTGATGATCTGCACGACAACTGCTCATTGACGCAGGATACGCTGGCGCGCCTGAATCGCTCACAGTCAGAGATGATGGAGCTCGCTGGCTTGACACTACGGGTCAACATTAATCCGATCCTCAGTGCCAGCGGCAGTCGCTTGGGCACCGTCGTCGAATGGCGAGATCGGACCAAGGCTGTCGCCGCAGAAAAAGAGGTTCAGGCGGTTGTCCGTAGCGCGGGTGAGGGTGATCTGGGCGTTCGAATTTCTGTTGACGACAAAGACGAGTTTCTGCGGGCGCTTGCCGAAGGTGTCAATCGGTTGCTGGAAACATCCGAGGGCGTCATCAGCGAAACCACGCGTGTCCTGGGCGCTGTCGCCGCGGGCGATTTGTCCAACACCATCGATAGCGACTACGCCGGTGCCTACGAGCAACTGAAGCAGGACACTAACGCCACCGTCGCCAAATTGCGCGAGGTTGTAGCGGAAATTCAGCAAGCGGCCGACTCGGTCGGTGTTGGCTCGAGTGAGATCTCAGAGGGCAACGCTAACCTGAGCGAGCGCACCGAACAGCAAGCGGGTAGCCTCGAAGAGACCGCATCAAGCATGGAGCAAATGACGAGCTCGGTCCGGCAGAATGCCGACAACGCGTCGCAGGCGAATCAACTTGCGCTGGATGCGCGTGAACAAGCTAAGCAAGGTGGCAATGTGGTCAGCACGGCGGTCTCGGCGATGGCTGAGATCAGCACGGCCAGTGGGAAGATCGCTGACATCATCGGGGTCGTGGACGAGATTGCGTTCCAAACGAACCTGCTAGCGTTAAACGCGTCTGTTGAGGCTGCCCGGGCTGGCGAACAAGGTCGCGGCTTTGCGGTGGTCGCAAGCGAAGTCCGAAACCTTGCCGGTCGCAGTGCGACCGCTGCACGAGAGATCAAGACGCTGATCGACGATAGTGTCGACAAGGTCAAGGATGGCACAGCGCTCGTGAATGAGTCCGGGGAGATGCTTTCCGAGATCGTGGATCGTGTAACCAAGGTTACCGATATCGTCGGTGAAATTGCCGCCGCGAGCCAGGAACAGTCCGCAGGTATCGAACAGGTGAATTCGGCAGTAGTCAAGATGGACGAACTGACACAGCAGAATGCTGCCTTGGTTGAGCAAGCGGCAGCGGCTAGCGAATCTCTGAGTGATCAGGCGGCTGATTTGAATGGACTAATCAGCTTCTTTGGCAGCGCCAATAACACCATACATATTGCGACCCAGCCGCCGCCAACCGACTTTGTTGAGCGTCGTTCAACGGAGCGTCCGTGGACTGAGCGCAAGCCAGCGGATGCCGGGCAGAACGGTCCGGCGGAAGAAGACACGCCTTTGTTGTTCGGTACTGCCGCCGCCGCTTTCGGTGGTGCAGCGCCAGCGAAAGACGGCGACGCCGAATGGCAGGAATTCTGATCGTGGCGGGGCGATACAAAACCAATGACGGGTGCCTCGCTGCGACCGTCGATACGTTAAAAATCTCAATAGGAGTTTTTCGATGCAGAGCATACTCGCCGTAGACGATTCTCGCTCGATGCGCGGATTGGTCAGTCATGTGCTCAAAGGTGCTGGCTTCGAGGGTGTGCTGGCGGAAGATGGTGTTGAAGCCTTCGACTACGCCAAGGAGAACACGGTCGACCTGTGTTGACCGACATCAATATGCCAAACATGGACGGTATATCACTGATCAAGTCGTTGCGAACGCTGGACACGTATCGATTCGTTCCGTTACTGGTGCTGACGACAGAGTCCGGTACCGACAAAAAAATGGAAGGTAAAGAGGCGGGCGCCACAGGATGGATCGTCAAGCCGTTTGATCCGGAGAGTCTGATCAAGACAATCCATAAGGTTCTCAGCTAAGGAGCAGCGTTATGAGCCTTGATGTCGACATGCAGGAAATCGCCCAGATCTTTATTGAAGAGAGTCTTGAAGGTCTCGATGTCATGGAGGCCGGTCTGTTAAACCTCGATCTTGGGGCGGCAGATCCGGAGACCATCAACGAGATCTTTCGTGCCGCGCACTCTATCAAAGGTGGTGGTGCCACCTTTGGGTTTACCGAAATTTCCGACTTTGCCCATGTCGCGGAAACGCTGCTTGACGAAATGCGACAGAACGAGCGCGACGTTACCCGCGAAGCGGTCGACCTCTTGCTGGCGTCAGTCGACTGTATCCGGGACATGATTGGCCAGATTGGTGACGGCGAGATCGACGTTGAAAACGCGAACGCGGTGCGCGGTCAGTTAGAGGCGCTTCTTGCCAATGAGGCCGTCACATCTGCGACACCTGATGCGGCGGCGGCCGAGCAGCCAAGCGTCGAATCCGGTCCGACGGAATGGCATATCACGTTTGTACCGGCACCCGGCATCCTGCGTTCATACAATGACCCGATTCGCATTATTCGAGAGCTCGAGGGCCTCGGCGAGCTCAGCGTTGAATGCCACAACGCCGACAGTCTGGCGCTTGGCGAGTTTGATCCTGAGGAATGCTTGCTGGCCTGGGAGCTGATATTGGTTAGCGATGCTGAGCAGGCAGAAATCGAAGACGTGTTCGCCTGGGTGCGCGATGAGTGTGAGCTCTCGATCACGGCAGCCGGTCAGGCCACGCCTGAGCCAGCTACGCCTTCAACCGAGGCACCGCAGACTGACGCGAAGATGGAACAAGCGCCGGAGCAGAAATCGGTGCCGGCGGCGCGTAAGCCTGTTGCTAAACAGAAGACGGCAACGGCTCAGGAGAGCAGCTCGATTCGAGTCAACATCGATAAGGTCGATGCGCTGATCAACCAAGTTGGCGAACTAGTGATCACCCAATCCATGCTCAGCCGTTTCACATCCGATTTTGACTTCACGCAGCTCGACTTGCTGCGGGAAGGTCTGTCGCAGCTATCACGCAACACACGCGAATTGCAGGAAAGCGTAATGGCGATTCGAATGCTGCCGATCAGTTTTGCATTTAGTCGTTTTCCCCGACTGGTGCGCGACACCGGAAACGCGATCGGCAAGAAGGTGGAGCTGCAGCTCACCGGTGAGAACACCGAGCTCGACAAGACCGTCCTCGAGAAGATTGGTGATCCACTGGTTCATCTAGTGCGAAACTCGCTCGATCATGGTCTGGAGGATCCGGAGGCCCGCGTGGCTGCGGGCAAACCGGAGACGGGTGTCTTGCAGCTCAACGCGTATCACGAGGGCGGCAATATCGTTATTGAAGTGAGCGACGATGGTGCCGGTATCAATACCGCTAAAGTTCTCGAAAAGGCCAGAGCGCGTGGTCTGGTCGGTATGGATGAGCAGCTGCCGGCGGAGAGGATCAACAACCTGATATTCATGGCGGGTTTCTCCACAGCGGATGAGGTCAGCGACTTATCGGGTCGCGGCGTTGGTATGGACGTTGTGCGGCGAAATATCTCTGACCTCGGTGGTACGGTGTCGATCAAATCTGAGCCTGGTATTGGCTCCACAATCACCATTCGCCTGCCGCTGACCCTGGCCATATTGGATGGGCAGCTCGTCAGGGTCGGTGAGCAATGCTATATCGTGCCACTCATTTCTATAGTCGAAACGATTCAAGTTACGAGCGACCAGGTCAGCCAACTAGCGGGTCACGCCGAGCTGTTTAAGTTGCGTGACACCTATCTGCCAGTGCTGCGACTTCACGAGTTATTCGGCGTGGCGTGCGATAGCAAAGACATCACGGATGGTTTGCTGGTGGTTGCAGAAGCCAATGGTCAGCGCATCGGCATACTGGTCGATGATCTCTTGGAGCAACAACAAGTGGTGATCAAGAGTCTCGATGCGAACTACAAGCAAGTGCAAGGCATCTCGGGGGCGACCATTCTCGGTGACGGTACCGTTGCGTTGATTCTCGATACGCAAGGTTTGCTGCAGATCTTCTATTCCACAAACACAAAGCTAGGGAAAACCGCCGTCGCGTAGCGGCAGAGCGGTGATACGGGAGCAATATAATGACGAAGGCTAACTCAACTCACGCCGGTCTGATCGATGGTGATGGCGCGGCAACGTATGCCGGCAATCAATACCTGACATTTCTGTTGGCAGGCGAGGAGTACGGCGTCGAAATTCTGCGGGTGCAGGAAATAAAAGGCTGGGAGTCCGCGACGCCGATCCCGAATACACCCTCTTATGTGCTCGGCGTACTGAACTTGCGTGGCGCAGTAGTCCCGATCATCGATTTACGAAAGCGCTTTGACATGGAGAGTGTCGACTACGGACCAACCACGGTCATTATCGTCGTCAAAATCCGTGCTGATGAGACCGAGCGAACGGTTGGACTGGTGGTCGACGGCGTGGCGGATGTGTATCGACTGGAAGACGAGACCATTCAACCGCCACCGAACATGGGTAATGACATGAAAACCGAGTCAATTCGGGGCCTGGCGACGGTCGAAGAAAAAATGGTCATATTGCTGGAAGTCGATTCTTTGATGAACATCGACGAGACGGGCATCGACAAGAATGGGGCAAACGATAGCATCGTTGCAGGACAGGAGACTGCGGTAACCGAAACCGCGATAGCGTCCTAAGCGGTAAAGGACGTCGGAGAAAGCGAATGATATCCACACTACGTGCATTGCTTGGTAACAACAGCCAGGGAACAGCAGAGTTTGACAAGCGCGCAAGTGAGCACAGCGCGATCATGGCGGCGTTGTCTCGATCGCAAGCCATCATCGAGTTTGAGCTCGACGGAACGATAATTACGGCCAACGAGAATTTCTTGAACACGACGGGCTACTCGCTTGAAGAGATCGTCGGACAGCACCATCGAATATTCGTGGCCAAAGACTACGCGCGCAGCGCTAATTACCGCGACTTCTGGCAGCGACTCGGCCGAGGCGAATCGTGTTCCGGGGAATATCAGCGCTTCGATAAGCAAGGTCGGTCCGTGTGGATGCAGGCGAGTTACAACGCTGTTTTGGATGCCAACGGTAAGACAACGAAGCTAATTAAGGTTGCATCGGATGTCACGGCGCAAAAAGAGAGATCGGTTGATCTACAAGGCAAGCTCGATGCGATCAACAAATCTGCTGCCGTGATCGAATTCAAAATGGATGGCATGATCATTACAGCGAATGATAATTTCCTTGATGCCATGGGTTACCGTCTGGATGAGGTCAAGGGTCGACACCACAGCATGTTCGCTGACGATGAATATGCGGCCAGCGCCGAGTACCGAGCGTTTTGGGAAAAGTTGAATCGCGGTGAGTTTGATGCCGGCGAATATTTGCGGTTTGGCAAAGGTGGCAAGGAGGTTTGGATTCAAGCCACCTATAACCCGACTCTGAATGCTGCGGGCAACCCGACCAAAGTGGTTAAGTACGCGACCGATGTGAGCGCCCAGCACGAAATGAAAAAGAACATCGCGAGCGTTCTCAAGGAAACCGCTGATGTGTTGTCCGGTGTCGCCGAAGGCGATTTGACACGCAACATCACGAGTGAGTTTCCAGAGGAGTTCGTCGCATTAAAACACGCAACAAACGCAACCATTGATAAATTGAAGTCGGTGGTCAGCGGCATTAAGGGTAGCTCGAACAGCGTCAAGAATGGTGCTGCAGAAATCACGCAAGGCAATAACAGCTTAAGTGCTCGGACCGAGCAGCAAGCCTCCAGTCTCGAGGAAACGGCATCGAGCATGGAGGAAATGCCCAGTACCGTGAAGCAGACCGCAGACAATGCCAGTCAGGCCCCCCAGCTGGCGATGACCGCGCGAAGCGAAGCAGAACAAGGTGGTGCAGTTGTCAATGATGCTGTTAAGGCGATGCAGGCTATCGCCGATTCCAGCCGGAAGATATCCGACATCATCGGCGTTATCGATGAAATCGCGTTCCAAACGAATTTGCTGGCGTTGAATGCTTCGGTTGAAGCGGCGCGCGCTGGTGATCAGGGTCGCGGTTTCGCCGTCGTCGCAAGCGAAGTTCGCAACCTCGCTGGACGCAGTGCAACCGCAGCACGCGAGATTAAGGACTTGATCGAGGATAGCGGTCGTAAGGTCGAAGAGGGTGCGTCACTGGTCAACAAGTCGGGTGAGTCGCTCGACTCGATTGTGAGCGGCGTCAAGAAGGTCACCGATATCGTCGGTGAAATTGCGGCGGCCAGCCAGGAACAGTCTGCGGGTATCAATGAAGTCAACAATGCCGTGATTCAGCTCGAAGAAGTCACGCAGCAGAATGCAGCTTTGGTCGAGCAAGCGGCTGCCGCAAGCCAGACAATGGGACAGCAAGCGGAAACCCTTGCATCGCTGATTGGCTACTTCCGGGTTGGTGCGGAAGCCGCGATACCGTCATCAAACACACGGATGGCAGTGGAACGTCGATCATCGGCGCGACCTTGGACATCAACCGCTGCCGAAGCGCCGTCCGTATCGAACGACGCGCCGCCTCAGCGCGCGGTGGCCAACGGCAACGATCTTGAGTGGGAAGAGTTCTAGGAGTTGCAATGACGGATACCAAAGACGACGCAGTGATGACACTGGCGGGCGAACTCACCATCTAGTCGGTAGAGAGTCTGCAGGCAGACTTTGTTGCTCAGAGTGAGAAGGAAACGCCGACGGTTGTCGACGCTAGTGACGTTTCCAGTATTGACACGGCGGCGTTACAACTATTGGTCGCGTTTGCGAACGAGCACGTGAACCAAGGCGGAAGTCTGCAATGGCAAGGCGTCTCCGATACGCTGCAAGAACAAGCGACCCGATTAGGACTGCACCAGATACTGGATTTTGATGCTGAAGCTACCGGCGCCACAACGGCGGGTGACAACCTGTTGCCGGTGTTTTGAGTTTGATGCAGAACCAGGACCCATCCGGTGCGGCGACTGAGTCGGAATCCGAGCGGCGTGCACCGCTGTCGGAGCCAGCGACTTTCCTCACGCTATGCGCGACGCAGCTGTCTGACGCGGTTGATGAAGCCAATGCCGGTGCGCGCGAACTTGTTGACGCCGCATTGGCGATGAGCGATCAAGCGACTGCACAGCCTATTGCTTTAGCATCCAACGATAGTGCTGCTGTCGCGGCACAGCTTGAGGCGGTTCGGCAGTCGGCCGAATCGATTGCGGTGGGGCTGCAGTGGTTGGATCGCTTCGACCAACGGCTGAGCCACTTGCAATCTCACCTGATGGAGCTCGCGACCGTGTTGCCGAACGATTTGGCGATGTCTACGCAACGCGAGTGGCGAGCGTTTCTCGACGCTGCGCGGCAGGTGTATACCACGGAAGCAGAGCGTCGTCATTTCGATACGATCTATGGCGTCGCGACCAACACGGATGTCGAGGTCGAAGAGGCGACCGACATCATTCTCTTCTAAGTCAGGTGGTACAGCACAGATGGTAACGCAGTCACAAGCAAATCAGCTGACCAGCGGTCGCAGCAAAGCGCAGGAGGGAGCCGATTCAATGAGCACAGCGGCATTGGATCGTGTGTGTAAGTTGGTCTATGACAAGACGGGAATTGTCTTATCCAAGGCCAAGCATGACCTGATTCAGCGCCGCTTACGAATTCGTATGAAGGCCACGGGTGTCAGTTCGCTGGAGCAGTACATGGCTGCTATCGCAAAGCCAGGGTCTCCTGAAGAAGAGCAATTCTTTAACGTCATGACGACCAATCTGACGTCTTTCTTCCGCGAGTCCCACCATTTCGATTTTCTGGCCAATACGATCGTGCCTGAGATACAAGTGGCGAAACGGAATAGCGATCGCCGACTGCGTATTTGGTCGGCCGGTTGTTCCACCGGTGAGGAGCCCTATTCGATTGCAATCACGCTGCGTGAAACCATGTCCGACATCGATCGCTGGGATGCCAAAGTGCTGTGTACCGATCTCGATACCAGCGTCGTGCAAACGGCGAAGGCCGGTATCTACAAAGAGGATCGCTTGGATAAGATGCCATCACGTCAATTGCGGCAGTGGTTTGAAAAGCAATCGGGTGATCGCGAAACGCACTATCGTGCGGTCGACGCATTGCGTGAGCTACTTGTGTTCAAGCCGTTAAACCTGATGCACCGCTGGCCAATGCGCGGCAAGTTCGATGTCATTTTTTGTCGGAATGTTGTGATCTATTTTGACAAGCCGACCCAGCGAAAGTTGATGGCTCGCTACTACGACGCACTTGAAGACGGTGGGTATTTGATCCTTGGGCATTCCGAGAGCCTGTTCAACGTATCCGATAGTTTCGACTTGCTTGGCCACACGGTCTACCGGAAAAAATGATGATGTCCGGTTCAATGCAACCGGCGCGTTTGCCGGCAACGTTACCAGGGTTTGAGGGTCTGGCGAGAGCCTGGAACAACACCCACAATTTGTGCATGACGAAGATTCTGCCAGGTGAGTATTACGTCACTACGCACGACGAGGTGATCACGACCGTACTGGGTTCGTGTATCTCGGCCTGTATTCGAGACCCGATGACCGGCACAGGTGGAATGAACCATTTCATGCTGCCCGGCGACACCACAAAGTCGCTGGAAAAGTGGGGTGGTGTTGATGCGTCGGCCACGCGCTATGGTGTGGCCGCGATGGAAAAGCTGATCAACGATATTCTCAAGCAGGGCGCGCGCAAGAGCAGGCTCGAGGTGAAGCTTTTCGGCGGCGGACACGTGCTGGATATGAAATTGAATGCCGTCGGACAGCGCAACATTCAGTTCGCTCGTGACTTTGCCGCCACTGAAGGGCTGACAATTACATCGGAAGATCTGGGTGACGTGTTCCCGCGCAAAGTGAACTACTTTCCCAAAACGGGAAAAGTGATGGTACGGCGGCTACGTGCGCTGCAAAAACGTGTGATTGCGGATACCGAGAATCAATACGCAAATACGCTTACCAAGAAATCAGAGCCTGGCGATATCGAGTTGTTTGGATAGTTTTATGAACACAATCAAAGTACTGGTCGTTGACGACTCTGCGTTAATGCGAAAATTGCTGACGGAGCTGCTTAACGCAGATCCCGGTATCGAAGTTGTTGGTGCGGCCATGGATGCGTACGTCGCGCGAGAAATGATCAAGCGCTTGAATCCGGACGTGCTGACTCTCGATGTCGAAATGCCGAAAATGGATGGCATCAGTTTCCTGAGTAATCTGATGCGATTGCGACCGATGCCGGTCATCATGGTGTCGACGCTCACTGAAAAGGGAGCTGCTGTCACCTGTCAGGCATTGGAAATCGGCGCTGTGGATTTCGTTGAGAAACCCAAATTCGACGTTGCCCATGCGCTAGAGGACTACAGCGCCGAGATTATTACGAAAGTGAAAGTTGCGGCGCGAGCACGAGTGGACAAACTGGTGCGGCCAACCAGTCCGCAGACGGGCGGTGCGCAACCGGTCGTTGCCAAGTTGAATTACTCGACGACCGATAAGGTGATTGCCATCGGCGCCTCGACAGGCGGAACCGAGGCGATTAAGGACGTGCTGATGGGCTTGCCTCCCGATGTGCCGGGTATTGTTATCACACAACATATTCCGCCGGTATTCAGTCGGTCGTTCGCCGAGCGCATGAATCAAGTCACGCCATTGACCGTTCACGAGGCGGTGGACGGGCAGCAAATTCGTCCTGGGCATGCCTATGTCGCGCCCGGCGGCCTCCATCTGAGCGTGGTGCGCGATGGCGCGAAGTACGCTTGCCGAATCGATGACAGCGAACCGGTGAATCGGCACAAGCCATCGGTTGATGTGTTGTTTGAATCTGTCGCCAACGCCGTCGGCAACAATGCCGTCGGCGTTATTCTCACCGGTATGGGTAAAGATGGCGCGCTGGGCCAGCGATCTAAGCGCGAAGCAGGAGCGAAGACGAATGACCAGGACAAGGAAACATGTGACGACAGGGGCATGCCACGGGCGGCGGTCGATGTCGGTGGCGCGGAGTCCGTCAAACCGCTGGGTGAAATCGCCGATGAGATTCAACACAAGCTGGCGTCACTCGACTGCGCGCGCGCCAGCTAATGGCCTGAGCGCCAGGTGTCAGTGATCCAGCGGATACCGCGACGGGTTCGAGTGGGTTTGCACGCCGGCACCCTAAAGCCTCCAGAGTTTTGGTCGCTAACAGAACAAAATGTGCGGTCAGGCACACGTGTACCTCAATGGAGTGAACCATGAACATTTTGATTGTTGATGACAGCGCCGCCATGCGGATGATGGTGCTGAGAACGCTGCGACAGTCCGGATTCGATAGCAAGAGTGTCAAGCAAGCCGAAGATGGCGCCGATGCGCTTGAGAAAATCCGCGCGGACCAACCGGATCTCGTGATCGCAGACTGGAACATGCCCAATATGACCGGTATTGAGCTTTTGCGCACACTGCGTGAAGAAGGCAACAAGGTCGATTTCGGTTTTCTGACGACGGAGTCGACGACCAAGATGCGTCAGACAGCCACTGAGGCTGGGGCCAAGTTCCTAGTTTCAAAACCGTTCACTGCTGAGGCCTTTGAGAAGGTGCTCGCGCTGCTCAATGGATAGCAGCGGAAAACTGAGACGAGAAAAACTATGAGCAAGCGTTACGTGGAACCCACTCCGGCGGCGATCGTCAGCCTATTGGAAATCATTTTCGGCGAAGGTGTTGTGGCCGAAAGTGTTGATGGTGCAGATCTGACAGGCGACTCCGCTGCCCGCTACATCGATACCAACGACAGCCTCGTGGCTGTCGCAGCGTGCGACGCAAAGTTTGTTTGTTATGCCGGGGCCGCACTGTCTATGGTACCCGCGCACGTGGCAGACGAGATGGCGGCGAGCGGTGACATCACACCTGCGATCCAGGATAACTTCTACGAGTTCATGAACATCTGTTCAAAACTGATGATGTCCGACACCAGTGACCATCTGCGACTTTCGACCGTTGGAACGGCTAGCGAGGTATTCGCTGAGGCAGAGCCCCTAAACAGCGTGGCCACTCGGCATACGTTTAATGTGAGTCTGCCCGGGTACGGTCAGGGAAGCCTGAATTTTCTAGTCAGCTAAGGCAGGCGCGCGTAACGCACGGCGTGTTTTCTAGGGCCTGAATAAGCTCAGACGGTCATACGAGACCATATTCTGTTGGTCTAGCGCAGCCTCTGTGCCCCCAATCCCCGATTCTCGAGCATAGCTGGGAACGACTTGGCTTTGCGGATAAGCTCTTACGGTACTCGACGTTGGGGAGTGTCGTGGTCAGGTTGGCCGAACAAAAGTCGTTCGCGCAACGTGTGACGTCCGAGACATTGCCGCCACTTTGCACGGTGATGTCGGTGAGCTATTTGCTGATGGCGGCCGCCCATGTCGTGTTCTTACCGCCTGGCACGCCACGCTTGATCATGATTGGCATTGCGTTTGCAACCAGCGTCGTGGCATTTGTTGTCGGTCGGTGGTTGCAGGTCGCGCAGTCTCTGGAGATGTATGCCACTGCCGTCGTCGCTGCGCTCATCGGTCTCATTGTCCTGAACACCACACTGCACATGGGGTTGCTGCAGGACCCGACGCAGACACCGTTGTTCGCGTTGACCATTGCGGCGTCCGGTTTTTTCATTGCTTCTTTGCCGCTATTGGCCGCGCTGATCGGGGTCATTCTGGGCATCTGGTGGTTCGTTTATGCATCGATCGGTGATTTGTCGATGCTCGAGAACTATCTGTTTCTGCTGGCGTTATCGAGTGCCGTTTCGTTGACCTTGAGTCTGGCACGTATGCGCAATCTGAGCAGGCTCGAGGAGTCACTGCAGCGCGCCGCGCAGCAGCAGCAAAAGGTTGGTCAGGATCGACGCATTAACCTGCAAGGCCTATTACAGTCGCTGGAGCCCGGCTTGTGTGCCGTCGATAGCAATGGCTATGTGGCATTGGTCAATACGAACTTCGCGGCGTTGCTGGATTCCACGCCCGAAAGCCTGACTGGCCAGCGTCTGGCGGATGTTCCCGTCAACGAGGCATTGGTGCCGGCATTGAGCCGACGTCTGACAGCGCCGGTAGAAGTGGTTTTTGGCAACAATCGAACGTTGCGGTTCAGCGAATCCAGGCTGCCATCGGAGAACGGCATCAAAGGCGGTCGCTTGATCCTCGCCACCGATATCTCGTCGCGAAAACATCTCGAGCAGGAACGCGAGCAGTTGTTGCGCTCTGCTCAGGAGGCACAGCGACTGGCGGCCCTGGGCACATCGGCCGGTCGTATGGCGCACGACTTCAATAACCATCTGGCGATCATTAGTGGCAGTCTGGAAATGCTCGGTATCGAGTTGTCGGGTAATGCCCATGTGGATGCAGGACTGGAGGCGACGCGGCAGGCCGCAGCACTGACCCGGCAGCTGCAAGGCATGGCCAAAGAGCGGGACCATTCGCCTGAACGACTACATCTCGCGACGCTGATCGAAAATACGCTCACGCTGATTCGCGGTAGCGCACCGCGCGGTATTGAGCTGCAGAGCCGCATCGATGATGCCGATGTGTATGTCAGTGCCGACCCGCAGCAACTCGAGCAGGTGTTCGTCAACCTGACGATGAATGCGGCCGAGTCCTATCAGGGTGCGGAAGGCACGGTCACGATTGTCGTAACATCAACGGTTAACCCGTCCAACAGTCAGGCGATCGCCGAGGTGCGGATCAGCGATGATGGCTGCGGCATTGACGCGGCCACGTACAACCGTCTCTACGAACCGTTTGTGACAACTAAAGGCCCGGGTCGTGGCCTCGGACTATCCGCGAGCGTCGAGATTCTGAAGTCGATTGGCGGAACACTCGACGTGCGCTCCGCTGCCGGAACCGGTACGACGGTCGTCATGTTGCTGCCGACTTGTGAGGCGCCCGGTATCCGGGCTTAGCGGGGCCGTCGTTTACGGTTGCGACTCAGCGATCATGTAGTCGATAGAACGATACACTTCCTCGTCGCTCAGACCGAGGTTGCCACCCTTCGCTGGCATGTAACCGGCGCTGCCCTGATAACCATTGATGGCATGCTCGCGCAGAATCTCCAGACCCTGTGCGACGCGTGGCTCCCACGCAGCGGCATCGCCCAGTCTTGGAGCGCCGCCGATACCATTGGTATGGCATGCGCCACACGCGTTGTTGTAGACCTGTGCACCGGTAAGTTCTGCCTTGACCGGCTCTGGTGCGGCTACCGTCTCGGCAATCGCGCTTTCGCCAGGCAGTGCGACCCGGCCCACCGGTGAAATGCGTGATTTGATCTGTTTCTGGTACTCAGCATCCTGACTGATGTACTGCTGTTGAGAGCCGGCGGACAAGTCGGCCGAGATCAGATAGATCAGCACTGAAATGCCGACCAGAATGGCAAGTACGACCATGAACAAGTCGAAGAATTTTCTGTCTTGAGAACTCAATGTAGGGCTCCGGCGGGTCCGCCACGCATCCAGGCGAGTGCACCAGCCGGCGGCTAGTGCCTCGATTCGCCGTACTCGCGGAAGACGGGTAAATATCTGTCGCTAAGTATAATACAACGCGCAACAACGGCACACAGCCGCGTCGCATTTTAGTTGACCATGAACATTGCCTCGGCAGGCCGGTTTGATGTGGTTTTGTACTGGACTAGCGCCCCCAGACACCCGAAAATATGCAACCCGGCAAGGCTAGCCGGTATCGCTTCGCGAAACCGCTATACGCCGCACGCCAATCCGTCAGTCATGCGAATGGTCGGCGCTTGTCATAAACCGGCCCTGCCATCTGTAGAACTTTGATACCGGAGCACAGCGACATGCCCAGTCACACGGCGAGCATGCCAGAATCACCAGCGGCGCGTTGGTACGCCCGACTCTTGCCATTGACGACCCTTCTGGCGCTCGGCGTGGTGGTGCTGGGTGCCTGGGTACGTCTCACGGATGCGGGCCTGGGCTGCCCGGATTGGCCCGGCTGTTACGGCACGCTAACGGTCCCGCAAACAGCTGAAGAGCTGGCCGTCGCAAGCGAGGTGTATCCGGAACGTCCCGTCGAAACCCAGAAAGCTTGGAACGAGATGATCCATCGCTATTTCGCCGGGACGCTGGGGTTACTCGTGTTCGCGATCGTGGTGTGCGCCTGGCGTGCGCGACGGACCGATTCACAGCATCCCGTCGTATTGCCGACAGTGCTCGGCGTGCTGGTCGTTTTTCAGGCTTTGCTCGGCATGTGGACTGTGACGCTACTGTTGAAGCCCGCCATCGTGATGTCGCACCTGCTGGGTGGCATGAGCACGCTGGGCCTGTTGTTCTGGCTGACCCTGCGCGCACATCGGCGCGGTCGGCAAACGACTCCGTCAGGGTATCGGCGATTTGCGGGGGTGGCTGCCTTGGTCGTCTTCGTGCAAATCGCACTCGGCGGCTGGACCAGCACCAACTATGCGGCGCTTGCGTGCCCGGAATTACCAACTTGTCAGGGCAGCTGGTGGCCCGAGACCGACTTCGGCGAGGCGTTCGTGTTCTGGCGCGGACTCGGTATTGACTATGAAGGCGGGGTGCTTGATGGCGCAGCTCGGGCAGCCATTCATCTGACGCATCGCATTGGCGCAATCGTTGTGACGCTGTTGCTGCTGGCGCTGATCGTCACGTTCTGGCGGACTGGTAAGCCCCCACTGCGGCGCGCGACGATCGTCGTCGCGGCTGCATTAGCACTGCAGATCTCGATTGGAATAGGCATAATTGAGTGGTCATTGCCGCTATGGCTGGCCACCTCACATAACGCGGGAGGGGCGCTCTTGTTGCTAGCGATGATCTTCCTCAACCACGAGACCCGCTATGTCCAAAGCGCAAGCTGATGTCGCCTCGCTGACCGCTCGCAGTAGTATCAGAGACTACTACGAGCTCACCAAGCCGCGCGTGGTCATGCTGATCGTATTCACTGCGATCGTGGGTATGTTGCTGGCTGTCCCTGGTCTTCCGCCGCTCGATGCGCTGCTGTTCGGTACTATCGGTATCGGCTTTGCGTCGTCTTCGGCCGCAGCGATCAACCAGATCATCGATGCTCGCGTCGATGCGCAGATGGCGCGTACTCAGCGTCGGCCGTTGGTGCTTGGCAATATTTCCGACCGTCAGGCGCTGACCTTTGCAGGCCTGCTGTGCGTCGTTTCCATGGCCGTCTTATGGTGGCTGGTCAACCCGTTAACCGCGGTCCTGACTTTCCTGTCCCTGATTGGGTACGCGGTGATCTACACCGTCTACCTGAAACCGGCGACACCGCAAAATATTGTGATCGGCGGTGCTGCGGGCGCGGCGCCACCCGTGCTTGGCTGGGTCGCTGTCACTGGTGAGATACATGCGCACGCGCTGCTGCTGTTCCTGATCATCTTTGTCTGGACACCACCGCATTTCTGGGCGCTGGAGATCGCGCGGCGAGACGAATCCGCGAAAGTGGGCACACCGATGCTCCCCGTCACCCACGGGGTGCCGTATACAAAGCTGTCGGTGCTGCTATACACCATCCTGTTGGTCATCGTCACATTGCTGCCATGGCTCTCGGGCATGACAGGCTTAATCTATCTGGTGTCAGCGTTGGTGTTGGGGGCGGTGTTCCTGAAGCACGCGATCCGCTTGCGGGCGCACAGCGGCGATCAACCCGCGATGCCGATGTTCGTCTACTCCATCAACTACCTGATGTACCTGTTCGCCGCGCTGTTAGTCGATCACTACCTGCCGCTGTAGCATTCTGTTGCGTTTCAGCAACAGCGCGCGCATCGTTTTGTTACAAAGATCGTTCAGTGAACATTACAAAACGTGGCTAAGCCCTTAAAAACAAGGGCAAACCCCCAAAACTTCCGTAAAAACAAAAGCGTGAAACTTGTCACAAAAGTGACAAGTAACCACAATATACTGCATCGGCTAGCGCCCGGTCGTTGATGCGATGTTGCATTTACCAAACACTGGTATTTCGTCATGTCCACGACCGCTCGTCGTTAATTGGGGCGTTGACCGACCAGCCTGGATGGGCCGGCGGCAACGATAACTAAACCGATCTTTTTTCTTTTGGAAGGAAACACCATGAAGAGCTTTGTCACGCATCTGCGCTTCGGCAGTCTGCTTGCGGCTTCTTGTGCTGCTGTCCTTGCGACTGCACCGGTAGAAGTGCAAGCGCAGGAAGTCACCTCATCGATTCGCGGTAAGGTAATCAGCGCCGAGGGCACACCATTGGCAGGCACCACGGTCGTCGTTACCGACGAACGGACCGGCGTCAAGCGTACTTTTGAAACCAACTCGTCGGGCACATTCTTTGCCTCACGTCTCGCGGTTGGCGGCCCGTATCGCGTCGAGGTCCCTGGCCAGCGCGAAGTTACGATCCCTTCCATTTCGCTGGGTGATATTTACAACGTCACCGTCGACCTGCAAAACGCAGGTGCGATGGAAGAAATCGTTGTGCTGGGTCAGGCGTCGACGGGGATCGATACCGCGCCTGGACCGGCAGCGACCTTCAATACGTTCGAACTAGAGCGTACCGTCGCGTTTAACCGTGACATCGTTGACGTCTACGGCGTTGACCCGCGCTTGAACCTCGATAACGAAGACGGCGGTTTCGAAATCAACTGTGTGGGTAAGAACCCGCGCTTCAACAGTGTCACGCTGGATGGCGTTAGCCAGAATGACCGCTTCGGTTTGAACTCGAACGGTTACTCGACCGCGGTTGGCCAGCCATTTCCGTTTGATGCATTGGCGCAGGTCGCTGTTGAGCTGGCGCCGTTCGATGTCACCTACGGCGGTTTCTCTGCCTGTAACATCAACTCGGTGACCCGTCAGGGCAGCAACGAGTTTTCCGGTAATGCGTTCTGGGAAATCACCACAGAATCACTGCGTGGCGACAGCCTCGGTGGTACCGATGAAGACTTCAGCACCGACGACTTCCGTGAAGATCGTCGCGGTTTCACGTTCGGCGGTCCGATCATCAAGGATCGTCTGTTCTTCTTCACCGCGTACGAAGACAACGAGCGTCCTCGCTTTCTCGCGCAGGGCTTCAATGGTTCTGGCAACGGCCAGGAGCGTCCTTGGTTCAGTCAGTCTGACTTCAACCGCATCAACGACATCGCCAACAATATCTATGGCTATGATCCGGGCGGTGAGCCGACCGACGGTGCGGTAGAGTTCGAGAAGTATCTCGTTCGTCTGGATTGGACGATCAACGACAACCATAACCTGGCGGTGATCTACAACTACTTCGATGGTTTCGAAGATCGCGCGTCGGATGGCGACGACAATGAGTTCGAATTCTCGAATCACTTCTACACCAAAGGTGCAGAATCCGAGAACACGACCTTGATCCTGTCTTCGCAGTGGACGGACGCGTTTTCGACGCAGTTCTTCTACTCGGACTTCTTCCTCGACGACTCTCAGATCACGGTTGGTCCGCCGGACTTTGGCGATCACCAAATCGAGATCGACGGCAACACCGTCTACCTCGGTGCGGATGACAGCCGCCAGGCCAACGGTCTCGGTTACGATTCGGCGTTCATCAAGGCCACCGGTCAGTTGCTGGTTGCCGACCACGTCCTGACCTTCGGCTACGAGCAGGAAACGGTTGACGTCTTCAACCTGTTTGTCCAGCACGCACGCGGTGGTGAGTACGATTACTTTGATGACTCTGAAAGCAACCCGGCTTTTTGTGCGGCGCTCTCGGCACAAGGTCGTTTCGACGATCCCGCTTGCGGATTGTCGGGCATCGACAAGTTTGAGCTCGGTCGCCCAAGCCGCATTTACTACGGTTCTGGCGGTGGTACCAACAACGCGCTGGATGCGGCGGCTGACTACGAGTACACGCAACAGAGCTTGTACCTGCAGGACGAGTTCTTCCTTGACAGTCTCGGTCTGACGGTCACAGCAGGTCTGCGTTACGAGAACTTCAAGTCTGACGATCGCCCAACCTTCAACCCGACCTTTACGGCGGCGAATGGCGGGCTGCGTAACGATGCCAACATCGACGGCGTCGACATCCTGATGCCACGAGTCGGCTTCAACTGGGAGTACAGCCAGGATCTGACGATCCGCGGTGGTGCCGGTCTGTTCAGTGGCGGTAACCCGTTCGTCTGGATCTCCAACTCGTACTCGAACGATGGTCTGACCAACGTTCAGTTGCAGCTGCGTAACTTCGATGGCGCGCGTACGCTGTTCGGTGGTGCCGGTATCGACCCGACGACGGTCATTCCTCTGGTTGGCACGAACCCGGGTGCGAGCGCACCGCAGGAACTGTATGACCTGGTCGGCGCGG